>Ga0116223_10000091_pt1 | contig 112459 bp, 71 predicted proteins | sample Sb_taG_3_FD_90092 | JGI IMG/M metagenome (GOLD analysis project Ga0116223, IMG submission 90092) | Peat soil microbial communities from Weissenstadt, Germany - Sb_50d_a_PC metaG | ecosystem: Environmental > Terrestrial > Soil > Wetlands > Peat | place: Germany: Weissenstadt | collected 2010-09-21 | reverse complement strand
CGACCGCAGCCGGAGTGAAGGGCAGCGCAAAGGTGGTTCCGTTGTACCAGCCGCTCCACTGGTCGCGGAAGTAGGGACTGAGGGGGTTTCCGCTCTCGCCCATCACGATGTTCTCGGTTGAGCCGTCGATGTTGCTCCAATCCATGGTGAAGCGCTGCGAAGGACCGACGTCGCGGCCGATCTGTTTCACGGTGGTGCCGTCGCCGCCAATGGGCTCAGGCCCAATGTCTGCTATGCGGCCGATGAATGGCAGGAAGCGCGCCAGCGGATGCTCGAGATCGATCTCGTGCCAACTTCCATAAGTCCATTGCGAAAGCTCGTCAGGCGCATGACCGTTATCCATACCTTTGCGAACCGCGGCGGCCAGCAGAGCGTCCCAGTTCCTGTAGTTGTTTGGCAGCCACTCCGGCTTGGCGTGCATGATGATCTCTTCTTCGGCGAAATCCTTTTCGCTCCAGTGGTAATCGTCCTCCAGCTTGCCCAGCTTCGGCTCCAGAATCAGCGGCCACAGCGCGGCACGCGTCTGTGTAACGAGTGATGCGGCGACGGAGTCGGTGGTGAGCCGGCCATCCCATTTGCGCATCAAGTCGGCCGCCTGCCGCATGCGAGCGTCACCGTTGCCTTCGGGGCCGGGCGTGTGGTCGATGGCAAAGGCAAAGCGATCACCCATCTCCTCGTCCACTTCGCTGTAGATGTCGGTTTGTGCGGCCAGCATGTCCTTCGGTGTAAGCTCGTCGCGGCCATCGAGCATTTTATAAATGCGCTCGGTGCGATAGGGAGCAATCCAGTCGTCGGTGATCGGGTAAAGAGATTTGTCGGTAGTGACGCGCGAATTGGCCGTGGCCAGAAAACCCGATGGAGGATCGACGGCGTAGGGCATTGCGTCGAACGGAATATAGCCTTGCCACTCGTGCACGCTGTCGGTGATGGGAACATCGACCAGGCCGGCAGACCTCAGCGGCACCTTGCCGATGGCGTGGTAGGCGATGTGCCCATGGTCATCCGCGTAAACCAGATTCTGCGTGGGCCAGCACCACCGGGCAAGCGCGGCTGAGAACTCCGCCCAATTCGACGCCACATTCATCGCGTAGAGCGGAAGCGTATTGAGGTCGGGATCGTAAAGGGTCCACTTAAGAGCGATCGGCGGATCGCCTTTGGGAAGAAGTGGATTGAGCAGCGGTCCATGGTCGGTGGAGTCGACGTTGAGAAAAACATCCTTGCTGCCGCGCACGTGAATGACCTCGCGTTCGACAGCCAGCGGGCGCCACGCAGCGTCCACGCCCTCGTAGTTGCCCTTGCCATCGAGCTTTTCAACGTAGAGATCCTGGACGTCACCTAACAGAGCCGTGAATCCCCAGGCTACGTGCTCGTTGTGTCCGGCAATAATCAGCGGAAACCCCGGCAGCGTGACGCCGGCTGCGTGAAATCCGGGAGCGCGCAGATCAGCCATATACCAGGTGTCGGGCACGCGCAGGGTCAAGTGCATGTCGTTCGAGAGGATCGGCTTGCCGCTTGCCGTGTGGTTGCCATCGATAATCCAGTTGTTTGATCCCACGGCGCAGCCATCGCAGGGAGCCAGCCCGAGCAGGGCCATCACCCGCGACGATGGGAGCGCGATGGCATGAGACGCCTTGAACGGCGCGAGGTAGGTTTCATTATTTTCATCATCGTCTTCCTTTTTTTGAGGAGCAAGATGCGGCTGCGGCTCGCTGAGGTCCACTTTCAGCCCCGTGGGCGGCCGGTCACGCCACGATCCGACCGGATAGAGATCCGCTTCAAGCGCCGGGTTATTGAGCCTTGCGGAGATGCGGGCGCGAGAGAGCTTGGTGGCCACGTGCGAATCGAGGGTTTGCACCATATTGAGGCCAACGCTGATGGAGTCGACTGCGGTCCAGGGTTGCGGCTGATACCGCAACAAGCGAAACTCCACGGGAAGCGTGTTGGAACGCTCGCATTGCGCGATGAAAAGATTGACGCCACGGGCATAGTCATTCAGGCGCGCGCGATTGTCCTCAGGCAGATGTTCGTAGACGCGCTGGGCAGTGAGTCGGATCTGGAGGACGCGCTGCGTCTTGTCGTACTCCAGCAGCGAGGGACCCAGGATTTCGGCCAGTTCGCCATTGGCGGCGCGGCGCAGGCTGTCCATCTGCCACAGCCGATCCTGGGCGGTCACGTAACCTTGCGCGACGAATAGATCATCCTGCATACCGGCGCTGACGTGGGGCACGCCGTGAGCGTCGCGCGCGACCGTGACGGGCGCGGAGAGGCCTTGAAGATGCACTTCGCCGTCCAGTTGAGGCAGTGACGCAAGCGCCGCAGAGCGAATCCATAAAACGCCGCCCCCGACGGCCAGCAGGAGGAGCAGCAGGAGACTGGCGAGGGTCCATAAGACAATCCGCGGCCAGCGCCGTTTGCGGGTGTGGCCCGAGGCCCACGCCGGTCCGACTGGAACAGAATCTACTGGGGGTGTTTCAGGCATCGGTCAGCTACAGAATACCGCCGCACGTCGCAGCGGCACCGCCTTTGAAATATTCATTAAAATGCTGGTCGCGCAAAGGAACATCGGCGCTTCGGTTCAGCCAAAGTCGCATCGCAAGTTCCTCAGCCTGCCGCCGGATCCGTTGACAGGTCGCCGGCGCGAAGCTTGTTCCAGCCATGGCTGACAACCAGAAAGAGCGCAAGCAGCACAATGACGCCAAGGACCAGCAAGCTGCCTTCAGGGCCGTCGGAGCCCCCGCTCCACAGCGGATTGCCTGCGGGCGTGGTACTCAAATAATGCCCCTGGGCGGCCATTCCGCTGTCTGAGGTGCCGTAAAAGTAGGTTTCAGCCCAATCCCAGGCCGCATGACAGCCGATGGCCCACCAGGCCGACCCGGTCACCCGAACGCTCACGCAGAACACAAAGCCGATCGCGGCGGCCGCGAGAATTCCCACCCAGTTTTCTCCGCTGTTGCGCGTGTGATAGACGCCGAAGAGCGTGGAAGTCACCCACGCGGCCTGCCAGAAGCAACTCCCTTCAGCGCCTCTGAAGTGAAGGATGAGGCACGGGATCAGGCCGAGGCCCGCCGCGGCGAACACGCCATTGGCGCCGTTGCCGCCGCGCTCAAGCACATAAAGGCAAATCGCCGCCTCTGCCGAAAGCGCCCACCAGAAGTTGATGCCGCGCGAGAGCGTGAACAAACCATAACACCGGAAGAGACCTTCTTCGACCAGGCCCACGAGGAGAAAGACGCAGCCCCACATCGCAGCGAGACCGAGGGATTGCGCGCCCGAAAGCTCATCTGCGCCAAAGCGCAACCAGCCGCCCCAGGCCAGCGATCCCACGAGGACGGAAATCGCCGCAAATCCGGAGATCAGGCCGGAGAGGAGATGCCGGGCGATGCGCGGGTCAACCAGATTGTAATCCCGAATGCGGTGCCCTTCAAGCAGGCTGATCCATGCAGCGGTGCCCGCAAGCGCAAGAAGCGCGGCCAGGGTTCCAGGCAGAACGTTTGCGGCTGAATCGACTCTCGTCTCGTCCACGAGCCCGGTAGAGTAGAAGATCGTTCCGATGATCAGGCGGAAAAAATAGAACGACGCAGCAAAAAGCAGAATCGACCATCCGGCGCGCAAGCCCTGAGGACCAATGAGGATCCATTCCATGCGGTCGGGCCTATACGCTTCTTGCTGTTTGTCCGCTTCGTGGCCGCTGATTGCCGGCTGTAGCAAAGGATCAGGGACAGAAGGGGAGCGGCTCCCAGCCTGGTTCTTGACTTCGGGCTGCAATCCCGGCTCCATCAAGTCTCCTTCGTGCCCGCACAATTCCTCTGCCAGCTTGCAGCGGGCCAAAAAGGCACTCTACAGCATAAACATTTCATCGGCAATCGCGCGGTGACGAACGATTGCCGCCTCCGGCGCCGCGACGGAATCATCGGCTCTCGAGCGCCAGCCCGGAATGGCTTGGAAAACCGCGCGCGGACACTGGATCACCCAGGTCCGCGCGAGTTGCACTTCCGCAGTTCAGGTCTACGGCTTCTTTTCGGCGGGCTGGCCGGCTACCTGCAAATCGTTTTCGACGCTGAATACTCCGGGCACGGTGTTGGCGCGAAGCCCCGCAGCTTCTTTGTCCGCCTGTGAGTCTACCAGGCCATAGAGCTCCACGTGGCCGTTCTGAACAGAGATGCGAATGGGATGGGCGGGGTCGATCGCGTATCGGCTCAGCGAGGGGAAGCTGTAGACGGCGCGCGCCACAGCAATGCGGATTCCCCAGTCCATCTGCGACACAGGATCCACCTCGATGTTGTCGACCACATCCTTCACGCCGGGGGTGGTGGCCGCAAGCGCCACGGCAGAATCCCGATCGGGATAGTCGTGAGAATGACCGCCCAGGGTCACGACCCCATCCTGAATCTGCAATGTGATGGCGTCATACATACTTCCGTAACCCTCACGGTTATAGGTCAATTGCTCGCCTAGCTTTTTCTCCAGATCGGCATCGGAAACCGTAGGGCCCGCTACCGAAATCAGGTTTCGCACCGCCTTAATACCCTTGACGTGAAGTGCGTTCTTTTCTGCATCGGACTTGTACTCGTAGAGGCTGACCGATCCAGTCAGCGTTACGATGCCGGTCGCGTCGGCGCTCACTTTGACGTCTTTGAACTGCGACTTATTCAGCTTGGCCTGAACCGCGCTGGGCAAATCCTGCGGCCCCGCAGCAGCCCGCGATTCGGGTGGAACGGCCACGATCAATCCAATCATGGCCGCGGCCAATACCAAGGTTTTACTGGGACGAATGATTCTTGTCATGGGGTTTCCTCCTCTGTGGCGTCTTCTGGACGACGGCGCATGCGTCGGACGATCGCCTCCGTTCCTCTTGCACGCCCCTCATTAGACACCAGATCAGCGCGCAGGGTTGCGCGAATCGGCGGGGCGGCAATACCTTTTCGGGGTGGGGGCGTATCTAAGGGAATCGCCCTAGCGGTAGCGCCGCGTGGCCTTGATGACCATGGAAAAGACGCCCGATTCGTCGCGAGCCACCACCAGGGAAACGTGCCGGTTGATGGCGACTTCGGCCTGGAGCAACTGCTGGCTGGTTGTGTTCACATCGGTTGCGTATGTGAGCGTCACGTCGCGACCCAGTTGCTCCTGGACGGTGATCCGCGAAGTGGAGTTGCCGAAGGCGCCAAGGTAGTTGGGATCGATTTTTACAGAGCCCGCCCCAAAGAGTTTTTGCACGCGGTTGCTGACCGTGGCATTCAGCGCCCCACCGAGAAGCGAATCGGTGGTGGGATTGGTGATGGACTGCTCCTGTTGCTGAGTGTAGAGGCGCTGCTGATTGGCCGTGTGGCCCAGGGCGAGGAGCGACACCACGTCAGTCTCAGGTAACGGAGGGTCGCTGCGGTAGGTGATTGCCAGCTTTTGCAGTGGTCCATTGAGGCCGAGGGAGATATCGTAGTCTTCAACGTGCGCCGTGGCACTCAGATCGATAAGGGGTTCGATCCGGACCGGATTGGTGAACGTAATGTCGCCGCGCTCCAGTTCATAGCGCGTTCCCGCAATCATGGCGCTGCCTTCAGTGATCGAGACGCGGCCCAACAGTGACGGCGAGGCCAGGGTGCCGCGCAAACGCAAATCCACGTCGCCGGCAAGCTTGGCAAAAGCATTCTGGAAGCTCAACTGCGGCGAGGAGGCGATGTGCACATCGAGCCGCACGTGGTTCGAGGCGGATTCGGGCGCCGCAATCGTCTGTAGAGAACTGTTGGCCTGGGAACCCAAGGCTGCGAGGTCGACGTCCGGGTTCATGCCGAAGCGGGTGATGAGCACATCACCTGAAAGCAGAAGGTTGTTCTGCGAGCCTTGCAGTTGCAATTTGGCGTTGGCGAGCGAGGTGACTCCCTCGGGATAACGGATGTGAACCTCATCGCCGGTGACCGACAGGTTGGCGAAGATGCCGCGTTGATAAGCAAGAAATCCGGTCACGCTGAGCAAACCACCGCCGCTCATCGCAGTCAGGCTTTTCACTTCAAGCCGGTTCTGGTTAAACTCCAGCGTGCCGTGCAACTGGCTCAGGCCGTTGGGCAGATCCTCAAGGGAAAGAGAGCCATTCTGGAATTCGATGCTGCCTTGAAGGCTGGGGTGTTCCAGTGGACCGTGCGCTGCGACCTTGAAAGTGGTGACGCCGGCAGCAGTCAGGTCGGGATCGAGAGTTTCGGCGAGCTTGAGGTTGATGGATCCGTCGGCCGCAAGATCAATCTGCCGCGAGCCCTGAAGCGATACAGTGCCTTGCGCGCGCACGTCAGTATCTTCGCCCGTCACGTGAAGGGGATCGAGGTGAATGCTGCCACCTGACAACGTGGCATGGACGCCGCCATCGCTTTCGAGTGGGACCCCTGCGATGGTCATGGCCAATTGACGGAGCTGTATGTCTCCATGAAGTTGGTCAAGATGCGCCAGCGGACCGGAGATCGCGACCGTGCCGGCCAGCGCCGATTCTCCGCTGACCGCGGCGACGTGCTCCATTCTGAGAAGCGCGCCTATGTTGAACTGCGTGAAGGCAAGCTGCGCCTGGGTTTGGTATTCGTGGTTCAGCGCGGTGTCGCCTCGAAGTGTAAGTTCGGCTCCCTCCAACTGTGTGCTCGCGTCGTAGTGAAGAGCCCGGTTGGCAGCGTGCGTCAATATGTGAAGTGCTCCGAATCTCTGCCCCCCAAGACTGAGCGGGTTCACTTCAGCTTCAGCTTGCAAATTTGGATCGTCCAAGGTGCCGGAGGCTGTCACTGAAATCCTCAGCTGGCCGGTTGCATCCAAATTGTGCTGCTGCAACCAGCGAACCCGCGAGACGTCGATGCCTGCACCGTACGCGTCGACTTGAAAGCGTTTGGCTCTGAAGTCGTAACTGCCTGAAGCAGCGATGGTGCCGCCGGCGCCCTTGAGCGTCGCCGACGTTACTTTGAGTTCTTCGTTTGCAATCGCACCTTCGATTTGGAGGTGGTCGACCGCTTCGCCATAGAGGCTGCCGCCATTTATTTCCACTGAGCCGGAACCTGATGGCGCATGCAGCGGTCCGTCGACCTGGATGCGCGTGTTCAGATCTCCTGTTATCGGGAAGCGCTGGCCGCTGCCGGTACTGAAGATTGGTTGAATGTCCGCGATGTCGACGTTCGTGCCTGCAATCTGCGCGTGCACAACAGAGTTCTCGTCGAAGCTCTGTTCGGAGCCATCCGAGGCATCCAGTGTTCCACTGAGTACGATCCTGGACTCTCCGCGGACGAACTGCGCGCTTTGTATAGCAATCTGGGCCGGCGAATAACTCCCCACGGCCTCGACGGAATCCATGTGCACAGTCTGTGGCTGGTTCGAGTTGCCGTTTGCCGTGGGCATCTCCAAAGCAAAGTTTGTGGCCTTCAGGGAACCGGTGAGATGCGGTTTAACCAGCGAGCCGGTCCAGGTACCGTGAAAATCTGCGTGGCCCGCCAGGCCTACCGGCAAAGCAGCGATTCCGGTTTTACCGCTGCGCTCGAGTCCCAAACCGCGCAGCACCGTATCGAACTCTCCCAGGTTGTGCGAATGAAGATCCACGTTGATTGCCGATGCGCTTTTCAAGGGATAAGCGCCAATGGCGCCGCGCGCATCCAGCTCGCTGGCGGGAAGTTGCAGCTCCAGTTCGCGCAACTCCACTGCGCCGGTTCGTTGTCTATAGGTCGCATCGATTGCACCGCGGGTGGGAGCTTCCCCAGCGGGAGCGTGTGCGGAGGGGCTCAGGCCGAAAGCTGCAGTGACGGCGATGCTGCGCGCGTCACCATTGGACCAGGTGGCCTCCGCCGGGCCGTTCACCAGGGAGTCCAGGCCCAGACGCCTGAATGGAGGTGCGCACACCATATCCAGGATCGCGTCCAGCGTCACGTCTTTGAAGGCTGCCGTAACTTTACCATTCACCGGGACGTTCCAGGGCGCCGCTCGGACCAGAACATTTCGCGCGCCGGGAGTTCCTTCAGCTTCGATTGCTGGGGGCCTCGTGATCACGGAGGAAGCTGCGGGCAGCCACGGCTCCAGGTCGACCGAGCCCTGAATTTCTCCGCCTTGCCGCAGGCGCGCAACGATCTGGGTGATCAGGAGCTGCTTGCGATCCGCATGAACCCGCGCATCGAGAGTGATGCCCGCCGCCGTGATGCCCGCCCCGATATACGACCCCTGTGCCACATGGACGCCGCCATCGATGTCGAATGCTCCTTCAAGCCCCGCTGCCGAGAGATCGACCCGGGCAATGCCTTCTGGAGCGTCGGCGTATCCGGTAACCGGCTCGAGCAGCCGCATGTCAAGATCGCCTGCAACTTTGGCCTGCCATCGTGAATGAGTGAAATCTTCAAGAACTCCAGAGACCAGGAGTCCCTGATCCTTGATTCCGGAACCGCGTGCCTTGAACGTCAAGCTGCGTAAAAAGGCGCGATTCTGCTCCAGATCGAGTGTGGCCTGTACCGCACCCTGTGCAGCGGCCGTTTTCCTTCGCGGGATACGACGCGTCAGATTGAGATTCGTAGCGCCCACCTCAATCCGATAGAACTCAGGTGCGCCATGCGCCGCGCGCGCATAGCGCGTGACCACGGAAACGTCATTGGCTTCGAAATCGAGCGGCGCGTAGCGGTTTTGATAATCGAACACCGCAGCGCGGTCGTCGAAGTCCAACGTGCCATTCTCGACCGCGACATGGCCAGCCTGGAGGTTGAAGAGTGTTTCGATCGCAGGCTTGCTCGATGTTTCAGGCTTGCGGGGGTGCGGTTGATTCGTCGACCCGTCCGGATAAACGATGAGGTGCAGGCTAGGCCGGATGATGTTAAGGTTGCGCAGCTGAACGTGGGGACTCAAGATGCCCAGGATGCTCACCTGCACTCGCAGGCTTGCGACTTGCGCGTACGGTGCTTCGCCCGGATCTTCCGTGCCGTGAATGACCACTCCGTCTGCCTCCGCCTCGAGATGAAACAGGCGCCAGTGGAACGATGCAATCTCAACCCGGCCGCCGGTAAGATTCCCAATCTCCGCGATCAGGCGTTTGCGCACCACGTTCTCGAATGCGGACGTGCTCGCGGCAAAATACGCTCCAGCCGCCAGAAGAAGCAGCAAAACGAATGCGCCGGCAACACTGAGCGGAAGATGGCGGAGGAAAAACCTGCGCAGGCGGCGCCGCATGCGGCCTGACGACGGATCGGGAGGCATCGCGTGCTCCTGCGCGATGGGAGCGGCGTCACGATCGCTCACGGATCACCCCTTCCCGGTTCGCGAGGGGCGCTGAGATCGTTGAGCGCCGGCGCCAGCTTTGGGTCAAGCACTTCCACGTCGCCCTGCTGGCGCAAATTGTCGAGCCAGTTATCGAACAGCACATTCACCTGCTGCTGCAGCAGGATCTCCTGAATCCTGGAGGCAACTTGCTCCAGCGAAGGAACCGCCTCGCCGGGCGCGTACTGCGGCAGAAGCGTGTTGTGGTAATAATCTTCAATCTGTTGCTGGGAGATTTGAATTCCCTGACGGAATCGCTGCTCGATGAAGCGCAGGATTTCAACGCGGTAGCGGGCGTAAGCCTCGACACGTTCTACCGTGAGGCCGTGTGACGCCAGAAATACCGCCCATCCTGCGTCGGAGGCGCAGTTCTGGCGGATGCAGGCGGGAAGCTGCTTGCGAAGGTCCTCCAGGCGGGTATTTACGTCCTGTTGCGAGGGTTCGATGGCTTGCAGATCTTCCTGGCGAATTTGCTGTTCAATGAGCGCGCGGCTGATGAGTTCTTCGAGCGCGTGCTGCTCGGTGAGCGGGCCCTGTCCGCCACGGACGGGATCGAGAATCGAAAGCCGAATTTCGTCTTCAACGTCGCTGAACAGGATGGCGCGATTGTTCACTACGGCCACGACGCGATCGAGCACTACGGGGGAAGCGGCATTGGACGGTTGGTTCTGCGCTGCCGATTGCCCGCTTTGGCTCGCGCCCCGGGCTGCGCTGCACGCGATCAGACACACGGTCATCACACACACACAAATTCGTTCACTCGTGAGCAAGTTCCGGACTGTGGCCACTGTGCTCATTAAAATGCCTGCCCGAGACTAAAAAAGAAAAGAATGTGGGGCGCCTGGCCGAGGTAAGGCGCCGTTGCAAACCCCGGAATCGTACTTCCCTTGGCGGTCGGGATCGAATAGTTGATGTTGACCGGATAGATGGGTGGATTCAGGTTATAGCTGACATCGAAGCGGATCGGTCCGACCGGCGTGTGATAGCGCAGGCCAACACCCAAAGAATGCGAGAAATTATTAAAGCTGCACAGTCCCTGCGTCCCGGTGGAAGCTGGGTTGCCGGTAGGAGTGTAACCCGTTGGGTACCCTGACGGGTTGGTTGCGACCGCGTCTCTGCATGCATCGCTGTCGGGCTGGCGAACGCGCAGCGCACTGGCCCATGCATCGCCCGCATTCGTAAACACATTGCCCATATCGTGAAAGACGACGAAGCTCACGGTATTGCCCAGCCACGGCAACGTGGGCGGCGGGAGGCGCAGCTCTGTATTGTTGATCAGTGCTCCCGCGCCGCCAATCTGGTAGCCGGTCTCGGGATCGCGGGGTCCGGCCGCGTTCTGAGAGAATCCGCGCAACGAGACGGCGCCGCCGGCATAGAGACGCTCCGGAAGCGGAATCAATCCGCTTGAACCGGTACCGAATGACCGCACCTGGCCGTAGCGTGTGTTGCGAGCCAGCACAAATCTTCCCTTGTCGAATGCGTAATAGCTTGAATTCGAAGTGTCAATGCGATTGAATTCGGCCTGCGCACCAAAGAGCCTGTCAGATAGGAACTCCTGAAAACTGGTGTAGGTGCCCCGACGCGCATCCATCGGCACGTCGCGTGTGTCGCGAATCCATGTAAAGGCGGGCCCGCCCACACGCGTCGCAGTCGAGAGTTCCGAAATCTCGCCAGGGTAGGCCTGCAAGCTGCTGGCCGCCACTTTCACCCGGCGAAAATCCAGCTCATAGATGAAGGTATTTGCTCTCGATAGCCACGACTCGGGATGGTTGAAGTTTTCCGTCAACCGGAATGCGCCTTCCAAACGGGAAGCGACGTACGTGGAGACATCCTGGCTGTTGGCGTATCCACCAGAGAAGGTAAAGCCGAAGTTGGGATTTCCTTCAATATGCGGAACCTGATATTGGATGCCGACACTTTGCTCGAGCAGGCCATACGTACCTTGCAGCGATGCCGACTGCGCCCGGCCAAAGAGGCCGTTGCGGGTGATGTCAATGAGCACACGGGGGCTGACGCCTGTCTTTCCGTTTGGGCTGCAGGCAACGCCCACCACGCTCGCACCCGAGCAGTTGTTTTGAGGCTGCCCGGTTTGCGCCTCGAACCCGAAGCCGTATGTCAAAGTCCATCTCCGCGCTTCCGCTATCTCGAGCAGGATCGTCTTCTCCGTCGCGTCTCCGGCAGGATTCTCAACAGCCGTATTCACTTCATTGAACAGCGCGAAAGAATAAAGGTTGCGCTGCGTATCAAAGAGCGCCGTCTGGTCGAGCGGATTGCCGGCCCTCAAAGTGATGGCTCGCGCCACGGTTTGAGGACGCGTAAATTGCAAACCCGTCAAGAGCACGTTGCGAACGAAGATCTGCTGGCCTTCAACAATACTGAAGACCACGTCGACTTTGGCGGGATCGGCCGGCTCAGGCTGCTGTGTAACGTTGACAGCCGCCCGGTCAAAACCCCGGCTGTAATACTCGGTCAGCAAAGCATCGTGGTCCAGGGCCAGATTGCGGGGGGAAAGTAATTGGCCGGGAGCAGTGTTCAGCAACGAAACCAGTGTTCCGGTGGCGATGTGTTCGTTCCCGTCTATTTGCATCGTGCCCACGTGCAACTGTTTCCCTTCAGCAATGTGATATGTGACCGTGAGCGGCGCGGTGCGGGCGATGGCAGAAGGGCGAGCCGCCGTACGGGTCGGTGGCAGAGAGCTATCGGCGGTCACCGTTTCCGGCGTGCTGGTCTCCGGTGTGACCTTCACATCGGCAAAGCCGTTGTTCTTATACACGGCTTCGAGCGCGCCAACGTCGCCCGATACCAATCCCTGGCTGTAAACTCCGTGGCGGTCGAGAACATCGGCTGCGCGAACGCTGATCAAATCCTTGAGTGTCGCGGTGTCGAAGTAGTGGTTTCCGATGATGGAAACCTTGTCGACGCGGCGCCGCGGCCCGAGCTGTACCGTATAGACAATGGTGACCTGGGCGTTGCCGACGGTTTGCCGTTTGTGATCGACCTTGGCATCGAAGTAGCCCATGCGCTGGAAGTAATCACGCAATCGGCGATTGCCTTCATTGAGGAGATCCTCGTCAACGCTACCCTCTTCAAAGATGGGAACCAGCCGAGTGATCCGATCCGGATCGAGACTGGCGCCCTCGATATTCACTTCCACGACAGGCCCGCGGTTGGCTGTGAATTGATAGTTCACTGCTTTCGCCTTGGGGTCGTACGTCGCGGATTCGAGCTTGACCTCAGCTTCCAGTCGATTTTGGTGCTGATATTCCCGAAGCACTCCATCCAATGCGTGATTCACGGTATCTCGGTCGACATAAGCGCCGGTGCGCAGGTGCGCATGGCGACGGAGTTCGTCCGCTTTCATCCCCGAATCACCCGTCACAGAGACACTTCCCACACGCGCTCGCGGCCCAGAGACAATGCGGAACTCGATGTCCATTAGCTGTTCGTCAGGGTGCGGGGTCTGGGTGTAGGTGATCGCCGGCCGGTAATAGCCGTTCTCTTCGAGTGACGTGCGCATCTGGTCGAGCGCCCGCTTCATTTTGGCATCGGTGAAGCGAGCGCCGGCCTCGAGTTGGCTGGCGCGCTCCAATTGGGTGTTCGCGGTAGGTCCGGTCGCTCCATACACGCCAACCGTGCCGATAAACGTGCGCGGCTGCCCCACAAAAATCAGAGCAACGCCACCATCTTGTCGCTTGCCCTCAACCTCAATCGTGTCGTAATAACCGCTTGCGAAGAGTTGGCGCAAACTCCTTTTCAGGTTTTCGGCTGTGAGCGGGGATCCGACACCCTGGGCAAGATCCTCAGGAAGCGGCTCAATGCGGGTCGCCGGAACACCCTCGAACGAAATATTCAGCACCGTCAAGCCTTCCCATACCTGTATGGAATCGTTGGCCGCCTGGGGGTTTGAGGTCGTCTGGGACGGGTCCACCTGAGAAGAATCGGCACCGGCGCTCGCGGCCTGCGGCTGGCACCATGCGGCGGCGTGCATTCCCAGCAGGCAGATCAGAACGGATAAGCATAATTCCCTGCTTCGAACGAATCGTTCGTTGAGGCGAGCCATCTCAGCAACAACTAGACGCCGAGAGCCCCTGTGAACCGCCCCACCGGCATCCACTTCCAGTCGGGGGCCCGGTTGAGCGCCGCATCTCTCTGCCGGCTTTGTCTTGAAAACCATATTTCGATCAAGAAGTGCGGGAAACCCTATTTCAATTCAATCAGAAACAGCGCATCAGGAGCTCTCGAAGGGTCCCGCCTTCCGTTGTTTTTCCTTCAACCCAGCAAACCCTAATCGCCTCCACATATACTAACGAGGAAGGAAGCTGCGGCAAAACGGGAGATGCGATCATCCGTTTTGACCCCCCAATCGCCGCTCTTTTCCCTGCAATGACCAAACTAGCTCGCCAGAAGTTCTCGTACTGGTGGCCGGGCTGATCCGAGAGCCCATTCCTGGGGCATTTCCGCATCTAATCCTTGTTCGCGTACCGAGAACGGTTTCGAAAATAATTCCCAAGGAAGCGCATGTCCGACTCCCCATCCCCAACGCAAGCGCCCAATCGCATTCGATCAAACCGCAACTCAGACGGATCGCCTGGGAGCGCCCCTGGTCGATCCGACTATGCCACCACGAGCACGCCCAATCCTCAAGACGCCGAGGTACTGGCTCGCGCGCAGGCCGGTGATCACCAGGCTTTTGCTCAACTCTACGCACTGCACAAAAGGCGAATCTACTCTCTTTGCCTCCGTATGGTGGGTAATATTGCGGAAGCCGAAGATTTGACGCAGGAGGCGTTTCTGCAGTTACACAGGAAGATCGCCACGTTTCGCGGCGACTCGGCCTTTTCCACCTGGCTGCACCGGCTAGCCATCAATGTGGTGTTGATGCAATTACGCAAGAAGGGCCTGTCGCTGATTTCGCTCGACGAAGCCATGGAGCCAACCCCGGAAGAGGGCCCCAGCCGCAGCTTTGGCGCCCCCGACCTTACCCTGACAGGGGCGATTGATCGCCTGGCGTTGGAACGGGCTGTAGCCGATTTACCAGCCGGCTACAGGCTCATCTTTATCCTTCACGACGTTGAAGGTTTTGAGCATAATGAGATTGCTTCAATGCTGGAATGCTCAATTGGCAATAGCAAATCGCAACTGCACAAAGCACGGCTGAAGTTGCGCGAAGCTCTACGAGCCCAGCGGCGCCAGGAGGAACGGTCATGACCGGCGATTTCAACAAAGCGAACTGTTCCGAATTCCAGGCTCACCTCCCTGAGCTGATTGGCACAGGGGAAGACGTCTCCGCGCACCCCCATTTGCAGAGCTGCGAGCTTTGCCGCGCGTTGCTGGCCGATCTGGAAACCATCGCGGATGCTGCCCGCCAGTTGTTTCCGAGCGCGGAACCCTCTGACCAGGTTTGGGAGCACATCGAATCGGCCATCAAGAAAGACGAGGACGGCGGAATGGAGCCTGGAATGGCGCCCGGTGGCCGATGAGCACCGACCCTGGGCTGAACCGCCTGCGCCCTTCGCCTGGCGATGGGTTTTGGTGAAGAAAATGAGCTGCGTAGTACGCTCGACGCACCCTGGGACGCCAGTCGCGAATGCTCACCTTCCCGCCGTTTCCGCCGATACACCCGACGAACGACGCTGTGGAGTCAGTTTCAGGAGCCGGCCTGCGACCATCCGGCATCAGCCGCCTGGTTTCTCGGGATCGGAGACAGCACGGATCGGACTGAAGTAGCCTCCTCGCAGGTTCTCGAGCCGGGCGCACGGACGTGCCAAGGCCCTGTTTTTGGGGAACCACGTGGGCAACTACGGCGTAACAAAGGGGGTTAAAGGACAATGGAAACGTCAAAGGGAGTAGGTAAGTCTTGCAACTTTTCCGGTTCTGAATTATCTAATTAAGAAAAGTTGATACGGAGACACTCAATGTCCAATCAAAATCCCGCAGCTCCACTCGAGATCTCATCGCAGCAAAGCGGCTCTGGGCTGCGCCGGGTTTCGGTGTTGCCCGTCCGCGACACCGTCCTGTTTCCGCACGCCGTACTGCCGCTGACGGTGGGCAGGGAAAGCTCCATTCAGTTGATCGAGTCCCTGGGTGAGGAGCGGGCGATTGTTGTTGCCGCCCAACTGGACCCCCGCTTGGATTCTCCCAAGCCGGCAGACCTGCACTCTGTGGGAACCCTGGCCACGGTGCACAAGGTGGTTCGCATGCCGAACCAGAGCCGATTTGTGTTCACTGAAGGGGTAAGCAGGGTCCGCCTGGTGCAGTTTCTTCAAGCTGAGCCTTTTATGATGGCCGAGGTGGAGACATTGGAGGACGTCGCGCCAGCGCCTTCCTCGGGTTTTGAAGCCCTGGTTCGCAATGTCATTGCCCAGTTCCAGCAGATCGTCTCCGAGTCGCCAACACTCTCTGACGAATTGCGGACCATCGCCGCAAACATTGACGAGCCGGCCCGCCTGGTCGATTTTGTCGCCTCCTCTCTGCCCTTCCTGACCACCGACGAGAAGCAGCTTCTGCTTGAGACGCGGGGCATCGAAGACCGGCTCGAGCAACTGAACAAGCTTCTTGCCAAGGAGATTGAGGTGCAGCAGTTGCGCGCCAAGATCCAGAACGAGGTGCAGGACCAGGTGCAGCAGTCGCAGCGCGATTATTATCTGCGCGAACAGCTCAAGGCCATCCAGAAGGAGTTGGGAGAACAGGATGAGGGGCAGCGCGATGTGGAAGATCTGCGCCAGAAGATCGAAGCTGCCGGCATGCCCGACGACGTAAAGAAGGAGGCCCTCAAGGAGCTCGCCCGCTTGCAGAGAATGTCGCCTATGGCGGCCGATTATTCGCTCACCCGGAACTACATTGAGTGGCTGGCCGTCCTTCCCTGGGCAAAAAGCTCAGGCTCTAAGATCGATATCGGCGTAGCCAAACAGATCCTTGATGAGGACCACTACGAACTCAGGAAGGTGAAGGATCGCATCCTGGATTATCTGAGCGTGCTCGAGTTGAAGCCCACGATGAAGGGACCAATTCTTTGCTTCGTTGGCCCTCCGGGCGTAGGGAAAACCAGCCTCGGACGATCAATTGCGCGAGCGCTTGGCCGGAAGTTCCAGCGCGTCTCCCTGGGCGGGATGCACGATGAGGCGGAGATCCGCGGGCATCGGCGCACTTATATTGGCGCTTTGCCGGGACAAATTATCCAAAGCATTCGCCGGGCGGAAACCAACGACCCGGTGATTATGCTCGACGAAGTGGACAAGCTGGGACGCGACTTCAGGGGAGACCCCGCCTCGGCACTGCTTGAGACGCTGGATCCGGAGCAGAACAACACATTCCGCGACAACTATCTCGACGTCCCGTTCGATCTCTCGAAGGTTCTGTTTATCTGCACCGCGAACATGCTGGACACAGTTCCGGCACCGCTGCAAGACCGCATGGAGATCATTCCGCTGCAGGGCTATAGCGAAGAAGAGAAGGTGCACATTGCCAATCGGTACCTGATTCCACGCCAAATCAAGGAAAACGGGATCACGGCGGAGCAGATCGAGTTTCCGGAGGACGCGGTGAGGCACATCATCCGGCACTACACGCGCGAGGCGGGCGTGCGCAAGCTGGAGCAGACGATCGGAACCGTGTGCCGCAAGCAGGCGCGCCGCGTGGTTGAGGGAAACAGCGAAAAGCTCGTCGTCACCAAGGAGATCCTGAAGGAATTTCTTGGCGGCATACAGGTTCGTGTGGACACCGAGGTGGCAGAGCGGGTGAAGCGTCCGGGCGTGGCCGTGGGCCTGGCCTGGACACCGGCCGGGGGCGACATTCTCTTCATCGAGGCCAACAAGATGAAGGGCAAGGGCGGCTTTACCATGACCGGACAGATCGGCGAGGTGATGCAGGAGTCCATGCAGGCTGCCCTTACCTGGGTCCGCTCGAACGCCGGACGGCTGGGGTTGGCCGAGGACTTTAACAAGGAGATGGACATCCACATCCACGTGCCGGCAGGTGCGATTCCCAAGGACGGCCCGTCAGCCGGCGTCACGATGGCCACCGTGCTGGCCTCACTGCTGACGGATACGCCGGTGCGACCGCTAACCGCGATGACCGGCGAGATCACGCTGAGCGGCAACGTGTTGCCGGTAGGCGGTATCAAGGAGAAGTTCCTGGCCGCGCGCAGGGCCGGGGTGCAAAACATCATCCTGCCTGCTGAAAACCGCCAGAATGTGGAAGAGGATCTAACACCGGAGATGATAAAGGGCGTGACCGTGCACTATGCCGACCAGATTGAAGACGTCTTGTCGGTGGCCCTCCCGCTAGTGGCAGCACGGCCGCAAATGCAGCCGCTGGCGCCGGCCCTTTCGGTGACCGCTGCGGCGTGAGCGCCGCTTATACAGCCTCGCAGGGCCGGTTAACCAGCCGGCCCTTTTCTTTTGCGTTGTAGGGCATTTTGGCAAAGCTCTATCCGCTCCGGCCAGGCAGATATTGGCCGAATCGACTGCCCCGCCCGGCCATGCAACAACGCAGGAGGCGACCCGCCAGAGCGAAGAATCCTTCTCTGCAACGTCTAACTGGCAGGCAGTATTCTTTTCGTGAGATGCGTGTGCAAGTGATTCCATTTGGAGTTTTGAAAGACTGGCTGGGTCCTTCGGCTGTTCCTGTCGAATTGCCGGACGGCGCTTCCGTTGGGATGCTGCTTGAGCGCTTGCCGGCGACCTGCCGCGACGGCGCGCCAGAGCAACTGCTGCGCGGTATTGCCGTCAGCGTGAATGCCGAATATGCCGAAGCTGCCACGATTCTGCACGATGGCGACGAAGTGGGGTTGCTTCCGCCGGTCTCGGGCGGGACTGCGCGTCCAGATCCTGAGAGGACGGAGGACGCTTTGGACCAGAGCGAGGGAGAACAGGCGATCGTCGTCGCGCTGACACGCGAGCCGATCCATGCCGGGAAGATTGTCGCAGCCGCCAAGCGCGGCGATGACGGAGCCGTTGTGGTCTTTGACGGGATTGTCCGCAACCATTCGCGCGGGAGAAAAACCCTCCATCTGGATTACGAGGCGTACGAGGAAATGGCCGTGAGGCAGATGAGGGAGCTTGGCCGCAAGGCACACGAGCGATTCGCCGTCCACCAGGTGACGATGGTTCACCGCCTTGGCCGGCTGGAGATTGGCGAAACTAGTGTGCTGGTCGTGGTGGCCAGCGCGCACCGCAGTGCGGCCTTCGAGGCCTGCCGCTGGCTCATCGACAACCTCAAGCAGACCGTTCCCATCTGGAAGAAGGAAACCTTTGTGGATGGCGCTGTGTGGGCGCCCGGCGAGCCGTTCCCCAAGGAGTTGGCGATGGGCACAGCGGAGGCAACGCATGAAGGCTAGGCGCGGCGCATGGGTCAGCCTTTGCCGGCGAGTTGGCAGCCGGGCCTTGCTTCTGGTGACGCCATTGGCGCTGGCCGCCCAACAAACGACACTTCATGTGGACGTCAAGCTCGTCAACATTTTCGTGAACGTAACCGACAAAGACGGCGCAATTGTCGGCAACCTGACGCGCGACGATTTCGCAATTTTCGAGGATGGGCGCCCCCAGCAGATCGCAATCTTCGAGAAGCAGTCGGAAGTGCCGCTGAACCTGACCCTGGCCATTGACACCAGCGGAAGCGTGCAGAAAGACATGAGCGAAGAGGAGGGCGCGGCGAAGCGTTTCGCGCAGGCCATCCTTCGCCCCCAGGACCAAATGAGCGTGCTCCAGTTTGCAACCACGGTGCACGAGTTGACGCCCTTCACCAATAAGCTGGCAGTCATCGACCGTGGTCTTCATGAGTTGCACAGCGATTGGGCAACCGCGCTCTACGAGGCCATCTCTGTGGGAGCGGAACGGCTGGGGCCGAAGCAAGGGCGCAAGGTGCTGGTGGTGATCTCCGATGGCGATGACACGGCCAAGACCTCAACTTACGCTGACGCCCTGGAGGCCGCGCTGCGCAACGAGGTCATGATTTACTCGATCATCGACGTGCCAATTGAGGCCAGCGCCGGACGTGACATCGGAGGCGAACATGCGCTGATCACGCTGGCGGAACAGACCGGCGGCAAACACTTCTATGTGGGCGACGGCGGTCTGGACAAAGCCTTTGCCCAAGTCAGCGACGATCTTCGCACTCAGTACCTGGTCGGCTATTATCCGCGCCGCCAGGACGCCGGCGCCGATTTTCATCGTGTCGTGGTGACAATTCCGCGCGCCGCTCCAGACGAATTCAACATCCGCAACAAGACCGGCTACTATAGCGATGCGCTGGTAAAGAGTAACTGACAATCAGCGCAAAAGGTGGCCGCCAAACCGCCTATCGACCACAGGTCAGTTTGATTCGCGTTGGATGCGATGCGCCGCCAGAGTGTCTTGGCGCGTTGAACGCGTCATTGCCAAACCGCGACCCGCTGCGGTGCGAGCGATCGCGATTAACCGATACTGGCATAGGAGATTTGCGCCCCCAGAAGCCATCGTCGTCAGCCCCTGCATCTAAAATGGCTGTATGACACCGCCCCTCTCATCGCGCCGCCGCTCCAAAACGCCTCCACCTGGCGAAACCGGCCAGGAAGCGCTCTATCTGCGCTCACTGAGTGAGCGCCAGGTAATTGTGAACATCAAACTGCGCGACGGCGAAACGGTGCGCGGCTGGATTGAGTATTTTGACGATTCCATGCTGCGCCTGACGCGTGAGGGCCAACCCAACCTTTTCATTTACAAGAACCAGATTCGCACGATCAGCGAAGTGGGCCGGCGCCGGGCGCCACGCTATGAGACAGTCGCCCCCCCCGCGGCAAACGGGGCTGCCTTGTGAGGGGGGAGACAGAGCAGGCGATTGCATCGACTCTGATGTACGTCCCCAAAGCGTCGGAGATTGCGCACGAAGCGGGTGCGCGCTTGCGCGAGTACTTCTCCCAGGGTGTCAAGACCGAGTACAAGGGCGACGTAGACCTGGTGACGGTAGCTGACCGTGCCGTGGAAAAACTTGTGCGCACCCGGCTCGGCGAGGCCTTTCCGGAACACGGAGTTTATGGCGAAGAGGGCACGCGCGATCGGCTGGAAGGCGAGTTCCGCTGGTACGTTGACCCTCTGGACGGAACCACGAACTTCGCTCACGGATTCCCGCAGTTTGCCGTTTCCTTGGGACTGGAGCACCGCCCCGCAGGCACCAGACCGGACCAGGACGGCACGCTGGTGGCCGGAGTCATCTACGATCCCATGCGCGATGAGCTGTTCTCTGCCGAGCGCGGGCACGGTACGCGACTGAATGGCAATGCGGTGAGGGTCTCGCGCACGGCCGAACTCGCTGAGGCACTGCTGGCAACCGGCTTTCCCAGCCGCAAACGCCATTCGAGCCCGAATGTTCACTTCTACCACGAATTCACGCTGCGCTCGCACGGGGTGCGGCGGGCCGGCTCGGCGGCGCTCGATTTGGCGTACGTGGCCTGTGGGCGAATGGACGCGTTTTGGGAGTTCAACCTGAATCCATGGGACACGGCGGCTGGAATTCTGCTTGTGGAGGAGGCCGGCGGCCGCGTCACTGACTTTTCCGGCGCGCATGTGCAACTCGCCAGCGACGAAGTTCTTGCGTCGAATGGGCTGATTCACGACGAGCTGATTGGGTTTTTCCGCGACATGTTCGCCGGGCGGGGCTTGTCGCCCATCCCTACCCCCGAGGAGTTTGCGCAGGCGCGGAGAGAGAGAACAGGTAATAGCCAGTAGGGAATAGAAAGAAGAGACGCGAACCGATTCCCTCGAAACGTGATTCCTTTGCGAATGAGCCGGCGTTTGCTCCCTCACTGTTTTTCTATTCCCTATTGGCTGCTCACTACTCCCTGTTGTTCTCGCATGGCAAAACCCGATTCCCACGGATTGACCCGAGCCCTCGGCGCCGTGTGCTACTATCAGCGACGTGAAGTCCTGAGCGGCCCGAGCTTGTAGGACCGCTGAAAGCCCCGGAGAGCAGAAATGGCATACGTAATTGCAGAACCTTGTATCGGCACAAAGGACACCGCCTGCGTGGACGCCTGTCCGGTCGATTGCATCCACCCAAAGAAAGATGAAGCAGATTTCGCCGAGTCCGATCAGTTGTTTATTGACCCGGTCGAGTGCATCGACTGCGGCGCTTGCGTGCCGGTTTGCCCGGTCTCGGCCATCTTTGCCCAGGACGATCTGCCGGAGAAGTGGGCGCACTTTTCCGAGAAGAATGCGAAGCACTTCGGGCGCTGATCGAGCGCTGTTGCTCGCGACATCCTGAATCGTCACCAACGCGCGTCCTGCCCTCGGGCCGGATGCGCGTTTGTATCTTTGCAGTGCGATGATGAAGATGCATGCCCGTGCTCACCTCGGAAGCGGTAGTCCTTCGCACCTGGCCAGTGCATGAGTCTGACCTCATCGTCAGCTTCTTTACGCGCGATTACGGCCGCATGCGCGGCGTGGCCAAAGCGGCGCTCAAAAGCCGCAAACGTTTTGGCGGGGCTGTGGAGCCGATGACTCTGGCTCGCGCCTGGTTTGCTGAGCGGCCAAGGCAGGAACTCGTTCGTCTCGATCAGTTGGAGATCCTCCGCTCGCCGCTCTCGGCGCCTGTCGATCACGCACGCATGGCCGTGCTGAGTTTCTTCGCCGAGGTGATTGACGAGGCCCTGCCCGAACGCGATCCGCAGGAAACAGTCTTTCGCCTGCTCGTTTCCGTGCTCGAACACACAACTGCTGCCCAATCGGAAACCGTCCAGCCGTGGATGCCGCTGACGTACTTCTCGCTTTGGATGACGCGCTTGATGGGTCTTCTGCCGGATATCGCTCATTGCATCGTTTGTGGCGAGGCATTACAGGCGGCTAAAGTGTCGTTCTCGAATTATGCCGACGGCTTGTTCTGCGGGCTGCATCGCAATGGCAGCGCCAGTGAGCTCTCTGCCGATAGCTGGCAATTGGCCCAACGGATGCTACGCGCGCCGGCGTCGGCCTTTGCCGTCGAGCCCTGGACGCGCAAGCGCGGACAGGATTTGCGCCGGTTCACATTGCAGACGCTGGAGCGGCATCTGGAGAAGAAACTGCGCAGCGCGGAGGCGCTGGCGAGGCTGGGTGGGTAATCAAACTGGTTTTGGAAGCGGAGCCGATTCGATGTCCATGGTTCTATACCAAGGCTTGAGCTTTCTCCGCCGGATTGCGGATCTCAGCGCTGATCTTATTGATCTAGAAGGCTATGGCAACGTGACCAAAGTGTGAATCCGGGGTCACATCGCAGTGACGGAAGCACGCGTTCCGGCTGATAGAATCATCCCTTAGTCCCAATGAGAGAGATGAGCCCGTGTCTACAGCCCAGCCCGCACCGCGCGTAAGCCCCACATCCCTCACCTTCCAGGACCTTTTGTTCCGCCTGCAGGCGTTCTGGGCGGAGCGCGGGTGCGTGATTCAGCAGCCCTACGACGTGGAGGTGGGCGCGGGCACGATGTGCCCAGAGACGTTTCTGCGCGTGCTTGGGCCCAAGCCATACAAGGTGGGCTACGCGCAGCCCTCGCGCCGGCCGGCCGATGGGCGCTACGGCGAGAACCCCAACCGGCTCTTCAAGCACACCCAATTCCAGCTCATCCTCAAGCCGCCGCCAGTCAACGTTCAGGAGCTGTATCTCGAATCGCTTGAGGCCATGGGCATCGACCTGAAGCACCATGACCTTAAGTTCGAAGAGGACAACTGGGAGTGGCCCGCGGGCGGCGCATGGGGCGTCGGTTGGCAGGTGATGCTGGACGGCCTGGAAATTACGCAGTTTACCTACTTCCAGCAGTGCGGCGGGCAGGATCTGGACCCCATCTGCGCCGAGCTCACCTACGGCATGGAGCGCATCGCCGCGTTTTTGCAGGATGTCGATTCAATCTACGACATTGTGTGGGCGCGTGATCCGGAGACCGGAGCGCAGGTGACCTATGACGATGTGCGGCTTGCTGAAGAGCTGCAGTTCTCGGTGTACAACTTCGAGATGGCCGACGTGGCGCGGCTTTGGGAGCACTTCAACAGTTACGAGGCAGAGGCGCAGGCACTGCTGGAAAAGGTCCGCACGCTGCTGACAGATGAAAACGCGAGTCCGAAGGAAAAACAAAGATTCCCGCTACTGCCTACGTATGAATTGGCCTTGAAGTGCTCGCACCTGTTCAACCTGCTAGACGCGCGCGGTGCCATCAGCGTGACGGAGCGCGTGGGCGTGATTGGGAGAATTCGTAACCTGGCCGTTGGTGTGGCCAAGGCGTGGACGGCGCAGCAAGAAGCAGCTGCTAGCGGCTAGAGGCTCGAAAGAAACAACGGTATGTCAGACTTCTTACTTGAGATCGGGCTTGAAGAGGTTCCCGCCCGCATGATTGCAGGGGCGGAGGCCGAATTGGGCAAGCGCGTGAGCGATCTGCTCAAGCGTGAGCGTCTTGTTGCGCCCGAGGCGAAGCTTACCACCTACTCCACGCCACGGCGGCTGGCTGTGCTGGCCGAGGGCGTGCTCGCCAGGCAGGCCGACGCCGAAAAGGTGGTCATGGGCCCGTCGTGGAAGGTGGCCTTCAAGGATGGCACGCCGACCGCCGTGGCCGAGGCATTCGCGAAGAAGGCAGGCGCTACGGTTGCGGACCTGAAGAAAGTGGAGACGTCCAGGGGCGAATATGTTGGCGCTTCGGTAAAGCAGACCGGACGCACCGCGAGCGAGATCCTGATGGCCGAGCTGCCGAAGGAAGTGCTCGCCGTTTATTGGGCCAAAAACATGTACTGGCGCGCGGGAAAGCCGGAACGCTTTGTTCGACCAGTACGCTGGGTCGTGGCCCTGATGGACTCGAACGTGGTTCCGGTGGAGATTGCCGGGATCACCGCGGGGAACGCGAGCCGCGGCCATCGCGTGTTACACGGCGATGTTCCCGTCGTGATCGATCAGGCGCGAAATTATGCCAAGAGTCTGCTCGACGCAGCCGTGGTTGCCGATGTGGCCGAGCGCCGGCAGTTCATCCGCAAGGCGCTCGATGCGGCCACGCGCACCATACCAGGCGCGCGCTGGCGCGAAGATGAGCCGCTGGTCGAAACCGTAGTGCATTTGACCGAGTGGCCGACCGTGATCGTCGGCGACTTTGAGCCCGAGTACCTGGACCTGCCCGAAGAAGTTCTGGTGACCGTGATGCGCGATCATCAGAAGTACTTCGCGATGGAAGATGCAGAGGTCAAATCCGACACAGCGAGTAAGCTTCTGCCGCACTTCCTCGCCGTACTCAACACCCAGACCGACGAAGAGGGCGCGGCGATCATTCGCCACGGCAATGCTCGCGTGCTGCGAGCGCGTTTTAAAGATGCGCGGTTCTTCTGGGACTTCGACCAGAAGACGCCGCTTGCGGATCGATTCGAGAGCCTCAAAAATGTGACCTTCCAGAAGGAACTGGGGAGCTACTACTGGAAAACTGAGCAAAATCTTGCCGTGGCGACCGCGCTGGCGGCAGAAGCGCGGGTAGGGGACGCCGCATTCGACGAGGCCGCGCTATTCAAGGCCGTGGCGCTGGCCAGAACCGACCTGACGACGGAGCTGGTGAAGGAATTCACCGAGCTGCAGGGCATCATCGGCGGACTCTACGCGCGGGCGCAGGGCCTGGGCGAGACAGTCGCGAAAGCCATTTACGACCAGTACACACCGGCTTCGATTGAAGATGCGATTCCGTCGACGGTCGAAGGCCAGTTGCTTGGCCTCGCCGACCGCGTTCAAACCATCGTTGCCATGTTCGGTATCGGCAACGCGCCGACGGGATCGAAGGATCCGTTCGCGCTGCGCCGCGCGGCAAATGCGATCGTGAAGATTCTCGCCGAGTCGGGATTGCCGCTGACCCTGGAAGACGTAATAAAAGCCTCGGGCGTGAACGATGCCGGCAAAACGCAGGTGAGCGATTTCTTCCGCGAGCGGCTGCAGTTTTATCTAAAGGACGTGCGCGGTTTCACCTACGATATGGTCAACGCCGTGCTCGCCGTCGGCGCTGACGATGTGCGTGACACGATCGCGCGGGCCGAGGCGCTCGCCGCGGTGCGCGGCTCCGCGGATTTCCTTGCCGTTTCAGCTGCGTTCAAGCGCATCAAGAACATCCTGCGGCAGGCAGAGGAGAAGGGCTACCAGCCTTCGCAGCCAAAGCTCGCCCAACTGGCCCTCGAGGCAATCGACCTGTGGGACCGCTCAAAGGAGCTTGCCCCGCAAATCGCAAACCTGCGCGAACAGCGTGCCTATCGCGAGGCGCTGGCGCAGATCGCCACACTTCGGCCCACGGTGGATGCATTCTTCGACAAGGTCATGGTGCTCGATGCGGATGAGACGGTCCGCAGCTCAAATCTGGGGCTGATTGAACAGGTTCTCAAGAACTTTTCGACCATGGCGGATTTCAGCGAGATTGTGACGGGATAACTGCCATTCCTTTGCTCGCCGCCGCTCCCACCCAAAAGCCGCTACATTAACGGGGCGATCTTGCTCGCATCCAGACCAGCCTCCACACGTCTAAAATCAATATCGATGGCTGACGCGCTCTATTTGAGCTTGTGGTATCCGAACCTGCGCCTCGAGGCGCTCCCCGATAAGCTGATGGCCGTGCTGGGCGGCTTTGCCACGCATGGCGGCGAAGCGAAGGTCTATTCCGCCACGGTTTGGCCGGTGGACTGGAGCGAATCCCCGGTTTTTGAGCGGGTTTACGGGCGCATGGTGGGCCAACCTTTGCAGGCCCAGGGTCCTGGTTCCGGCCCTGGCGCTGATCCGCGGCAGGCCGTCGAGCAGGCGCTGGAGCTGCTGCACGACGACTACGCTTATGAGTTCCAGATCGGCTGGAACTTGTGGGAGCTCGAAGCCGCGGCGGGACTCGATCCCCGCTGGGTCCGCGGACCGCGGCTGGTGCGGGTCACGGGCTACGGCCCGCTCTTCGACGAAGGCGCCTATGAGCAGGATGGCCACATCCGGATCGATTTTGGCACGGACGCACCCTTCCTCGAGGAAGACGCAGATCTCGACCAAGTGGGCGCCAAACATGTGGAGGAAAACGTGCGCCAGCTCGTAGAACTGACGGCTGCTGTCGAAAAAGCATCCGGCGCGACAGCGCGCCTGTTGTGGAGTGAACTGGGTGAGAGCCTCGCCCAGCGACTGGCGGCGCGGCTCGGAGTGGGAAATTAATTTGTGCAGTTTACGATCGAACGAATCCGAACCATAGTGCTGGTGGCTGCGTTGCTGCTGCTGGCGGCGCTGGGTGGGTTTCTGATCAAAGCGAAGTTGAAGAATGTGCTGAATCGTCGCGATCTGCCGCAGCGGCTGGCCCAAAACATCCAGCAGGAGGCCAAAGAGTTCAGCTTCGTTCATGCGTACGGCGCACACTCTCAGTTCAAGATTCATGCCTCTCGATATGTTCAGCTCAGAGACAACCGAATTCAATTGCACGACGTGCAGATTGAGCTCTACGGCGAAGACGGTACCAAAGTCGACGAGATTACTGGTGACACCTTCGATTACGACCAGAAGAGCAGTCTGGCCATTGCCGAGGGGCCCGTGGAGATGGTGCTAACGCGGCCGGCTCCAGGCGCGGCCGGCAACGCCAAAGCCGCCAGTGCAGCCGGCGTCTCGGGGCAGATCCACCTGAACACGAGCGGTGTGACCTTTGACAGGGACACGGGATTGGTGGCGACGGCGAAGCGTGTCGATTTCACGATGGCGCAGGGTTCAGGGAGCGCGGTCGGCGCCATGTACGACTCGCAGCATGGCTACCTGACTCTGGACCACGACGTGGAGCTCACGACCAGCCGCGCCGGCGAGCTGGTTACGGTGCGGGCACAGCACGCCGAGTTTGATCGCAACGCACAGGTGTGCGTGCTGCGCGCGGCACGGGTGAGCTACCGGGGTGGGAAGGCCGACGCCGCCCAGGCAAAGATCTCGTTCCGTGTAGACGGCACCGCACAGCAGCTCGATGCGACTGGCGGATTCACGGCAGAGACTGCAACCGGCGGCCGCCTGGCAGCTCCTACAGCACAATTGGGCTTTGACGAACATAGCCAGCCGCGCCAAGGACGGCTGGAAGGCGGTGTGACCATGGATTCAGCCCGGCAGGGCTGGACGATGCATGGAACTTCGCCTATTGCAGAGCTTGAGTTCACGGCTCAGGGCCAGTTGAAGCAGGCGAATCTGGAGCGCGGCGTTCAGTTTGAGAGCGAGCAGTCAGGTCGGGCGAACGCGGGGCAGGCCGAAGCGCTGCGTGTAACCCGGACATGGACTTCTCCCACGGCTCAGCTGAAATTTGACGATGCGGGCAAGGGACAAGTGGAGTTGCAAAGCCTGCATGGAACTGGTGGGGTGGTGGTCACGAGCGAAACCCGGCATGGCAGCGCAGCCGCGGTGCCCTCAAAGATGGCCGCCGATGAGGTGACCGGAACGTTCGCGCAAAGGTCGATGCTCAGGGAGCTCATCGGAACGGGCCACTCAACGATCACGCAGACCACTGCAACCGGCGCGCGCCAAACCGCGACCGGCGACCGCCTGGAGGCGCGATTTTCAGAAGGTGGAATCCAAGGTACCGACGGACCACGTGACTTGGGAACCAAGGCAGCAAGGGAACATGGGGGCAAAAGGTTTTCTGGCAGAGATGCGAGCGGAACGGTCGTGAGTAGTACAGCCGATTTGCAATCTGCGGAACTCGATGGTCATGTCGTGCTCCGTGAGCAGCCAGTTGCGAAACCCAGAGTCGCCGGTGAAGATTCTTCGTCTCGGGATTCGAAGTCTGGTGCGCAGCCTCCAATCAGCGCAACGGCAGGTAAGGCCGTTTATGAAGATACCGGCCAGTGGTTGCACCTGACGATTAACCCGCGCATGGAGTACGGCAGCATGGAGCTGACCGCCGAGAAGCTGGATGTATCGCAGCAGTCGGGAGACGCATTTGCGCACGGCGATGTAAAAGCAACATGGGCCAACACGCCCGCAGCTGGCTCCGGCGGCGGCAGTGGCGCGACCGACACCGGGGCAGGCTCAGGCGCGCTGGCGCTCGGCGGCAATGGCCCGGCTCATGTAATTTCGGCAGATGCGGAAATGAATGAATCAACAGGCGAGGTCAAATTCCGCGGGCACGCGCGCTTGTGGCAACTGGCGAATTCCGTGTCGGCGCCGGTGATCGTGCTGAACCAGCATTTGCAAACACTAGTGGCGCAAAGCTCCAATCCCTCGGAGCCAGTGAGAGCAGTCATGCTCAGTGCGGGCGGTTCGGCGGCGGGATTGGGCGTGCCTTCCACGCTGAGACGTCCTGCAACCGGCACCACGACGGCCGTTCCGGCGGTGATCCGTGTGCGCGGGGGCGATCTTTGGTACTCGGACGCCGAGCGTAGAGCAGTGATGCGCGCTGGCGTGCTGGACGCGGTCATCGCCGAAACGGGAACGGCGACTACCTCTTCCCATGAAGTCGAACTAAGGCTGATGCCGGCCACGAATCAGGAAGGAGAATCAAGCAGGCAAACGCAAGTGGACCGCATGACAGCGACGGGGCACGTGGTGCTTACCTCGCAGGGCCGGAATGGAAGCGGGGAACAACTGGCGTACTCAAGTGTCACCGGAGAGTACGTGCTGACCGGGACTTCTGCTGCGCCGCCGAAATTAACTGATCCCCAACGCGGAACGGTAACCGGCGAAGCTTTGATTTTCCATAGCGGCGATGATAGCGTCAGTATCGAAGGTGGCGGCCGCGAGACCATTACACAGACGACCGCGCCGGAAGTGCACGTGAAGTAGCGGCGGAAGAGAGCCAGCGAGATCAATGCAGACATTGATTGCCGAGGGAATCGGCAAGAGCTATAAGCGACGCCAGGTTGTCAGAAATGTCAACCTGAAAATCTCGCGCGGGGAAGTGGTGGGCTTGCTGGGCCCGAATGGCGCCGGCAAGACCACCAGCTTCTACATCATCGTGGGACTTGTGCCGCCTGAAACCGGGCGGGTGCTGGTAGATGAGAACGACATTACGCGGCTCCCGATGTATCTGCGGGCGCGCAACTACGGCATCAGCTATCTACCCCAGGAGCCATCGGTCTTTCGTAAGCTCACGGTGGAAGAAAATATTTTGGCGGTGCTGGAGGCGCAGTCGCTGAGTAATCAGGAGCGGCGCTCGCGCGCTGAGAAGCTGATCAACCAGCTGAACCTCGGCCACATTCGCACGACCCGCGGTTATGCTCTTTCGGGAGGCGAGCGGCGGCGCGTAGAGATTGCGCGCGCGCTGTGCATTCAGCCAAACTTCATCCTGCTCGACGAGCCATTCAGCGGCATTGATCCGATCGCGGTGCTGGAGCTGCAAAGAATCATCTTTGACCTGAAGGCAAGCGGGATTGGCGTTTTAATTACAGACCATAATGTGCGCGAAACGTTGAGCGTGACCGATCGGGCCTACATTATTGCCGAAGGGCGGATCTTCCGTTCCGGCACACCCCACGAACTGGGCAACGACGTGGAGGTTCGGCGAATTTACCTGGGCGAGGGATTTTCGCTGGGTTGACGCTCTGGACGGCGAAGGGAGATCGCGCATATCCTAATGGGTCGCGCTGAGGACGCGGCTCGTGGCCTAAGGTCCATAGATAGAGCATCCGGGTTGGGACATTACCCATTCCGGGACAATCACTCGAACGGGTGATTCGAATGGAGAGAGTTCCTGTTTTAAACTTCTTCTCACGCGGGTAAGCTCATCTAGACAGAGATATTGCGAACGATTGCGAAAGAAACTCAACTATGGCGCTGCTGCAACCAAAACTGAGTCTGAAAGTGGCGCAACGCCAGGTCCTGACTCCGGGCCTGATGCAGATGGTGAGCGTTCTTGCCTTGAACAAGCTCGAGCTGAAGGAGATGATCGATGCCGAGATGGTCGAAAATCCCGTCCTGGAAGAGATTGACGAATCGGTTCCGACACTGGATGAGGTGGCCGTCCGCGAAGAACGGCTCGAGCGCGGCGTCGAGGAAGCTGTTACGCCGCCCAAAGATATCTTTAACGAGATCGATTTTGGCTCGTACTTCCAGGAGTATCTCGATCCTGGCTACCGCACGCAGCCGGAATACGAGGATAATGAAAAGCCCTCGTTTGAGAACTTTCTCTCCCAGCCTACGACTCTGTCCGATCACCTGGCGTGGCAGCTGGGAGCATTAAGCCTCGACAAAGGCCTGCATCAAGCCGCTGAGTTTGTAGTCGGCAATCTGGACGAGGACGGTTACCTCGCCGCTGAAGATGTGGAACTGGCGTCAGCGTTCACTGGGACCTCGCAGGATGCTGCAGCCTCAAATGGCCATGCGGCGGAGCAGGCCGCAGCGCTTGATCTGATCCACCGTGCAATTGACCTGGTACATCATCTTGATCCGGCCGGCGTAGGCGCCCGCGATTTGCGGCAATGCCTGTCGATCCAAATCGCAGCCCAACTGCAGGAGTTTGACCATCTATACGCAAAGCCGCTTCAAGAGCCCAACCGCGCTGAGGACCCGCATCGCAGCTTGAGCGCGGAAGCGAACGCCAAGATTGAAGAGCGGCGACGGGTGATGGAAATTGCAGCGCTGATTGTGGATCATCACCTGGCGCTGTTGCAGAAGCGGGATGTGAAAGACCTGGCGCGCGCAGCGCAGGTGACCGTCGAAGAAGCGCATGCCGCGGTCGATTTCATTCGTACGCTCGACCCGCGCCCCGGGCGCATGTACAACCGCGAGCAGACGCGGCTGATCGAGCCCGATGTGTTCTTTGTGAAGCGCGGCGGCGAGTGGGTGGTATCGATGAACGAAGAGGATCTGCCCAGCCTGCGGTTGAGCCAGCGTTACCGGCGCATGCTGGTTTCATCCGATACCGAAAAGGAAGTGAAGGAATACGTCAAGGAGCGGTTCCGCTCCGCTCTGCAACTGATGCGCAACATCGCGCAGAGGAAGAGCACGATTCTGCGCACGTGTGAAGTAATTGTCCGGCGGCAGCAGGAGTTCATGGAGAAGGGCGTTGAAGCGCTTCGGCCCATGATGATCAAGGAAGTAGCGGAAGAGATCGGGGTTCACCCTTCAACCGTGAGCCGCGCCGTAGCCAACAAGTACGCGCACACACCGCAGGGCGTGCTGGAGCTGCGATTCTTTTTCAGCGAAGGTTCAAATGGACCTGAGGGCGCAGATACGCCGCTGCTGGTGCTGAAGCGTAAGGTGCGCAAGTTGATTGAGGACGAAGACGCGAAGCATCCCCTCACCGATGATCAGCTTGCGGCGATGCTGCAGAATCAAGGAATTCAACTCACCCGCCGCACCGTGGCCAAATACCGCGAGGACATGAACATTCCGTCGACGCACCAGCGACGGAAGCGGGATTAGAAGCAGCTTTAAGCTCCTCCCCACTGTCATCCTTCGACTCATCGCAGTGCATCGCTTAGGCCGAAAGAATGAGGGGCTGGCATGATGTTGTCCCACCCTCTTCACGATGGAGCCGCGAAAAGGATGGGGCAACCTGCTGAATGCTAAAAGCTGACAGCTTTCCTTCATAGCGTCACGCTGTTATTCATCAGCGTGATCTCCGGTACGTCGCCGCCGCACTCCACCGTTACCTTCGCACCTTTCAAATCGGCGCCGACAGGAACTTCCAGCGTGACTTGCGCAGTCTTGGGCATCAGGTCGAGCGGCGCTTTGAGCACGGGCACATCGGCTGTCGCAAGCGTCTTGCCTGCTTTGTCGCGCAGCACAACCTTTGATGCCGGCGCATCGACAGCGCCCACGCTGTGGACGGTAACTGTCATTGTGGATCCCGATACCTTGACATCTTCAGGATCGATGCCGAGATCGGGGCGCGACCAATAGGGCACGCCTTTGTTCTTGAGCGTGAGCTCGATGACCGTGGTGGTGCGCGGCGCAAAGGTGATAGTGACGGACTTGCTGCGCTCGAAAGGGACGGTCTTGGTTGTTAGGTCCTGCACGGGAGCATCTGTTGCGGGCGGCGCGGTGCCGATTCCGGTCTGCGTGCCCTGCGTCATGGTCCACTCACCGGGATCGACCTCCCAGCCGGTCATCTGCGCGGTGACAGGAACGCGATCGAGATTGTAGGCGATGATCTTGACGTGATCGGGGGTGGCCTCGGGGACGAGAATTGCCACGCTCTGGTCGTCGGCCGGCGCGTCAAATCGCCAGCTCACCGCGTTGCCGGGGTAGCAGTAGTTGCGCATGAGCGCCACGCCACCCAGGCGTGAGCGCTGCAGCTCGCCGTTATTGAAGTAGATGCGATCGATCCACAGGCTGCCCTGGGTGTTGATGAACTCGCGCTCGTGCGCGGTTTGAATCTGCGAGGCGTAGACCTTGTCGAGATACGATCTGTCGCCGGTAACCTGCCAGGCAAGCTGCCAGAGGGTTTCGCTGGGCTGCGCGATGCCGGTGGGACCGCTCACTCTGCTGGCGGCAGCGACGATCGGATCGGATTCCTGCTTGCGCAGATTCAGCATGTCGAGCATGTCGGCGTTGACGAGACCGAGCGATTCCACCGGTGAATCGACGAAGGGTTGCACGTACTTGGGATCTCCGGTCCAGCGGTAGGCGGCCCAAAGAATGAACCACGCGCGCATGCCGGTGGGCTTGTCTTCGTCGGTTTTGAAGTTGACTTCGAGGTGCAGCGTCTTTCTGCCGTCGGGCCCGGGCTTATAGTGGGCCAAAATGCCGTCGGCAAGTTCGAGGATCATCTTGCGCGTCTCAGGCATGCCGTTGAAAAGCACCAGCGAGAGCGCAGGATGAAAGTCCATGTACGAACTCTCCTTCGACCAGCCCCACACGCCGCCGGTAGCCATTTTGGCGCCATTGAAGTAATTCGAACGCACATGACGATGGCCGGCATCGTTGATGCCCGTAAGCCACTCCAGGCGCTTGGCCGTCACCATGGCACGCTCGATCTGCTTGGGGCTGCCGAAATCGAGGAACATGGATTCGCTGAGCACGTTGAGGCCGTCCTCGTAGCTGTGCAACTCGTCAGTCTGGATGGTGGCGAGCCCGTTGGTAAACATGTGCTGCGCATACATCGCGTCCATTTCGCGCCAAAGCGAGGCCTTGATTTTTTCCGGCGTGGAACCCATCAGAGCCAAGCCCGGCCACCACTCAGTGAAGTCGCTATCGTCTGACAGGCCACCGCCGAACTCGCCGTTTGAGATCTGGCGATTGTCGATGTACCAGTTGATGAGGCGCTTCAAGTAGCCCAGGTCTTCCACTTGCAGGAATGCCCACTGCGGTACGCCCGGCGGTGCCTGCGGCAGAATGAACGGCGGGCGCGCCTGCTCGTGGTTCATCTCGTGCCAGTAGTCGCGGGCCAGCGTGTTTTCTGGATCGACGCGCAGCAGATCGGTGATGTCGGCGTCGAAGCGGTTGAAAAGGTTGAGCCGGCGCGAACTGACAGATTCTTCGACGAGGTTGGCGAATTCATCGCGCACCTGCGTCAGGCGGTCGGAGACATCCTCGTGCAACGCGTCCCTGTACGGCTTGAAGATGAGGCGAACCTCGGCGCCCTCAAGCGCAGCTGTCGAGAAGTCTGCGCTCTGCGCGGCAATGGTGATGTATAGGCTCTTGCCGTTGGGTAGAATGCGGTCACGCGTGTCGAGCCAGAGCGTGTGCGGCGTGCCGGGCTTGACTGCGAATGTGAAGTAGAGCATGTTGCGCATCGGCCACAGCGGGTCCTTCACCTGGATGTTCAGCGGAATCACGCCGTCGGCGTCGGGTTGAATTCTGAGCGGAGGCAGATCGATGGCGATGCCGTCGAGGCCGCCGTCCATGTTCTCCCATCCGTAGGAAGAGCCGTGGCCCTCTCCGGCCATTTGCGAGCGGAAGTCGGCGGGGATCAGGATGTGGACAATGGGCAGGCCGGCGGGCGCGCTTTCAGATGGTGTGTTCTGGCGGCGGGCAGAGCGTGGGCCAGGGCCGGGCCCCGCAGCGGGCATGGCCATCATCGTCGTTCGCTCGTCAGCCGGAAAGCGGCCCTCAACATAATTCACGAGCGGCACCGTCGAAGGATTGTCTGCGGCGTTGGCGCTGCTGGTGAGGCGATACCGAAGTGTATCGACCCCTGTGGGCTCCATACCGGGATGCACGAAGTAGGCTGAAACTTCGCCGAGGGGCTGCTCCTGCTCGACGTTGACGAAGCGAACCTTCTGGCCGGTAATGGGTGCGTCGAGTTGGTGGTAGGTGACCTCCTGGCCGATGGGCTGCACGAAGAGAGTTAATTCTGAGTCCGCGGCCTTCTCCCTGTCGTGCGCGAGTAACGTCCACGTTCCCCACGCTCCGCCCTCGATTTCGAAATGGTTCCACGGCTCATCGGGCATGTAGAAGGTGACGGTCTTGCCGGAGAGCGAGTAGCAATCCCAATCGGGCAGTTCGAAGTAGTCATCGCGCCCAATGATGCGCGAGCGATTGTAGACGCCGGGCCATGTCGTTTCGCGAATGCCGTCGGTTGCCTTCCACCACCAGCGATCAAGATCGTAAACGTCGTGAATCTCGACCTTGCGAACAGTGGTGTACTCCTCGTTGAGCAGAACGGGATCGTCGCCGGGCCGGTTCCAGCCGTATTTGAGATTCCACTCCTGCTGCCAGTCTGTCGCGTGACCTGAGCCGGAGTCATACTGGCCTTCGCTCGGCACGATCGCCGCCGCGGACTCATTCGGCGAGGGGCCCGTGGCCACTTTGCGATTGAGCGGCGGAATGTCTTGCGGAATTTGATTCTTCGCAAGGCCGGCGATGTTGTCGTCGCTCAACATGCGGTCATAGATGCGCAGTTCGTCGATGTCGCCGCCGCGGTCGTAGCTGTAGGAGCTTTCGACGCCGGTCGGTCCGATGATGCGCGAGTGCGAGCCGAGCTGATCGAGCGCAGTGTCGAACAGGCCGGTGGCTTCCCTGGTCGCCATCAATTTGCCGTCAATGTAGAAGCGAATACCGCTGGTCTCGTCCCACGCGAGGGCAAGATGCAGCCACTGGTCCGGCCTGGGAATCTCCGGCAGCTTGACTGAGACGCGCGTGCGACCGAGGTTGACGTCGGTAACAAAAGCGTCGAAGCCGTGGCCGTTCCAGTCGATGCGTAGCCAGACCATGTCCCAGCTTGAGTGGTCGGCAAAGCCGACGCGGAAGACGGGGAACTCGGTCTCATCGAGCGGATCACGCGAGCGCCAGAAGAACGAGAGCGTCCCGCGCTGCGAGTAAATGTTGCCGGGCGCCCAGTAAGAGAGCAGCTGGCTGTTGCCGCACTGAATGTAGGAACCCGAGACGCCGTTGGGGAGAATCGTGACGTCGTGCAAGTAATTGGGTACGGGATTGCCGCCGGCAGCATAATCGGCGTTGAAGCCGTGATCGCCGGAAAGATAAAAGAGCAGGCCTGGCTCGGAGGCATGCGGGTTCGGCGGCAGGATCGAGGTAGTATCGGGCGGCGCGTGTTCGAGGGCGACCTGGGACCGTGCAGGAGAAACGAAGACGATGATGGCGATTGCGGCGAAGACACAAAGCAGCGAGAACTGACGCGACCGATACATGGAAAGCCCCCGATTGTGAATGGAGCGGCCCGAGCTGGCGAAAGAATTTCGCGACAGCGGAAGCTGGTCAGACCACTACCGCGGCATTGTCAATGCTGGGGCGTGGGGTTGGCAAATCGAAAAGCAGCTTATAGCTGCTTTTACATCGCTTCGGGGCTTTCGATGCCGAGCAGGGCGAGCGATGCGACCAGTTCGCGAAGGGTGATTGCGGCGGTGGCGAGCAGAAGTGTCTTGCGCGCGGGGTCCTCTTCTGTGAGGATGTGGTGGCGGTGGTAGAAGTTAGCGAACTCCTGCGCGAGCTGGAACGCGTGCTTCGCAAGGTATGCCGGTTCTGAACCTGAGATGCACTGCTCCAAAACCATGGAAGATCTGCCAGCGCGCAGCCAGAGCGCCCAGATGTCATCGTTCTCCTCACCGGAGAGAAATTGCGCGATGCGGCCCGGTTCCAGCTCCGCTAATTCCGCTAACGCCGCTTCAGGGCTCGTTCCGCCCTTGCGGAAGATATTGCGGATGCGCACGACGGCGTACTGGATGTAGGGCCCGGTTTCGCCTTCGAAGCTTAGTGCATCTTTGAAGTCGAAGGCGATGACCGAGTTGCGGGTGTATTTGAGCATGAAATAGCGCAACGCGCCGATGGCGATTTGGCGGGCGATCTTGTGTCGCTCGGCGTCGGCATTCTCGCCCGTTCCGCCGGTCTGGCGCGCATCCACTTCAGCGCGTGTGGCGGCGATGAGTTTGTCAATCAGGTCGTCAGCCTTGACGCCGAAGCCTTTGCGTCCACTGACCTCGATGTACGCGCGGCCGCGATCTTCTTCCACCACTTCGTAGCCGAGTTCAATGGCGCAACGCGGTGTGAGGGCCACCATCTCGTAGCTGAAGTGCGTATAGTGATCGGCCTGCTCAGCGTAGCCCATGCCTCGCAGGGCCTGGACGACATTGGCCTGCGGGTCAGACTGACGCGAGTCGATCACGTTGTAGATCGCGCTTGCATCGCCGAAGTGCGGGTGTTCTTTCTCGCCGGCCTCAGCGGAGATCCAGCATTCGTGATCGGGATACTGGAAGAATCGCTTGTAGCCGAAGTCGCGGCCGAGCAAGCCGAACTTCCAAAGGTGATAGGCAATGTCCTTGCCAACGTAGGTGACGGTGCCGTTGGAACGGACGATCACCTTCGCGTCATCATCAGTACCCTTCAGGCCGTTGTCGTCTTGAATTGGCTGCGTCGGCGCGCCAGGCCGCGTCATCACCCAGCAGCCCTTGTTCTTGCCCTCGTTCTCGAAATAAACAACGCCTGATTTTTTGAGCTTCTCAAAAGCCGCATCCCAGAACTTCAGGTGCAGGATTTCGCTCTCGCGCGGGAGAAAGTCGTACTCGATGCCGAGGCGCAGCATGGTCTCGAGATGGCGGCGCAGGACGGCGATCGAGATAAGATCAGCGATTTCGGCGGTCTCGTTGCCGCCGCGTTCGATCAGATGCAGCGTGTCAAGGCGCAGTTTCTTGCGCGCGGCCTTCTCGTCGGCGGTTCCCTGCTCGTACCACTGCGAGGTGCGCGCATAAAGATCCCAGCAATAGTAATCGATCGCCGCGTCGTAGCCTTCGGGACCTGCCGCAAGCTTTGTGGAGTCGGCAATCAGCGTGCGGATCTCGACGGGCGATTTCCTTTCCAAATGCAGAAATCCCACGACGACATCGGCCACCTGTACGCCGGTATTGTCGATGTAGTTCTGCACATCGACCTTGTACCCGGCGGCGCGCAGAAGGCGCACAAACGTGTCGCCGAGGATCGCATTCCGCAAATGGCCGATGTGCGCTGCCTTGTTTGGATTGATGCTGGTGTGCTCAACGAGCGCGTGGCCCTTCGCGTGCGGCAGACCGCTTTGGACCCAACCCATCATGCGTACGGCCGCAGCGCGATCGAGCCGCGCATTAATGTAACCCGCGCCTGCTACTTCAAAATGAGCGAACCCCTCCACCTCGCCCAGCGCGGTGACAATCTCCTGGGCGATGATCTTCGGCGCCTTGCGCAGCTTGCGCGCCAGCTCAAACGCGATGGGCGTGGCGATTTCGCCCAGGCGCAGGTCGGGCGGCGTCTCGAGCGGAATGTTCGCGACTTCAAGATCGTATTTTTGTTTCAGGATGGCGCGCAGGCTACGCCCAAGCCGCTTTTCCAGTTCCAAAACCACGCGAGAGCCTCAAAATCCTTGATTTTCAAGGCTATTTTAACAGAGCAGGAAGTTGCGACCTCTGTGGGTATTGTCTAGCCGCACACTTGAAACCGCACTAGAATCGAAGATAAGAGATCCTTACAGGCTCGATTTGGGGAGAGAGTTCATGAGCCGCACTCTCGTCAGCTTCATTCTGTGCATTCTTGTCTATTCTGTTCCTGATTCAACGTTGATTGTCAAGTAATCGCACAGGGACCGGAACCGCATGCAATGCCTGCGGAGCGCATTGCTGACTCGTTTCAGATCTACTCCAGCCTTATCCCTGTCGGCGAAACTGCTGGCCCGGGTTGGCCGCACGATCTATGGCTGGTTGCTGATGCGACGGTTGATCCGGTCGGGCCAAATGAGCCCTGCGATCCATCTGCAGAGACCGCCAATGCGAAGGTTCGTCACGCAACCAGGAGCACGAATCCGCATCTGGCGATCCGCTTTCCGGATGATTACCTTTTGGATGGGAGAGAGGTTCTCGCGGACTTCGATGCTCACTGCCACGAACGCTGGAAACTCGACGCGGGGGCATGGGCCTTTAAAGAGCCGCTTCATCTGCTTTCGCCAAAAGAACAAGCTGAATTTGAATCGACGAGATTTGGGACGCCTCCAGAGAAAGAGATCGCCGAGAAGTACAGGGGAGCTCCGGCGCTCTACACATTCAGCGGAGTGTATTTTAACCACACCCATACACTTGCCACTGTCTATGCTATGCATTGGTGCGGCGGATTATGCGGAGAGGGCTTCTGGGTTGCCTTCACCAACGACGGTACGCGCTGGGTGAAGCAGAATTGGACGGTCATGCAGTGGATCTCGTGATCTCTGATAGCCAGTTTTTATGCCGTAAGATGGAGAGAGACCGCCAATCCTGCTGTCTAGCCCCGCGCGCGAACGAAATGCCCCGTACATGACCGAAACCAGTCCGCATCCAAATCGTTTTTATCTGACCACGCCGATTTACTACGTAAACGCGCGGCCGCACCTGGGCCATGCCTACTCGACGATCGTGTGCGACGCCATTGCGCGACGCAAGAGGGCGCTGGGCATCGAGACGTGGTTCCTGACCGGAACCGACGAGCACGGCCAGAAAATTGAGCGATCGGCGAAGCTCGCCGGATGCACGCCTCAGGAGTTCGCGACCCAGGTTGCGGCGGAATTTCGTGGGTTATGGGACCGGCTGGGGTTGACCTACGACGACTTCATTCGCACCACAGAGGAGCGCCACAGGCGCGGCGTGCAGAAGCTGTTCGCTACACTGCGCGATCGTGGATTCATCTACAAGGGCTCGTACACGGGGCAATACTGCGTCTCCGATGAAGCGTATGTTGACGGCCCTCCCGGTACGCCCTGCCCCGATTGCGGCCGGCCCACCGAAACAGTAAGCGAAGAGAACTACTTCTTCAAGCTTTCGGCGTTTGAGCGCAGGCTGCTGGAGTTTTACGAGGCGAATCCGGGATTCATGGCGCCGGAGTCGACGCGGCGCGAAGTGATCAGCTTTGTGCGCAGCGGCCTCAAGGATCTTTCGGTGAGCCGCACCAGTTTTTCGTGGGGCATTCCCGTGCCTGGCGACGAAAAGCACGTGGTGTATGTTTGGCTCGACGCGCTGGCCAACTATATTACTGCTCTTGGATATGGCTCCGAGGACGACGAGAAGTTCAGGAAATTCTGGCCGGCGGACATTCACCTGATCGGTAAAGAGATCAGCCGCTTCCATTGCGTCTACTGGCCGGCGTTCCTGATGGCGGCCGGCATTCCCGTGCCGCGATCGGTGCGGGCCAACGGCTGGCTGCTCTTCGACCAGGGAAAGATGTCGAAGTCGCGAGGCAACATTGTGCGGGCTGAGACCGTGCAGGACGTGCTTGGCGCCGATACGTTGCGGTACTTCCTTCTGCGCGAAATTCCCTTCGGGCAGGATGGCAACTTCTCGTTTGATGCGCTGGTGCAGCGCTACAACGGAGACTTGGCCAACGGATACGGCAATCTTGTGAGCCGCGTAGTGAACATGGTGCACAAGTACTTTGCCGGCGAGGTGCCTGAAGCCGGAGCAGAGACGCAAGCCGAAGCGGCATTGCGCGCGAGCGCGGTGGGCGCAATTGCTTCGTTTGGTCCAGCTTTTGATGAGCTAGATTTCTCCGAAGCCTTGAAGAACCTGTGGCTCCTGGTGGCCGGGACCGACGGCTACCTGACGGCCAATGCTCCCTGGAAGAAGCCGGTGGATCGAACCGACGCCGACCATAGGAAGCTGCAGGCGCGCGTGCTGGCAACCGCTGCCGAGGCCATCCGCATCATCACGGCATTGGTGTTTCCCATATTGCCCGATGCCGCAGCGAAAGTTTGGCAACAACTCGGGCAGGGCGAGCTTGCAGACGCTGCCGGGAATGGATTCTTGAAGGATCTCGCGTGGGGCGGCTTGAAGCCGGGCACGAAATTCGGTGAGCCTGCGCCGCTGTTTCCTCGCGCGGAAAAGGACGCAATCGAACGCATGCAGAATCTTGAGGACCAGAACAATCGCACGGCAGTCGAGGCCGCGAGCAAAGACGAAATCGTTGCCCCTTCGCACGCTCCGGCGGCGACGTCCGTGAACCCCACAACTGGCACAGACAAAACCTCAGTTCGCGCACATCAAAAGCTGACACCCACCGCGGCCGGACCGGCAAATCCCGAGCAGCCTTTGAACACCGCAAAGGTCGACCAGGTGCCCACACCATTGGCCAGCAGCCGCTTGAACTCCACGCCCGTGCCCGCGCCTGCCGAGGCTCCCCTGGCGCCCCCTGTGACACCTGCTCCCGCAGCGCAAGGTCAAGAGGCTGCCACGCCGCAGACGCAGCAGATTACCATCGATGATTTCGCCAAGGTCGACCTGTGCGTTGCGCAGATCCTGGTCGCGGAGCGCGTACCGAAGGCCGACAAGCTGCTGCGCCTTGAGGTCGACCTCGGTTATGAGAAGCGGCAGATTTTGGCTGGTATTGCGCAATACTATGAACCCGAAAAGCTTATTGGCCGAAAGATTGTCATCGTTGCCAATCTGGCTCCGCGCAAGATGCGCGGCCTGGTGTCGAACGGAATGCTGCTGGCCGCATCGCTTGAAGGCGGCGCGCCCGTGTTGGCGGGATTTCTCGAAGAGGTGCCGCTGGGCGCGCGGCTGAAATAGGCGAGAAACGCGTCGCTCGCGGTTTCGTTCGCTTGCGCCCGCGAATGTGATTTGCTACGATGACTCGACACATGGTTTGCACCCTGCAAATCCGCGGTTGTTGTTGCCTGTCGAACATCTTCGACGGGTGTCGCCGCTAGTCTCTTCTCCTCAGCACAATAGACACAGAAGACGCACCCGTAGCTGAACGCCGGGTTTGTCTTTGTGCGCACCGGCCTTCAGCATCTCCCCGATACCTGAGAGGTCATCATGCCGGTCGCCGAAAACGATTTATCCCTGTCCCCGCCACGTCACAGCATTTCCGCGACCTCGCGGGTCAACCACCTTCGCCTGCTTGAGGCGGAGAGCATTCACATTCTGCGCGAAGTCGCGTCGGAGTTCGAGCGTCCGGTGATGCTTTACTCCATCGGCAAAGATTCCTCGGTGATGCTGCGGCTTGCGCAGAAGGCCTTCTATCCCGCCCCGATTCCCTTCCCACTGCTGCACATCGATACTGGCTTCAAGTTCGCTGAGATGCTCGCGTTTCGTGATGCGATGGCGCGTCGGGTAGGCGCGGAGCTGCTGGTGTGGCGCAATGAGCCGGCCATCGCCGCGGGAACCAATCCTGTTGTGCTCGATACCAAGCGCTGCTGCGGCCTACTGAAGACGCAGGCGCTGCTCGATGCGTTGCGCCACTACAACTTCGACGCGGCCTTTGGCGGTGCGCGCCGCGACGAAGAAAAGTCGCGCGCCAAGGAGCGAATCTATTCGTTTCGCGATACGGCCGGTCAGTGGGATCCGAAAAACCAGCGGCCCGAACTGTGGAATCTCTACAACGCACGCATCCATCCCGGCGAAAGCATTCGCGTGTTTCCGCTCTCAAACTGGACGGAGATGGATGTGTGGCAATACATCCACGAAGAAAAGATTCCGGTCGTGGATCTCTACTTCGCCAAGGAGCGACCCATGTTTGTACGTGGCGAGGCGCTGTTGCCCGTTGAGCAGAGCTTTGTCGCGTTGCCCGGCGAGAAGCCACAGATGGTGAAGTGCCGGCTGCGTTCGCTGGGTTGCAGCCCTTGCACCGGCGCCATTCGCTCTGACGCTGATACCATTCCCGCCATTATTGCGGAGCTGATTTCATTTCGCTCGTCAGAGCGGGCGAATCGCGCGATTGACCACGACCAGGAAGGCTCGATGGAGATCAAGAAACGGGAAGGGTATTTCTGAGAGGCAGGGACCGAGGGAACAAGGGAGCGAGAAAGCGGAGGTTGGGTTGGGGACTACGGCAGAGTTTGAGAACAGAGAGTTCGAAATCGGCGAGTTTTTGACGCATGAGCGCGAAAAGGACTTGCTGCGCTTTTCCACTGCCGGCAGTGTAGACGACGGCAAGTCGACGCTGATAGGCCGGCTGCTTTACGACACGCAATCAGTCTACGAAGATCAGGTGCGCTCAATTGAAGGCAAAGGCACGACCGCACCGGGACAGATCGATTTCGCGCTGCTGACCGATGGCCTGCGCGCGGAACGCGAACAGGGCATCACGATCGACGTCGCATACCGTTATTTTTCGACCGCGCGGCGCAAGTTCATCATTGCCGACACGCCGGGCCACGAGCAGTACACGCGCAACATGGCCACAGGGGCATCCACAGCCGATGCCGCAATCGTGTTGATCGACGCAAGCAAGGGCGTGCAGATCCAGTCGCGGCGGCACGCGTATATTGCGTCGCTGCTGCGCGTGCGCCACGTGCTGGTGGCCGTGAACAAAATGGACCTCATCGGCTACGACGAGGCGGCATTTGGCGCGATCGAGACGGATTTCCGCACCGTGCTCGAGCAGATCGCGGCGGACACCGGCTCGCCGGTCGAGGCGCATTTTATCCCTGTCAGCGCATTGAAAGGCGACAACGTTGTGCATCGCGCTGCGAGCAGTCCTGGTGCGATGCCCTGGTACCCGGGGCCGTCGCTGCTCGAATTGCTGGAATCGCTGCCTTCGGCGCGGCAAACACACAACGAGCATTTCCGTTTCCCGGTGCAGCGTGTGCTGCGGCCCGATAATACGTTTCGCGGGTTCGCTGGGCAGATTGCGTCGGGAACGATTCGCCCGGGCGATGAGGTTACTGTGTATCCCTCAGGGCGCACGGCAAGAGTGGAACGCATCGTCACGTTTGACCGCGACCTCGAGGCAGCTCAAGCGCCATTGTCGGTCACATTGGTGCTCGATCACGAACTCGATATCAGCCGCGGCGATTTGATCGCCGGCGCGCAGCATGCGCCAACGGTTGCGCGCGCCGCAAAAGCTTCGCTGGTATGGATGGACCGGCGTCCGCTCGAGCCAAACCGCCGCTACTTGCTGAAACACACCAGCCACGTTGTGCCGGCATTCGTTTCGTCGATCGATCATCGTGTAGATCTGGCCGCGCTCAAGCATGGACCGGCGCCCACGCTGCACATGAACGATATCGGAGCAGTTTCGCTGAGCCTGCTGCGTCCGATCGCGGTCGATCTTTATCGCGAAAATCGCTCGATGGGCGCATTCATTCTGATCGACCCAGAAACCAACGCGACGGTTGCAGCAGGGATGATCACCGCGGCGTTTGGGTCGGCTCCCGGAGGCGAAGATGATGAGTCGGCTGCCTGGGGACGCGTGACCGCCGGCGAGCGCGAGGCGCGCTGGGGTCATCGCGGCGGTGTGCTGGAGTTATCCGGCCCCACCGCGTTGATTGACGCCGTCGAGCGTTCGCTGTTTGCCGTAGGCGCGGTCACGTGCCGCATCGACGGCGAAAGTGATGTTTTCCTGCTCGAGCCCGACCTCTTGCACGCCGTCACCTCGATCCAATCGCAATCCGGCTTGCTAGGGCTTGTGGTGCGTGCAGGTGATGACACGACGTTGGTGGCTAGCCTAGGCGGATTTGAAATCACCCTCGACGCGAGCGAAGCCATGCACGCGATGGCGGCCGTGCATCAGTTACTGCTACGTGCAGGCGTTTTTCCTTCAACAGAAAAGGCGGGTTTGTAATGAGCATTGCGGAGATTGGCGCAGAAGTGAATCTCAAATTGGATGCGGTGCGTGCAGTGCTGGTGCGCGAAGTGACGGGCACAGGCGATGTTTGCCTGACTTGCAGCTTCCAGGCCGAAGACGTGCTGCTGACGAAACTTGCTATCGAAGTTGAGCCGCAGATCCCGATTCTTTTCCTCGACACCGGTTACCACTTTGCCGAAACTTACGCCTATCGCGATCGCATTGCGCGTGAGTGGGGACTGAATCTGACCACCCTGCTGCCGGAAAAAACAGTCGCCGAGCAAGAGGCCGAACACGGCCTGCTGTATCAAAGCGCGCCCGACCGCTGCTGCGGGCTGCGCAAAGTTGAGCCGTTGTTCAAGGCGGTGGCGCAGTATCGCGTTTGGCTTACCGGCCTGCGTCGCGAGCAGGCGCGCAGCCGCACGGCTCTGGAAGAGCGCGCGAAGTTTGCCCTGCCAGGCGGCAAGCAGGTGTTGAAACTTGCGCCGCTTGCCGAATGGACAACGCGCGACGTGTGGTACGCGTGCGAGCAGCTTCAGATTCCCTTGCTGCCGCTGTATGAGCGCGGCTACACCTCCATCGGCTGCGAGCCGTGTACCACGCTGCCGCTCGATCCCAACGACCCGCGGTCGGGCCGATGGGGAGGGCGCAAGGTCGAGTGCGGAATCCACATAGAAGCTGCCAGTTCATAGTTCTTAGTTCACTGTCTTCAGTTCCCGTCTGAGACGATCGCAACTAAGAACTACGAACTGGTAGCAAGGGGCCACGAATGCATTACATCATCGGATTTCTGATCGCGCTGTTTATTGCGCTCACAGGCGTAGGCGCCGGTACGATCACCGTGCCTGTCCTTGTCTTGTTTCTTGGTGTGCCGGCGCCGGTCGCAGTGGGTATCGGGTTGACGTTTTCAGCGGCGGTCAAGCTGATCCTGACGCCGGCGCAGATCGCGCGTGGCAATGTGGCATGGCGCACGCTGGGCTTCATGCTGCTGGGCGGCGCACCCGGCGTGCTTGTGGGGTCACTGCTTCTGCGGCACCTGGTAACGGCAGGATCGGCAAACCTGCTCAACGCGATTCTTGGCGCGATCCTGGTGGCGACGGCGAGTTGGCAGCTTTTCTATTCATTCCGCCCCATGCGGCAGAATTCCGGTGCGCGCAAGCGGAGTTCCCTGCTCCCGTGGCTGATGTTTCCGGTGGGCGCAGAGGTTGGATTTTCTTCGGCCGGAGCGGGCGCTCTCGGCAGCGCCGCGTTGCTTGCCCTTACCCCGCTCGAGCCTGCGCAGGTTGTTGGAACCGATATCGTCTTCGGCTTCCTGGTTTCGCTCGTCGGCAGCGGCGCGCACTGGTTCGCACACCTGACGGATCCCGCGCTGTTGCTGCAGTTAATCATCGGCGGCGTTGCTGGAGCGGTTTCGGGAACGCTGGTGAGCACACACGTTCCTCGCCGACCGCTGCGCTTTGCACTCTGGGTTTGGTTGCTGTTCCTTGGCGGAATTTTTCTCTTCAACAGTTACAAGGTTTGGGCGATCCCGCATCGGCATGATGACAGGTTCGCCGCGACGCACGGACGGAATGCGCGAAGCGAAACTGTTCCCAACTTTCAGGCGAAAGACACAACCGGACCAGTTCGGACCGGCAACTGAAATTTCGGGCTTGGAAGGGGATTTGGTGCGGAAGGCGGGACTTGAACCCGCAAGCCTTTTGGGCGCCAGCTCCTAAGGCTGGTGTGTTTGCCATTTCACCACTTCCGCATGGAGCCGCTTGATCCAAGTTTAAGTCAATTCCAGGTTTTGCGCGCCCATCCCGCCCAGGCGAAGCTTGGCCGGAGCACCGTGCATCAATGTGCAGCCGATTTCGCATCTCTTGAAAAATGCCCGCTTTTGCCGCCGGACTTGGATTCGAGGCGCACCTCGCGGATAACGATGGCTTTGTCGAGCGCCTTGGTCATGTCGTAAACCGTAAGCGCGGCGACGGCCGCGGCGGTGAGCGTTTCCATTTCAACCCCGGTAGGGCCGGCGGTGGCTGCGCTGGCAGTAATGCGCACGCCCCCGGCGACGATTTGTGTCTTCACATCCACGTGCGTCAGAGAAAGAGGATGGCACATGGGAATGAGCTCGGCCGTGCGCTTGGCCGCCTGGATGCCGGCGAAGCGCGCCACTTCAAGAGGATTGCCCTTGGGATTGTCGGGCAGAGCCGCTAGGACGGCTGCTGGAAGCTCGACGAATGCCGAAGCGGTCGCGGTGCGCCGCGTGGCCAGTTTTCCGCTCACGTCGACCATATGTGCCTGGCCCGACGAATCAAAATGCGAAAGCTTCGAAAGTTTGGGCATGGAACTCCTCAGACAAGAAGAATGCGAGCGATATCGCCCGCGTGAAGATGGTCAGATTCTTCGGGTACCACCAAGAAACAGTTCGCCCGGGCCATGGCGGCCAGGTCTCCCGACCCTTCCCACGGAACCAATTCGACCTGGGGCACTAAATCGGAGAAGGTACACGCTGCCGGCAGAAAACGGGTAAGGCCGGGCTTCGCTTTGACATCTTCCACCAGTCGCGCGAGTGCGAAGCGAGGGCCGAGTTCGCGGCGGCCGCCAATTGCGGCGAGCACCGGAACGCCGAAGAGCAGAAATGTGACTGCGGATGAGACCGGGTTGCCGGGAAGGCCGAAGCAGCACGTTGTGCCGCTCCGGCTTTGGACGGTGTGGGCGCGGCGACCCAACTCCGCAAAGACCACTGGCTTACCCGGCTGGATGCGCACTCCGGTGAAATGAAATCTGGCTCCGGCGCGGGCCAGAGCAGGTTCGACCAGGTCGAATTTGCCTGCGGAAACGCCGCCGGTGATGATCAGAAGATCGGCCGTTGCGGCTCGAGCCAGCGCGGCGTCGAGGGACTTTGCCGTGTCGCGCGCGATAGGCAGGAGCCATGGCTCGCCGCCGGCTGCAGCCACCATCGCGGCCAGCATCGCGTTGCTTGAGTTGCGAATCTGGCCGGGACCCGGCTTTGACTTGATCGGCACCAACTCATCGCCTGTGGCGAGGATCGCCACGCGAGGCCGGACGAAAACCTTCAGCTCAACGCAACCACAGGACGCGGCAAGCGCTATTTGTGCCGCACCGATCGTGGTTCCCACTGGCAGCAGCGCATCGCCTTTGCGCGCCTGCGCACCACGAGCGACGATGTTCTCGCCATTCCTGATCGCACGCTGGGGTAGTAGACGGATGGTTCGCGCCGACGGAGTGCCGCTCGCCTCGACGTGTTCCAGCATGATCACGGCGTCAGCCCCTCGGGGAATCGGTGCACCGGTCATGATCTCCCAGACCGCACCGCGAGGCAGTGTGCGTGCCGGCGCTTCACCGGCGCGCGTCGAGCCGGCCACGGGACGGAGCCGACGAGACGCGGCTTCGTCTGCGCGGCAGGCGAAGCCGTCGCGGGTTGAGCGGGCAAAGGGAGGCTGGTCGCTGTCGGCACTGAGCACCTCGGCGAGCACACGGCCCGAAGCCCGAGCGAGTTCCACGCGTTCGACCGATGGCTTGCACTGCGCCAGCCTTGAAGCGCGCGCCGCCACGAGTTTCGCGGCCTCGTGAAAACTCAACACTTTGGACGTGGGTAAGACAGAACCCATGGAATGGATTGTAGAGGGTCGCGACGGTGTCCAAATGTCAGCGCGCCGGCAAACTAGTTTGTCGGTGGAGGAGTTGGCGCGCTCGGCTTTTCTTCAGACCGTTCGAGAGCCGTGTTCACGTCCGCCGCGAAGGGCCCGGTCGGAGCCAGTTCGAGGTACTTGCGAAACGCCGCGATGCATTCCGCAGACAATATGGACTTGTCTGCCTGGGCATCGAAGGGCGCGTCCTGCGCGAGTCCCTGCGCCTTGATGTAGTAGAGAAAAGCATTGTTGGGGTCGGCCTTGATGGCCTTGTCAGCGGCATCCACTTGCGCTGTGACGTTCTTTGCCTGGAAGAAAATGATGGCTTGATTTTCGAGGTAAAGGGCTGCGTCCGCGGGATCGGCCTTGGCTGCAGCGTCAAAGGCGGCATTCGCATCGTCCACCATCAAGGTGCGAGCATAAACTTCGCCTAGACCGCCTTCAATCGCTCCCAGAACCTGTGGCTCAGGCTTCTGTGCTTTCGATTCCAGTTCTAGAGCCTTCTTGAAGCTGGTTTCTGCATCCAGGTAATTCCTCAGGCCCAACTGCGCACGTGCCAGGTCGATCCACACAATCGGTTCGTTCGGATCTGAGGCGGTGTCCTTGGTCATGAGAGTTTCGATTTCGGTGTACTTCGCATTCGCGATCTCTGCAGCCTTGGCATCGATATCCTGCTGCGTGGCTGTGTTCCCCAGGATCTCCACGGCGGACACTCGTGCTTTTTCGGCGTCCTGAAGGTCATGATTCACGACCTCGAGGTGAGCATTAACGTCGTTTGCCAGGTTGCTGGCTGCCGCCGCGGCGGCGCTTGCCGCGCGCATCGCCTGGATTTGCTTTTGCTGCTCAGGCGACAGCCGGTCCATATACTCCTGGCGTGTCATATCGACATCCTGCGCCACATCTTTTCCTGCGAGGATGATGACGGCCTGAATGTAATCGACCACTTTGCCTTCAGGAGTGTCGGTGGCGCGATAAAGCAGTGTGTATTCGCCAATCGATGCTTCGCCGGTGTATTCGCCGTTGCCAGACACCGGGAAGCTGTATGTCGACGTTTCGCCACCGTCGGTGGAGAGGCTGACTGTTCCGCCATTCTGCGGCTGCCCCGTGGGGCTGATCACGCGGCCGTGAATCCGGCCCGTGGGCGGTGGCGAGTACTCCTGGGCAAACGCGGAGAAGGCACTTGGCGCCAACGCGCACACAAGGGCGCAAAGGCTGAGCCTGAGAGCAGAAGTACGTCTCATGGAATGGATTGTAGAGCGTAATCGCGGCCGTGAGAACTGAGACTCGCCGGGGTCAGCATACGAATGGAAAACAGGCAAGAAAGGCGTCCACACTCGGACGCCCCTGCTTGCGAAGGATTGCAGTCGAGCTACTTCGATTTGGGAGCTTTGTAAGAGGAGCTGACCTTTTCTCCCGCTTGCTGCAGGATGCCCGCGACCTCATCAGCGTAGGGGCCGGTGGGGGCAAGATCCAGATACTTCTGGTAGGCTGCCGTGCACTCCGGCGGAAGAACAATCCTCTGCGTCTTGGGATCGACCGTCGCGTTCTGCACCAGCCCCTGTCCCTTGATGTAGTAGAGAATCGCCTGGTTGGGATCCACCTTGATCGCTTCGTCAGCCGCGGCGACCTGGGCGGGACCGTTGTTCTGCTGGAAGAAAATCACCGCTTCGTTTCTCAAATGAAGCGCCGCATTGGTGGGATCGGCTTTGGCGGCGGCATCATAGGCTGCGTTGGCATCCTGCACTTTGCCGGTGCGGGCGTAGATCTCGCCCAACCCGGCATTTGCGAGACCAAGAACACCTCCGCGCGGCTTTTTCGAGGCGGACTCCAGGTCAATGGCCTTCTTATATGAGGTAATTGCATCGTCATACTTCTTGAGTCCAGCTTGTCCGTAACCCAGGTTCACCCACAGCAGCGCCTCGTCGGTTTTGAGGCCGGTGTCCTTAGTCATCAGGCTTTCAATGTCTGTGTATTTCGCGGTCTTGATCTCTTCGGCTTTATTAGCAATATCTGCCTTGGAGGCCGTCGCGCCGAGAGCCTGTACCGCGGAGGCGTTCGCGCCGTCGATGTCTTTCTTGTCCTGGCCTACGGTCCTTAGGTCGGCGTTGAGCACGTTAATGAGCTGGTTCGCCTTCAACGCGTCAGCGTTGGATTTCTTCAAATCCTCAAGCTGCTTCTTCTCGTCCGGCGACATCTTGTCGATGTATTCCTGCCGCGACATGTCGTCGTCCTGGGCCGTATCCTGTCCGGCCACAATTTTGACGCCGCGGATCGAGTCGACCATCTTTCCGGCCGGGGTGTCGGGCGCTCGGTAGATCAACATATAAGTGCCGGCAGGAGCTTCGCCCGTGTATTCACCGGTATCAGAGACCGGGAAGGTGTATTTCAACGTCGCTCCCCCGTCCGTGGAGAGGCTCACTGAGCCCGCCCCCTGGGGTTGGCCTGTGGGATTAATGACACGACCGTGGATTTTGCCCGCATTTGCAGCGTTTGCAGCAGCCGGTTGCTGATCTTGAGCAGGAGCCAGGACGCATGCCAAAAGGCCCACGGCAGCGGTCAGACCCAGCCTAATTGAAAGATTGCGCTTCATGTCTTCTCCTTGGGAGCGGCGGGAGGTCTACTGCCCGCAAGCTCGAAAAAATTCAATTTCCCAGTCACCCAGCGGTGGGCCGGCCGCAAATCTACAGCCGGCTCGATTTTCGAAGATCGGAACCAACCGATCCAACGATCGTTCGGCATGATTGTCGTTCAGGTGCCAGCGTCTCCGCGCACACCGAAACGGGGCACCGGCCCCAGTCGATCCGGCAGAGCCCATTTTCCAGCAGAACCCACGTTAAATCCAATCCACTACCCCGCACAAGAGGGGGGCACGCCTAAACCGCGCTTCCCAAGAGTCTTGGGCAGCAGTGCGCTCCATTTTTTGGACGCGGCGCCTCGTCCGTTAGTCGCCCTCACCCACGGCACCTTTAGCCACGAGGCACACGGTTGCTATGGTAGCTAGCCGGCCGCCATGCCGCTTGTGGCCTCTATCACAGAAGAAAGCCTGTCATGAGCCGGGTAGACTGCGGGCAAAGGTAGATAACGGCCTCTAGAATCGAGATATGGGAATCGTGATACGCAAGGCGACCGCCGCGGACGCCCCCCAGATACTGGCGTTCATTCGTGCATTGGCGATCTTTGAGCGGGCGCCGGACGCGGTGACGGCGACCGAGGAGGGCCTGGTCCGCGATGGGTTTGGCCCAAACCCCTTCTACTACTGCCTGATCGCCGAGCTCGACGGTCGGCCTGCCGGGTTTGCTTTCTATTTCTTCAACTACTCCACCTGGGTGGGGCGGCCAGGCATTTATGTTGAAGATCTCTTTGTGCACCCAGAATTCCGCAGCCTCGGTATCGGCAAGGCGCTGCTGAGAGAAGTGGCGGCGGTTGCGCTGAAAATGGGCTGCCAGCGCATGCAATGGGAAGTCCTGGATTGGAATACGCCAGCCATCGACTTCTATCGCGCCATGGGCGCTGAATTTCTGGATGAGTGGCGCAATGTTCGCATAAGCGGCGACGCGCTGGAGCGGCTGGCGCAGGGGACTGGCGCACAGGGCGAAGCGCCTGTCCTTCAGAATGGCCCCGACGGAGCGGCGTCGTGAGAATTCGCGTGATTGGCGGCGGTCTGGCCGGTCCGGAGGCCGCGCTAACCGCTGCGCGCCTGGACTGCGAAGTGGATCTCTACGAAATGCGCGCGCTGGTGGATGCAAAATTGCGCCTGACACCCGCACACCAGACAACGGAATTCGGCGAACTGGTTTGCTCAAATTCTTTGAAAAGTGAGTCGGAATGGAGTGCACCTTGGCTGCTGAAGCAGGAAATGCGGCGAGGAGGGTCAGCGCTGTTGCGCATCGCCGATGAGACTGCAGTGCCTGCGGGCCACGCGCTGGCAGTCGATCGCGTGGAGTTTTCCCGGCGCATCACCGAGGCAATCGCGGCCGAGCCCGGAATCCGCGTGATTCGCGAAGAAGTGACTTGCCTGGAGCCGGCGGATCCGGCGATCGCCGCGACCATCGTGGCTACCGGCCCGCTGACCTCTGAAGCGCTGAGCAAGGAGATCGAACGGATGACGGGCGCCGGCCACCTGGCCTTTTACGACTCAATTTCCCCGATTGTCGATGCCGAATCCATCGACATGAGCCGCGTTTACTTTGCCGCACGTTGGGACCGGGGAACGGCCGACTACATCAACTGCCCCATGGACCGTGCCGAGTACGACCGATTTTATGAGGCGCTGCTCGCGGCTGAAGCAGCCGAGAAAAAAGAGTGGGAGAAACTCGAATATTTTGAGGGATGTTTGCCGATTGAAGTGCTCGCGCGGCGCGGCCGCGACACGCTGCGCTTTGGACCGATGAAGCCAGTAGGCCTGCGCGATCCACGCACCGGTAACACCCCGTGGGCCGTGGTGCAGTTGCGCAAGGAGAATCTTCGCGCCGACAGCTACAACCTGGTTGGATTTCAAAATCACTTGAAGTGGGGCGAACAGGCGCGCGTACTGCAGCTGATTCCAGGACTCGAAAATGCGCGCTTCCTGCGCTACGGCCAGATTCATCGCAACACATATATCTGCGCGCCCGTGTTGCTGGACGAATGCCTGCGGCTTGCGCCCAAAGCCTGTCATCCTGAGCGAGATCGCGAAGCGCACGAGTCGAAGGATCTGGGGTTCCAGTCTTCGCCGCGGCAGGTACTGATGTTTGCCGGCCAGATCTGCGGAGTGGAAGGCTACACTGAGTCGATTGCCACAGGAATGTTGGCGGGCATCTACGCGGCAGCGCTTGGACGAGGCGACGAACCAGCGCCTCTACCGCGCGCGACGGCCCTCGGATCGCTCGTTCACTACATCACGCATGCCGACGCAAAGAACTTCCAGCCAGCGAATATCACGTTCGATTTGCTTGATCCGCTCGACGAAGAGGTGCGCAAGAGAATTCGCGATAAGAAGCAACGCCACCGCTTGCAATGCGAGCGCGCGCTGGCCGCGTTCGATGCATGGCGCGCAACCATTGGAGACGCAGCGCCAACTTCAGGGTCGGCAGGCATTGGCCGCTCGCGAACTGCTTAGTCCGCATTTCTCCAACTGTCTCACCCAAGGGGTGCACCCCAAAACTTGTCAACTGATCTTGTCCCGGCTCCCGCATCTATCTCATTGACTGCGCGCAAAATAGATTTTTCCTGAAGGCTGCAGATCAATTCGCCGATTGGCGCACAATGAGGAAATGAATCCCGTACAAGATGGCGATTGATCTGCGGTGGTTGGTTGCCGGTCGTCGGCATAACTCCTTTGGATGGACGATTATGCGCGATAACCCACTTCGAATCAGTCGCTCGGCGTGAGTGATCAGAGAGCAACTCATTGAAGGGAAAATCACTTAACCCCAAAACGGGGGATGGGGGGTAGGGGGTACTCAATGGCAAGATTATTCACTTGACAAAGGGTAACGATTTTGATAAGATGTTCTCATGTTGATCGTTACCCATTTCCTTTCTTTGGTTTCACGGACATGGTTGGCCGGGGCATTTGGCGCAAATCTCTCTTTATTGCAGCAATCAGCTTTCGCGTGGATATGCGCTGCAAGGGCGATTTCGGTTTCTGAGGTTTAGCCATGACACTCCCTGAAGTGAACGCGATGTTTTCGACTGATGATAAATGCCGCGAGTTGCTTGAGCGGCTTCGCTGGCCCGAAGGCGTTACTTGCCCGCGCTGCAAAGATCGCCGCGTGTCCCGCATGAAGGAATATGCCCGGTTTGAGTGCGTCGGTTGCGAGTACCAGTTCACGGTCACAGCGAATACGATCTTTCACGATTCTCACCTTCCGCTGCCGATGTGGTTCTTGGCCGTCCTGCTGATCTGCGAAGCCAAGAAAGGCATGAGCGCCTTGCAGTTGAAACGGACGCTCTGGGGTCAGCACAGAGGTTCCTACAAGACAGCATGGTATCTCTGCCATCGCATCCGGGCGGCAATGGCGACGGCGGAAAAGACGATGCTTGACGGAACCGTGGAAATGGACGAAACCTATCTTGGAGGTCGTCTTAAAGGCGCTGGAAGCCATTGGCGGAAATATCCGAACCTTAAACAAGTGGTTGTAGGGATCAAGCAGCGAAACGGCGAATTGCGATTCTTTCACGCCGAGGATGCAAAGCAAGGAACGCTGGCTAAGTACATTCGAGAGAACGTGAGCAAAGATGTCGAAGTCATCATGACCGACGAACTCCCCGCGTATCCCGGTGCGATTGTAAAGGCGGGAATGAAGGGCGTTCCGCACAAGACAGTGAATCACAGCGCGGAGATTTACGTTGACGGCGACGTGACTACGAACGGCATCGAATCCGCGTTCTCGCTCTTGAAGCGCGGCATTTTGGGCTCGTGGCATAAGGTCTCTGCGAAGCATCTGCCCGCCTACCTCGAAGAAATGACCTTCAGGTTCAATCGTCGAGGCCGTTCTGATTTGTTCGTAGACACATTGCGACACATGGTCACCGCTGATCCGCTGACTTTTGAAAACCTAACGGCTTAGAAAATCGCGCATGAGTCCATAAGCTACGGACTCTGGGTCGTTTACGAATTCGATCTTCGTCTGGGGATTGATTGCCACAAATACTACGTCGTTTCCACGCACAACCTGCGTCAAGCTGACGTCGATTGCTGCCTGTGGGCACCTAAAGAACGCTGTGGTTGCCAAGCTGTCGTAACCGGCCTCCAACTTAACGCCGTCCGCTCTTCTGGTCATAGAAATTCGGTCAGAGTGATTGTCATCCCACGAAATAGCGGGTTGTTCCATCTCCGCATTAAATTCATCGACCTTGCTCTTTATCAGTTGGCGCAATTCGGCCCACCGCTTTCCCCCTAGGTCTTTCAGAAGTCGTCGTTCTTCAGTGAAAGCCAGCATCTCCAATTCTTTCTGCTTGAGTTTCTCCTTGTATTGCCGGGCAAGATTCTTGATTTCATCATTCACAGCGATACCTCCAGTTGTGCGGAACACTTGACCGCCATCGATTACGAGAGAAAAATCAATTCCTACTCTCATCCAAGGATACCCCCAGCTGAACTTTCGTGGCCGGTATCATCCTCTGACGTTTGAGAATCTGACGGCTTAGGATCATCTGGGTCAGTCTGAAGCCTTGCTCTCGTCAGCATCACATGCTGACTTAGGTTATTTTCGAGGTCTTCGACAACGCCCGCTGGCAGCCGTGGAAGCGCCTTCCATTTCTCCTTGTATTCCGACAAAGCAGGCTCTTTGAGAATAGATTGCATCTTGTCGAAGCGAGGATCGAGGACAAATAACACTGAATCCGGTCCCACACCTTCGGCTGCTTCGGCTGTAAACTTAGCCGCCAACACCGCGAAGATGCATTCCCCGATGCGCTTCCATTTGTCGTATGGTTGACGGTCTATTGAGAACTGCGCTGCCCACGCTCCGGTGCCAATAACTCCGTATCCCTGTGCATCGCAAAAAGCGAGATTTCCCGGCCCCGAAATGACGAAGATGTGCGGTATGGAGTCTTGCTCAAAGCCGCAAATCATTACGTTCAGGTACTGGTCAAACTCCTTAATTTTCTCCGCTATTGCGTCGAAGAAATCGCGATCAGTGGCTTTCAAAGCCCGGTACTCTTGGTAGGAGTCCACATCGTAATCAGACAAAACCTCTGTCTCAATAAGTTTGCGACGCTCTGCCTTATAGATGCTCACGCAATAGCGGGCAAAGTCGAGAAATGCGCCGGGAACCGCTTCCTTCAGCCCGCTCTCTAAGGCGTAGCCCATCGCGGTCAGTTCTGAAGTCTTGCCGGACATCAGAGCCCACCAATTCTTCTTGATGGTTTTCATTTTCCATGCGATCCCGTCAGAAGAATGGAAGCCACCCATTGTCGTGAGCCGCCTATCGAATGAAGCGATAATTACTCTGACTGGTTGCTGGTCATGGATTCCGGCTATGCAAACGGTCAAATCTCGACCTCCCCGTGGACGACAATGCGGCCTAGGCATCATTCGACACCTCCGCCGTACCCTTCGTCAAGGGAATAATCTTGCTCAATGGTAAACAGGCGGTGCCGTCAGTGCCCGTGTGAGAAATCCGGGTTAATTCGGCGACGGCCGCTCGATGTGGTCGATCACGATGGTTTGGATGGAGCCTTTGCCTGCTCTGAGCTCGAGGCCGAGAGCCTTCATCGCCGTGAGAAGGAACCCCGTGATGTCCGCGTCGTTATCGGCGTCGCCGGGTTTGTACTCGAAGTCGAAGGAACCGCTCAATTCCGTTCGATCGATCACAGGACGGCCCAGCCAGGCGCTCAGGCGTTCTGCCAGTTTCGGCATGGGGATGTTTTTCCCGCCATACCAGGTTTTGTAGTCTCCGCCGGCCCACGGGTACGCACTCTTGTCGCTGGGGGCTTGCAGATTGAGCTTGCCCTTGCCGCGTACAAGCAGATACGTCTGGGCCTCCCTGGTTTCGACGTGGTACTTCAACTGATAGCGATCGATCAGAAGGGCCTGCAGCATTCGGCATTCTTCGTCGTCTGGAGGATCGACTGAGAAGGCTGGTTTCGAATGGACGGAAGCGGAGTCAGCGGGGGGAACAGCCTGAATGTCGAATCCCTGACCGGTCACCAAATCAGTCCAAACCGGGCCGCCGACGATCTGAAACTGCTGGACGTTGAATGCCACCATGAGGAGATATTGCGTCCGGACCCCTTTGCCAATGATCCTGCCGCCGGGGTAGGTGCGAAGACCGTTGAGTTCCCGATCGTTCGGGCCGGATGGGCGCACCGAAGCGGCTTCGAATTCCGGCAGTTTCGCGCCAGCACCCGCAGCCTGCGCGCGGTCTTGCGCAAATCCAAGCTGCCCCACGAGAGCTGCAGCAAGCAGCCATTGAACCATCGCGGGTACACGTCTCTTTCCGCGAGCTTCAATCATTGGAATATTCAATTAGACGCGAGCCTCTTCCGATCGCTCGAGAAATGAGATTCCTCTCGCGACGATTCCCGCGCCAGAATAAGTCACGATGATCCAATCAGACGTTTCGCGGCATCAACGCGAGATTCTCTTGCCGCTCTTCAGCCCCAGAGGTCCATGGTGCCGACCGGTTTGCCCTGCAGCTTCAGGTAATAAAAAAGCTGGCTCTTGTGCCGGTCGAGGTGCACGACCATCTGGAAAAGTTGCCACCCGAGCGGGAATTTCATGCCGCCTGACCACGGTGCAGCGATCTCCTTCTGGGACAGATCTTCTTCGCCGGCATCTTCAATCACCTTCAACGCCGCCGCTTTGTCCTCAAGGAGCAATCCTCTTGCCTGTCCCACACTCACCACCGCAGGCAGCTTCTCGGCCGGCGGAAACATCTGGTCTGCCGGAAGGTCCTCAATTCTTTTGCCCTCCGGCAGTCCCCAGTCTCCAGTGACGAGCCCCCTCATCCCCGCTCCGCAGCTTTCAGCCAGGTGCTTCAAAAGCTGGCCAACCGTCATCCAATTCGAGCCGCTCCAGGGTTTCCATTCCAGATTATCCGCGTCCACTTGGTCCATCAGCTTGGCGGTGGTTGCATACGTAGTTTCAATCTCGCGTTTCAAAAACTCTGTCCAGTTCACGGCCATCCTCCTTGCGGAAACCGCGACGACATGGAGTGTAGACGCGGTGCCGGCCTTGCGCAACCGGAATTACGTTGGCTGCTGCGCCTCACCCCATACGCCGGCGGTGAGTGACTTGGGAACCTTTCTGGTTTTCCAGTGTCAAAAGTGAAAGGGGCGTACGAAGCGGCGTACCGGCGCAAACGTGTACCCTGAAGGTTGGGGCCGGGCTCATAAGCCAAGATGAACGCCCAAGGACGGGTGCCTTTCTCGATGCGTTGGATGACCATTCTGGCTGGTACTGCGGTGCTGGGCTGTAGTGCGGTCTGCGCTCTTGCCCAAACGGGACAGCCAACGGAGGCGGAAAAGCGGTCGGCAACAACCATCATGCTGCCGCCATCGCCCGAGACGCTATTGCCCGACGCATTTGATGGGTGGGTGACGGCAGAGCCTTCAAAGGTAGTGACCGATGCTTCGCAGGCGGACCCGGCGAACGCCGCGGCGCTGGAAGAGTACGGCTTCAATGCGGCCGTGCTTGCCAACTATAAACGCGAGGGCGACACGGTTAGCTTGCGCGCTCTTCGCTTTGGCGATGTGAGCGGGGCCTACGGCGCCTATTCATATTACCGGCAGAACGCCTGGGTCAAGGCAGATATCGGCATGGGAGCCGCGTCCGATCACGACAACGTCATCTTTTGGCAGGGAACGACGTTGGTGCAGGCGGCATTTTCGCGGGTCGGGCCGATGACGGCCGGCGAATTGCGCGAGATTGCTCGCCACTTGTCTGCGCCGACGGGCAACAGCGCGCTTATACCTCCGATTCTGGCCAGCCTGCCGAAGGCTTCGCTCGAAGGGCAGACCACGCACTACGCGCTGGGGCCCGCGAGCTACGCCGGATCTGGCGGGGTGTTGCCGCCATCACTTGTCAATTTCGATAAGGGCGCCGAGGTAGTGACGGCCACTTACTCGCTGTCTTCCGGGCCGGCGACGCTCACCGTCATTGACTATCCAACGCCGCAGATCGCCGAGGCTCAGGAGAAAGCGATTGACGCATATCTGAAGGCCGGCGGCAAAGCTCAACCGCCATGGTCAAAGCCGCTGACCGAGTCTGACGTCGCTTCGCTCGAGGTTCGGCACAGCGGACCGCTGGTTGCCGTCGTGAGCGGAGATGCAATCCCCGACGAAAGCCACCGATTGCTGGAGTCGGTCCACTACGACGCCGACATGACAGCGATTCCGGAGCCCGTTCCTTCAGATATCGAGAAGACCGGCGAGATCTTGATGAGCATCGCCGTGATCACGCTCATCGGTGCCGGAGCGGCGATCCTGTTGGGAGGGTTCCTTGGCGGCGGCAGGGCGCTCTTCCGGATTGCGCATGGCAAACCGGCCTCATCCGTCTTCGACGAGGAGTTCATCCATCTCGATTTGCGGGAAGAGTGGACCGAAACAATTGAGGTAATCCAGAGGCCGCATCCGAAGGGTTAATGGCCACTCTAGCTTGTGGAAAAAGGTGCCGAAACCCGAAAAAACCAGCCGAAATCACGGGAAATAACGAAGATTCAGAGGCGAATACAAGGCAAAGACCGGATCGCCTTCCTGCCCCGGCGAGCCATGTTAAATGATTGAAATAATGTGATTTATTTTCCCGAACATTTTCCCTTGACACGCTTTCCCCCCGCACCTACTATGCAGCCAAGAAAGTTCTGATGGGTTTGCCTCCGTTGGAACTATTCTCCCTGAGGAGAGAGCTGCCCCGTTGCCGGGCGGCTCTTTCCGTCTACGGTGGGATTTCTGCTCAAGTTGGCAGCCCCGGGCTCGGGCCGGGTAGTGATTCCGTCCATTCCTTGCCGCATTGCTCGCACCGCCAGGTGTTTTCTGGCTCGACACCCTCAAGAACCGGATCCGTGGCGCCGCACGCCGGGCATTTGGGCGGGGTGAATTCCGATTCGCTCGTCTCACTTGCTTCCACGATCTCTCGCGGAATGGGCTGCGCAGCAACCAGACGCGCCTGATCGAGCTGATCGGCGGCGACAAGCACGCGCGGGCCTCCGGGCTCGCCCAAAAGCCCGGCTTGGTCCACGGCATATGCGCGTGGGCTTTCGATCCAGCTCTCGATTCCCGCCTGTTTTAACGCCTCGGAAAGTTGCCACGCTTTCGCCGGCGTTTCGCACTCGCACAGCGGGGTCTTCCATGTATATTCGTGCGGACCGGCCACTTTGTCGTCGGTGTCGGGAGTATCGGGAACAAGTTCCGGCGCCCGGGCGCCGAATGGGGTGCCGAATGCAATGTCGACCGGATCTCCAGCCCATGGCGCGTTTCTCAGCGGCAGCGCGGCTTGGGCTGCCTCTTTCGCTGCTGGCTGAGGAAACAGCGAAGCGGCGCGCGCACTCTCTGGATCGCCGAGCCCACGACTTTTCATTTCATTGCGCAACACCTGTTGAGCAGCTTCGGTGAGATCGCTGAAATCAACGGCGAGCTCACGCAGTTCCTCACCGCTGATTTGACGGTAATGCTCGGTGAGTCGCTGCCACTCCGAAATCGGGTCCACTTGCATGCGCAGAAGTATACGACGACCCTGGCGCTGCTGCTCAGCGATGCGGTCGCTGGCCGAGGTCCAAAAGCATGGTGCGTATCACAACCATCGCGGAGACAGTGAGCGCGGCGAGCAGGCAGGTCCAGAAACCGATGCGGCTGTAGGGAAGATGCAAATCGAGCCGGATGCCGGAAAAATTCAGCACCAGGTCGTCGGGCAGAAGCGCGCGTATGACCACGGCCAGCACGAAGCCGCCTGCCCATACCAAAGCAATGCGAAGAGCGAGTCGAAGAGTGAAACCAAAAACAGTTTCCGGCATGAGCTTCATCCGTTGCCCGACGGCGCAAACCGCATGGCCGATGAGCATATCGCTCAACTTTACCTCTCATCGGCGCAACGATACAATCGAAGCAGCAGGCCGACGTAGCTCAGTTGGTAGAGCAGCTGATTCGTAATCAGCAGGTCGTCAGTTCAAGTCTGACCGTCGGCTCCAGATCAGAAGCAGAAAACCCCATAGACGACGTGGCCTCTCTTGAACGAGAGGTCATTTTATTTTGTGGATGGACGCGTCGCTAACCCCCGACCGCGGCGGTTTGGCCAGTGCTCGCTTCGCAAGAATATCAAGGCCTCTCCACCCCGATGTTTTCAGAGTGGAGAGGCCAGAATTTCAAGCGGCTTGAGGAAAGTCTCCTATTCCGAGATCACTGTCAAGGTTGCCGTCGACTGGACCGATGCCGACGCTCCCGACATTCCTCCCGTGGGCGTCGCGGTGATGGTGACAGTCGTTGTCGTGGTCTTGGTTGTCTTCGTCGTACTGCTTCCTCCGCATGCGGAGAACATCCCCAATCCGGCGAAGAGGGCCACCAGCAGCAGGAGCAGACGCAGCCGGCTGCGCTTTTTGAAGCCCAGGAAGCAGAGCGCAACAGCCAGGGTCGCCGGCAAGAATGGCCTCGGGTTGTGACGCTCAAGAGCCGCTGTCGAAGGCGTAGCGATCGTCAGCGTGGTACTCGCGCTTGAGGCCCCCGGCAAACCGGTGGTTCCGCTTGGAGTGAAGGCAATAGTGGAGCTCGGGTTGAATCCGCAGGAGTAGCCCGTCGGCAAGCCGGAGCAGGCGAAGTTCACCCCGGAGCTAGCGAAGTTATTCACGGAGTTGATGGTGATTTGCGTGAGCCCGACTGTTCCAGGCTGAATGGTCAGCGAGGTCAGCGAGAGGCTCATGTTCATTGACGGCGCTTGGCCCGAGGCGTTCACAGCGAACGTTTGCGTCAACGGTATGGCTGCGGCAAAGTTCGTGTTGTCGCCTGCCTGTGAAGCCGTGATGGTGCAGGCGCCACTGCCAACGAACGTGGGCTTCGTGCCGCTCACCGTGCAGACCGACGAGGACGCAGGGCTTGCGGTGAACGCGATCGGGTAGCCTGCGCCGGCACTGGATGTTGCGCTGAGCGTCAACGAACCGCCCACAACCTGCGTCCCTGGATTCGCCCAGGTGATGGTCTGCAGTGGCAGCGGCCCCAGAACGTTGATGATCAGCTGCAACTGCGCTGCGGCCGAGTAGTCGACATTGCCCTGCTGGTTCCCATCGATCACAAGCTTCGTCGGGAAGGTGAAGGTCTGGTTTGGCAACAGAACCAGCGTCGCTGTTGTTACCCCGGTTTTCGAGGTAGTCGAATTGACGATCGTGAAGCCAACGGTATTTGTTGGATCCGGGCTGATGGCGATTGGGTTGTTTGTCGCTCCGCCCGAGGCTTGAATGCTGATCATCGCGCACTGAGCAAGGACCGGGCACGACGCAATGTAATGGAGCGGCGTTGTTATCGGAGTGAAGATGATGATCTGGCTCGCCTGGTTGACGACCAGGACCTGCTGAACCTGAGGCGCCGCTGAGAAGTTCTTATCTGCCGCCTGGTTCGCGTCGATCACGAAGGTGCCTGCCTGGGTGACCGTGAGAACGTTGCCGGCGATTGATCCCTGCCCGGTGCTGCTCGCGTCAATGCTGAGGACCAACGGGCTGGTCGATGCGCCTCCGGTGGCATTCAGCGTGACTGTCGCGTTGGGAGCATATGTGATCGGAGTGAGAGGCAGGAAGATGATGGTCTGCGAAGCCGGGTTGATGGTGACGGTCAACTGCAGCGACGCGCTGTCGTAATAAACGCCTTTCACCAGCCCGCCAGGTTCATTGGCGTCGATGACAATGGCCCCTGCCTGCGTCACCGTTAATGTCGCCGTTGAGGTAGTGCCGGTTACCGTCGTGGTCGAGAAGGTTCCGGCGCCTTTGCTTGCCGCGTCGATCGTGAAGGCTACGGGATTGTTTGAAGCACCATTGCTCACGCTCACCGTAACCGTCAACCCGGGTGCATAGGTGTAAGTCGTAACTACGGGTGCGGTGAAAGCGATGGTCTGCGGAGTCGTCAAGGCGAAGCCGGTCACCGTTGCAGTTCCCAGGCCGCCGTTCGCGGTATCTGAAACGGTCAGCGTTGCGGTTTGACTCGCGGGCTTCGTCGCTGTGAAGGTGATGGTCGCTGGATAGGTGGACCCTGAGACCGCAGTGGAGAAATTGGCCGAGACTCCTGAGCATGTAGTGGCACCCGTTGCTGCGAACTCCGTGTTTGAGGATGCAATGGCCAGGGTTGCGGCTGTTCCGCAGCCAAAGGCGTTGTCGACGACCGTCGCGGGAGCAGTGACCGGAGCGCCCTGGTACTGAGCGTTGGGCGTGGTCAAGTCGCCGAGCAAAGCTTCGCCAATGTTGTCGCCGCCCGAGTGATAGACCACCACCCACTCGTTGCCTTGCGCGTCCAGCTCCATTCCTTTTGCGCCTAGAGCTGACACCACATACTGATGCGCAGTGTCAGGGCCGCCTGTTTGCGTATTCGGGATGGCGAACGTCCCTTCGTTTTGGGTCGCGTAGTAGATGGTGCCCGTGGGGGTAACGGCGACGCCATCCAACTGATCGTCGTAGTTAGCGGGAGTGGCGTCGGTGAGGGTCTGCAGAAGGGTCGGAGTTGCAGCATAGCCGGTTCCCGCGGTGTACTTCAGTTCGTTGAGGTTTGAACTCGCAACTTCGTCGTTGCCAAAGTTACCTGCACTGGTGAAGACACCTTCAGTGAAGAACAGATTGCCCCACGGATCGAAGGCGACCTGGCTGATTGCACTCGTATCCGAGTAGAGCAATGTTGCGGTACCGCCAGTTTGGCAACTGGCAGGGCACACGTAAATCGCGCTGGCGCCGGTCGAACTTGGAACGCCGACCATATAGAGGTTGCCCGATGGATCAAAGGAGATCGCCTTGACTCCCCCACTCGGCGCGGACCCCACAGTGCACAAAACTGTGTCGGTGCCGGTGCAGGCTGAAGGAGTCGCGTCGCTCAATGCCACATATGCGCCGTTGACGTACGGAATCTTCAGAACCGCCGGGCCATAGAGATGCGACATGTACAGGTTATTCTTGCTGTCGAGCGCGAACCCGCCCGGTCCGTTGATAGCCACCTGGTTGGTCAGGGCGCCGGTGCTTGCGCTAACGAAGTCCGCCTTGTTGTTATAGGTTGTTCCGACGACCACCATGCCATTCGGTGTTACAGCAAAGCTTCCGCCGGCCGGATTCTGCCCGTCAGTGAAGGCGCCACTCTGATAACTCCAATTGATCTGGTTCATCGTGAGTGCGGGTACGTCGGACGCAACAATATTGTTATTGACCGTGATGGGCGCCTGAACCTGCGTCGCAGCAGCATATTGGTTGCCGTTGGCGCTGCCGCCTGCCTGGTTGGCATCAACCTTCACAACGCCGACCGCAACCGCCGTTAACAAGTTGCCCGCGATCGTTGCGCAGGTAGGACATGCGGAACCCGCATCGATGCTGAAGACGACCGGATTGCCCGATGCGCCGCCCGTTGCCGACAGTGTGATCTGCTGGCCAACCTGTACCGTCGCCGGAGGATTGAAGCCGGTAATGGTCTGCGGCAGAATCGACGATTGCGTGGCTGTGCCCGTCATACTCACGGTCAGCGTCAACGCCGGAGTGGCAACGTTGATGGCTCCCGAGCCGTTCTGTACACCGTTGGCCGTTCCCGGAGGCGGTGTGAAGGAGGCCACGAATTGACAGAACGCTCCAGCAGGGCCCGAACTTCCAGCCGAACACCCGTTCGTTGTTGCCGGGTTCAGGGTGAACATGGTGTTGGTGGGCTCGGTGACGACCGGCGTCGCCAGGGTTGCGGCCGCATTGCCGGAGTTCTCCAGGTAAACCGCGGCGGATTGCGTCACGCCATCCGAAACGGTACCCAGATTCACAGAAGCCGAAGTGCGCATGATGGCGTAGGCCGACTTGCCGCTTGTACTTGCGGCGTACAAATCGCCCTTGGAATCCATCCAGAGAGAAGACGCTTGTGACCCAACCGTTTCGACGATAGCCGCATTCGAGGTGGAAAGCGTTCCGCTGGCGTTGGGAATCAGGACGATGTTACCTGCACCGGCATCCGAGACCAGGAGACTACCCGATCCATCCACCGCAACACCGGACGCCTTTGTCACATTGGGTACCGCGACAGAACTGACCACGCCGATAGCCGAGACTTCAAAGATCTTATTCGCGCTCGAGTCGGCGACAAATAGATCGCCCGAACCGTCAACAGCAAGTCCCATCGGCGACGAGATCCCGTTCGCCGCAAAGGCAAGAGTTACGCCGGCCTGGCCGGTGATTGGGTTGTAGAAGACCACGCGCTTATTCGTCGTGTCGGAGATATAAAGCGTGCCGTTCGGTCCCGCGGCAATGCCCATGGCGCTGGCCAGCGCAGTTCCACCGGGGGTCGCCTTGTTGCTGACAACGGTTGACTCCGTGCCTGCCGCAAATGCGCCGGTCGTGCCGATGTTCGCAATCTCCAGAACCGCCGGCAGGCCGTCATCGGCGATAAACAAGTCCCCATTCGCGTCGAAGGCTAACGACGTTGGGTTAACAAATCCCGAGCCGATCGAAGCCGGAGTCGTTGATCCCGCGGGAATCTCATACACTTTCCCCGCAGCCGAGTCGGCGACAAACACATCGCCCGCCGGATCGGCTACCACGGATGTCGGACCAGAGAATCCGGTGAATGGTCCGTTCGGCTGGGCGCCGGGATCGAGACTTGCCATCGCGCCTTGGCCAATGCCAGTGAGAGCGGCAACGCCGCTTAGGCTGTTCGTTGTATCCGAAATCACCAATGCCGCATTGCGCGCACCCACGCTTGTGGGATTGAAGGTGATAGTTGCGGATATCATCGCGCCTGTCAGCGACACCGCGGGGCTGAAGGTTCCATTCCCGGTGCCAAGCTCCGCTCCGCAAGTGGTGCCTGGCGTAATGCCGAATTCGGATGTCGCCTTGCCAAACTCAACGACTGATGCGGTCAGCGTTGGCGTGCATGACGCGCCGCTGTCGAATACATTCGCAGTTGCCGTTGTCGCCGTGCCGCTGATCGTCGTCGCCCCAAGGGAGAAGCTATTCACCGGGATAAACGACACGACGTCGCCGCTGTTATAAGGAATCCCATAGAGATTGCCCTTGGAATCGATCGCGAGGCCTTTGCCCCCCTGTGTCGAGAGCATGTAAATGCCGCTGACTTTTGGCCCGCCCGATTGCGTGTTGGGAATGGCAAAAAGACCGTCGCCGTTCGTGGAGAAGTACACCGTGCCGGTACCGGAAATCGCAAGGCCGCTGATTCCGTTGCCATAGCTGGCCTTGTTCGTGTAGGACAGCACAACGGTCGGGGAGGTGGCATATGATCCCGAGGAAAGCGGGAGTTCGTTCAGGTTGGTGACTTTGCCAGTGCCGTTGTTGCCATCGACAAAAAAGATGTTGCCCCACGGGTCGATCTGCAGTGCGCCAATCGAATTCGCATCCTTGTAAATGAGCGTTGGAGTAGCTGTGGGGCTGGCCAGACAAGCGAGATTGCATTCGAAGATCGTGTTGGGGTCAGTGCTCGGAAGCGTGTTGGATTCAAAGAAGAAGTTTCCCTGCGGATCGAAAGCCACGCCGGCGTAGCCGGAGTTTCCCGTTCCAGCGAGGGTGCCACTCATGTAGGCCGAAACTGCGGGCGCGAACAGACACGGAGCAGTGTCCTGGTTGCCGCCCAGGCAAGCGGTCGTCGGAGCCGTTGTAAATCCGACATAGGCGCCGGTGGCGACGTTGTAGGGAACCTTGAAGACGTTGGCGTTGTAATTGCCGCCGAAATACAGATTGCCGAAACTATCAAGCGCAGCCGCCGAGCCGCCTATGCCGGCCGCTAGCGTTGTATCAGAGCCGGCAGGGGTGATCTGAAGAAAATTGCCTGTATATCCGTCACCGACGAGGACGTTGCCGTTCACGCCGATCACAAATGTCCCACCCACGGGCTCCTGGGAGCCGTCCCAACCGCCGCCGGTGAGTGCTCCCAACTGCGTAGGCGTGCCGGAGACCACGATGGGCAGCTGGGCATGAGCAACCGCCCCGCTCAACCAGAGAGCCAGCACCGACAACAAGGCTAGAGATGTGAAATTGAGGGACCGCACTGGACTCGTCGATCTGATCAATGTAGTTTGCATTACTCTTCCTCCGATTTGGTTCTCTCCGATTTCGGGAATCGGCTACGCCCTGCTCTGTCCCGCATTGTTCTTCAGCTGGTCTGCTTCACACCCGGCAAAATTCGCCTTAGCTGCTCTCACCGAGCGCCAAATCACATCTCTGTCTCAAGACCCCGGGTCTCTCGAAGCCACGCACCCGCCGCGCTCTCACCTGCCCGGAACGGATGTTCGGTTCAGATATTTGCTCAGGCTTGTTGTATTGAAATCAAAACCCCAAATCTGCTGAACGAATCCCCGCCGGCGGCTGATAGTGATATCGATCCACCGTTGGATCCTGCCGTCCCTTCCCGGGAACGGAGGTGCAATCACTGCGAGGGAAAAAGAACCCCTCGCAAATCCGGACTTCGCATCCCGACAATTTTTTCGCGCACGCCGGGTATGCCACCCCTACCTGGAACTCCGCACAGAATCAAAGACCAATTTGGTAACGATACACCCTACTCGACAAAATTTGGCATTGTCAAGTAAAAAACGTTTGAGTAAAGCGAATTAGAGCTGTCCCTTAAGCGAATGGAAAGAGCACGAAGCCGCGCCACTTAAACCTTCAAGAATCTGCTTTCGCCCCGCAGACGGGCGCTCAAGGGAGGAGCCTTCAAGACGATGCAGCCCATCAGGCCATGGCGAGTCGGCGTCCGGAATTCTCGAATGGATGATACCGTTATCCATCCTTCATAAAAAAAGGAAAAAGCCGAACCGGCTTCTGTTTCCCACGCAGGGTTCCGGTTTGCTTCGCGGCTTGTGCAAACTGACTCTCATCGTCAACCGGCCAGTGACATACCGGCAGGTCGCACGAGGCGGATGAGCACCGGACCTATCAAGGCATATGGACACTGCGGTTGGCAAGAGCAAAACGTTTGAGCCGGGCTCTCCAAGGTAAGTGACCGTTTCACTTCTTGCGTGGTAGGATGGCTGACACCTGCATAGAGCTGAGACCGAGGCGGCAAGTCCGCCTGATTCGGGGAGATTAAAACCTTATGCCGATCATACAAAGGGGTTGGACTGTAAACGTGTGGGGACGTCGAGCGGCATTTTGGTTGAGCATTCTGGCAGGGCTTTGGGTAACGGGCTGCGGGGGAAAAGGAAGCTCGACCACTCAAACCAAGTCCACTCCTACGATCTCTGCATGGCCGACGGCGAGCGCGATTATTTACGGCCAGACGCTGGCGCTGTCGACGCTGACCGGAGGCACGGCGTCGGTAAGCGGTTCGTTTGCCTGGACGACCTCCACGACGGCGCCCGGTGCTGGAACACCGAGCGAAAGCGTGACATTCACGCCCACCGACACCACCGATTACAACACTGCGACAGGCTCAGTGAGCGTATTGGTGAACCCCGCGACACCTACGGTGACGGCGTGGCCGACGGCGAGCGCAATTACCTTCGGCCAAACGCTGGCGTCTTCAACACTGAGCGGTGGCACGGCATCAGTGGCCGGTTCATTCGTCTGGGCAACATCCACGACAGCGCCTGCCACAGGGACGACCAGCGAGAGCGTGACCTTTAAGCCCAGCGATGCCACGGACTACAACACCGTACCTGGCTCCGTGAATGTCACGGTGAATCAGGCGACGCCCACAGTGACGGCATGGCCGATGGCAAGCGCAATCACCTACGGCCAGACGCTGACCTCTTCGGCGCTGACGGGAGGCACGGCTTCGGTGGTCGGCGCGTTTGCCTGGACGACACCCACGACCGTGCCCAGCGCCGGGACGCCTAGCGAAAGCGTGACCTTCACTCCCAGCGACGCAGTGGACTATAACACCGTAACTGGCTCGGTCAATTTGACGGTGAACAAGACGACGCCGACGGTGACAGCATGGCCGACAGCGAGCGCAATCACCTCCGGCCAGACGCTCGCATCATCGACGTTGAGCGGAGGCACGGCGTCGGTGCCTGGTACGTTTGCCTGGACCAGCCCCGCGACGGTTCCCACTGGGACGGCAAGCGAGAGTGTTACTTTCACGCCGACAAACGCAGCGGACTACAACACGGTAACCGGCTCGGTCAGTGTGACGGTCAACTCACCCACGCCCTATGTGCTGACGGTCGATTCGGCTGCGCCCGCAACTGGCATTACCATCACGGCAAGCCCCACGGACAACAACTCCAAGTCCGGCGGTACTACGCCGTTCATGCTCACTTATTACGGCGGCACGCAGGTGACCCTGACCGCAGCCCTGTCTGAAAATGGAGCCTCCTTTGTCTCCTGGACGGGATGCACATCGACAAGCGGAAGCAGTGGAAGCATTTGCACCGTGACTGTCAACGCCAACACCACTGTGACCGCGACGTACAACCAGACGACGATCACCTCCATCACCGTGTCGCCCAGCACCGCGACTATTGGCACGCAACAGCAGTTCACGGCAACGGTGAATGGCACCGGTAACTTCAGCAAAGCGGTCACCTGGTCGCTGAGTTGCGCTTCATGCGGCTCCCTGAGCCCCGGCACCCTCAGTTCGTCAGGGCTCTACAACACGCCATATCCGGCGCCGGCGAGCGTCACCATCACCGCCACCAGCGTGCAAACCACTTCGGTCAGCGGCTTCGCTACTGTCACGTTGAACCCACCTGCGACGGCTTCCGGCCCTGCGCTCACGGTGGATGTCGGTACGCCCTCCAATCCTGCCGAGAATCCGCACACGATCAACCCGTATGTCTATGGGATGAACGCGTATCTTCTGGATTCAGCGTCAGAGAAGATCGCGAATCCCGGCCTTCTGCGCTGGGGTGGCGACGATACATCGCGCTACAACTATCAGAACAACATGACCAACTCCGCGGCCGACTATTACTTCGAAAGTTTTCTGGGAGCCGCGAACCAGTTCCCCAACTCGAGCGGCAGTACCAATTTCACGCAGTTCTTCCCGGCCACCGATACCGTCGGCGCGGCCGCGCTGGGCACCGTCCCTGTGCTTGGCTGGGTCACCAACAATACGCAATTCGCGTGCAGCTTTACTAAGTCGCAATTCCCGAATCAGCAGAACTACAACAGCAACAATTGCGGCAACGGCGTTCTGACCAGCGGCGCCGATCTAAATGGGAACAGCGGCACCTCGTCCACACAGATTCCGAATATCACCAGCATTCAAGAAACCCCAACGGATATCACCAACACGACGACCACACCACAACCGGGCTCCTCCAGCTCGGCCTTCACCACTTGGGCCGACGGAACCTGGTCAGGCGGCTGGGTGAATTCGATCGTGACCAATCCGAGCTACGGCAATGGCGCCAGCGGCAAAGGCGTGGCCATGTGGGATCTGGATAATGAGCCAACCTGGTGGGATGCCGTGCACCGCGATGTGCATCCCGTCGCCTTCACCTACGACGAGGTGACCAACAACGGAATCGGCACGGCACTGGCCATCAAGACCGCCGATCCGACCGCGTTGGTGAGCGGCCCCGTGATCGACTACTGGGAAGCGTACTTCTATTCCAAAAAAGACATTGAGTCGGGATGGAGCTCTGGGCCCTGCTATGAGCCGTGGAGCGGCCCCACCGATCGCACAGCGCACGGCGGCACGCCCCTGATCGAGTACTACCTGCAGCAGTTTGCAAAGTACTCGGGCCCGTCGTACTACAACACTCGTCTGCTCGATTATCTCGACGTCCATTCGTATTTTTCGCCGAGTTACAACGGCAGCTCCGTCGGCTTTACGACCGCGGGCGATACCCAGGAACAGGAGACGCGGATGAATGGCACGCGCGTCTTCTGGGATCCGACCTATACCGATCCGAACTTGCCACAGCCGAATTACGTGACTGACTCGAATTACACACCGAATTGCACGACGCCGTTGCAAGCGCCGGAAGTGATTCCCATGTTGAAGTCGTGGGTCGCCAAGGACTACCCCGGCACCAAAACGGGGATCGATGAGTACAACTTCGGTGCCCTTGAGTCGATCAACGGCGCCGTGGTCGAGGCCGACATTCTGGGCATCTTCGGGCGCCAGGGCCTCGACATGAGCGCGTTCTGGCCCACCACGAATTACAGTTCGCAGGAGCCCGGCAACTACTCCTTCGCCATGTATCGCAACTATGACCTGGCAAACGACGGAGCGTCGTTCGGCGACGTTTACTTGTATGCCACGAGCGCGACCTCGGGTGCCGATGCCGAAAACCAGCTTGCTGTCTACGGCGGGCAGCGAAGCAAAGACAGCGCCATCACCGTCATGGTGATCAACAAGACCTACGGCCCGCTCACTTCGACCGTCAGCCTCCAGAACTTCTCGGCCCCAAGTGGCACCACCGCGAGCGTTTACCAGTACAGCAATGCCAACCTAAACTCGATCGTGCAGCAGGCTCCCGCCAACGTCACGTCGCCATCAGGGAGCGGTTCGACAAGTACTATCAACAACTACACGTTCCCGGCCCAGTCCATCACCTTGTTTGTCGTGCCAGACTAACGCGGCGGGCCCGCGCTGTTGCGAACCACGATGGAGTGCCGCGGAATCGCGACCCAGTTGACCTTCGAGTCGGCGTTTTGCGCGGTACGCCTTCTCACCTGCTCTGCCGGCGCGATATCTTCGCGGTGCGCGGCGAATGATAACGCAATCATGCGGGAAAAACGTGCGCCGGAATTCCCGGCGAATTGCATCGAGAATAGTTCAAAACCTTCGCGCTTCAGAAGTGCTCGGGCCACCGAGGATCTGAAGATAGCCAGGGCCGAATCGCCTGCCCATCCCCGCCTATCCGGTGTCCGCCGAAGGGGGTTGCAGGCTGCTCTCACATCGCGGCGTTCCAGGTTTTGTGGACTCACGGATTCGAATCTCCGCGAAGAGAGAGAATTACCGAGTGAAACGCTTTTCCTCTTGCCAAAGACACGTCGGTTGTGGCTTGATTGCTAGGGCGGCAGAACGGACTCCTCTTGGGGTGATTGGCCGAGGAGAATCTCATCTCGCCGTATACGCCGATCGATCCCGCAGCCCGAATTCCCCTGAGCGTTGAATCCTGTGCTCATCACCGTTGAAGTGTGTCTTCGGCGCTCTGGCAATGCCTTCTCCGCACAATGGGAAGCCGGAATTGATGCGAAATTCGCGGTATCGATCCCATGCGTGAAAACCTGAAAGAATTCACTTGACAGACTCTAACCCGAAGCTTCAGAATTCCCAGTCATCAATGCTGAATGGAAATCTGCGTTCAGGCACTCAAAGGCTTAAGTAGGGTGTGAAGACTTAGAGCCCAGTGTCGCAGTGACATACGGAATGTAGCCGACGGGGGGACTACTATGAAGTTCTTTTCAGGGATCAGGCCGACAGCCTCGTTGCTGGTGATGCTTGCCGCAGTGCTCCTGCTGCCGCAATTGAAACTTCACGGTCAGGCGACAGGCAACGTGACCGGCGTCGTTGCGGATTCGACGGGCGCGGTTATTCCAAAAGCCGGCGTCACTTTGACCAACTTGGAAACTGGAATCAAGCGCACAACGATCAGCAACAGCGATGGCGCCTTTGCGTTTGCCGGCATCACCCCGGGGACGAATTACAGGATCGATGTCTCTTCCGCCAACTTTGAACCCTGGCAGTCGCAGCCATTCCCGGTGCGCGCCGGAGACCAGTTGAGCTACACCGACATCCGGATGAAAGTTGGCTCAACTGCTGCGGCAGTCACCGTCGAAGCGCAGATTGATTCGGGACTGGCGGCGCTCGACACCGGTGAGCGAAGTGACACCATCACGGCCAAGGACCTGAATACTCTCAGCATCATCGGCCGCGACGCGACCGAGTTGGTGCGGACGCTGCCGGGCTACTCCATGTCGACCGGCGACCAGGGGCTCTTTAACCGGCCCGGATACAACACTGCCGTGGTGGGGCTGAGCGGCCCAACCGGGGCGTTCTCTGCCAATGGCGCCGGCGTGACCGGCATTGCGACCGTGAATGACGGCGTTTCGCTGACTGACATCGCTACCAATTCGGGCTCGGTGCAAACAGTTAACGTCGACATGGTGCAGGAAATGAAGGCCACCAGTTCTTCCTACGGCGCGCAGTATGCCAAGGGGCCGGCGGTGATCAGTGCAGAGAGCAAGACAGGCGGATCGGCCTTTCACGGCGAGGGCTACCTTGTTGCCCGCGACACCGTACTGAACACCAACGATTGGTACGACAACTTCCTGCGTCAGTCCCGCCCCGCGGGGCAGTACTTCTACCCTGGCGGCAACATCGGCGGCCCGCTCCTTCTTCCTTTCACGCACTTCAATCGCGGAAGAAACAAGCTTTTCTTCTTCGCCGGATACGAGTACGACTACCAGAGCTTTGAAGCCAACCAGCAGGCAATCTCGGCCTGGGTACCCACCATGGCTGAGCGCCAAGGCGATTTCAGCGCCGCTTCGCTCAATGCAGAGCTTTGCGGCGGCCGGCCCGATGGAGCGCAGAATCCCAACGCGATTCAGCCGATGTGCTACACCAACAACTACTATCCGGATGGGACGTCCATCGCGAACAACAACACCAGGCCTTATGTGAACTCATCCGGCTTAGCCCTGGTGAATTGGTTCCCCAAGCCCAACGCCGACCCGTTCACAAATCCGTTCGGCTACAACTACATTCAGCAGATCATCCAGAACCAGAACGTCAGCATGTTCAAGGGCACGCTGGAATACGACATCAACGAAACCAACAAGCTGTTCCTGGTCTATGGGCTGCAAAGAGAGGTCGACGAAGATCCCGTTGCTCTGGGGTATTTCCCCAGCGCTGCAGTCCCCTACCCCGGCAATGTGACGACCGGAGACGTCTCCAATATTCTCTCGGGGCGTTATACGCGTTTCTTTGGCTCCAGCGTCACAAATGAGTTTCTCGCCGCGATGTCGTTTGTGAGCTTGCCGGGAAAGATGAACAATCCTCTGGCCGCCCAGCGCTTCAACATGAACACCTATAACGGCGGCAACGGCAACTTCGATTACTTTGGCATGTACAAGAACACCGGCGACTATGCCGTTCCCGCGGTCGCCAGCGGCGGCAACAACGGGTATCCGAATGTCTCCATGCCTGGTGGTTTCTACACCAACAGCATCCGGACCAAGAAAGTGGATCCGATTGTCCAGGACAATGTGAGCTGGCAACTCAAGAACCACTTCCTGCAGTTCGGCGTGTATTGGGAGACAGGCACCTACAACGGCATCGCTGACACCAATGGCGCCTATCCGCAGGGACAGTACAACTTCAATCCCGGGAATAACTACTTCGAATACAGCTCGTATGTCATTCATGAGCCGTACAACGGCTGCACCAATCCCAATCCCGCCGGCACCCTGCGTAATTCAGGCGCTGCCTATCTGGGAACCTGCATCAATCCCACCGCCATGATGTACGAGGGATTCGCGAACGAATTTAAGCAGACGAATTTCACGCCTACCGTGGACATGCGTTATACGACCCTTTCCGGGTACGCGAACGATACATTCAAGCTTCACAACCTGACCTTGATCCTGGGCGCGCGCATCGAGCACCTTGGTCCCTGGACCGACCGGCATAACAACGGCCTGGCGACTTTCTCTGACGCTCTCTACAAACAGCAATGCGGCGGCATCACCCGCGTCTGCAGCGCAGCTCTCGCCATGCCCGGCATCACCTGGTCTTCGCAGAAGTCGGGTGTTTCCAATTCCGTTAATGCGCCTACAAACATCTTCTTCACGCCGCGTGTCGGCGCCTCATGGGATGTCTTCGGCAAGCGGAACACCATTCTGCGCGGAGGGTGGGGAATCTACCGAAATGAGGAACAGTTCAATCCTTATGCTCTGGCAGCCGCAACGGCGCAGGGATATGAGACCACGGATATCCAGGGCATTTTGTCATACAGCCAGATCGACAATGATTCGCCCGTCAATCCACCCGATTTCATCGCCTATACCCTTTCCCCGACGGACACCAATCGCCCGATCTACTACCAGTTCAATGGCGGTATCGATCAGGCCTTGCCTGGAATCGGGTTTATGCACTTCGGACCCTCGCATCTTTCGGTCGCCTTCGTTGGTAGCCGCAACGTCAATCTCGGATCGTACAGCAATAGCAACAGCTACAACAGCGCTTCGGACATCAATGTCATCTGCGGCATCGAAAGCGGCTGCCCCACTAACAACAATCCGAATATGCAGGGCACCAACGACAACCTGATCAATATTGATCCGTCCTACAGCGCGCTTTGCACCTTCCAGGGCGGCACTCTCTGCAATGCCAACGGCCTTGCCGGCGGCACCGCCGACCTCGGCAGCTTCGACACTGCGGAACAGGACTTCTACCGGCCGTACCCGTTCTATCAGCACATCTACCAGCTCAAGCACAACTTTTACTCGAACTACACCAGTGCGCAGGTCGAATGGAACAAGCAGGCGGGTATGGTAACGTTCGGCGCGAACTACACCTTCGCCAAGAACCTCGCCACCGCAGCCTCGTGGAACAACAACATCGTTGATCCCGTCAATCTGCGCAATGATTACAATCCAGTCCCGTACGACCGGACGCAGACCTTCAACATCTCCTACCTCGTCAATCTGGGAACTCTCTACAAGGGCGGGAGGCGGTTGCTGAAAGAGTCCGCCAACGGTTGGATGGTTTCCGGAATTTCTACGGTGGAAAGCGGGTTCCCACTCGCTTCGGAGAACGGTGAGAACTTCGGCTTTGGCTACGGCTCGATTACTCCGGTGCAGGTGAACAATGTAACGCAGGCGCCCCCGCAGCAGGAGCAGAACTGCAAGACCAACTACGGGATCAATGGTCTTTGCAGAACGAGCATGAACCCGGTTGTGTGGCTCGGTTCGCCCGACATTCAGTTGATGCCCACGATCAAAGGCAATCCCACCGGTGGGCCCAAGACGCATCAGTTCATCAATCCCTTGGCCTTCGGATTGCCCGCTCCGGGGAGCAACGGTGTATATCGGCTCCCGTACCTGCGTGGACCCGCGTATTTAGATCATGACGTGACCGTATTCAAGAGCTTTGGTTTGGGCGAAGGCAAAACGCTGCAGCTCAGCATGGCTGGCTTCAACGTCTTTAACCATCCCCTGGTGTCTTTCAACAACAATGACACCACCAACCTTCAACTCAATTTTCAAAATGCCACTGTCGGGCAGGCGCTCACGTCGAACGTGATCCAGTACCAGGACTTTGGAATCGCAAATATCAAGGTCGGAAACCGGCTGGTTTCAGTGGAAGCGAAGTTTTCGTTCTAAGAATTTGCCGGAAGTCCTTTCGGCTTGGTCCGCAGGGCTTCCGGCGCTGAACCGGCAGAACATCGGCAACAGCGATCTGACCGGTTCTGGACTGAGTTTGGGGTAAACATGCCGTCACAATCGATGCGTCCGGCAAGCAAGCCGAGCGCAACAAGTTTTCGGATTAAGTTTGTTGGGAGGAAGTGTATGGCCATCGAGTCTGCTGTCATATTTCGTCGGGTTGCACGCGTCGCGTGCCTGATTCTGCTTGCCGGATTGGTGGCGACTGGCGCGGCCGTTGCCCAGTTGCCAATCAAACCGCCGGCGCCAGTCACGGTTGGCTCGATTATTCCCTTCTCTCACGGTGGAACGGGCGCGTGGAACCAGATCTATTCGATGAAGGTCTCTCCTAACGGCAACATCCTGTTCCTGGATTCCGCCGCCAGCAATATCTACCAGCTCTCGCCCGGTTCGTTGACACCCACCCAGGTCGTGGGACCGGCCGGAGCGAACGGGCACTCCGACTGCTCAGATCTGGAGCCGAACGGAACTTATTGGAACGCAGCCATTGCCTTCGACCAATGGAATAATCTCTACGTTACTGACCGCTATGGCTCGGCAGTGCAGTTCTGCCGCGTTCCTTACAACGCGAGCTCAGGCACCTGGAACTTCGCGAATACGGATATCTGGGTAGGCCCGACGTACAAAGGCAGCAGCGGCACAGCGGTTCCGATTCCGCCCCAGGATCTTCAGGTCGGCGATGATGGTGCCACATTCTATGTGACCACCTCAGATACCGAGTCGATTTACAAGTTCACCGTCAATCAAGCCGGAACCGTCACATCCGTGACTGCGGTGGCCACCGGCCTTGAGGATATGGTTTCGAATATTTCAGTTGACCACGCCGGCAATATCTACTTCCTTGAGAACGCTTATGACTCGCCCACTAATCGCGTGAATGGAATCCGCGAGATTCCTGCCAACGCCGTCCTCCCGATAGCTGGTGATGGGACGGGATCAGCAGAATCCAAGCTGACGCGGATCGATCCCAACGGATTGGGATACAACGGCATCAAGGGCATCACTTTCGATGCCCATGGAAACCTGTACTTCAGCAGCGAGAACAACTCAAGCTATGGCGGCCAGGTGGATGGGATCTTCATGATCCCGAACGAGGGTACGCCAACAGTTCCCAATCTGGTTTGGGCCGACACAACCAGGGTCTCCCCGGTCGGATCAGGGTTCCCGGCTATGCTCGATCCGCGTGGCTTGATGTGGCTTGCGACAGGCGGCAGCGGCAACTGGGTTCCGTCCGGATCAAACGCTCCAAGCTGCGATACCACCAGCGTCACATCGGCGAAGCAGACCTGTCTGACGTCAAGTATCGTGCTGTGGAAGCCAGGGACCCTGAGCCTGACCTCCTCCGCGTGGACCAGTATCACTCCGGCCATGGGGCAGCCGCTCTTCTTCATGTTCAGCCAGAACACTACCGGGAACTTCGTCTTTGCGGGTCCGAATGCCGGTAATTTCCAAGCCGTACCCAATCCAATTAACAACACCACTGCCACCACTCCCACCCCTCCCTGTACGAATGGCCAGGCATATCCGGCTTTCAGCCCGGTAGAAACAAGCCCATCGCAATATAGCTGGTGCGCTGATTGGGTTGCCATGCTTGCCGGCTCTGCGGGCGGCGTCAGCGCCGAAGTGCAGATGCAGGATCCCTCCAATAAGAACGCCATTATCGCGGGCAGTAATGGCTATGTGAACGGAATTGGAGAATTTCCAGCTGCCTCCGTCATCACCACGCCTGCGGTGCAGCCGCTGGCCACAGGATTGAGCACTCCATTGCAAGTGGCGGCCGATCCGCAGGGAAATTCCTACGTCGCGGATTCCGGACTGAAGTCGATTCAAAGATATGCTGCGGGATCGACCGCGGCAGGAGCTGGCACTGCCATCGGAAGCGCACTGGCCGCCCCGACCGGTGTTGCGGTGAATGGCTCCGGCAACCTATATATCGGTGACTCCGGCAGCGTGATCGAGATTCCCAATATCCAAGGGAAGCTGGCCACATCGCAGCAAACCACCATCGCCACCGGGCTGGGCAGTCATCTGAATCTGGCTGCCGACGGTTCTGGCAACGTATTCGTGGCCGACGCCGATAATAAGCAGGTCGTGATGGTGCCGAACCCGCAGACTGCCCTGATGCTCGCCGGACGGCCGCTTCTCACACTCGGCTCGGGTTTCCAGAAGCCGACGGCGGTCGCAACAGACAGTTCCGGAAATGTGTGGGTGGCTGACGGTACGAACCTGTGGGAGATCACGATGCCGGCCGGAGCAGCTTCTGAGGTCGTCGCCAGCGGCCTGGAGGCTCCCGTCACCGGCCTTGCCGTTGATCCTTCGGGCTCTGTGTTCGTAGCAGGCGCTACCGGCCTGGTCTGGATTCCCTTCAATCCCGCCACCGGCACACTGAGTATCAACGGCGAACTCACAGTTGCAGCCGGACTGGGCGCCAGCAATTCTGCGCTGCCGATCGGCGTGGCCCTCGATGGAAATCAGAATGCCTATGCCACCTTTGGCACCGGTTCCAATGCAGGTGCGGCGCAACTCGGTATTACCGGGTCACTCGACTTCGACAATTTTGGCGAAATCAATCCGAACGTTCCGTTTGAGGCCGATGCCCAGATTTTCAATCTCGGCAACGTCAATTTGACGGTGAACAACGACTTGACGAACGACGTGATCTCCGGCGCCGCGGCGAGTGATTACACATTGATCACCCCGAACCTCGGCTCTCCCGCGTGCGGGCCGACAACAACCGTAGCGCCGGGAGGTTCCTGTTTCCTCGGATTGCAGATTACCGCGCCGCAAACAGGGCAAACCAATGCGTCGATTGCGGTGACGCCCGGTACCACTACACCCACGCCCAACATTGCGACCGGTCTGAATATCGCATTGTCCGCCAATGTCATTACAGATGTTCGTCCGGTGACTTCGTTGGCGTTTACCGTCACGCCATCCAGCGGGGTGGTTTACCCGGGAACCGTATCCGTAAAGGTGACCGTCTCTGCCGGCACAGGTTATGGCACGCCGGGCGGAACCGTCTTCCTTACGGCCAGTTCAGCCAATGGCGCGCTCCCCAGGCAGAGCCAGACGCTCGACAGCAATGGCACCGCAACCTTCACGTATACAAATCTGCTTGGCGGCTCTTACACGGTCAATGGGTTGTATCCCGGTTCCGGCACCGCCGGCACCGCGCAAAACTCGTGTTCACCTTCGGGCTCTCTCTGCTTCGCAGGATCCATCGGGAAGTCAACTTTCACTGTCGGTCCCACCAAGCCAACGGTTGTAACCGGTCAGCCTGGCAACGCCGGTTGCCTGGCAGAAGCGACGGCATCGGGTGACCCCTGTACGCCGAATCAGGACTTTGTGACCTTATGGAACAACACCGTCTACGTAAATCGGGCGCAAACTGTCCTCATCGCGGCTACCGTCACTTCGACTTACAAAGCGCAGCCCACCGGAACCGTGACGATCATGAACGGCAGCAAGATCGCCGACCCAACCCAGGGCGTCAACGGTGCCATTCCGCTCAACACCATCAAGCTATCCAACGGTCAGTCCGTACCTGGAATTGAATTCTCCACAGCCAACTTGCCCACTGGCGTATACAACCTCACTGCTGTCTACAGCGGCGACACCAACTACTCCACGCAGACCACGAACGTCGCTGCCTTCCAGGTCATTAACCAGAGTGTGCAAGTCACTGCATCGGGTTCAGTCACCACCAAGGCCGGAACGGCCGCCCAGGCGACGCTTACCCTCATGCCGCTGGTTGGGTTCAGCAACTCCGTGCATCTGGAATGCAACGCTCCAGATGCGCCGGTACAGCCGCTGACCGGGGCCTCAAGCACGATGCTGCCGGCGTACGCCCAATGCTCGTTCTTGTATCCCGATACTGTGAACGGCGTCGTTGGAGTGGGGAAAACCGGGGCGGTTCCGTCCACAATTGTGATGACCATCAGCACCAACGTGCCAACCAATGGCGGTACGGCGTCGCTTGACCGAAAAGTGCAGTGGACATTGGCTGGCTTCTTCGGGCTCGGCATGATGGGATTGATCGCAGGCCGCAAGAGGCTCAATCGTTACCTGGCGCTGGTTTGTCTGGCGCTGATGTTTTCGGGCGTCTTCGCCGGGATCACGTCCTGTACTAACGCGAACTATTCGACGCCGCCGCCGGCGCCCAAGGTGACAACTCCCGCGGGCACCTACAACGTGCAGATCATCACCTATAACCAGAATCAGCTGACACAAAGCTCGCTGGCTACGCCGATGTTCACTTTGCCGATCACGGTGCAGTAGCGCAACCGGGAGTGCGTCACAGGAAGCGAGTGCTGTCCTGGAGCTTGAGGCGGCTCCCGGAGAGCGGAAAAAGAGTGAGGCCTCGACCCGCGAGTGAAACAGAAAGACTCGCGGAGGTTCATTACGAGTTCTTTTCGGGAGGAATGCTATGGTCGCCACGTCATCCACTAATCTTCGCCGGCTCGCCGGCTTTGCATCTGCCCTGGTGCTGCTTAGCCTCTGCCTGACGGGTCTTGCCGCTGGACAGGGCTCGCCGCTGGTGACCGTGAGTTCCGCCGCTGGCATGAGCCATCCCACGGGATGGGGGACCCTGCAGCAGACGGCAATCGACCAGGCGGGCGATTGGCTCGTCGTGGACTGGGTCAACGGTGGAGTGTATGAATTCCCCGCGGGCGGTGGATCCGCAATTACGTTGGTTGCTGCCCCGGGACTGGGTGGCGGATATGAGAATCCGGCGATCCTCATCGACCCCGGAAATAATCTCTATCTCGGTGCAAACTGGAACAACGGCCTCGTAATGTTCCCGTGGGACGCAGCACAGAACACCTGGGACGGCCTCAGTTCGGTAACTCCCACCAACGCAACAACGGCCATCTGCACCAACTCCGGCAAAGGTAATGGGACCAACTGCTGGGCCCAATATGGAATTAGCGGCTATTCACAGGGATACTTCCAGCCCTGGGGTGTTTCTGTCGGCATCAATAACACGATTCTCGTCGGAAATCAGAACAGCAACAACTTCATCATGAGCCTGGGGGTAAACAATGCCTGGACAAACCCGACACACGGCAATGTGACTGTCGAGGAGATTTCGGCAATGACCAAGCGGCCGATCTCTGTCGCCCAGGACCCTGCAGGCAACATATATTTCGTTGAGGATTCCGGTGGCCTGTCCGGACTTTACCGAATTCCCGCCGGTGCATCCCTGCTGGCCGGTGACAACGATGCGTCAATCACTCGAGTCGACCCCAATCTCCCCAGCGTTTCCGGAGTGATCACTGACTCCGCCGGCAATCTTTACGTCAGCGACTCGAAAGACGGCGTTTTCCTGATTCCCAATCCTGCGGGTACCCCGCAAACCGCGAACGCGGTCATGCTCTCCCCTGTGCCGACTGTCGGCGAAGTTGCCATTGACTGGGCGCGCAATGTTCTGTATGTCCCCACCAACCAGACGCAGAACAACAATAAGGCTGACGCAGCTCTGGTGAGATTTGGCTACACAGACATGGGAGCATCGGCCGTGGGAGCCGCAAGCACCACGAACGGTATGGTTGGCTTTGGCTTCAACCCCGCGACCGGAAGCACCGTGACGCCGGCCAAGTTTGCCATCATCGAAGCCGGCGTGACAAAGCCTGATTTCGCAATCAGCTCCACCAGCCCCACCACTGGCGCGTGTACCGCTGGAACTGCATACGGGCCCAACTCCGGTTGCCTGGCACAGATAACGATGACCCCGACTGTCGTCGGCGACATTTCCGCCAAGCTCGTCGCGCTCGACGCAAACAATAATGTCCTGGCTTCGATTGCTCTTCATGGCTCGGGAACCGGTTCCAATATCCAGGTATCGCCCGCGGCCGAGTCTGCCATTGGCGCCGGTCTGAAGACTCCCAGCCAGGTAGCTGTCGATGCAGCCGGCAATGTCTATGTCGCCGATGCCGGACTCGGCAAGGTCCTGAAGTATGCCGCCGGGTCAGGAAGCTCTGCGACACCAGTCAGCATTGGGACCGGCTTGACTTCTCCGACCGGCGTCGCCGTCGACGGAGCCGGAGATGTATTCATCGCCGATAGCAGCTCGGGCACCGTGTATGAAATTCCCTACGGGCCCTCGGGCTTAGTTGCGGCAGGACAAACCACCCTCGTGACCGGTTTGGGCGCCGGCCTGAACCTGGCGGCAGACGGCTTGGGCAACCTCTATATCGCCGATCCGGCCAACAAGCGTGTCGTCAAGCTGAGCAACCTCAGCGCCTCCACCTCCTCGAACCTGGGTCAGGCTGAAACCATGCTCACAACAGGTTTCACTGCTCCCTCGTCTGTGGCAATTGGACCCAACAACAGTCTTTATGTTGTCGACGGTGCAAACCTGTTCAAGTTCACTGGCGGCACAGGCGCATCCACCACCTTGCTGAATAATTTGAACGGCGCCACCGGAATCGCGATTGATGCGTCAGGCGCAGTCTACATCTCTGAAGCGGGCGGAACCACGCGGATTCCTCTGATCGGCGGAGCCTTGACGCCCGCAAACGAAACGACAATTGCTGTGTCGGTGACCATTCCGATGGGCGTAGCGCTCGATCGCGCGGGAAACGCCTATCTGGTCGATGGAGCCGCTCTGAACGTGCACCTCGTCGCCATCAGCGGCGTCGTGACGCTGCCCACGCCGACCTCGCTCACTGCATCCACTCAGGCGACAGCGACCATCGTCAATTCCGGTAACTTGCCGCTGAATATAAAGTCATATTCAAGCACCAACTCCGTTGACTTCATCGCTGCCGATGGAACTTGCATATCCGGCAGCCCCGTGGCGCCTGGAAGCACCTGTCAGACCGTCGTCACCTTCAATCCTGGACCCGGAGAGCAGGGTACCCTCACCAGCCAAATCGGTATCGGCAGTGATGCACCGAGCTCTCCTGCACTGATCAATGTGAGCGGTACAGGCCTGGCCCTTGCCAACTCGGTGAGTGCTGGCGCGCTGATGACTTCGGCAGAAGTCGTCAACACCCCTCTCAACGTAACGATCACTCCGAAGACCGGCAGCGGAGCCGCTCCCTCCGGAACTGTCACAGTCACCTACCCCTCTTGGACCGTGAAAGCCGGCGCCGCGGGCAGCGTTGAGACGATCGTGCCCACCACGATCACCACGCCCGCGCAGGCACTCGATAAAACCGGCAAAGCGACGGTCGTTCTATATCCGGTAATGGCGGGGTCGCAGACATTCACCATTAACTACAGCGGCGATCGCGCATACGGGCGATCAACCCAGACTGTTACTGGTACTGTGGCGAAATCGAACGTTGCTCTCATCAAGGAGCCGCCGATTCCGGATCCGACCGACATCAATCTGCCGTTTGTAATGCCGGGCAACGGTACCGGCGCTGCGCCCTACGACGGTTCAGTACTGCCTTGGCAATACAGCTTCACGCTGAGCGTACTCACGAAATATGGCATTCCCACCGGCACTCTCACAGTGGACGACGATTCGACTGCTTGTCCGGCAGGAACCTCGTCGACGAGCATGGGCACAGCCACATGTGCGCTGGCGAGCTACAAGGGAATAGCGTGCCCGCAGAATTCGGCCAACAGCAACCAGGTTCTGCAAAATGGCGCCGCCGACCCGAAAACACTGGTCGGTTCCGCCGTGGGAAACCAGCCCTTTGCAACTGCTTGTCTGTACCAGGTTCCGCAAGGAACCACATACACTCCGGTCATTTACACCCACTATGTAACGCCCGTATTCAGCGGGGACGCCAACTTCAATCCGTCCAACGGTACGCCCATGCTGTTCCAGGCCACGCGTGGGCCGCTCGTGCAATTGGGTACCCCAGCATCACCGGCGACCACGACGGCTCCTTCATTGACCGTCTCTTCGGGAGGGTCGGCGAGCATCAATCTCACCCTCACCTCGATCCTGGGCTACGGAATCGCCGGCAAGAACGGGTTGCTGAATAACGCTACCTTCCCGGTCACGTTGACGTGCGACAATTTGCCGCCGCATGCCACCTGCTCGTTCAACTATCCGACCCCGGATCCGAGCATCTCCACGGCGGTAGATATCCCGTTCCCCTCCGACTGCACAACGGCAAACGTGGCGCAAGGACAGTCAGTTAATCCTCCGCCCCAGGGCACCGGCAATTCGTGTGTGATCTCCTACACGCCGGTGCCGGTCACCATTCCGGCCACTTCCACAACTCCGGCATCGACCGTGATGATGACGACGGGAACCGGACAGGTGACGATGACGATCAACACCAACGTCACAGTCGGAACAACAACCGCAAGCAGCAACGTGAGCCCGGCAACGGTGACGTTGGCCGCCATCTTCGGCTTCGGGATGGTTGGCCTCTTCTTCCGGCGCAAAGCCTTCGAAAAGAGCCGGCAGTTCCTCATGGTCGTCCTCGTCGCACTGGCGGTGGCACTCGCGGTCAGCGTCACTGCCTGCTCCACGACAAACCTCAGCCCCGAGACGGTGTTGAAATCTCCTTCGGGCACCTATGCCGTGACCGTCACAGCGCAGCAAGTGGGGAATCAGTGCGAGCCGGCGGCTCCCTCTCCTTCAGACAACTGCACAACGTCGTCTGGCGGAACAGGCCAACTCGCGCACGGAAGCAACAACCCCGTTTCATTGCCGTTCTATGTCAACGTCACTGTGCAGTAAGTCACGAGCATCACGTAACCCGGATAAACTCCCATCGCGCCGCTCAAACGGCGCGATGTTCTTTCTGCGGAACGTTTTTTCAGTTCGCCAACTTCGCAGCAGCTTCGCCGGCTCGCTAAAATTCAGCGCCTCGGGTTACGCCAAGTGCTCGATCATCACAGTGCGGGGGCTGGGTTTTTGCGGCCGGGGCGGCCGTTCAAAAGAGATGCAGATCGGTGGTAAGAACCGTTGCCAGCTGAACTAAATTGATTTAGTATGGGTTGACCTCAGGTAAGGCAGCGAGGTTCGCCTTCGCAGAGCGGGCTTATTTACGCTTCTGGCGCCAGCCGAACGCTCAAATTGAAAGCCGTGAATTCAGCGCATGGGATCGGATCCTTTCCCCGGGCAGAGTTGTATTTGGTTGAGCGCAACGCGCCGTCAATCTGATTCAAGGAGAAGTTGAGTATGCGGTTCTGTTCAGCGGGTTGGCTGGTGGCAGCGGTCTCGTTGGTTGCAGGTTGCGGCGGCGGCAGCGGCGGAGGCACGGGCACTCAAACCAAGTCCACTCCGACGATCTCTGCATTCCCGACGGCTAGCCCGATCACCTACGGCCAGACGCTGGCGTCATCAACGCTGAGCGGAGGCACGGCGTCGGTAAGCGGTTCGTTTGCCTGGACGACCTCCACGACGGCGCCCGGTGCTGGAACACCGAGCGAAAGCGTGACATTCACGCCCACCGACACCACCGACTACAACACAGCAACAGGCTCCGTTAGCGTGATGGTGAACCCCGCAACGCCCACGGTAACGGCATGGCCGACAGCGAGCGCAATCATTTATGGCCAAACGCTGGCGTCTTCAACGCTGAGCGGCGGCACTGCGTCGGTCGCCGGCGCGTTTGCCTGGACAACATCCAGCACAGCGCCAGGCGCCGGTATACCGAGTGAAAGCGTCACGTTCAAGCCCAGCGACGCGACCGACTACAACACGGTGAATGGCTCCGTGAATGTCACGGTGAATCCCGCGACGCCGACGGTGACGGCATGGCCAACGGCAAGCGCTATCACTTCCGGTCAAACGCTGGCGTCCTCGATACTAAGCGGAGGCGCGGCCTCGGTGGCCGGCACATTTGCATGGACGACACCCACAACAGTGCCCAGCGTTGGGACGGACAGCGAGAGTGTGTCCTTCAGCCCCAGCGACGCAGTGGACTATAACACCGTAACTGGCTCTGTCAATGTGACAGTGAATTCTGCGCAACCGCCAACTGTCGTCAACACAGTGCCGTCCAGCGGCCTAATGAACGTCAATGTGAGCAACGCTCTCACGGCGACATTCAGTGTGGCGATGGACTCATCGACGATCAACCCATCTACCTTCACCTTGGCCACAACCAGCGGAGCCACCCCTGTCGCAGGATTGGTGAGTTATAACGCCGCGACCGTCATTGCCACCTTCACACCTAATGCTGCCTTGGCCTCCAACACCTCCTACACCGCAACCATCACCACCGGAGCAAAGAGTTCCAGCGAGGTGCCGCTCGCCTCCTCCTACATTTGGAACTTCACCACCGGCGCGATTCCAAACCAGGTGACGGTCGATTTTGCAACCACCTATCAAACCATCCGCGGCTTTGGCGGCTCGACGGCCTGGCTTGGACAGATGCCCACGGCGGTGGCCACGGCCCTGTTCAGCCCAACGAGCGGCCTCGGCCTCAACATCCTGCGCCTGCGCATCGATCCCCAGGGCTCGCCCTCGAGCGCCAATCCTTATGAAACCAGCGAATGGGACTATGAAGCTGCCAACGGCAGGGAAGCCGTCGCAGCCAACCCGAATGCAATCGTCTTTGCGTCGCCGTGGACGCCACCGGCCGCTTGGAAGCTTAATGGCACCACCGTCACTGTCAGTGGCACTAGCTTTAACGAATCCTTCAACACCACTTGCGGCGAAGGAGCTGACTACTGCGGCGGATACCTCGATCCAAACCAGTACGCGGACTACGCTAACTACCTGGAGGATTTTGTCAGCTTTTTCAATACCACCAACGGTTTCAATCTCTACGCCATCTCGATGCAGAACGAGCCGGAAGAGAACGTGACCTATGAATCCTGCGTATGGACTCCCCAGCAAATGGATACTTGGGTCGCAAGCAACGCCTCGACAATCACCTCGGACAAATACTCTACAAAGCTCATCATGCCGGAGTCAGATACCTTCAACCCCGTCGATGCTGCAACGGCTCTCAACGACTCGAACGCGCAGGGCCGCATCACCATTGTCGGTGGTCACATCTATCAAGTCTTGTCTGGGGGCTCGATTGTGCCCTATTCCATTCCCTTAGCGGACACACCGAAAGAACTTTGGATGACCGAATTCGGCCCCTTGACCACAGCGACACCAAGTTGGGCTCAAGCCGTGACGACATATGCTGAATCGATCCATAACTCCTTGGTCACCGGCCAATACAACGCCTATGTCTGGTGGGGGATCTTCGGCACTCCTACCGCTGCCGGCACCTGGGGCTTGGTCGACAACAGCGGGAATCCAACAGTTTTCGGCTACATGATAGGTCAGTACTCCAAGTTCATCCAGCCCGGTTACGTCCGCGTTTCGGCAACGGCGAGTCCCGTTTCCGGCGTGTATGTTTCGGCGTATAGCAACAGCTCGCCGTCGCACTACGTGATCGTGGCAATCAACTCCAATACAACTACGGAGAACCTGACTTTCGTACTCAACAATAGGACTGTGACTTCGATGATGCCGTATCAATCCACGTCAGCCGCAGGACTGGTGGCACAGACCTCGGTGACCGTTTCGAGCGGGCAGTTCAACTACACTCTGCCCGCCCAAAGCATCGTCACATTTGTGCAGTAGTGCGCCTTCTCGGAATCCACAACTTGCGTCGGAAATGGGGCGCGGTGGTGGGCGGACGGCCCTCGAGTTTACACCGGAGCAGCGCGCACGGATTTCGATTCATTGAAATCCGTACCGGCTTCAGACGACTGCTGCGTGGCGACTCCACAACCGACCAGCGCGGCTCTGTCTTTCAGCTCCGAGACGCGCAACTGAGTCGGCGAATCGCCCATCTGGGCTCGAACGGCGGGCAAAAACAGATCCGCGGATCGCGAGATGCTGCCGCCCAGCACGATAACGTCCGCGTGGAAGCCGGCAAGCAACGATCGGATCACCTCGCCAAGATGCCGACCGAATTCGACGAAAGCCTGCTCCGCGGCCGGATCTTTTTGAACTGCAGACGCCAGGTCGACCACTTCGCGCTTTACGCCAGTGCGGCGCTGATAGTTTCCTGCGATGGCCCTGGCTGAGACAAAGTCCTCCACGATTCCGCCTTCATACGGAAGATTCCAGATCTCGCCGCCGCGAGGCACTCCTGGTCCTTCGGTCACCAAGCGGCCATCCACCGCAAATGCTGCACCGATTCCCGTCCCCAGCGTGAGACCCACAACGCGGCTGAACCCTCGCGCTGCGCCCGCACCGATCTCACCCAGAAGATACGCGTCGGCGTCGTTCAAAAAGCGCACTTGTGCCGGCTCTATGCCGAAACGCGCAGCCAGCGCCGCGCGCAGATCAATTCCATAAAGATAAGGCAGCTTGTGGCGCATCAAACTTACGCCCGCCTGCAGATCGAAGGGACCTGGCACCGCAAGCACGGCGCCGATCTTTCCGTTCTGTGTAGCTCCAGCCTTCACTCCAAGCTCATGCAACAGATCGAGGAAAGCCTCGCTGGTTTGTGCGGCAGGGTGAGGAGCGCTAACGACCGGCCCGAGATGAAACTCCTGCCCGCAGCACACCGCGGAAGCGACGTGGCTGCCGCCAACGTCAAACGCGAGCACGCATAGTTCAAGGAGGTTTGCCGTCATAATTGTCGCACTTTCCCACCCCGCTGAGATCGTTCTCATTCCGGCTTGGATTGTTATCATTTGTATCACGAAATGCCTCGAATGCGCCGTCGTTTTCGCGAAAAGTTTGATGGAACACCTGCTAAATTCGCGGGGATTCTGCTTGGAATACGTTCGCTGATCCGGCGGCTTCACGCGCCGGACAATATTCCTTCCGGAAGGCACCACCGTGCGATGGATGATAACGATATCTACATCAAAACGGATTAAGCTTCCGGAGCGGTCGAGCACTGCACCGCGGCTAATGGATGACAACGGGAGCGGGATGATTGCATCCGCACGAGCGCCGAAGCACAATCTCTACAGGGAGAACGATCCGGTTGCCCGTGTGCGGCGTTTCGCCGCGCGTGATGCGGTCAAAGAGCAGGCTTGCCGCCACGCGGCCCATTTCCTGCGCAGGTTGGCGAACCACTGTGAGCGGCGGAGAAGTAAACTCAGCAAGGTCGAAGTCATCGAACCCGGCGAATGCAAGATCCTTCGGCATGCGGATGCCGAGACGCGCAATCGCACTGAGGACATAGCGCGTCACCAGGGTATTTGACGTGAAGATCGCCGTCGGCGAATTCTTCCCGTTGAGCTTTTTCTGCAAGACCCGCAACGCAATCTCTTCCGATCCGCAATCGAAGACCGCATCCGCCTCAAGTCCGGCCTCCTGCATCACGCGACGATAGCCCAGGTATCGTGCGTTGATGGTGAACAAACTCCGGCTTAAACCGATATAGCTGATGTGCTTGTGGCCGTGTTCAATCAGATGCTCCACGATGCGCCGCGCTCCAACGGCATTTTGCACCAGCACGACATCGATTGAAGGGTCGGAGACCGGCCGGTCAAACGCAACAAGCGGAGTTTTGCCGGCGAGCGTCCGCGTCACGCGCGAGTGACGAAACTGCGACGGAATCACGAGGAGGCCGTCGACGTGCCGCTGCAGCATCTCGTCAGCCTCGGCGTACTCGGTATCCGGGTCCTCGTTGGATGTGGTGATGAGCACAGAGTAGCCATGCTCCTTGGCCACCGTGGTTACGGCGTGCGCGCAGTTGGCGAAAAAGGGATCGTAGAGATAAGGAAGAATGAGTCCGATGGAGCCGCTCCGCTGACCGCGAAACGCGCGCGCCAGCACATTGGGACGATACTTCAACTGTTCGATCGCAGTTTGCACACGTCGCGTAGTTTCAGCCGAAACCGGAACCGTACCGCTCAACACGCGAGAAACCGTCATGGTCCCCACGCCGGCTAACCGGGCGACGTCACTCATCGTCGGCTTCCGCTGCACCAGGGGCGCTGCGAGCCGCTGTTTCGTCCTGCTTGCAGATGGCTTCGCCGTGCGTCTTGCCAAATCGATCTCTCCCAAGTCAGCTAACGTTACATATTCAACTGCGCTTCGGGCGGCTTGGCTTCTCCACGGGTGGTGGACTGGTTGACTCGCGAATGATCAACTCCGGCAGCACCGACCGGACGCGCGGGATGGCAGCCTCTCCGCGAACTCGTTCTAAGAGAATCTGCGCGGCAATCTTACCCATCTGATGCAGCGGCTGGCGGATGGTCGTGATGCTGGGGTTGTGAAACGCCGAGCTCTGAATGTCATCGAACCCCACTACGGAGATGTCTTCAGGAACACGCAATCCATGATCCCGTATCGCCCGAATCGCGCCGATCGCTGCAAAATCGTCATAGCAGACCATGGCCGTAAATTGAGTCGTGCAATTGAGCAATTCGCGTGTCGGCTCGAAGCCCAATTCGGGCGTAGAGACCATGAGTTTCAATTGCACGGTCAGCTCCGGTCGTATCACGATGCCAAGGTCTCTTGCCACATTCTGCAGGCACTCCCAGCGCTCATCGGCGTCGGAGCTGTGGCTGCCGCCCCGCATGAAAGCGATTCGCCGGTGGCCGAGTTGAAACAGATGCCTCAACGTAAGTTCCGCCGCACGCCTCTGGTCCAACACCACATTCGTGATTCCCGGGATCTGCTGATGGCCCGCGACCGCAACCGCAGGCAGCTTGAAGCGATGCTGCAGCACGGTATCGATCAGAATGAAGCCCTCAACCGAACGTTCCATCAGCAAGCGCGGGTACTCTTCGATCAGGTCAGGCTTGCGCCGATGGCTCGCAGTCAGGTAAAAGTAGCCTTCCTCGATAAGAGATTCCTCTACACCCGTGAGCACTTGAGAAGAATAGCCGTCGCTCAGCTCGGGGACCAGCACGCCAATGGAGTACGTCTGCCTCTTGCGCAACGACCTCGCATAAAAACTGGGCCGGTAATCGAATTTGGCAGCCGCAGCCCTCACCCGGTCCCGCGTCTCTTGCGGGATCGCACGCACTCCTGGAGCGTCGTTCAGCACCAGGGAAATGGTGGCCGGCGACAGATCCAGGTACTCGCCCAGAATCCGCAGACTGACGGGCTGCCCCGGTACCGGCTCACGCTTCTTTTTCGATCTTTTCGCCATTTCCTCTTGTTGTAACATGCCGGTGCCATTTTTGAGTGGTCCGACGACGGGCTAAATTGCTCGTACGGCGGCCTTTTCGGGCTCCATTTCGCGCACATCGAGATGGTCATACCAGGAGAACTTGAGGATGGCTGACGTTGCCAGGATCACCGCCAAAGTGATTGCGGCCCGCCGCAATTCCCAGATCACGACATACATGGGAAGCACAACGAGCGAAATCTGCCACACGATGCCGACAACGATGTTAAACATGTCGCGGAAAAAGTCGTTGTTCCGCACGAACCCGGGGTCCTCGGCGACAACCACTTTGTGAACCGGGCCCCACAAACCCCACGGGCGCACGCGCCTGTAGAAGTCTTTCAGTACCTCTTCGTCCTCAGGCTTCGTGAGCAGCGTGCCGGCAAAGCACCCGGCCAGCGAGAGAAGGAGCACGATGGGAAAAACGATCGACACCTCTTCGTTAATGGAATAGGTGGATAGCAGGTGGTGGACGAAGGGCTGGTTGTGAATCAGCCTGGTGGTGTTGGCGTCGATGACGCAAAAGATCGACGAGGCGATACCAGCCACCATGCCCCAGAAGTATCCGTAGCCGTTAAAGCGCCACCAGTACCACTTCAGAACATTCGACGCCATGTAGCCGGCCCATAGGCCGCTGACGATCCACAGCACCACGCCATTCACCGAGTTGACATTCCAGCCAATGAGGATGCCGATCACCACGACGGCAAAGGAGCTGACGTAGCTGAGGCGAACGTAGGTTTTGGGAGATGCGTCGGGCCGGATGTAGCGTTTGTAAATGTCGTTGACGAAGTAGGGAGGCGCGGCGTTTACGGTGGCTGCAAAGTTGGCCATGAATGCGGCCAGCAAGCCGGAGATCAGGAAGCCCAGCAGACCCATGGGCACAAATCGCCCCAGCGCATAGGGCAGCACCAGCTCGAAATCCATGCCGGTTCCCATGGCACGAATGTTCTGGCTGAAAAACACGGCCGCCAGGACCGCTAGCCCGGCGGTAAGAAAGTAGCGCGGGAAGGTGAGCACGACGTTGACCCAAGCGCTCATCATCGACGCCTCGCGCGGCGATTTAGCGGCAAGGATGCGTTGCATATCGTAGTTTGGGGCCGGGCCCGCGGCCGAGATGAGCACTCCTTTGAAGAAAAGCATCATCACCAGGAAGCCGAACAGCCCGTACCCATCCTGCGCAACTTTTGCGTCTGCGGCAGGGATAAGCGTCGACCAATCGAGGTTCAGATGCCAGCCGAAAAACACGTTATCCCACCCTTTGGGGACCACGCGAAGCAGGGTTTGCGGCGCCACTTTGCTCATGGCGATGATACCCACAGCGAAGGATGCGATCGACAAGATGCAGAACTGCACCACCTCCGTGATGACCACGCTGATCATGCCGCCCTTGACCACGTAGATCGCGGTGATACCAATCAGGATCACGGCGTATTCGTTGGGCGTCAAATGCCAAGGAAGAAATGTGGCCGCGAACTTGCCGATGCCTTTGAACCCGTAACTGAAGAACCCAATGATGCTGACAAACGCATAGATCACGACAATCAGATGCGACAACTGCGCGCCCCGGCCGGTGCCGAACCGCGTCTTGATCCATTCCGCGCCCGTCATCACATTCGAACGCCTGAGCCATGCCGACAAATAAACCATCAGGAAGACCTGGTTGAAGGTCGGCCAGAGCCAGGGAATCCAAACGCTTTTCAGGCCGTAAACGAACATCCAGTAGACCAGCAACATGCTGCCGCTGATGTCGAACATTCCCGAGGCGTTCGAGAGGCCCAGCACATACCATGGCAGTTTGTTGCCACCGAGAAAATAGGCCGCCATGTCGCGCGAAGCGTAGTGGGAAACCCAGTAGCCTACCAGCACAGTGCCGGCCAAGTACGCCAGGATGATCACAATATCCAAAACTTGAAGATGCATTGACGTCCTCAAATCTCTTCGTCAATTCTCTACTGCGCTACCGTTGCCCTCTTTGGCATCCCGAGTGCGGCTTGGCCCGGTTCCTAACGCAATTGCCCGGCCAGCAGGAAAACAAGCGATGCCTGCCAGTTGATCGCGATCTCATTGCTTGCATACGATTCCGTTTCATCGGCGTAGACCCTGGCTGGAAGCAGATCCTTCGGCAACGCGGCCAGGACTGAATCCTGCCTGCCAGCATTGGGTCCTCCCGCCAGGAGCCCGGGCCACGGTCCCTGCTTGCTCGCGGCGCTTGGACGGTGATGCGGATGCTGCACCGAGTTCTCGCCAACCTTCGTCACCCAAGAAAGTGAGAACGTGTTCCGCCCCAGCAGATAGTGCAGATTGTCCCGTGCGGCGTTCGCAAACGCAGGATTCGGAGCAATCGCATCGGCGATGAGCAGGTCCATTCCGTACTGCGCGGCAATTCCGTTCGAGCCCCACACATAGTCTTTGATTTGAAGGCTCACATGGTACGGATTGGCAGAAGTTTCATTCACAATCGCGCGCGCCGCAGCCAGCATGCGTTCACGGATCGCGGCCTGCGCCTTCGCCTCTGCATCCTTGCGCCTCGAGAGCACGTAGCTGCGCAACGCCATGGGGCCCAGAGATCTCCAGTTTTCCGCGGGCGGCGAATCAAGGCTGGTAAGGTATTCGGTGTAGTGATCGAGGAAGAATTGATGGTACTCCTCCTCGCCTGTGGTCCGCCAAAGCTCAACTGCGGCCCAAAGCCGCTCGTCCGAGCAGTTGGAGTCACCGTACTCCCCAGTCGTTACGCCGGACGGATTCCTGAACGTCACATTCGGATACTTTTCTGTCCACTCCCAGGCCCGTCGCGCTGCATCCAGGGCCCGCGCTGCAAACTTTACGTCGAACGGCTTGTACACGCGCGCGGCAATCGCTGCCACCGCCGCCAGATCGGCCGTCGCGCAAGTGCTTTTGTAGGGCGCCGACCCGGTTCCAATCACATCACTGGGTAGCGTGTCTTCGTCGGCTGCGATAAATCCGGGAAAATGCTCACTGGTCTGCTTGTGCCAGGCGCCACCGTCCGCGTCCTGCATCCTCAGCATCCACTCCAGGTTCCAGCGCGCCTCATTCAGAATGTCAGGCGTGCCGTTCCCGGTTTCAGGAATCGCGAGCTGAACCTGCTTGAGTCTCGGCCCGTAGATCTCCCAGGCCCAAAGCAGCGTGCCTGTCGCGACTCCCGAGTTGACCATATATCTGCCGTAATCGCCAGCGTCGTGCCAGCCACCCCTGTTGTCTCGTGGTCCTTGCTGGCCAGAGCTGGGATGAAACTCGCCATGCAGATGACAGGCGGGATGGGAGTAGCCGGGAAACTCCGGGCCCAGGTCCACCGCAGTTCCGCATCGTTGCCCGTAAAAGCCGCGCATTGCCATGAAATAGGTGTGCTCGTAGACGTTCCCGCCCACAGTAAAGGTCCAGCTCTTTCCCACTCCGGGAACCTCAAGAAAGAATCTTCCTTCGCGCCGAAGCCCGGAAAAATCAGCAATCTCGACCGTATCTCCGGTGGCAGGATCGAGCCTGACTGGCTCAAGCAGTCCGTGAAAAGCGACTCTGCCATCGTCAAAAGCTTTGATATCAAACGTTTTAGCTGGTGCGCTCACCAATGCGATCTTGGGACCGTTCACGGGGTAACCCACTTGGTCCACCTTGATCGCCGCTGTCGGGACCCCAGTCCCGCGAGCCAGAACGCCCGGCAGGAAAGCGAATCCCGTAACGCAGGCCCGCCACAGCAATGGTCGGCTTGTGAGGGCGCTTCGTAGATTCCTGATCACTCGACATGCCCTATCTGAACGTGCCATATCTGCGTTTTCGCTTGACGCCGGAGCCAGTGTTTGATGGAAAGACGGATCAGTCTCTCACATTCCCATGAACCGGGCAACGGCACTCTTCGCCGCCGACATCCATAGACCCGAAATAATCTTGTTTCGATTCCTTGACTTCAAGTATAATCGCGATTCGCTTTCAAAAAGCAGAGAATTGGCCCTGCAAAAACGTTTCAGCATCTATTCTGTCGAAGGCACTATTGATTTCGATTCGGACCGGTAGAGGAAGTGCATATGAAGTTCGGGTATTTCGACGATCGCAATCGCGAGTATGTGATCACCCGGCCCGATACTCCTCTGCCGTGGATCAACTACCTCGGTTGCCAGGAATATTTCGGCATCGTCTCCAATACCGCCGGCGGCTATTCGTTTTATCGCGATGCGCGCTTGCGCCGCCTCACTCGCTATCGCTACAACAATGTACCTCTCGATTGTGGCGGCCGATACATCTACTTGCGCGATCGCGAAACGGGGCAGTTCTGGTCGCCCTCGTGGCAGCCGACCCGTCACTCTGCCGAAGGCTACTCCTGCCGCCACGGGTTGGGCTACACCATCATCGGTTCAACATTTGCCGATATCGCGGCTCACACCCGGTACTTTGTGCCGCTCGACGAGAATCTTGAGATCTGGCAGCTCTCGATCACTAACCGGCGGGCAGCACGCGCGCAGATCTCCGTCTTCGCGAGCGTGGAATTCTGCCTTTGGGACGCACAGGACGATGCAACCAACTTCCAGCGCAATTTGAACATTGGCGAAGTCGAGGTTGCTGACGGCGTGATCTATCACAAGACGGAGTACCGCGAGCGCCGCAACCACTTCGCGTACTTCGCATGCTCGAATCCTGCAGCATTCGACACTCAGCGCGATGCGTTTCTCGGCCCCTACTCTGCCTGGGACAACCCCGCCGCAGTAGCAGCCGGACAGCTGACTAACTCCATCGCCCACGGATGGGCGCCGATCGGAGCTCACCAAGTCAATCTGGACCTGGATCCAGGCGAGACGCGGCAGGTCGTTTTCATTCTCGGCTACCAGGAAAACCCCGCAGACCGAAAGTTTGATCCTCCCGGCTCGCAGATCATTAACAAGTGCTGCGCCAAGACCGTGATCGCGAAGTATCTCGACGCCAATGAGGCCGCCGCTGCCTTCGCCCGCCTCAACGCATATTGGGACAGACTCCTGAACATTTTTCAGGTCGACACTCCAGAAATCCATACCAACCGCATGGTGAACATCTGGAACGCGTACCAATGCATGGCCACATTCAATATCTCGCGTTCCGCTTCGCTCTTTGAATCGGGCATCGGCCGCGGTCTCGGCTTCCGCGATTCCAACCAGGACTTGCTCGGCTTTGTGCACATGGCGCCTGCTCGCGCCCGCCAGCGCATTCTCGACCTGGCCGCTACACAACTCGAAACCGGCGGCGCCTATCACCAATACCAGCCGCTCACTAAGCGTGGGAACAACGACATCGGCAGCGGATTCAATGACGACCCGCACTGGCTAATCCTCAGTGTTGCGGCGTATCTGAAAGAAACTGGCGACTGGAGCATCCTCGACGAGATGGTGCCGTTTGACAATCAGCCGGGAACGGAAGCGGCGCTTTACGACCATTTGCATCGCAGCTTCCGCTACACGCTGGAGCGACTGGGACCGCACGGTCTGCCCTTGATCGGCCGCGCTGACTGGAACGATTGCCTTAATCTCAACTGCTTTTCTGAAACGCCCGGCATGTCGTTCCAAACCACGACTAATCAGGACGGCAAAGTAGCCGAATCGGTCTTCATTGCAGGCCTTTTTGTCCACGCTTCGCGTGAGCTGGCTGCCATCGCCCATCGGCATTGCCACAAAACTGAGGCATCCTGTTTTCTTTCCGCAGCCGAGAAAATGGAGCAGACGATCAAGAAGTATGGATGGGATGGCGAATGGTTTCTGCGCGCATACGACAGCTTTGGCGCCAAGGTTGGCTCGAAGGAGTGTGACGAGGGCAAGATCTTCATCGAATCGAACGGCTTTTGTATACTGGCAGGAATCGGCCTCGATGACGGAAAAGCCGCCAGCGCCCTTGCCGCGACGCGCAAGCATCTGGCTACAAAACACGGCATCGTCGTGCATCAGCCAGCCTACTCACGTTACTACCTCCATCTGGGCGAGATCTCGTCGTACCCGCCCGGATACAAGGAGAACGCAGGCGTGTTCTGTCACGTAAATCCCTGGATTATGATCGCGGAGACGCGGCTAGGCCATGGCGACGAGGCTCACGATTACTACCGCCGCATCAATCCCTCGGCGCGCGAAGAGATTAGCGAGGTGCATCGCTGCGAGCCTTACGTCTACGCGCAGATGATCGCCGGCAAGGATGCTCCCACATTCGGCGAAGCCAAGAATTCCTGGCTTACCGGCACCGCGGCGTGGAATTATTACGCCATCGCGCAATGGATTCTGGGAATCCGTCCCACCTATGACGGGCTCGAAATCGCTCCCGTCATTCCCAAAACGTGGCCCGGATTCACGGCAACTCGAATCTTCCGCGATGTGGTTTACCGGATCGACATCGAGCGCAAGGGCAGCGGCAATCACATTGCCTTGACCGTCGACGGTGCGCCAATTGAAGGCAGCATAGTGTCCGCTCCCTTGGATGGCCGCAAGGAAGTTTCCATCGTGGGCGTCCTGAGCTAGAGCCACCGATACCCCTCTTCGAGTCGAGGAACGACCTTGTATCTTGCCCGCGAGTCGCGCTACAACACCATGCAGTACCGCCAATGCGGGCGTAGCGGCATTCGTCTGCCAGCGATCTCGCTCGGTCTCTGGCACAACTTCGGCGGGGTTGACGCTTTTGAGGACGGCCGCGCCATGGTGCGCCGCGCCTTCGATCTGGGAATTACCCACTTCGATTTGGCGAATAACTACGGCCCTCCGCCGGGAAGCGCAGAGAGTAACTTCGGCGAAATCCTTCGTCTCGATCTCATGCCCTATCGCGACGAACTGATCATCAGCACGAAGGCCGGCTGGGACATGTGGCCCGGACCCTACGGCAACTGGGGATCGCGAAAATACCTGCTGGCCAGCCTCGACCAGAGTCTCAAACGCATGGGCCTGGAGTACGTCGATATCTTCTATTCGCATCGGCCCGATCCCGACACGCCGGTTGAGGAAACCATGGGCGCGCTTGATCAGGCCATCCGATCCGGCAAGGCTCTTTATGCCGGCATCTCCAGTTACAACCCGGAACAGGCCGCCGCAGCCGTTAGAATCCTACGCTCCCTGGGCACACCCTGCCTCATTCATCAGCCCAAATACTCGATGTTCGAGCGCACCATTGAAGATGGCCTGCTCGATGTGTTGGCCAAGGAAGGCGTGGGAGCCATCGCCTTTTGCCCACTTGCGCAAGGCCTGCTCACCGACCGCTATCTCAACGGCATTCCCGCCGATGCGCGCGCGTCCAAGCCGCACGGATTCCTCAAGAAGCATGATATTGACGATCAACGCCTCGCCAAAGTGCGAGCCTTGAACGCGCTTACACACGATCGCGGGCAAACTCTGGCGCAAATGGCCCTGGCCTGGGTTCTGCGCGACACCCGGATCACATCCGCGCTCATCGGCGCCAGCCGCGTCGAGCAGATTGAGCAGAATGTTGCGTGTCTTGTTAACCCCGCCTTCTCCGGCGAGGAACTTACCCGGATTGACGCGATTCTGAGCGATCGCGCCTGAACCGCGCACCCCGATGGTGATTTCACCCGACAGCACAACGCCATCGCTTAAAACCGATACAATTCCAGCGGACCACTTGTGCATCAGGAGGCGCCACATGAAAGCGCTGGTGAAAAGCAAGGCTGCACCGGGCCTTTGGCTGGAAGAGATTCCCGAGCCGGGGATCGGCATCAACGACGTGCTGATTCGCGTGCGCTACACGGGCATCTGTGGCACCGATGTGCACATTTACGAGTGGGACGATTGGGCGCAGAAGACGATCCATGTGCCAATGACCATCGGCCACGAATTCGTTGGCAAGATCGTCGCCGTCGGATCCAACGTCAACGACTTTTACCCCGGAGACATCGTCAGCGGCGAGGGGCACGTCGTGTGTGGCCGCTGCCGCAACTGCCTGGCGGGCAGGCGCCATCTCTGTGCCTCTGCCAAGGGTGTCGGAGTCAACCGCCCGGGGGCTTTTGCAGAGCTGATTTCGCTTCCCATGACCAATATCTGGAGGCACAATCCCGGCATCAACCAGGAAGTTGCCGCCATCTTCGATCCGTTTGGCAACGCTGTGCACACCGCTCTTTCGTTTCCTGTGCTTGGAGAGGACGTTCTGATCACCGGCGCCGGACCGATCGGCATCATGGCCATCCCCGTGGTGCAGCACGCTGGGGCGCGCCACGTGGTCGTCACCGATCTCAATCCCTTCCGCCTGGAACTGGCGCGGAAGATGGGCGCGACGCTGGCGGTCAATCCAAACGAGACCCGACTGGCCGATGTGCAAAAGCAGCTAGGCATGGCCGAGGGCTTCGACGTGGGGCTGGAGATGTCCGGCAATCCGCAGGCCCTGCGCGACATGATCGCCAGCATGAGCCACGGCGGAAAGATCGCTGTTCTCGGTATTCCCGCCAAAGAAGCGGTGATCGATCTCCGGCAAATCATCTTCAGCATGCTGACCGTGAAGGGCATTTACGGCCGCGAAATGTATGAAACCTGGTACATGATGTCGGTCATGCTCGAGTCTGGTCTGGATATCTCGCCGGTGATCACACATCGCTTCCCGTACAAGGATTTTCAAAAGGGCTTTGACGCAATGATCTCCGGCAATGCCGGAAAAGTGGTGCTGGACTGGACCAGCTTGGTGTGAGTCATTCTGGCCGACGTGATGCTTTTGGCGTCCCTGAGCACTCAAAGTTTGAACCAGTTTGCCGAGAACGTGTCCAGGGCGGACGCCTTATGTGCGGAAATCACATGTATCCAAAGGCGCTTGGGCGGTGACGCTCCCCGTGGAATTCCGGTCAAAACGGACTCGACGATCCAGAACTCGGCTGCTGGTAAGGCTCGGAAAAGGCGGCGTTTATATACCCCCGTCAGTATATGAACCTTGGGAGGTGGAGAGCTGTCATCTCTTTCGTCTGAATGTGTATATCCTTATAGGTCCTAAGGACGTGCCTCGGCCAGTTCGTTCCATGATGGGTGAACCCTGCACGTGAAAGTTGTCCGCGCTCGACGTTCGTGCTTAGGGGGCAACCAGACCAGAGGCATTATTTTCTTGATGTGCCGACTTCTTTCGATAGGGGGCGAGTCTGATGCAAGGAACAGGCGAGAGAGGCGTACAATGGTGCCGTTTTCGAATTCGGAAAGGAATTCCGGATGAGATCAATGGGGGCTACCCAAGAAAGAGGGTCGATGTTTCTCATAAAGAGGTTTGCTAAGCGAATTCGAAACTTTCTTGCCGCCCCAATTTTGGAAGAGCTTCAGAGGGGGGCGGCGGTCACGATGCGATTTTGGAAGAGCTTCGGGGCAGGGGAGACGGTCCCGATGCTGGAACACAGCTCCTCCTCACGTGGAGCTATAGACAAATGATAGAGCAGGGTCGACCTCTGCCCAGCCTCAACGAGGTCGGCTTCAAGTGCTTTTCGCAAACCGACGAAGACGGAATTCTGCTTTTCTTGTTTTCGATCGTGGGCGTTAAGCACAAGTTGAGCGTAGAGATTTGCGCGGGCGATGGACTCGAATGTAACAGCACCAACCTTATTTTGAATCATGGATGGCACGGCCTTCTCGTAGACGGTGATGAGGCAAACGTCTCCCGCGGGAAGCGCTTCTTCGCGCAATCCAGAAATACCTATGTTTACCCCCCGCAGTTCGTATGTTCCTGGGTTACAAAATCATCCGTCAATAGGCTTCTTCTTGATCACGGATTTCAAGGGGAGATCGACCTCCTGTCACTCGACATGGATGGGGTGGATTACTGGATTTGGGGGTCGATAGAAATCATACCCCCCCGCGTAGTCGTGCTTGAGTACCAGGACATGTTAGGTCCTGATCGCTCTTGGACGGTGCCCTACGATGACCAATTCACATTCCGTAGTTACCCGACAACAGATGGGATGCCGAATTTTGCAGGAGCCTCCCTTCGCGCTTTCGTCAACTTGGCTCACCGGAAAGGTTATCGCCTTGTGGGCGTGAACCGGTACGGCTACAACGCGTTTTTCGTGCGCAATGATTTAGGCGCGGACATTCTTCCCGAAGTCGCGTTAGAGGAATGTTTCAGCCACCCAAAGGTGATGTGGGGAATCCGCGAGCGTTTCCCGACTACTGAGAATTTTCCCTGGGTCGAGGTTTGAGGATGGTCTGCCCGATTTCTCGTGCCGCGCTCGCGCACATCCACGAGGTCGGCTGGTTGAAAGGCGCCGAGGAACACGCGCATCGCGAGATGCATTCTTGTACATTGTACAAGGACTAGTCGCGCTAATGAAAAAGAGACAGGCAAATGGGGCCGTCCTGTACATCAGAGTTTCAACTGACGAACAGGCAATCGGCCCCTTCAACCTGATAAATCAGGAAAAAATGTGCACAGCGTGTTTCAAAAACATTTTCGTAGTGTGATCCAGAGGCAAGCGAGATGGAAGAAGGCCAAGTAGATGCAGAGCCGATGCTCGTGACGAACCAGTACGCGCCGGAACTGCCCCAGCCAAGCGTTGGTGCGTTCGATCTTCCAGCGCCGTTTGCAGCGTCGCAATTTCCGGCCATCCTCATATCTCCTCTGCTTGTTGTTTTTCCGGTAGGGTGCGATCAACTCGATGCCTCGCCGTTTCCATCGCTCCCGCAGTGGATCGGAATCGTCGCCGCGGTCGGCGATCACTCGTTTCGGCTTCTGCCGCGGCCGGCCTTTGGGTCGCGGGACGCGGACTTGGTCGAGCGTGGCGTCCGCAAGTGTAACTTCTGCCGGAGAGGCACTTTCCAACCGAACTCCCAACGGAACACCTTCACCGTCTCCCAGTACCATCCACTTTGTGCCTTTACCACGCTTGGTTTTGCCGACCGCATCGCCCCCTTTTTAGCCGCTGCGAAGCTGCCGTCCAGGAAAGCTTCGTCCCATCTCAGCAAGCCTTTTTCATCTAGTGCGCCCAGCAACGTGCGCCAGGCCCTGAGCCAAACTCCTTCTTCCTCCCACTGCTTAAGATGCCGCCAGCAAGTCGAGGGCGAAGGATACTCGTCGGGAAGAAAATGCCACGCCGCTCCCGTTTGCAGTATCCACAGAATGCCTTCTAAACAGTTGCGGTTCGGCGCTGGAGGACGCCCTCGCCCATACTCGCGCCGTTTCGCCTCCGGCAACAGCGGGCCAAGCAACTCCCACTGCTCATCCGTTAACAGCTTCTGCCGCTTCTTCATGACAGAAGCTCAACAGTACAACTCCCTCAAACGTAAGTACCTGGTTTGAGGCAGAACCTATTTTTGAAACAGGCTGTAACATGGATGTCGCCTATTCGGACATAACCCCATTTCCGGCTTCTGCCCGGTTTGCCGGTAATCCACCCGGAGCAGCACCGAAACCCGGGAAAACGGTCGCGATGCCGACCTTCAATTACTGATCAGAATCTGCAGCCAATGATGGAGATTCTATTGGAAGATTTTCGTTTTGAATGTAGATGCCGATTTTCCGTGGCGCTACTTCATCTCTAACACTTTTCTGATAGCCGGCGTCGGAACGCCGGAACGGATCACGGCGGCGCGCAGATCGTCGGCCAGCGCCTGTAGCTCGTCCGGCGCCTGCTGAGCGTGGTAGATTCCGCCGTCTTCGAAAAACCTGGAGTTGAGCAGCAGACGAAACAGGAATGCGAGCACGAACACCGGTGTGACGGCGGCGACTCTTTGACTGAAGGGGACGATCTTGTGGCCCAACGCCTTGAGCACTGCATAGGATTCGTGGATCACTGCGGCAGCCAGCTTGATGTCTGGGTCCGATGGAGGCACCCGCTCATCGCCCGAGCCAACGGTCTGCGCCGCCCGTCCACAACACCTTCTTAGTCGTTGTGGACCCCGAAGACCACGTCCTATTTAGTCCGTTCCAGCCACAGAGCCTTTGCCGTGGATGGGATCGCTCTAAAGGAATATTTGGGAGATTGCAAGGCCTTTCTACAAAACCGCGGGCTTCCTGGTCATCCGAGCTGCGAGAATTCCCGAGCCGGCGTTCGGTCCAACGGAATAGGGGACGTTGTCCCACAAGCTTCCATACACATCATGATCGTGGCGGATCTGACACATTCTGATGCTAGAGACAAAATAGTCGCTGGAAAGCTGGTCAAGCAGTTTCTCAGAAATGCTGTGTGGCTCCGTCAACGTGGGTGGATGATTTATTTCGGTAATCAAAAGGAAAGTCCCTTTTTTCTTGATTACTCTGGCAACCTCAGAGAGGGTCCTACTGATATCATCCACGTGGTCGAGGGCATTGAAGCATGTCACAAAGTCAAAATGCTCGTCATCAAATGGGATGTTCTCGGACGGAGCACAAACATATTGCATTTGATGCGAAGTGGTGCCTAGCTTTCGATACTTGTCGGCCAAAGGATCAAGCCCAACTCTTTCCTTGGCACAGTCAGCCCATTCCAAGCTCCCACGCGGGCCACAACCTATGTCCAGAATTGACCGTCCCGAATATTCCTCCATATCTATTTCGAAGGTTCACTTGCGTTTAACAAAGAACGGCAAGCCGCGAGTGGCCTACGTCAATGATCTGGCTATGCAGGTTTTTGAATCAATGGGCATCCCTGAGCGCAAGCGGAAGAAGGACCGCCGGGTGCTGTTCCCATTCGTCACACCTGAGCAACTATCAGTGAGGTTCATCCGCGCTTGCCGTGATGCTGGCGTGGATGACTTCAGCCTTCACGATCTGCGTCACACCTTTACGAGCCAGCTACGCATGGCTGGTGCGGACCTTCATGATTTGCAAAAGCTTCTCGGTCACTCGGACCTTCGCATGACCACACGCTACGCACATTTGAGTCCCGACCATCTGGCTGCTGCCGCCGCCCGGCTGAATGGCGTCCTTACGTTGCCTGATCGAGCAACAGAAACAACAGAAGAGGACGTCCACGTAGAGGGCAAAAAAGCGCCGAAAACGGGGTCTATCGTGACCACAGAGTTACCAGCGGATGCTGGGGAAGAGGCTGCTTAGACCCTGCCTTATTGATTCTATTTGGCGTCCCCGACGGGATTTGAACCCGTGTTATCGCCGTGAAAGGGCGGTGTCCTAGGCCGGGCTAGACGACGGGGACGCTTGGGGAGCAGAACGCGGAGGGAAAGTTTGGCCGGAAGTGCTCTCCTCAAAGGCTATCAACTCGTGAAAAGCGTGTCAAAACAACGAACAGCAGATACGGCATGCCGTGCCGCTCCAACTCTGCTCTTCGACCGGCTAAAGCGGCGCCCGAGCAGGTCTCAAGCGTAACGAGCGGGAACCAAGTGCGTTACGACAATCTTGCATGGTTCTGAGCTATCCTCGATGGATGAGGGCCCTGGTGTGACCTTGATCTTGTGGCCCACGGTGCCGCGCCGTATTTTTGCGTCAACTATCCTTCTAACGGCGTCAGATGGTCAAGGCTTCAGCAGTTTCGGGAAATGGAGTATCCGCGCAAGGCACTTGCCGGGGACAGTATTTCCGGAACCCTTCTAACGTCGCATGGCAACTTCGCGAATGGGTACGCGAATCGAGAAAACGCGGCAAGGCCGTGGCTAGGGTGGTTCAAGACGCTCCCTAGAGGAAGAATCGAGTGACGCAAAGCAGATTTTCACGCATTCCTATCATCGTGTGTTGGGTTCTGGCGGGACTGGTAGCAACCGGCTGCAATAAGAAGCCGGCGGCCGCAGCGGGACCGGAGATGCAGGGCTTCCCCGTTCAAACTGTGACTGTGGCCATGCAGCCCGTGGCGCAGAGTAGCGAATATGTCGCCACCATCAAGTCGCGCCGCTCGGCCACCATCTCTCCGCAAGTGAGCGGCCAGCTCACTGAGATCCTTGTGCACTCGGGCGACCAGGTGAAGACCGGCGAGGTGCTGATGGAAATCGATCCACGTCAGCAACAGGCCAACGTCGCCGCTCTGTTGGCTACGGAACGGCAGAAAAAGGCGGTCTATGATTACGACACCATTGAGCAGGACCGCCAGAAGAAACTGTTTGAAGCGGGCGTGACCAGCCGCGATGCTTATGACCAGGCCCAGCAGGCGTACGAGAACGCCAAAGCGGACTACGAAGCAGCCGCCGGGAATCGTAAGACACAGGAACAGTTGCTCGCCTACTACACCGTCCGCGCACCCTATGCCGGCATCGTGGGCGACGTCCCCGTCCACGTTGGCGACTACGTTTCGCAATCGGGTTCGCCACCCACCCTGCTCACGACCGTGGATGAGAACAAGGATCTCGAAGCCTACATCTACATCCCCACTGAGCGCTCCTCAGAGATTCACAGGGGCCTTGGCGTCGACCTGACAGACAACAGCGGCAAACTGCTGCAGAAAACAAAGATCGATTTTGTCTCGCCCGAGGTCGACAGCAATCTGCAGGGGATCCTGGCGAAAGCCCCGGTGCAGCCCTCGCCGGAAATGCTGCGCAACGCAGAAATGGTCAAAGCCAAAGTCATTTGGAGCACCAAGCCGATGGCGGTGGTCCCGGTACTGGCCGTGGCGCAGCAGGGCGAGCAGAGCTTTGTGTTCGAGGTGAAGCAGCAGAACGGGATGACCGTTGCGCATCGCGCGCCGGTCACGCTCGGATCTACCGTTGGCAATAACTACTCCATTGTGTCAGGGCTTAGCGCAGGCGACCGCGTCATCATCACGGGGATGCAATTCCTAGTCGATGGCATGCCGGTCATTTTGCTTCCGGGTCCCCCGCAGCCCCCAGCCTCTCAGGGAAAGGGTGCTGCTGCTCCTGCCAAAAGCGGCGGAGCGCAAAGCATGAATAGTGGAGCACAGGCGCAGAAGGGAGTAACCTCCCGCACTGCGGCTGCCCATCGTCATCATAAAGAACATCGAAGAGCCCTGGCGCGGAAGAGCAAGCCTGCGCAGCGCGTGACAGTCTCATAAGAAAGAGGGCTCACCTTGTTTGTTGACTTCTTTATTCACCGCCCGGTTTTCGCCACGGTCTGCGCGCTGCTCATCATTTTGGCCGGCGCCATCTGCGTCCCCAATCTGCCCGTGGCGATGTACCCCAGCCTGGCGCCGCCGGTCGTGGAAGTTAATGCCGTCTACGTGGGCGCCGACGCGCAGACCGTCGAAAAAGCCGTCACCATTCCGCTGGAAGAGGCGATCAACGGTGTTGAGGGGATGCGCTACATCAGTTCCTCAAGCACGAATGCCGGTATCAGTTCGATCGATATCACCTTCCAAACCGGCTACAACCTTGATATCGCGGCCGTTGACGTGCAGAACCGTGTGGCGAGCGCAGAAGGCCGCCTTCCAGGCGAAGTCCTCTCCACCGGCATCACCGTCCTGAAGTCCAATTACAATTTCGTCTTCGGCGCCGGGTTCTTTACGCTTGATGGGCGTTATTCGAGCGAGTACATCTCGAATTATCTCGACATTTATGTCAAAGACGCGCTCAAGCGGGTGCCTGGCGTCGGCGATGTCGTCATTTTCGGCGAGCGGAAATACGCGATGCGCGTGTGGCTCGATCCCATCCGCATGGCCGCCCGCGGCCTGACGGCCTCCGACGTGGTGAACGCGCTCACCGAGCAGAATGTGGAGATTCCCGCCGGCTCACTCGGGGAGCCGCCATCGAATTCAACGCAGGCGTTCCAGATCCCCGTTCGCGTGACCGGCCGGCTCACCAACCCCGATGAGTTCAACAACCTGATCGTCAAGTACTCTCCAAATGGGCTGGTGCTTCTAAAGGACGTCGGTCACGCTGAAATTGGCGCGGAGAGTTATGGCAACTTACTGGAATATCAAGGCCACCAGGCGATGGGCATCGGCGTGGAGCAACTATCGAACGCCAACTCACTCGACGTGGACCGCAGAGCCAAAGCAGAGCTGGACCGACTCTCGAAGAACTTTCCACCCGGGCTGCTCTACGCGGTAGCCTTCGACTCCACCACTGCTGTCGGCCAATCCATCCGGGAAGTACTGGTCACGCTCGCCGAGGCCATCATCATCGTCATCACCGTCATCTTCCTCTTCTTGCTCGATTGGCGCGCGACTATCATTCCAGCCGTCACCATTCCAGTGTCGCTGATCGGAACCTTTGCCTTTATCCGGATCTTTAACTTTTCTATCAATTCACTCACCCTCTTCGGCATCACTCTGGCCACCGGCCTTGTGGTCGACGACGCGATTGTAGTCATCGAGAACGTGCAGCGCCACATTCACATGGAGCACTCCGATCCGCATGAGGCCACTTCGCGCGCCATGAGCGAAGTCACCAGCGCGGTCATTGCCACATCGCTGGTCCTGATCGCCGTGTTTGTCCCGGTATCGTTCTTCCCCGGAACCACCGGCATCCTCTATCGCCAGTTCGCGCTGACCATCGCGTTCTCCATCGCCATCTCGGCATTCAACGCGCTCACGCTTTCGCCGGCGCTCTCAGCCCTCGTTTTGCGCGGCGAAGAAGCGCGTCCGCGCCAGTTGGATTTTCTTCACATCCGGTTGATCTCGCGCGCCTTCGCCGCGTTCATTCACGGCGCCGACGCCTTCATTACCTGGATGGCCAGCACCTATGCGCGCATCATTCATGTGGCGCTGCAACTGCGCTATCTGCTCCTCCTCGTCTTCTTTGCCGGGCTGGGTGCAACAGTCTGGATCTACGGGTTCGTTCCGACCGGATTCATACCGCAGGAAGACGCGGGCTACTTCATGGTGATCGTGCAGGCGCCTCCAGGTTCCTCGCTCTCTTACACCACCAGTCTCTCCGAGCGCGGCGCGGCCATCATCAAGCAAGACCCGGATGTAATCGGACTGTTTTCGATCATTGGTTTCAGCTTCGCCGGCAGCGCCTCAAATCAGGGCATGATGTTTGTTAGCACAACAGCAGCGACCAAGTCTGCCGAGAAGGGCCATACAACAGCCAACATCGTGCGGGATCTCACGCCGAAACTGCAGGCGCTGATGTTCATGCCCAATGGCGGACTGGTGCAACCGTTCGAGCCGCCGGCAGTGGAGGGCGTGGGCAGCTTGGGTGGATTCCAGTTCATGCTGCAGGATCAAGGCGGCAACAGCCTCACAGACCTGGACCGCGTGGCGCACCAGATCGTCGCTGCAAGCGGCACGCACAAGGAATTGGTCAACCTCTTCACTTCCTTTTCGGCCAACGATCCGCAGGAACTGGTCACGATCGATCGCGACAAAGCCAAGACCATGGGCGTTTCGATCTCGCAGATCGCCACTACGCTCAGCGTCTTTATGGGCTCGGAGTACATCAACGACTTCGACTACAACGACCGCACCTATCGCGTCTTTGTGCAGGCCGACCGGCCGTTCCGCATGACCGCCGGCGATCTGCACAGCTACTACGTTCGTGCCGACTCCGGACAGATGGTGCCGCTCGACAACCTGGTCACTGTCGCCGACAGCGCCGGCGCTCCTGTGATTACCCGCTACAACCTCTTCCGCTCGGTGGAAATTGACGGCTCGGCCGCGCCCGGTTACAGCTCGGGCCAGGCGATTGCCGGAATGGAAAAACTGGCGCAAGCGAACATGATGCGCGGTATGGGCTTTCAATGGACCGGCCTGACGCTCGATGAAATCGAATCCAGCGGCGAAGCGATCATCATCTTTGCCCTCGGCATCGTTGTTGTTTATCTCACGCTGTCGGCCCAATATGAGAGCTTCGCGTTGCCCTTCATCATTCTGCTGGCCGTGCCCATGGCCGTGCTGGGCGCGTTGGGCCTGGTTTCGCTGCGCGGATTCGCCAACGATGTCTATTGCCAGATTGGCCTCGTCATGCTCATCGGGCTCTCGGCAAAAAACTCCATCTTGATCGTCGAGTTCGCCGAGCAGCTGCGGCGCAAGGGCCGTACCATCGCCGAAGCCGCAATCGAAGCCGCCGAACTGCGTCTGCGGCCCATTCTCATGACTTCGTTCGCGTTCATCCTCGGCGTGCTTCCTCTGGTCTTCGCCACCGGCGCCGGTTCGCAGGGCCGTAAATCAGTGGGAACCACAATTGTCGGCGGCATGTTGCTTTCTACCGTGCTCAACCTGGTCTTTATTCCCGTGCTCTATGTGATCCTGAGCCGGTTGCTGAGGCGTGACAAATCACGCGGTGAAGCGCAAGCATAGCCTAGGGCTTCTTCACGAGCTGCACTGGACCCACCTGCATGGCCGTGGTTGTGTAGAGGTGGCAGTTGTCCGTCGTCTCTTTGAAGCGGAAATAGGGATGGAAAAAGATGGCGGCACGCGCGTCGCCCGACCCTTCGGCCAGGTCTGTCAGCCAGACGCCGTCGGGCTGTGCCTGATTGTGGATGTGCAGCCAGAAGCCTTTATGCAAGTCGGCCACCACCCCTCCGCCGATCTTCAAGTCCTGCACTGACTTCACATTGAAATCGATCACCTCGCCCGTCTCCTCGTCGAGCGAAACCTTCCCCTGCATCACCCGCGCGAATCGCTGGTCTATATTCTTTGCCTGGAACTTCGGGTTGGGCACAATGTCGTAGAAAAGCACGTTCCGCCCGTTCACTCTCTCCCGATGCCCGTTGGTCAGCATCATGGCTTCCAGAATGTCTTCGAGTTCCTGGTTTTCCTTGCCCTCTTCCTTCTTGGCCGTCGCCGCGTTGCTGTACTTCGTCGTCTCTTTCATCACGCGCTCGTCCTGCTTGTGCGTTTCGTCCGCCGTCAGATCCTTGCCGTCTTTTTGGAGGATTCGCTCAACGGGAATGCTGTTCACAAAAAACAGGTCCTTCACTTCCCTAGTCGTCTTCTTAACCTTGCCGTTGCTGTCGGTTTCGGTCGTGACGTCGGTGACGCGGCACTCGTAGCGCTCCCGTTCGGCGGCGAGTTTCTGCTCATTGGCGAGCGCCCGTTGCAGCAGCTCGCTGGCATTGGGTAACGGCGCGTCATGGACAGGCTTCGCAGCTTGCGCCGCTCCTAACCAGGGCCACGCCCAGCTGACGACCGCGAAAAGGCAGATGAAGAAGGAGCGAAACATGCTCGAGATCGACTGCTTTTGGGGACTGGGGAAACCGCGTCCGCTTTCAAAAGGGCCGCGTGTCGGGTCCCGCGCACGATCTTGACGATTTGACGTCAGGCATTCAACGGGAGCACAGGCATCGCGCCTTCTTTTTTTGCTTCGGCCACCACGGCATTAAGGTGTTCCAGCACCTCAGCGACCGTCATCGTGTACACCTCGCGTTGCGCATCATAGCCTGTCTCGATCAGTTGCTTCAAATACCGCCCGGCAAACTGAGCCGCAAGCTGGTCGGTGATCACCTTGCCGCAGCGTTTCTTCTGCTCCAACCAGGCAGTGCATGGCAATGCGATCCACATGGGGCGGCCGTTCACGTCGAAGCGTATGTCCACCGCGTCAGCGTGGCGCGTAGCAATCGCCACCATGGTCCCTTTCCATCGGCAATGCAGATCCTCGCCGCTCCAGCGATCGGTAACGTGGAAGTCTTCGTACATATCCTTAGCCTACCGTTCCGGGCATCCCAGGGCAAACGAGGTGCCCGGTTGCCGCTGCGCAAACCACGCTGATAAACTAAACGGGTTGCAGTGGCGCTAACCTCATCTGTTTGTACCCGCCTGCAAGTCTGTTTGCAAAGGACAAGAAAGCCTCCGTGGATACTCGAACACGTCATGCCCTGAAACAAGACAAGTTTGCTCTGGCTGCAAAGAGCAGTGCCAGTTGGGTCACCGAGAACCAGACCACCGTGGTGCGCTGGAGCATCGGCATCGGTGTGGTCATTGTTCTCCTCATCGGCGGACTGGCTTTTTGGAGCGTTCGCTCGTCGGCCGCCAATATCGCGCTGGGCGCGGCCGTGGATGTCTACACCTCACCATTGGCAATTCCCGGTGCTCCTTCTGAACCCGGCGTGTATACCACGGCCGAGGCGCGCTCTAAAGAAGCCAATCGCGAGTTTGTGGCGATCGCTCACGACTACGGCTGGCTGCCGGCAGGCGCCAGGTCCCACTACTTTGCCGGAATCACCTATGAGGAACTGGGCCAGAACGGCAATGCCGAGAACCAGTTAAAGGCGGTCGCTGGCTCCTGGAACCATAATCTTGCCAATCTGGCCAAACTGGCGCTTGCTGGACTCTACCAGCAGACAGACCGCTCCGACGAGGCGATCGATCTGTATAAAGAGCTTGCCGCCAAGCCATCGGTCACCGTGTCGGCAGGTTCGGCGCAACTTGCCCTCGCCGATCTCTATGCTGCGCAGGGAAAGCTCGATCAGGCTCGCGTGCTTTGGGCCAAGGTACGGGATACGGACAAGGAAGGCGCGGCAGGGCAGATCGCAGCACAAAAGCTCACCGGGCAGTAGTTCCTTGGCCGTCCCCCCGGACCGAAGTCCGCGGCCCTTTCCGCTCACCACTGGCGCCCTCTTGGGTTAGAGTGTGCTTGAGCATTTTCGCCCCTGTCTGCGTCTGGTGATTGATGAGTACCAGCCAGGCCATTTACGCAGGTTGGATGGAGATACCCAACAGCGCGGTGAACGACGAGACCCGCCTGCGCGCGGAAGACGCCGCGCTTGCGGTGCTGGTTGACCAGTATGCCGGCGCGCTTTATCGCGTGGCGTATTCCGTGCTGCGCAACCCCGCTGACGCCGAAGATGCCGTACAGGAGGCGTTTTTGCGCGTCCTGCGCCATCGCGACTCCCTGGGTGAGGTGCGTGACCACCGCGTGTGGCTCATTCGCATCATCTGGAACATCGTGCTCGACCGCAAGCGCCGGGCCAAAAGCCGTCCTGAAACCGACGACGTCGACGAGTTGGCGCGCGTGCTGCCATCCACCGGCCTTTCTGCAGAAGAGGTTGCCGCCGCGGCACAGCACCATGCCCGCGTTCTTGCCTGCGTCGACAGGCTCCCCCCTAAGGAACGCCAGGTGCTGATCCTTTCCGCCTTTGAAGAGCTGACAAGCGTAGAAATTGCCTCGGTCCTGGGTATCACCGAATCCAGCGTGCGTTCGCGCCTGTTTCGCGCCCGCAACCTGATGGCCGGCCTGCTCGATCACCAGAGGAGTTTGCGATGAATTCGAATCCTCACAACCCGAAGATCTCTGATTCCGCTTCTCACGGCCCTTCCGGCGCCGGCGACGAGACGATGCGGCTGATCGCCAGCCTGCCCGCGCCCGCCGGCCTCGAAGATCGTGTCCATACGGCTCTCCGCGTCCCGCCTCGCCCGGCCCGCGTTCTGGCTTGGCCCAAACGCCTGAACCCACAGAGCGGCTGGATGCGAACCGCGGCTGCTGCAGCCATCGTTTTTGTCGTGGTCGGAGGTGGATGGGGCGTCTACACCCGCGTGCAGCACAATCAGCCCGCCAAAATCATCGCTATGCCGGCGCGCATGCCCGCACCAGGCGGCTTTTCGAGCGCAGGCGCCATGCGCACCCCGCAAACGCTGCCCGGCCCAGTGGCGCCCCAACCAACGAAAGCGAATCCCGCACAGCCCAGGAAGAACAAAAAGCCGGTTGCCAGCGCCAAACCCGCGAACTCTCTAGCTCACCCTGCCGTCTCCAAATCCACCGCGCAGAGCGGTCAAGATGAGTAAGGCCGAAAATCCTCGTGGGCGGCGATTGCTCCGACGCTACGCATCCCGAACCACGGCTCGGATCAGCATCCCCAGAAGCGCCAGTACCACTGCGCCCCAGAACGCCGGACCCAGCCCATGCACGTGAAATCCCGGAACCAGGCTCGAGGCCAGAAGGATCATCACGCCATTGATGACCAGGAGGAAAATCCCCAGCGTGAGAATGCTCAACGGAAATGTGATGATCTTCAGAAACAGCCCTACCGTTGCATTTAACAGGCCGATCACGACCGCCGCAATAAGCGCGGGGACGAGCCCGGCCACTTGAAATCCGGGCACAAGATGGGACACAACCAGGAGCGCAAT
>Ga0116223_10000089_pt1 | contig 113155 bp, 81 predicted proteins | sample Sb_taG_3_FD_90092 | JGI IMG/M metagenome (GOLD analysis project Ga0116223, IMG submission 90092) | Peat soil microbial communities from Weissenstadt, Germany - Sb_50d_a_PC metaG | ecosystem: Environmental > Terrestrial > Soil > Wetlands > Peat | place: Germany: Weissenstadt | collected 2010-09-21 | reverse complement strand
GTTCTGGCTTGAACCCAAGTTCACCGTATCAGAACTTCCGCCTGAACTCGATTTCCAATTTGGACAGGCGTGGTTGGCAACCTGCGGCGGGTTGTCAACCCGCCCGGCGAGCGAAGCTCGCCTCTTCGCGCAACGTTTCCGGCGCCAGAGACGTTCCCGCCTTGGCTTCGACCACTGTGTCACACCCGCGAACAATGTCGTGACGGGACCGGACACCGCAGGCAACGGAGCCTGCGCCCCACAAATCCCGGGGTCCCGAGCGGTCTTGCGTGCGCCCGTCCAAATCCCGCGTAAAATCCGCTAATCAACTGAAAAAAATAGGGTTATATCGGAAAATCCGGATGGAAAACTACCGCTTTGCGCACTTCTGTGGCATACTTGATTATAGAACAGGTTTTCAACCCGCACATGTCTCAGTTGGTCGACGCTGTCGCCAGATACAACAAGTCGTTGGAGAACGGCCCCTTCCGCGACCCGTCGTGGGCCGAAGCGCTCCATCAGCGTATGGAGGAAGTAGGGCTGTCCGCCGGCGGAAGGCTGATCTGTCCTTTTCTGCGCCCCAATTTTATCACGCGGCGCCAATACGAATCGCTGGTGAAGACCGGCGAAGATCTCATCGGTGCCATCGACCGCATGCAGCAGATGGTGCTCTCGACGCCGGCGTTGCTGGCGCGTCTCGAACTGCTACCGGCCGAGAAGATGCTGGCCGCCATCGATCCCGGCTACCAGGCGCTGGAAGTCGCGGCGCGGCTGGATTCGCACCTGTGCAACGGCAGCCTGCACTTCGTTCAGTACAATGCCGACTCCCCCACCGGCGCGGGATACGCCGACGCCCTGGCCGAGCTGTTCTATGACGTTCCTCCGGTGAAGGAGCTGCGCAAGAAATTCAACCTGGCGAAGGTCGGCAGCAGAAAGCACCTGTTGCAGGCGCTGTTGAAATCCTACAAGCAGTTCGGAGGCACGAAAAAGCCCAATATCGCCATTGTGGAGTTTCGCCCGGCCTATCATTCCAGCAAGAGCGAATACGAGCTGTTCCGCGATTTTTTCCGCCAGGAAGGGCATGCCGTCGAAATCGTCTCGCCCGAGCAGTTGGAATATCGCGGCCGCGTGTTGCGCAAGGGCAATTTCGAAATCGACGTGGTCTACCGCCGCGTGGGCGTGCAGGAGTTTCTCATCCGCTTCGACCTGACCCACCCGCTGGTCCAGGCTTACCGCGACCGCGCGGTGTGCGTGGTCAACAGCTTCCGCTCGGAGTTGGCCCACAAGAAGGCCATGTTCGCGCTCCTCACCGACGAAGCGTTGACCGCCCGGTTCCCCGCCGCCGAACGCAAAGCCATCCGCGACCACGTGCCGTGGACCCGCCTGGTGGCGGCCGCCAAAACCACCTACGGGGACGGCACCATCGATCTTCCGGAATTCATCACCCACAACCGCGAGCGCCTTGCCCTGAAGCCCAACGACGACTACAGCGACCAGCATTCCTATTTCGGCTGGGAAATGGATGCCGCCGGATGGGACCGTGCGCTCAAGCAGGCCATGCGCGCGCCGTACGTGGTGCAGGAGCGCGTGGAGCCGGTGCGCTCGGTATTCCCCCTGGTCAGCTTCGGCCAATTGGAGTTCCGCGAGATGCAGGTGGATGTGCACCCGCACGCCTATCTCGGCAAAGTGCAGGGCTGCTCGAGCTGGCTGTCCACCGGCAAGACGGGGTTCTCCTCGGCTGCCGGGATCGTCCCCACGTTTATTCTCGATGCGAAGTAGAAGTCTGTAACCGGAAGCTCACCTGCGCCCGCAGGTTCGCCACCCCCGCCGTGTACCTGCTGTCGCTCACCGCGAATGCCACCGCATCCTCCAGCCAGTCGTGCCACACACCGTCCGGATCGTGTGACGCCACGGTGAGAGTGTACTCCTGGGGGCACAACTCGCAGCGAAACGCAAAAGTGACTTCCAGCGTGTCACCCGCCTCCCGCGGCCCGAGCTTCAGCCGCTCCAGTTCGGTGTTTGTCCCGTAGACATTGAGCCCGATCGCCGTGCGGATCATCATCCCGATAACGGGATCGGCCACCGCGGCGCGGAAACGCACGCCAACCTTGACCACCGCCAGCTCGCCCGAGCGCCAGATCGCCGTGGGCCGCCCGTCCTCGCCGAACGTCTCCGCGCCCAGGACCTCGGCGCGCCCGTCGCCGCGCCGCATGCGCGGATTCAGCGGCGCACTCGCCTGTTCGCCCCATGCCCGCAACCGTTGGGCGATGTGCTTGCGGTATTGGCCGAGTATTTCCTGCGGATCGCCGCGGCCCGCCATTTTGCCCTCGTCGAGCCACCAGATCTCGTCCGCCAGCCGCCGGAGCAGCTCCTCTTCGTGCGAAACCAGCAGCGTGGTGACGCCCGCCCGGCGCATCCGGTCGAGCGTGATGGCGGCGCGCTCGCGCTCCAGCGCATCGAGTTGCGAGAACGTCTGGTCGATGAGCAGCACCGCGGCAGACGCGAGATCCAGCGCGTCCCCCGGCCCCAGCAGCCGCGCCGCGCCGGACCTCTCCACCGAGCCCTCGGCCGGCGTCTCCACGCCCGCTGCCAGCCGCAGCAGCCGGCTCTTTCCCGAACCGTTCTCGCCGATGATGCCCACCACCACCCCATCGGGCGCGGCGGCGTCGATCCGGTCGAGCGGCGCGCTGCTCACGCGGCAAAATCGAATTGCCATAAAGGCTAGAATAACAACTGCCCCAATGGACGATCCTGAAGTGCTCCGGCGCATGCGCGCCGATTGGAACCATCGCGCCGGCGAAGATGCCTACTACTATGTCGCGTTTGGCCGCCGCGACCAGGATGACGAAGAGTTCTTCGCCACCGCCACCGACGTCCTGAGGCTACTGACCGGCGAGCTGAAACGCCTGCGGCGCCGCGACGCTGCCCTCGAGATCGGTTGCGGCCCCGGCCGCCTGATGCGCCCCCTGAGCCGCCATTTCGCCGAGATCCACGGCGTGGACGTTTCCGATGAGATGATTCGCCTGGCTCGAGAGCGTCTGCGGCAGACGCCCAACGCGCACGCGCACCACACCTCCGGTGGCGATCTGGCGCTGTTCCCCGATGGCAAGTTCGATTTCGTGTATTCCTACGCCGTCTTCCAGCACATTCCCAGCCGGGAAGTGGTCCTGCACTATCTGCGCGAGGCGCGGCGCGTGCTGAAGACCGGCGGAATTCTGCGCTGCCAGATCAACGGCCTGCCGGCCCACGCCCGCCGCTACGATACCTGGAGCGGCGTCCGCATTTCCGCCGCGGAAATCTCGCACTTCGCCCGCGAGCACGATTTCGCACTGCTGGCCCTCGAACAGGTCTGGACCCAGTACACGTGGATCACGTGCCGCAAGATGCCCGGCGGATGGTCGCGAGTGTTGCCCCTGAAACCCCGCCCGGCGGAATTCCCGTGCCACATCCGCAACATCAGCAACGCCCTCACCGGCGAGCGCGCCGCGCCCGCCACGGGACCCATGGCCGCGCTGTCCGTGTGGATCGATCGCCTCCCTGCCGATTGCGACCTGAACCACATGACCATGGCGGCCGATGGCGCCCCGTGCCGCCTCTCCTACATCGGCCAGCCCGAAGCCGATGGTGTCTCGCAGGTCAACGGCGCACTGCCCGAGGGGATCCGCACCGGCCTCGTGCCCATCGAACTGGCGTGGCTGGGCCGAGCGCTCTCGCCCCCTGCCTGGGTCCGGATCGTGCCCGCGGGCCCATCTGTTCCGCGCATCGGCGCCGTCACCGACGGCGTCAACCTGCTCTCGGGTAATCGCATCGCCAGCGGTGTCCTGAAGGTCACCGTGTTCGACCTGGCCCGCGCCGATCGGTTTCGCGCGTCCGTGGATGGCTCAGACGTTCCCGGCATTGAATCTTTCTGTGTCGATCCCGTCGCCCAGCGGTGGGAGTTCAATGTCCCGCTGCCGGGCGAAATCGGAAAAGGAACCCACGACCTGCGCATCGCCCTGGGCCGCCGCTCGTTCGCGCCCGTAGCCATCGAGGTGGTGTGAGGACATTCCTTGCCGCGGCCGCCATGGTGGCGTTGGCCGTCCTGTATCTGTGGCCGGGACCCCGGCGCCGGATCCTGCAACTTCCCGCCGGCGTGACCGAAGTTCACTCACCGACCTTTGTCGAAGCCGGGACGGAAGTCTTCGGCGGCAACCTGCGTGCCGCGAGCGACTTCGCGGGACCGGCGATCCTCGTGGTGCGGGGAAACAATGTCCGCCTTCACGACTTCTCGATCGACGGCAACCGCGATGCTCTCGAGGTCCGCTCGCCCCTGCCGCCCTCCGACGTGCCCTTCGAAAAATTCACCCGCGCCAATGGCATCCTGGCCGCCGGAGTCTCCGGCCTCGCCGTCGAAAACGTGCGCTTCCAAAACATCGCCGGTTTCGCCATCCTGGTGAGCCGGTCGCGCGGCGTCGCCATTGATCGTGTGAGCGTTCAGGACAGCGGCTCGCGCAATCCGGCCGGCCGCAACAACACCACCGGCGGCATCCTCTTCGAGGAGGGCACGGCGAATTTCCGCGTCACTCGCTCCGAGCTTCGCGACATCCGTGGCAACGGCGTGTGGACCCATTCCCTTTACACCTCTCCCCGCAACGTCCGTGGCCTTTTCTCTCTCAATTCCTTCGACACCGTCGGGCGCGATGCCATCCAGGTGGGGCATGCCATGGACGTGCAGGTCGAGCGGAACCAGGGCGCTCGCATCGGCTTCCCTGCGGAAGATGTGGACATCGAGAACCTCGCCGTGCCCGTTGGCATCGACACCGCCGGCAATGTCGAGCGCAGCTCCTATTCCGATAACCGGTTCACCGATGTGAATGGCAAGTGCATCGACCTCGACGGATTTCACGATGGCGAAGTCACCGGCAACGTATGTATCGGTCTCGGCAACTACGGGATTGTCATGAACGACAGCAACCCCGACATGCGCTCTCAAAACATCCGTATCACCGGCAATACCATTGTCAGAGCACTGTTCGGAGGAATCTTCGTCATCGGCGCCGGACATTGGATCGCCCACAATCACTTACTCGATTTGAATCAGGCGCACTGCAATGAGAATGCGGCTAAGTTTGGATGTTACTACGCTTCCGGTGAGCCCGACATGTTGCGCAGCGGAATCTATCTGGGCCGCGGCGCCGCCCGGCCCGATCCCGCGCGCGGCAATGTCCTCGAAGACAACGAAATCACCGGCTTCCATATGGACGCCCGGTGCATAGCCGCCGCGCCCGGCATCCTGCCTGCCTGGAACACCATCCGCCGCAACATCTGCCGGCCGGGTATCTGACTTGGTGGGGCATGCTTTAGCTTGCCCGGCGTTAACATATCAGCTTGCCCCTCAAACACACTTCTCTCTCGCAGATCGCTCTGTTCGCCGGCCTGAGCGAAAGCGAAACACAGGCGCTGGCGCAACGTGCGGTAGAGCGCCGTTTCGCTCCCGGCGAAATGCTCTTCTGGGAAGGCGAGCCGTGCGCCGGCATCTTTCTCATCGTCCAGGGGAGCGTGAAGATTTTCAAGACTTCCCCCGGCGGCCGCGAGATGATGCTGGCTCTCGAAGCGGCGCCCTCTTCGGTGGCCGAGCTTCCTCTCTTCGATGGCGGCCCCTACCCGGCGTCCGTACGCGCGGTCGAGCCCGTCATTGCGCTGTTCATCAACAAAAACGATTTCCAGCAGGTCTGCCGCCAGTATCCCGATGTGGCCTTGAAGGTTCTCGCGGTGGTCGGCCGCCGCCTTCGCCACCTGGTGGGCGTAGTCGAATCCATGACCTTCGGCAGCGTGACCCAGCGGCTGGCGCGCGTGCTGCTCGACGCTTCCCGGCAGGCCGGCGCCGACGAGTTCGATCTGCCCCTGACGCATCAGGAGCTGGCCTCGCGTCTCGGCACCGTGCGCGAGGTGGTTTCGCGCAACCTGGCCCGCTTCCGCGCCGAAGGGCTGATCCGCATCCAGGGCCACCAGCTTCACCTCCTCGATCGCCCCGGCCTCGAGCGTGAGTCCGAGCCGCAGGCATAGCTACCCGCGCCGCTTCCGTTCCGCCGCCCGCACTTGCAGCTCGTTCATCCCGAAGTAATGCGCCACTTCGTGCCACACAGTATCTTCCACCAGCCGCGCCAGGTGCTCGGGGCTCTGCGCCAGCCGCTCGTGTGGCCCCTGAAATATGGTGATGCGGTCGGGCATGGAAAAAGGCTCGAACACGCTGCGCACGGTGAGCGGCCGGCCCTCGTAGAGTCCCAGCAGCGTGCTGCCGCGTGCCACCCGGCCGCGCGCGAGCTGCTGCGCCGTAGGTTCCGGCTCCACCATCAGCGCCACGTTCTTCAGCCGCTTCCGGAAGCGCGCCGGGATTCGTGCGTATGCTGCTTCCACCAGGCGGTCGAATTCGTGCGGCCCCATCCTGCCTGTTATTCTATTCGCTTGGCGGACCCCCAACCAAGAAGAGTCGTCGTGGCCATCGACGGCCCGGCCGGCGCCGGCAAGAGCACCATCGCCAGGCGCCTGGCCGCCCGGCTCGCGTTCACCTACATCGATACCGGCGCCATGTACCGCGCCGTCGCCTTGTGGGCCTTGCGCCAAAGCGTTCGCTGGGACGACATGCACCGCATGGAGCAGTTGGCGCTGGCCGCCGATATCGAGCTTCTGCCCGGCCGCATCCTCCTCAACGGAGAGGATGTCACCGAGGCCATCCGTACACCCGAAGTTTCCGGCGGCGCATCCCAAGTGGCCGTGATCCCGGGCGTGCGCCGCGCCATGGTAGCCAAGCAGCGAGAGATCGGCCGCCGCAGCAGCGTGGTGATGGAAGGCCGCGACATCGGAACCGTGGTGTTCCCCGATGCCGACGTCAAAGTCTTCCTCGATGCTGACCCGCGCGAGCGTGTGCGGCGGCGGCTCGAGGAAGTGCGCGCCAAAGGCGGTGCGGTCTCCGAGGCCCAACTGGCGGCCGAAATGTCCGAGCGCGATCAGCGAGACAGCACCCGCGCCGATGCGCCCCTGGCCCAGGCCCCCGATGCCGTGTATCTGGACTCCACTCCGCTCACCATCGAGGAAGTGGAAGAGGCCATTCTCAAAATCGTGCGGTCGCGCGTCTCCAACGGAAAGGATTTCAGTTGAAAGATCTCGTCGTCATGAAATTCGGCGGCACCAGCGTAGGCTCCGCCGAGCGGATCCGGGCGTCGGCGCGGATCGCCGCCGAAGAGGCCGCCAAGCGCCCCGTGGTCGTGGTCGTCTCGGCCATGTCGAAGATCACCGACCTCCTGCTCGACACCATGCGGCACGCCGAGGCTGGCGGGGCGCAATCCGGCTCCACTGCCATCGCCGCGAACCTCGCCAAACTGCGCAGCCGCCATGAGGAGGCCTGCCGCGAGTTGCTCCCCGAGGCCCGCCAGCCGGCGGTGATGGTGCGGATCCTTGCGCTCATCGAGGAATTCGAGCGTATCGTGAACGGCATAGCCATGCTGGGCGAGCGGCCGCCGCGCTCCGTGGATGAGGCCGTGGCCGTGGGCGAGCGCCTCTCGGCGCTGCTCCTCAGCGAGCACCTGGCGGCCGAAGGCATCGCCGCCGCGGCTGTGAACGCCTGGGAAGTGGTGGTTACCGACGCCGTGTTCGGCAACGCTTCTCCCCTCATGGAGCCGACGCGCGAAAAGGCGCGCGCGATCCTCCTGCCGCTGCTCGAGCGCGGCGTCATGCCCGTGGTGACCGGCTTCAACGGCGCCACCGCCGATGGCCGTCCCACCACCCTCGGCCGCGGCGGATCCGACTATTCGGCTTCCATCCTCGCCGCGGCTCTCGACGCCACGGAGCTGTGGATCTGGACCGATGTCGATGGCATCATGAGCGCCGATCCCCGCCTCGTGGCCGACGCCCAGGTCCTCTACGAGGTCACTTACTCGGAAGCGGCGGAGCTGGCTTACAACGGCGCCAAGGTCTTGCACCCCAGGACCCTCGCGCCGCTCGCCGAAAAACAGATTCCCGTGTGGAGCAAGAACAGCTTCGCGCCGGAGAAGCCCGGCACCCGCATCGTGCCCTCCGTTGCGGTGCCCAGCGGCGCGCGCGCGGTGGCCTCCATGGGCAACGTCGCCCTGGTATCGCTCGAGCCCGCCAGCTCGGAACTGAACGGCGTGCAGGTGATGGCGCGGTCGCTCGATGCCGTGGCGCGCGCCAACGTCGAAGTGCTGCTGGTCTCCAGTTCCAGCTACCGGCAGAGCTTCTGTTTCCTGGTGCGGCACGAAGAGCTGGACCGCACGCTGGAGGCCTTGGAGTCGGCGCTCGCCCTGGAACTGGCGCACAACTATATGCGCCCCATCCAGGTGGACCGCAACGTGGGCCTGTTGGCGGCCGTGGGCGAGGGCATGCAGGGCAAGGCCGGTCTCGCCGGCCGGATCTTCACCGCGATTTCGCGCGTGCAAGTGAACATCATCGCCATCGCCCAGGGATCGAGCGAGCTGACCATCGCGGTGGTGGTCCGCCGCGACGGCCTGGAAAAGGCGGTGCAGGCCGTGCACGCCGAATGCGGCCTGGGTATGCGCCCGCCCGTGCCGGTCTTCACTTTTCCGATGCCGCGGCGCAAGGACACGGAATAGGGAGCGGCGCCGGCGTCACCATTCCGGGCATGGCGATCAGCCCCGGCTAGTGCGCTGCGTTTGCCTGCGAGGCGCGCGCGGCCGATGGCCAATTCACGGCGCCGCCTTCGGTGCTCCTCGGTCTGCCGGCGAGCCGCTTGCCCCCAGGTTCCCACTGTGGGAACCTGGGGACGTGAGGATCGTGAGCGAAAAACGGATTCGAGAGTTCATCGAACGGGAACCGCGTTCCGCTGATGCGATGTGGCACTGGGTTGATTCCATCGAGTCCGCAAGGTGGCGCAATCCGGCCGAGCTGAAAGGGACGTTCGCGTCGGTTTCCTTCGTTGGCGACCTCACGGTGTTCAACGTCGGCGGCAATAAATATCGTATCGCGGCGTTTGTACACTATCGCAAGCAGATCGTCTATGTCAAGAGAATCGACGCCCACGAGGAGTATGACCAATGGGATCTCTAACCGCATCAATCGACCTGAAGCGCTACGGACGGCTGTTGGCTAAGGCCGTGCCGCGTGTTATCGCCACGGAAAAGGAGAACGCGCGCGCCCTTGCCATCGTTGAGTCTCTGATGGAAAAGGGTGAGCGCAATATGACTCCCGAAGAAGACGCTCTCCTTGACCTGCTGACGAACCTGATCCGCGATTATGAAGCTTCGACGCATCCGTCGCGGCCTGAGTCCACGCCCCACGGGTTGGTGGCGTTCCTCCTGGAACAGCGCGACCTGAAGCCAAACGACCTCTGGCCGGTGATTGGGTCGAAGGGCCGGGTCTCCGAGATTCTGGCGGGAAAGCGTTCCATCAGCAAGGAGCAGGCGAAAAAGCTCGCGGAGTTCTTCCGTGTTCGGGCGGACCTGTTTCTCTGAGCCGAACACGCCGCACCTCGGTCCCCCCGCGCGCAGGCGCGCCGCGCCGGCTACCCCGCAACACCCCGCCACGCCGCTCCCGCTTCTCCACGCCTCCCCGGCGAGCCTGATATACTGGTATTTCCCCTTCTGAACACAGGAGTTCTCTGAGAAATGTTTGATCTCTTTCGCAGCCGGGATAAGGCCGTGCGCATCCTTCTGGGAGCGCTGTTGCTGGTGGTCGCTCTTTCCATGCTCACGTATCTCGTCCCCAGCTACAACACCGGAGCCAGCCTGAACGACACGGTGGTCGCCGAGGTCGGAAAAGAACCCATCGGCCTGGTCGAGGTGCAACGCCTTATCCAGAACACCATGCGCGGCCGCCAGTTGCCGCCCGACATCCTGCCGAACTTCATCCCTCAGATGGTCGACAACATGATCTCCGACCGCGCCCTCGCCTACGAGGCCCAAAAACTGGGGTTCGAAGTAACCGACGCGGAGGTGGCCGATGCCATACGGCAGTTCGCCCCAAGCCTGTTTCCCGACGGAAAATTCGTCGGCACCGACATGTACGCCGGTTTTCTGCAGCAGCAGAACCTGACCATCGCCGAGTTTGAAGCCGACGTCAAGCGCCAGTTGCTCATCTCGCGGATGCGTGACGTCGCCCTGGAAGGAACCATCGTCACTCCGTTCGAAATCGAGCAGGAGTATCGCAAGAAAAACGAGAAGGTCAAGATCGAATACGTCAAGATCTCCTCCGACAAGTACAAGGCCGAAGTGCAGCCTTCCGCCGCCGACATGCAGGCCTACTTCAAGACCAACGCCGCCAGGTACACCGTGCCGGAGAAGAGAAACCTGGCCATCCTGATCGCCGACCAGGCCAAGCTTGAGCAGACTGTCACCATCCCCGACGCCGGCTTGCAGCGCGCCTACACCCAGAACCTGAATCAATACCGCATGCCGGAAACGGTCAAGATGGAGCACGTCCTGCTGATGACCCAGGGCAAGCCGTCCTCCGACGAGCCCGCTATCAAGGCCAAGGCCGACGATCTTCTCAAGCAGGTGCGCGCCAACGCCAACTTCGCCGACCTGGTGAAGAAGTATTCCGAGGACCCCGGTGCTTCCTCCAACCAGGGCGTCTATGAGGTGCAGCGCGACTCGCAGATGATGCCCGAATTCAAAGAGGCGGCCTTCCGCCTCAAGCCCGGCGAAAGCGAAGTGGTCAAAACCGCGTACGGCTACCACGTGGTCAAGGTGATCCAGCACGACCAGCCGCGGGTGAAGCCCTTCGAAGAAGTCAAAGGCGAAATCGCCTCGCAGCTCAAGAAGCAGCGCGTCAACGACCTCATGGAGCAGGTCTCGGACAAGGCCCCCGGCCTGTTGCAGAAGGACCCGATGCATCCCGAGAAAGTGGCCGCCGATCTCAACATTCAATTGGTGCGCGCCGATAACTACGAGTCCGGCAAGCCGCTGCCCGACGTGGGCCCCAGCCCCGATTTCGACCAGGCCCTCACCGGCCTCAAGAAGGGTGAGGTCTCGCAGCCCGTCGCTATTCAGGGCAACAAAATCGTCTTGGCCGTGGTCACCGACGTCATCCCGCCGCGTCCCATGACCTTCGAAGAGGCCCAGAGCCAGGTACGCGACGCCATGGTCCAGAATCGCCTGGCGACCGCCGTGCAGGACCACGCCAAAGAACTCATGGACAAGGCCAAGGCGATGGGTGACGACTTGGCGAAAGCCGCCAAAGCGATGGGACTCGAGGTCAAAACCTCCGCGGAGTTCACCCGCTCCGGCTCGGTCGAAGGACTCGGCTCGGCCAGCTATTTCCAGGAGGCTTTCGGCCGCCCGGACGGATCGCTCATTGGTCCGGTCTCGGTGACGGATGCCACCGTGATCGGCAAGGTCGTAGCTCACCTGGCCCCCGACATGTCCAAGCTGCCCGAGGAACGGGCTTCGATTCGCGACGAGCTGAAATCGCAGAAGGCCCAGAACCGCTATGCCCTGTTCCAAAGCGGGATCACCGATCTGCTCGTCAAGCAGGGCGTCATCAAGTATCATCAGGACGTGATCAACCGCCTGATCACCAGCTACAAAACCAGCAGCTAGCCGAATGCTCCATTCAGTGATAGACTTCCTCCGGAGCCTGACCAATCCGGAGCGGCTCATTCATCTGCTCGGCACGCTGCTCTCCGGGTGGCTGGGATATGCGGCTCTGTTTGCCATCGTGTATTCGGAAACGGGGTTGCTGGTGGGCTTCTTTCTTCCCGGCGATTCGCTCCTGTTTACCGTGGGAGTGGTCGCCGGCGCCGGCCATCTCGACATCGTTCTGGTGATCGTGATCCTCTCGTCGGCGGCCATCCTGGGAGATTCCACCGGCTACCTGCTCGGCTGGAAGACCGGCCCGCGCATCTTCAGCCGCCCGGATTCGCGCCTGTTCAAACAGGAATATGTCACGCGGACCAGGCACTTCTACGACCGGTACGGCGGCAAGACGATCATTTTCGCCCGCTTTGTGCCGATCGTGCGCACCTTCGCCGCTTTCGTGGCCGGCGTGGGGCGGATGCCCTATCTCCGCTTCCTGCCCTTCAGCGTGTGCGGTGGAACCGGCTGGGTGTTCTTCATGACCATGCTCGGCTACGAGCTGGGCGAAGTTCCCCTGGTGCGGCAGAACTTCGACAAAGTGATCCTGTTGATCATTTTTGTGTCCCTGCTGCCCACCATAATCGAAGTGGTCAAGGCCCGGCGGGCTCCGAAATCCTCATGTGGGGCAGGTTGGTAACCTGCGGACCGATTGTCAATCGGTCCAGGCGAGCCATGCTCGCCTGTTCGCCTCGTCGCGCAATGTTTCTGGCGCTCCTCGGGACGTTCCTCCGTTGCACCTGTGTGAATTTGGCCCCGGCGCGCCTTAGTCGCCCGCTTCCGCCGTGCGCTCGCCTCTCTCGAAGTCCAGGACCGTCTCGCGGCCCGGCGCTCCCTTCCACTTCGTAAACGACTCCTTCACGATGCGGAAGATCGTGCCTCGATTGTGCGCCATCACCTTCAGCCAGCCCCATGTTCCCTTCGGCGGGAAGTAGATCCCGCGGAAGAAAATCCGCGCTAACAGGTGGCTGATCTTGTACGGAACAGGCTCGTCCGCGATGGATTCGATGGCGTTCGCCGTCGCCGCGGCGCTATAGGAGTTCCACCAGGCGTAGCGGACCTCGGCCTGAACTTCGTCGACGCTCATGTTCCGGGGTGTGTGCGCCATCTGAAACGGCGCGAACTCCAGCCAGTGTTTCGGTCGTGTCAGCCGCCCCTCCCTCTCCAGCCGCTCATACAGCGGAGTTGCCGGAAACGGCGTAATCTGTCCAAAGACCGGCAGCACCGGCGGCCATTTGCGGATCTGCGCCAGGGTGCGCTCGCCGACGCCCGCCGAATCGTGGTCCAACCCGAAAATGAACGAAGTGATCGCGTAGACGTGCCGGCGCGCCAGCCGCTCCAGCACCTGGGCATATTCGCCGGGCTTGTTGAAGCTCTTGTTGACGCTGGCCAGATTGGCCGGGTCGAGCGACTCCATGCCGATGAAAATCCATTTGCCGCCCGATTCCGCGATCAGGTCCACCAGTTCTTCATCCCGCAGCAGGTTGGCGCTGATCTGCCCCACCCACGAGAGTTGCGCCCCCGCCGCGATGATGTCGCGCAGCAGCGCCTTCGTGCGCTTCACGTTGATGGCGAAGTTGTCGTCCACGAAAAAAACCGCGATCTTGCCTCGCGTGCCCCGCGAACGCGCCTTCAGCCGCAGCATCTCGTCCACGATGCTCTTGTTGGAGCGAAAGCGGATCGAGTCGCCGAAAAAACCGGTCACCGTGCAGAACTCGCAGCCGTAAGGGCAGCCGCGCCCCGACTCGATGGGTATGATGTGGAATGTCTCCCAGTCCCATTTGAATTGATGCATCACCGCCCGAACCGCGCTGGGAATCCGGTTGAACTGGCGGATATCCATCGTTTCCCACGGGATGGCCGGGTAATTCTCCAGGCTCGGCTTGTGCTCCTGCCCGAATGCATCCACCGGCGCGTAAATCTCTTTCAATTCGCCCCGCGCCGCGTCTTCCACGATCCGCGGCCACGTCTCATCGGCCTCGCCCAGGGCTATGGCATCGGCGTGCCGCGCGCCGCCATCCCGCCCCAACGCTTCGCCGGGAATCTCCGTCACATGTGGTCCGCCCATGATCACGCGCACGCCCGCGGCCCGGATCGCATCGGCGACGCGGTACGCCTTGGCGATCATGCGCGTCATCGCCCCAATCCCGACCAGGTCGATTTGGTTCACCTGGACATACCGCACCAGCTCGGCATCGCTCAGGGGCTGAGTGTTGCCGTCGATCAACAGCACCTCATGATTCGGCGGCGTGATCGACTGCAGCAGAAACATCCACAGGTGCGGCATGAAATTCTGGGTCACACCGTTGTCCGGGCAATACAGAAGGATTTTCATTTAGGTATAAGCCGGCTCGCTACAGGATCCCCCCCGGGGCCGGCGGTCCCGGACCATTGCCGTAAACCTTAGTGCCGGAGTGTCGCGGCGCGATCTCCAGTATCCCACCTTACGGCTTTAACCGTAGGCGTGTCTGGTCAATATTGCTCAGTTTTGGGCGGACAGGTCGAAGGACCCGCTCCTGGAAGCGGCTTCAATCGTGCAGCACAACGTGCAGCAGGGAGCTGTGAACCTCCAATCCGCCGTTGTAGTGGATGAATCCCAACTTGCGAAACCGGTTCATGAAATAGCTCACTCGGGAACGCGTGGTGCCAACGATGGAAGCCAGGGTTTCCTGGCTGAGCTTCGCGACGACTTTCTCGGGTTTCCCTTCCTTCCCGAAGTTCGCCAAAAGGAGAAGCACGCGGGCCAGTCGTTTCTCGCTGGAGTTGAACAACTGATCCACCAGGTCCTCCTCGATCCGAATATTGCGCGAGAGCAAATGAGCCAGAAACAGCTCGGAAAAGGCGGGCTCGTCATGCAGCACACGCACGACGGTCTCTTTCTTCAGCTCGATGACGGTGCATTCCGACAGTCCGGCGGCGGTTGACATGCGAACCATCTGGCCCGCCATACAACCCTCGCCGAAAAAGTCTCCCGGTCCTAGAATGGCGATTACGGCCTCCTTGCCCTGCTTGGAGACCACGCTGAGCTTGACCTTTCCTTTTACGATGTAGAACACGGCGTTGGCCAGATCGCCTTGCGCGAAGAGCACCTGGCCCTTGCCGTAATCCGCCTTGATCGTCTTCGCGCCGAGTCTGGTCAAAAACGCCTTGGGGTTGAACGTTCGCTTCTTGGGTGCTGGTGCCATATTTCCGTTGCGGCCTCGTTCTTCAAATATATACCCTGCGGGCGCTATACTGGAAAGCCACCATGGGCACGGCGCCACCCGGGGCTCCTCCGATCGGCCGCATCTTTCTCAGTCACTCCGGCGCCGACACCGAAGCCGCCCGCCAACTCGCGGAAATCCTTCGCCGCAGCGGCCTCGACATCTGGTTCGACAAAGACAACCTGCAGCCCGGCGACCCCTGGATGGCAACTCTCGAAGAGGCCATTTCGCGTGCCTCCGCCATGATCGTGTACATCGGACGCTCCGGCATCCAGGCCTGGGTCGATCGTGAGGTTCGACTCGGCCTCGTGCGCAACACCCACACTCCTGATGCCTTCCGTTTCATCCCCGTCCTGGGCGAGGGAGCGGACCCCGCCAGGCTCCCGCCGTTTGTCCGGCAGCAGCAGTACGTCGACCTCCGCGACCCGGAACAGATCCGGCGTCTGGTAGACACCCTCAGGAAGTCATCGCCGTCCTAGCCCGCGATCCCCGCGGAATACTGGACCACGCACAGCCCCTTTCGCAGCCTCCGGATCTTTGGCCCCGACGATTCCTGGTTGTTCTTCGGCCGCGACCGCGACATCGATGAGTTGCTCACCCGTCTCCGCCGCGCCCCCGCGCTGGCCGTCATCGGAAACTCCGTCAGTGGCAAGTCGTCCCTCATTCAGGCCGGGTTGATCCCGGCGCTCCGCCGCGGCCGCTTTCGATCCGGCCAACTGGCGCCCGAGTTGAGCGCGGCCGACCGCGCGAAGTTCATCGACTACTGCAAGGGCGGTGATTCCCTGCGCACCGCCATCGCCGCTCTCATCAGCCCGTCGGAAGGCGCCCACGTTCCTACGAAAAATAACCGAATCAAAAACCCGCAGGATCAATAACTTGACCGAAAAGCACCCTGGCCCAACCCCAGAAAAACCGCCGCTGCGCGGAGCGCTTTTTCATCCGTCCCGGTGACGGACCCGCAGGGGCCGTGAAGTTGAGTCACAGAACTTACAAAAATATAATCGCTTTATTTTCAGAGTCTTTTCTCCGAATCTTCCCGCCCGCCGCACTTCCCCGTGCCACACTGAAGGTGGCTGGATCGTGCGGCCTCATCGGCCGCCCGTCGCCCGGCCGGAAATCCGTATGCATGCTTACGGCCTGAAAGTTGTAAGTTAGTCATTCTTCAGAGGGAGTCACTGAAAAAACCGTATGCATGCATACGGTTTGCTGGAGTTCATATGGTTACTGAAATTGAAAGCTCGTTGGAGTTGGGCGCGTGGATGGGGAGAGGCGAAGCCCTCGGCGCGATGGCCAACCGTTGCTCGATGACCAGGGCGGAGTGTCTGCGGAATATCCGAGACTCCGAGTCCTACCGGTTGTTGAACCTTACGTGGGACGAATTCTGCGACCAGCATGTCGGCCTGAGCCGTCCGCGGGTCGATGCCTTGATCCAGAATCTGGAAGAGTTCGGCGAACCCTACTTCCGGCTGGCCGAAATGATCAGCATCTCTCCCGAGACCTTCCGCCGGATCGCACCCAAAATCCAGGGTGAGACTATCGAGGTCGATGGCGAGATGCTTCCCATTCAACCCGAGAATGCCATCCGCATCCGAGGCGAAGTCCATCGCCTGCGCAGCCGGCGCCAAAAACCGGACCGGCCTGCGGACCAGCATATCTCGCTCGGCCATAACATCTTGGGTCTGAAGGCCAGGCTGAACGAAATCGTCGAGGAAATAGGCCGGATTGCTCTGATTCCAGGCCAGGAGACCGTCGTGCGGGTCGCCGTCCGGGACTCCATCCGGCGTTTGGACGCCATCCTCCAAACGGTCTCGAGCCCCTCCGCCGGCTAGCCTTGTGGGGCAGGTTGGCAACTGCGGACCGATTGTCAATCGGTCCAGGCGAGCCATGCTCGCCTGTTCGCCTCGTCGCGCAACGTTTCCCGCGCCAGAGACGATCCCGCCTGGGATCGCCCTCCGCTCCTCGCGACGCCCGCGCGGCCCCATCGTACCGGCCATCACATCCCGAACCCCGCCCGGATGCGCTCGGCAGCGCGTTGCGATATGCTCGGAGACCGGAGGTTATCTCGCATGAGATTCCGGAAATCGCTCTCGTCCCTGGCGGTTGCCGCCATGCTCTCCGCCGCCGTCCTTTCGGCCCAGGAAGCCCAGCCGCGCCACCATCCCGACGTGCCTTTCGTCCCCACGACCGAAGAAGCCGTCCAGGCCATGCTCAAACTTGCCGGCGTGCAAAAGACCGACATCGTCTACGACCTCGGCTGCGGCGACGGCCGCATTGTCGTCTCCGCCGCCAAGGATTTCGGCGCCCGCGCCGTCGGCATCGATATCGACCCCCAGCGCATCGCCGAAGCCAAGGAAAACGCCAAGAAAGCCGGTGTCGAAAACCGCGTCCGGTTCGAAGAGAACGACCTGTTTGAGGCCGACATCCACGAGGCCACAGTCGTCACCCTCTTCCTGCTGTCGAGCGTCAACCTCAAGCTTCGCCCCAAGCTGCTCCAGGATTTGAAACCGGGCACGCGCGTGGTTTCGAACACCTTCGACATGGGCGACTGGAAACCGGAAAAAGAGGTCACCGTCGGCGACCCCGAAGAGCAGTCCTACCTCAGCCACCGTCTGTTCCTCTGGACCGTGCCTAAGAAATAGGGCTGCCGGTCCTACCCGAGAATCTTCGCGCGCAAACCCGCGACGTCGAACCCCGCCGCCCGGTAAATCTCGTCCGGCTTTCCGGACCGTGAGAAGCCGTCCATGCCGAACGTGCGCCCCCGGTGATCGCCGGGCAGCAGGAACGGGTATAGGAATCCGCGCCACCCGTTGTGCAGCGTGACCACGTACTGCCGTTCCTCGTCCGAGAGTACGGCATTCGCCTTGGCCGGCTCCGTCTCGCGCATCTCTTCGAAGAGCTGCGGCGAAGTCACGGCCACGATCTTGACGTCGAACCGTTCCTCGATCTCGGGCAGAACCTCCAGCGTGTTCGCCATCACCTGGCCGCCGCTGATTACCAGCACCTTCTTCGGCTTTCCGTTTTCGCGGAACGCCCGGAACACGTATGCTCCGTTGACCGCCTCGCGAGCCGCCGGCACACCGTTTCCGCGCCGGAGCACCGGCGTGCCCGGCCGCACTGCCGAGAACACCACAGGCTCTCCGCGCTCGGCCGCCAGGAACAGCATCTCGATGGCCTCGTTCGCATCCAGCGGCTTATACACCTTGATCCCCGGATACGCGGTGAAGAGCGACATCCAGAACAGTCCGTGATGCGTGGGGCCGTCCTCGCCCGTCTCCGGCCCGTCGTGCGCCGCCAGCATGATGAAGAACGCCCGCGCCCGCGGGTTCAGGTCGTTGTTGATCAGGGTCATGCGCACCGCGTTCGCCATCATGGGCGTGAAAACGCCGTAGGTGGCGAAAGCGGTCATCGGCCGGAAGCCCCCCGGCAGGATGTCCTGCGACATCGCGGTGGACAGCATCGCCATGTTCTGCTCGGCGATGCCGAACCGCAGCCCGCGGCCCAAAATGTTGTCGCGTGTCTGGATTCCGTAAACGCTCTCGGCCTTGCCCGTGAGGATCGATTTCATCAGGTCGCCCGCACCCACATAGAAGAAGGCCGTGTGCTTCATGGCCCATGCGAACCACGCTTCGGTGGCCTTGCGCGTGGCCACCGAATCGCCCTCCCGGAACACCAGCTCCGGCGGCAGCACTGCGGGCCGCAACAAGCTGCGGTAATCGGCGACCGGGCGTCCCGCCAGCGCGCCCCGCATCTTCGTCACCAGCTCTTGTTCCCGCGCGATCCTGCCGGCGCCCTCGCGCAGCCGCCTGGCCAGGTAGTCGCGCTCATCCGCCGCCAGCCCGCCGATGACCACCTGTATGTCCGCGGCGGCATCGCCCTGCCGGCCCGGGATGTCGAAGCCCAGCCGCCGCATCGCCTCCACGTACTCCTCGTGCTTGAGCGGCATGCCGTGGGAATCGGCCGTGCCCTCCAGCCTTCCGTAGTGAATGCCCTTGGTGGTGTGGCAGATCACTACCGTCGGCCGCGCGCCGCCGAACCCGCTGGCCGCCAGCCGGTAAGCATAGGCCAGCTCGCGGACGTTGTGCCCATCGGCTTCGATCACGTTCCACCCCGGCCCGAACCAGTGGTTCTGATAGGGCGCCGGCATGGCCTCGGTGATCGGTCCGTCGATGCCGAACGTGTTGTAGTCCAGCGTGACAACCAGGTTGTGCACCCCCAGGGTGGCCGCCAGGTTGCGCGCTTCGTAGCTCATGCCCTCTTCGGTTTCGGCATCGCCCGCAATCACGAAAACCTTGGTGTCGAGCCCGCAGGACCGGTGCAGCAGCGCGAACCCCAGCCCGGCCGAAAACCCGTGCCCCGAAGCTCCCGTGGAGGTATCGGCGAAAGCGTAAGTGGACTCCACGTGCCCGCTCGGCCCGCCCCACCGGCGGAACCGCGCCAGTCTTTCCGGATAGACCGCGGCCTTCGCCGCTTCCGGGGAGAGGCTGATGCCCTTGGCGCGCAGCGTATCGTAGACCAGTGCCATCACCGCGTGGAACAGCGGCGAGCAGTGGCCCGCCGACCACACGATGCGGTCGCGCCCCGGGTGCTTGGGGTCCTCCGGGTCGAACCCCACCACGCCGCTCGATAGCAGGGTGAGCACCTGCTCGGCCTTGGATGACGAGCCGCCCGGGTGGCCCGACTGTGCCGCGTCCACCGCGGCAAACGCCAGACCGCGCACGATCCGGCAGAGACCGCCGATTTTTTCTTCGTCGATATCCTGCAACGGTTCCAGCGGCAGGCCTTTGAGGTTGAGGTAGGCGCCTCCCTCGGCGTGGTATTGCAGACGCTCCGGCTCGCTGGCGGCGAGCTCTTCGCGGCCCTCCTGTTGCAAAAGGTCAAAAGTGGTGATGGCTACGGACACGCGGACCTCCCAAGGCGGATTTCAACCCTAACAGTATTTTATATCCATTTATCCGGTTATTGGGGAATTGGGAGGACCTCGGAATCGGCGGCAGGCCCCGGCAAATCACGCTGCGCAACGCGCCGTTGGCCCCGGGTAAACGCCCGTCTTAGCTGGCCGACGTGTTAGCCGCCGCAAGCTGGCTGTTGCTGACGCTCCAAATGCCGCTGATACTACCCCCGGCGCCAAGGAAGAGCGCTGCCGACGCCAGCGCCACGAACGCCATGAGCAAGGTGTATTCGATGAGGTCTTGCCCCTGTTCATCTTTCCAAAACTGCATGATGTGATGCACGTCTCTTACTCCTTTGCTTAATCATGAGGCGCATAAGGTTGGCGGTCAAGGGTCGGGAACGATTTCAGAGTACGGTAAGGGCGGTCCCGCCAACTCGGACTGGTACTTATCGTTGGTTTAGCATCGGCGGTGGCGGATTCGGTTATTACCGTGCGCAATGGAACCCCGGCGTGTCGGTGCGGATCAAGGGGCAGGCGCGGGGGAAGGGTCTAGGGACGATCCGCTTACCGCGCCTGCGTTGCAGGTGGAAGCCACGGTGACGAAGATGAGATGGCGGATTTCAGCGTTCAAACTCTCCGCTTACGGAGGAAAACCCCAAGGCCGAGAAGGCCGAAACCCGCTAAAGCCAAAGTGGTGGGCTCTGGCACCGGCGGTGGATCCGGGAGGACCACGCCAAACCGCTGGACCGAGGGATCGTCAGGCACCCACGTTGGGTAGAGAGCGGCATCCGCGGTAGTCCATGTGCCGTCGGCCACAGCCGTGGACGCTTGGAGTTCATATGGTAGCGCCGCCGGGTCGCTCGGAAACGGCGTGAGACTGGTGGTGGAAGACGGGTTCATAATTTCCCAGATCGCCATGGAGATGGCTCCTCTGGTGGCCAGGGGCGCGCTGAGCAGGCCATCCGCATTCAATACGTCGACCAGGTAGGTCGCTTCCATTATCTCCGTGAATGTGGGGTCGCTGAAGCCGGTGATCGGGACGATAGTACCGGAATAAGGCGTTCCGACCTCGGTTGGGCTGTTAAAGTCGTAACAGAACGTAAGGACCGACACATTGTCATAGCCGTCACCGTTCAACGTCGTAATGTACGGGCCAACGGGTTCGTTATGTGCCACTCCGTAGATATCTGTGTAGTTGTAGAAGGCATAGTCGGGCGGAGCGAAGTTGCCATCCAAAGTGAGGAAGGTGCTCGCGTGGGCGACTGTAGACAGCGCTAGACAGATCGTCACGAGGGCGAGTTTGATTACTATTTTAGGGCTCGACAATTTGGATGTCGTATAGTTCTTTATCATAGTCAGTTTCGAGTATGAGGCTCCGGGAATTCGTTGAAAAGTCACGGTCGTACTAGCCGAGTACGGGTCCATACGGGGTACGGTACTAACTTCCGGAGGAGAACCGAGTTGCCCGGCCGCGGCCGTCTGGCGGTCGACTGGAGATCGTCAAGGCCGGCTCGCTATGAGGGGAGCAGTTACAGCTTCAATCCCGAGATCTTCAGGACGTACGCGTAGTCGCAAGGCCTGGCGGAGGGCAGCGTCACCGCGAGGCCGCTCCCATCCTGCGTGAATTTCAGTGTGCCGGCCGCGCCGAGCATCTCCACCCTGGAGGCCTTTCCGGCCGCCCCCAGCGACGCGACTACCGCTTGGTCTTCGGGCCACGCCATCAGGATCGCGTACAGCACATCGCCCTTGCGCGTGAAGCGGATGTCCTTCGGGGTGTAAGGCGGCTTATTGTTGATCGACTCGCCTTCGCCGAACTTCACCCACGGCCGCGTTCCGTAGATGGCTTCGCCGTTGACGTCGAGCCACCGCCCGATGCCCAGCATCAGACCAACCTGCTCTTCGGGAATCGTGCCGTCGGCCTCAGGCGCGAAATTCAGGAGCAGGTTGCCGTTGCGGCTGACGTTCTCGACCAGGCGCCACACGATTTCGTGGACGTTCCAGTAATGCGCGTCGGCCAGGTATCCCCACCTTTGGAACGGCGAATCGTCCACCTGCCACGGCTCGTCCTGCATGGTCGTGGGGCCCCTCTGCTGGCGCTCGTAATCCTTGATGGCGCCCGCCAGGTACGCCGCATCCTTGGTGCAGATCGAGACCTGCTTCTTCCACTCGGCCGCGCGGTTGTAATACGGGGATGTCGCGTTCCACAATTTCGAGATTCGCCTTCGGGTGGGAGACCTCGACGGCGCGCATCTTGGGCATAACACCTCCTATGACTATCTTGTCATCGTGGAGCGGTACGTGAGAATTAGCGCCTCGCATCGTCTGCGCCACTCAAGACCTGGCCAGGATCGCGGCGGCCGCCACAAGAAGATTGGCGACCACCACGGGCATCGATCCCTTCGCCAGGCCGTAGGCAATCCACAAGCAGGCAGCCGCGGCCTGGATGCGGCGGAGAGTTGCGGGGCGCCGAAAGAAATAGGATGCGGTGAAGACCGCGGTGGCGGCCCATCCGACGGCTTCCGGCATCACGCTGCCTCACTGGCCGGCACGGGGCAGATCGTGAGCGAATCCGTCTGCACCTTGTCCCACTCCCGGAGCGCGAAACCGCGCGCTTCAAAGAACTCCCGGATCCGGGTGGAACTCCAGCCCACAATGCTCTCCAGAACCGGCACCAGCACGCTCAGGGCGTCGTCGCTCAGGACGGTCCGCTGCGCGATCTGGGTGATGTACCTGTTTTCGGAGACCGCGATGGTCAACCCGCCGAGACGATTCACGTGCAACATTACGTTCACGTCCGAGCTGCCATCGCCAATGTATGTGACCCTGTTATGGCTGATCGGCAAGGCCGCTCGCAATTCGTCCACCACCGCCACTTTGCCGTAGCCGGCCGGAACGCGTAAGATCGATTGGATCTCGCCGCTCGCGGAATCGTATTGGAACCGGGTGCCGATGATGTGGTCCTCGGAAACCACGCCCTCGAGCGCCGACTCGATGACCTCGTGCGGCGCCGCGGAGACAACATAAAACGAGAAATGGTGTCCGTCCAGATCCTCGAGAAACTGCAAAAGAAGCGCGATGTTCCGCTTCAGGCGAATGCGGCGGCCAACCTCGCGCAGGTGCTCCCCGCGGACGCACCGGTACTCGGGATCGTGCAGCAGCAGGTAGGCGAGTTCCCCGCCCTGCTGCACGAGGTGGATATCCGCCAGGCCTCGGATTCTCTCCTCAAAGCCCTTCAATCCGATCAATTCGCTCAGGACCAGCCCGGAGTCGTTGAAACTCAAGGTCTGGTCGAAGTCGCTGACGAACAGGTGTTCCCTGGCCCTGATTTCCGCCACTGTCTGCATGCGATTCTCCTTCACTTTCTTTGGATGTGCCGCCCGCATCTAAGTTGCTATAGTCAAACGAAAAGCTGTAATATCAGGCATGAACCGGCGCAAATTCACCGCGGAGCCGCACGTGCCCAAGTATCAGCAGGTTTTCGAAAACCTGTCGCGCGACATCCTCTCCGGAAGATACGCGCCGGGCCAGAAGTTCCCCAGCGAAGCGGCGCTGGTTCAGCAGTTCCGGACATCGCGAATTACCATCGGCCGCGCTCTGCGGGAACTGAGCCAGCGCGGCCTGGTGGAACGGGTGGCAGGTTCCGGGACCTACGTCGGGCGCGTCCATGTTTCCGAAGGCAGCCTGTTGTTCGGCCTCCTGATCCCAGATCTGGGAAGAACCGAGATCTTCGAGCCCATCTGTCAAGGCATTGCCGCCGCTCCCCAGGCAAGCCGGCACGCTTTATTGTGGGGACACGCCGCTCCGGGTCAATCATCGCCCGGCGAACAGGCGCTGGGACTATGCGACCAATTCGTCAAGAGAAATGTAGCGGGCGTTTTTTTCGCGCCCATCGAAACAGGCGCAAAGGCCCGGGAAACCAACCTGACTATCGTGTCGCGCCTGGAAAAGGCGCGCATACCGATCGTGTTGCTCGACCGCTGTGTCATGCCGTATCCAGGCCGCTCGCGGCACGACCTGGTGGGAATCGACAACCGGCGGGCCGCATATCTCGCGACCGAACATCTTTTGAGCCTGGGACCGCACCGCATATCGTTCCTGGCCTGCTCGGGCGGAGCTCCCACGATCGAAGCTCGCATCGCCGGATTTCGGGAAGCCTTGCTCGCGAATGGCATCCCACTCGAGCGCGGCCCGGTCCATCGCGTCGACGAGGTTACGGAAGCGAGCATCCGCCCATTGCTGAAGCACCGCAGGCAGGGCGACAGTTTTGTGTGCGCGAACGACCGGACGGCCGGCGAACTCATGAGAGTTCTGCTGGCGTCGGGATACCGGATACCGCTGGACGTGCGAATTGCCGGGATCGACGATGTCGAATATGCCAGCCTGCTGCCCGTGCCGCTGACCACGGTCCGCCAGCCATGCCGGGAGATCGGCGAGGCCGCCATGGAGGCGATGCTCAGCCGGATCGAGCGGCCCGACAGGCTGGCGCGCGACATCCTGGTGGAGTGCCGGCTGGTGGTTCGCGACTCCTGCGGGGCAAGAACCGCCGCACCGTAAGAGGGCTATACTCGAAGTGACAACTTGAGTCGCGCGCTTCGTGGTGGACAACCCGCGCGCAACCGCTCATGGGTTCGGAGTTGGTTGGCACTGCCCAGGCTGCGCCGGCTGTCGCAGGTAGTTTCCCTCGCGCTGTTCGTGGTCCTTCTCTGTCAAACCGAATACCGCGGCGCTCTTCATTCCGCGGGGAACGAGATCCGGCTGCCGTATCCGGTGCGGCTTTTCCTGGAGACCGACCCGCTGCTGGCCATCGCGAACGCGCTGGCCACGCGTGCCCTTTACCGCGGGCTGCTGTGGAGCCTGGCGATCCTCATCCCGAGCTTTTTTCTAGGACGCTTTTTCTGCGGCTGGATCTGCCCTTTGGGAACGCTGAACCATTTCGTGAGCGGCATCCGGTCCGGAAAGAAGGCGGGCCGGCGACGGATCGATTCGAACCGCTACAAGCCGTGGCAGGCCTTCAAGTATTACCTCCTGGTTGCGCTGCTGGTGGCTGCCTTTTTCGGCGGCGCGCTGGTGGGGCTCGCGGACCCCATCTCGCTGGCGGTGCGCTCGCTCGCGGTCTCGATTCTGCCCGCGTGGAACCTGGCGCTGGACGCCGGCTTCCGGCAGCCGTATTTTCGCCAGGCCTTTCCTCTCGGCGTGATCTTCATCGCCATCCTGGCGCTGAACCTGCGCATCACGCGGTTCTGGTGCCGGGCGGTGTGCCCGCTGGGCGCGCTGCTGGGCGTGGCCTCGCGCTGGAGCGTGCTGGGCCTGGAGAAGCGCGCCGGCGATTGCGACGACTGCAACCGCTGCCTGCTCGATTGCCAGGGCGGAGACGACCCCATCCCGGGCGTCCCCTGGCGCAAGGCTGAATGCCATCTCTGCATGAACTGCGTGGCGGAGTGTCCGACTGGCGGCATCCGGTTCCGCTTCTTTCCGCAGCCGCCCACCGCCCTCGAAGGCCCCGGCCTCGAACGCCGGAAGGTGCTGACCAGCCTGGCCGCGGGCGCCATCGCACTTCCCCTGCTGCGGGCCAACACGGGCCTCGCGGCGGAGCCGCACGAACGGCTGATCCGCCCGCCCGCGGCCCTCGACGAGAGGCGCTTTCTGGCGCGCTGCATCCGCTGCGGAGAGTGCATGAAGGTGTGCCCCGGCAATGCCCTCCATCCGGCGTTTACGGAAGCCGGGTGGGAGGGAATCTGGACGCCGGTGCTGGCGCCGCGCATTGGCTACTGCGAGCCCAGTTGCGCGCTCTGCGGCCAGGTGTGTCCTACCGGCGCCATCCAGGAGTTCACCGCGGAGCAGAAGGCGTGGGTCGCCGCCGGCGCGGACGCGAAGCCCATCCGGCTCGGGACGGCGTTTCTGGACCGCGGTCGCTGTTTGCCCTGGGCCATGGCCACCGAATGCATCGTCTGTGAGGAGCGCTGCCCCACCTCGCCCAAGGCGGTGTACCTGCGGCCTGCCGCCGTTATCGGCCCGGCCGGAATTGCCGCGCAGGTGCGGCAGCCGTACGTCGATCCGGCCCGGTGCGTGGGGTGCGGGGCATGCGAGTTCGCCTGCCCGGTCCGCGACCGTCCCGCGATTTATGTCACCAGCGCCGGAGAGAGCCGCTCCGGGAACAACCAGATGCTCCTGGGCGGCCCTGCGATACCGCCCGCCTGGTTTCCCGATACTGGTGAAGTGCCGGGCTGGACCAGGTCGGGCGAGACCCGCTCGTTTGAAGCCGCCGATCTCTGGAAATACGTGGATGGCGATGCGGAGCGCTATCTGCGCGCGGGCGTCCGCCGGACGCTCACGGCGAACTACCGCTATCGGGGCGGCCTCGAGGCGGTGGCGGACATTCACGTCCTGGCGGGAGCGGAGGGCGCCGCGGCGATCTTCGAATCCGAATCGGCCGCGGGGAGTCACTCCGTCGCGCTGGGTGATGCGGGCCGGAGTTATGGGCAAAGTCTCACGTTCCGCAAGGGCCCGTTCTTCGTGCGCCTGGTGGCGTTTCAGGATGTGGCGGGCGTGGAGGCGGCGCTGGTGAGCCTGGGGCGCGGCATCGAAGCGAGACTGGCGTCTCAGGCGCAGAGTGGGTAGCGCGGTCGCCAGCGTCCGCGGCTTAGGAGACGGGCGTTGACCTGCGACGGCAGCGGTGGGACTGCCGGACCTCAATTCACCAACTCCGGGTGAAGCCGATACTCGCGGTCGTGTACCAGGGCACCGTGACAACTTTGTTGAACGTTTCCTGGATCCAGATGGAGCTGTGGTCATTGAAATGGACGATGGCTCCGAAAGATTCGCCGTTGTAAAAGCGGCTTTCCAGGTGAGCGTAGCCGGTCATGCTGGTCATGCCCCCTTGAATCCAGGTATAGGCACTCACACGCCTGGTCTTTGGCAGGCCGAAGTTTTTCATCAAACCGACAGCTTCGGTGTGCGATCCATAGTCCGTATGGAGAAAAGCGTGCGAGCCTCCATTCTCGTAGGTGTAGGAAAACGTAATCTCATCGCCGATCGGGTCCTTTTTCAGAAACCCGAACGTGTGGCCGAGACCAATGTTGTAGTTGGCCTTTGGCGCGAGGCCGGGTCGAATCACGTCCGAACCGAACATCACAAACAGGTCCGTTGAGGTTCCGCCAGTGGGAACCTCGGAAGAGTCCTGTGCAAACCCAATCACAGGTGGAATGAGGCATGCCAGAATCAGCGCGCGTGCCCGATGGGATCGCTTGTGAATACATGCAGCCATGGAGGGTCCTCCGTTCTTCATCAAAGACTGTGCGTCCGGACTTTGCGGCTTGGCAAAAGGGACTCGTGAACGTGGAGCGAGGGCCGGGCTTGCGTGGCCCGGAATCGGAAATCAGTACAGTATAGCCGGCGAAACGTGAAAAAGTCATGAAAGCCAAAGGCCTGAAAAAAGACTTTCAGCCGCCGATGAACGCGGATCAACGCCGATAAACCAGTTGTTTCCAGCGCATCTCTCAGCACCCGGCGCGCCGCGCCGCGAGCCAAGTGGTATAAAGGAATCGGAATCTCCGCAAGGGGCGTGTATGGAGCGACACACCGGCACCAGTCGCCGCAGTCTCCTCGGAGCCTGCCTGGGCGGCGCGCTTCGCCTCGTCGCCGCCACGCCCCCCAAGTCGAAAGTCGTCCTTGCGCGGGACCCGCAATTGCGCTCCCCGGGTGGCTCCGCCGATTCCGCACGCGTGCTGAAGATCGTGGATCGGGCGATGCAGTCGCTCTACGGCGCCGATTCGCCGGTCGAGGCCTGGAAGAAAGTGGTGCGGCCGGGCGAAGTGGTCGGGCTGAAGGTGAACTGCCTGTCCGGCAAGGGCGCTTCCACCAGCACGGTGCTGGTCGAGGCCGTTTGCGAGCGCCTCCAGCAGGCGGGAATCGCGCAGAACAACATCGTCATCTGGGATCGCCTGAACTCCGACCTGGAGAGCGCCGGGTTTCGCGTGACCTCGCGCAAAGACCGCATCCGCGCGATCGGCAACGACACCTCCGGGTACGACTCCGAACTGGCGATCGCCGGGAGCGCGGGCAGCCTGATCTCGAAGACCCTGACCAGCGTCTGCGATGCCGTGATCAACCTGCCGGTGCTCAAGGACCACGGCATCGTGGGAGTGACGCTGGCGCTGAAAAACCTGTTCGGCGCCATTCACAATCCGAACAAGTATCACATCAACGGCGGCGATCCCTATGTCGCCGACGTGAACACGTTCGGGCCGATCCGCCGCAAGGTACGGCTCACCATCTGCGACGGCATCACGGCGCAGTATGAAGGCGGCCCTTCCTATATGCCGCAATGGTCGTGGCCCTACAACGGCGTCATCGCCGCGCGCGACCCGGTGGCGCTGGATTACACGGGGTGGCAGATCCTGGAACGCAAACGCGCGGAAAAGGGCATGAAGCCGCTGCGCGAGATGAAACGGGAACCGTTGTACATCGCCAGGGCAGCCGACGAACAACACCGGTTGGGCACCAACGACCCGCGGTTCATCGACGTGGTGGAGGCCTGATGGCCATGGATCGCAGGACCTTTCTGACAGCGGCCGCGCTCCCGTGTTTCGCGGCCCGCGCCGCGGAGAGCGAGGCGCGGTTCACCAAAGAGGCCAAGTTCTACGAGAAGCTGCCGTACAAGAAGATCAAGTGCAAGCTCTGCCCGCGCGAATGCGTGATCGACGACCGCGAGCGCGGATATTGCGGCGTGCGCGAGAATCGCGGCGGCGCCTATTACACGCTGGTGCATTCGCGAGTGTGCGCCGCGCATATCGATCCCATCGAAAAGAAACCTTTCTTTCATTTCGCGCCCGGCACCATGGCTTTTTCGGTGGCCACGGCGGGCTGCAACGTGAACTGCAAAATGTGCCAGAACTGGGACATCTCGCAGTCAAGGCCGGAGCAGGTGGACAGTACTTACTTTCCGCCGGAGAGGCTGGCCGCCGCGGCACGGCAGGCCGGCTGCCCCTCGATCGCGTATACCTACAGCGAGCCGGTGGTGTTTGTGGAGTATGTCCTGGATGCCGCGGAGGCCGGCCACGCCGCCGGTGTGAAGAGTGCGGTGGTGACCGGAGGCTACATCCAGGAGGATCCCCTGAAACAGTTGTGCCGGCGGGTGGATGCCATCAAGGTGGACCTCAAAGGATTTTCGGAGAAGTTTTACAAGGAAGTGGTCAACGGCGAGCTGAAACCCGTGCTGAACACGCTGGCCACCATCCGCAAGCAGGGCGTGTGGAACGAGATCGTCTACCTGGTGATACCGGGGCTGAACGACTCCGAGCAGGAGTTCCAGGGGCTGGCCAGGTGGGTGAAATCGGAGCTGGGCCCGGACGTTCCGCTGCACTTCACGCGCTTCCACCCGGAGTACCTGTTGAAGAACCTTGCGCCGACTCCGCTGCCGACCCTGGAACGGGCCAAGGCCGTGAGCGACGCCGAAGGGCTTCACTATGTCTATATCGGCAACGTTCCCGGCCATCCGGCCGAGAGCACCTACTGCCCGAAGTGCCGCCGCGCGGTGGTGGAGCGCGCCGGCTACGTGATCCGGGGGATGCACCTCGACCAGGGCAAATGCCGGTTCTGCAAGCAACCCATCCCGGGGGTCTGGGGAGGAACGAGTATTCTATGAGATTTCTGCCTTTGAGTATCCTGGCTTCGGCCGCGGCCGTGGTCCTGCTGTTCCACAGCGGGAGCACCAGGGCGGGCGAAGTGCAAAAGATCAGGCCGGCGGCGGTCGCGGGGAGCTTCTATCCGGCCGACCCGAACGAACTCGGCAAGATGCTGGACGATTTTCTGTCGCGGGCCGCGCCGCCGCCGCTCGAAAACGTCGTGGCGCTGGTGGCGCCGCACGCGGGGTATGTGTATTCCGGCCCGGTGGCCGCGTACTCGTACGCGCTGCTGAAAGGCCGGAAAGTGGACCGGGTGGTGGTGATCGCGCCGTCTCACTACGAGGCCTTCGGCTTCTCGTCGGTCTACGACGGCGCCGCCTACACCACTCCGCTGGGCCGCGTGCCGGTGGATCAGGCGTTCGCCGCGCAACTGGCGAAGGCGAGCCCGCTCATCAAGCTGTCGGGCGCCGGACACACGCCTTCCGCCGACAAGCCGGAGCACTCGGTGGAGGTGCAGTTGCCATTTCTCCAAAGGGTGCTGGGGCAGTTCCAGGTGGTGCCCATCATCATGGGCGATCAGAGCTACGACAACTGCCGCGCCCTGGGACTCGCGCTGGCGAAACTCATCAAGGGCACCAACACGTTGATCGTGGCCAGCTCCGACCTTTCGCACTACCACACCTACGACGAGGCGGTGCGCATGGACCGGAAGACGCTCAAGGGCGTCGAAGAATGGGACTATCTCAACCTGTCGCGCAACCTCGAGCTGCGCGTGTGGGAAGCGTGCGGCGGCGGCCCCATCGTGGCCGCCATGATTGCCTCCGAGCGGCTGGGAGCGTCGCACGCCAAGTTGCTGAAGTATGCGAATTCGGGCGATGCCAACGGCGACCATAGCCGCGTGGTGGGCTACGGCGCCCTCGCCTTTGTGAAAGCGGCGGGCAGCGCGAAGTCCGCCGAAGCGAAGTTCTCGCTCACGCAGAAGGAGAAGGACGACTTGCTCAAGATCGCCCGCAAGTCGGTGGAGAGCGCGGTGCGGGACGGCAAGGAGTACGCGCCCCAGGCCGCCGAATCGGCCGCGCTCGCGCAGGAGCGCGGGGCGTTCGTCACGCTGAAGGAGAAAGGCCAGCTTCGAGGCTGCATCGGCTACGTGGCGCCGATCAAACCGCTGTACCTCACGGTGCGCGACGTGGCCAGCCTGGCGGCCTTGCGGGACAGGCGTTTCCGCCCGGTGGCCGCGGCCGAACTGGGCGCCCTGGAGTACGAAATCTCGGTGCTGTCTCCGCTGCGCCGCGTGCTGGACATCAAAGAGATCCAGGTGGGAGAGCATGGCCTGATTATCCGCAAAGGCGACATCGAAGGACTGCTGCTCCCTCAGGTGGCGACCGAGGAGAAGTGGGACCGCGTAACGTTCCTGGAGCAGACCTGCTACAAGGCCGGCCTGGCGGGGCGTGCCTGGCAGGACGCGGACACCGACATCTTCCGCTTCACCGCGGTGGTCTTCGGCGAACGGAAGCAGTTGGAATCGGTCACGGCGCCGGATCTGTTTCAGAAGCCGGGCGCATGGCCATCACCGCCGGCGCCAGGCTCACCATCGCCGACACCACTGCCGTTTTGAAGAAACCGAATACCGGCACGAAGTACGCGCTGAACAGGATCGCGCCGAGGCACGAGCCGGCCAGATCGAGCGCATAGAGAGTCCCCGGACCGCTCGTCCGGCCGGGGACGAAGAAGACCCGGCTGGCGATCGGGAATTCGGCTCCGCCCAACATCCCGCAAGCCACAGCCAGCCCGGGGAAAAGAACCTGGCTCACGATGAATAGACCCGCGGGGCTGGTGACCCGCGCGGCCCCTTGGAACACCGCGCACAGCAGCAGCGCGGTGAGAGCGGCGGCGATCTGCAAACATGCCAGCGCCCGCATGTTTCGGGCCTCGAACGAGCGCATCACCAGCCAGGCGCCTAGCGCGATTCCGGCCATGAAGCCCGCGATCAATACCGCGAGCTGATGGTACACGTAGCCGTAGATTGCCTGAAACGCCAGCAGCAGCATGATCTCCAGGCCGATCAGCGTGAACCCCATGGCGGCGGTGCAGCAGGCGGCGGCAACCCGCGGCCGCCGCCGGCCAACCACCAGCGCCAGCAGGAACGCGCCCACACCGCACGCCAACCTGGCGAAACCGACGTTGGCCGCCGCACGGAAGAGCCGGCGATATTGCTGGTTGAACCGGCTGCTCCACAGCGCGACATCGAAGTAGTAGGCGATCGGAGCGAAGTCGTGGTTGACGGGCGTCGCGGAGTCCGGCCGGATGCGCGCCTCCAATTCGCGCATGCGGTCGGGCGCCATGCGAAAGGGGATGTAATACTCCCGCACATACGTGGTTTCGAGGTGGCGTTCCCGAAGCCGCGAAAGAAGTTCCGCGGCGCCCGACGCCAGGATGCCCGCCCGCTTTGCCGCGAAGAAGTGTACGGTCTCGCCAGGGATGGCCGCCACTTCGGGAAACACCGCCCGCAGGCTCTTGTGAATGGTGCGAAGGAACTCCGCAAGCTCCGGGCTCATGTAGTCTTCCGACGACGAAAGCCGGAACGAGAGCACTCCGGTTGGCGTGAGTCTGCGGGCCGCCTCTTGGAAGAATTCCACCGTATAGAAGCGGTTGAGTTGGGCGGTCTGCGGATCCGGGAGGTTGACGATCACGACATCGAACGTGGCATCGGTGGTCTTCAGAAACAGGCGCCCGTCGGTGACGTGAACGCGCACGCGCGAGTCCGCCTCGACGGGGCTCCATTCGTCAGGGAAGTAGAGGCGCGCCAGGTCGAGGATGGCGGGGTCGAGCTCCACGTAGTCCACGCGTTCGAGTCCGGGGTGACGGAGCGCCTGCGAGATGCTGCCGTTGACGCCCCCGCCGATCAGCAGTAGCGTGTGCGGCGCGGGATGTTCGAGCAGCGCATAGTGGACCGACTCCTCGGCCGCCGCCGGATCGGGTGCATGAAAAAGCGCCACGCCGTTTTCGTAGACGCTGCGGCTGGCCTCGGACCCCACTACGGCCAGGTTCCCGTACACCGAGTTGCGCGTCGCGATCAGGTGGAAGCCCCTCCAGAGGTACCGTTCGGAGATGCGCTCCAGTCTCGGAACACCGCCGGGAAGCGCGGCCAGCGTGCAGAGCGCAAGGATTCCGCACAGGGCCGCCAGGCGAGGCCGCGGCGCCGCGACGGTCAGTGCCGCCGCCGCCGCGAGATTCAGCAACGCCACCAGCGATGCAATTTCGAGCGAGCCGAGATACCGCACTAGCACCAGCCCCGCCAGCATGCCTCCGGCCGAGGAGCCCAGCGCTTCCAGCAGGTACGCGGAGCCGGTGGCCGACGCGGTGGAACTCGCGGACTGGTTCGCGTAGAGCCGGCTTCCCGCAGTGAACAGGGTCCCGGAGAGAATGCAGAACAGGCTGAGAGTGGCGAGCGAAGCGTACAGCATGGGACCCGGCCCCAGCATTTCTCCGGGCACAGCTCCGAGCGCGATTTTCACGCTGCGCACGGCCAGTATGGTGCAGGGAAACGCGAGCGCGAGGAGCGCCTCCACAGCGGCCGTCAGACGGCGCGGCGATCCAACGGCGAAACGATTCGCCAGGCGGCTGCCCACGGCGGTCCAGAAGAGCCAGCCCGCGAGCATCAGCCCGATGGAGATCTCGTTGCCCGAGAAGACCACCATCAGCTCGCGCAGCATCACGATCTGGGCGATGGCGGCGGTGAAGCCGATCAGGATCAAAACACCTCGGGCTCCGAATCTGGCCTGCACACCACCAGGATTAGACTTAAACTGGTCATGAGTCAAAGGTGAGGCGGGCATGATCGCCGGCAGCGGCCCCCAAGGACGACGCGAAATGCTGATCCAGCTCCTGCGGCTGGGCGGGCTGAGCGGAGCCGCGGCCGGCGCGGGAGTCTGGCTGAGCCGTCGCGGCCTCCGCCCCGAAGAGCCCGCCGGCGCTGTTGTGCGGTCCGATTTCACGGTCCCCTCCGACCCGCGCCTTCCGGAGATGGTGGTCGTTCGCGGCGGCGACCCCGGCCTCATGGCGCGCAGGGCAATCCAGGAAATGGGAGGCATCGGGCGGTTTGTCGCACGCGGCGACGTGGTGGTGCTCAAGCCGAACATCGCCTGGGACCGGACGCCCGAGCAGGCGGCCAATACAAACCCTCTCGTCGTGGCGGAAATCGCCCGGCTCTGCCGAGAAGCCGGCGCGCGCCGCGTGGCGGTGACGGATGTCTCGATCGACGAACCGCGCCGCACGTTTGCGCGCAGCGGGATTGCCGCCGCGGCCCGCGTGGCCGGGGCCGAAATCATCCTGCCCGAAGAGCACCTGTTCCGGAACGTGGACCTGCGCGGCGACGTCCTGCACTCGTGGCCGGTATTGGAGCCCTTCCTGAACGCCGACAAGATCATCAACATCCCCATCGCCAAGCACCACAGCCTGACCGGCGTCACGTTGGGCATCAAGAACTGCTACGGCATCCTGGGAGGGCCGCGTAACCGGCTGCACCAGCGCATTCACGAAAGCCTGGCGGACCTGGCCTCTTTTCTGCGTCCCACGCTGACCATCATGGATGGGTACCGGGTCTTGATGCGCAACGGGCCGGGCGGCGGGAATCCAGCGGACGTGGCGTTGAAGCAGACGCTGGTTGCGGGGACCGATCCCGTGGCGCTCGACGCCTACATCGCCAAGGCCTGGTGGGACCTGGACTGGAACACGCTTCGCTACCTGAAGCTGGCGAGCGAGCGAAATTTGGGGAAGCTGGATTTTGAAAGCGTTCGCACCCGCTTCGTGACGGTCTAGCGCACGGAGGCATTATGCGGCTGCTGCCGGTATGGGTCCTTCTGATCGGCGTCAATGCCTGGGGCGCCGGCCCGCTGTTCAACATCCGGTCAGCATCAGCAGCGCCGACCGGAACAGGCCGGTGACCGCCCTGACCATCAACATCGAAGGGTTGCCGGAAATGCCGATCGGCGTGTCCGCGCGGAAGCCGGTGGCCGGAAGTCCCGTGATCCGGCTGGACCGCTGCGCGGGCGCGGTGGTGCGGGGAAGCAGGGCGTTCCAGGCACGGGCACGTTTCTTTCGGTGGCCCCGGGCGAGATGAAGACCGTGGTGCTCGAAGGGAATGCGCTCGGAAGTGCGCGGAGAGCTACGGAGGAGGCGTCCACCGACTTTTGGCAGGCGCCTCGGGCGAAGGAGTAGCTACCGCGGCGGCGGAAGCGTGGAAGAAGCCGCGGGCTTGCCGTCCACGGTATCGATCTCCATCATCTCGACGCGCGTACCGTCCGGGTCGAACAGGCCCACCTGCCGCTTGTTGTCCACGCCCAGGTTGATTTTCATCTCGCGCGCGTAGTTCTTTCGCGCGGGCCGCGCTTCGAGGGTCGCCACGGCCTTCGCGATATCGGGCACGACCAGGCAGATGTGGTGCGGGCTGCCGCGCCGGTCCGGCGGCGGAAGATCCTTATAGAGCATGAACTCCACGTGGTTGTCGCCATCCGGCACGCGCATGTTGACCCAGGCCAGTGTCGTGGCGGTGAGGCTGTTGCCGCGCCACGTCTCGTGGCAGCCCAGGATCCCGCCGTAGAACCGCGCGGCCGCGTCGAGGTTGCCCACGAGGATTCCCGCATGCATCATCCGGTCGGAAATGCGCGTCGCGGGCATGTGCTTGCCGGTGTCTTTGCCAGTCCAGCTATCGGGCAGGTATTCGACGATCTCCACGGTGTGGCCGTCGGGATCGACGACCGAGATCTTCCGATTGCCGATGCGGTTCACGGTCACCTGGTCCGGCACTTTGACGCCGCGCGAAGCCAGGTACCGCCGCATGCGTTCGACGTCATCGGTGTAGAGCCCCAAGTGGTTCAACTGGCCCTCGCCCCGGTTCGGTTCGTTCACCAGCTCGACGTACTGATGGTCGTTGATTTTCAGGAAGGCCATCTGCACCGTGCCATCGGGCTTAGGCAGCGTGAAGGACTCCTCGTACCCGAGAAAGTCCTCATAAAATGCGCGCGCCTTCGCCAGGTCGCCGACGAAGATGGAGTAGTGGGCCACACCGAAAACTTTCGGCCGCGCCGGAGGCGCCTGGGCGGAAAGCGACAAGCACATCAGAAACCCGAAAATATACCTCATGGGTTTCAGGGTAAGTCGCCGCGGCAGGCTGAGGCAAGCGCCACGGCGGCGGTTGGAAAATCCTGGAGCAATGGGAATAAAAGGTCCCAATCAGACGGCTGGACGTATAATCGTTGGGGAACAGTAAGCCAAACGGAGATCCTGGCTGCGAACCGGTCTCAGGCAGAGGTCACGCCGTCGGCGGAGGTTGTGCGATGAGGGTCCGGTTCGGGTTGTTTCTCCTGTGTGCGTTCGTGTGTGCGGTGCCGCATATTACCGCTCAGAGCGGAACGTCAGGCATAGTGATCAGCCAGGTGTATGGAGGGGGCGGTAACTCCGGGGCCACGCTGCGGAATGACTTTATAGAACTTTTCAATCGTGGCGGCGCGCCGATTACGGTTACCGGCTGGTCTGTCCAATATGCCTCGGCAACAGGAACCAGTTGGGACCTTACGGCGCTCAACGGCGTTATCCAGCCCGGTCAATACTATCTGATTCAGGAAGCGCAGGGCACCGGCGGATCGGCGTCGCTGCCCACACCCGATATTTCGGGTGGTATCAACTTGAGTGCCACCGACGGCAAGATAGCCCTTGTGAACAATTCGACGGACCTGAACGGGGCGGCTCCCTCAGGCCCCCAGATCATCGACTTCCTGGGCTACGGCGGGGCAAACGCCGCTGAGGGAAGTCCCGTTGCGGCGCTCGACAATATTACGGCGGCAATCCGCAAGTCTGGCGGCTGCACCGGCGCCAACAACAATCGGGCAGATTTCAGCTTGGGTTCACCCGCGCCTCGGAACAGTCATTCGCCCATAAATCTCTGCTCACCCATCCCTTCCAAGGCGGACCTGGTGGTGACGGCGCTGGCGGCGCCCACCAGCGGAACGGTTGGCGGCACTCTGACCCCAACGACGACGACAGTGAAGAACCAGGGCGGGGCGGCAGCGGGACCGTTCCGCGTGGGATTCTACTTGTCACCCAGCGCGAGCATGACGTCCTCGACAGTGTCCACGGGAACGTATTGCACAGTGAGTAACGGGCTGGCGGCGGGCAGCACCTTCAGTTGCAGCAATAGCATCGGGATTCCATCGAATCTGCCGCCGGGCGCCTGGTATCTGCTGGCAGTGGCGGACGACCAGGGTCAGGTGGACGAATCGGACAAGACCAACAACCTGCGCGCGTCCGATAGCGGCGCCATCACTCTGAGCGGCGCGGCGGGCGGCGGGCAGCCGTGCGGCGTAGAGCGCTGGCCGGTAAAGACCGGGACGGATGCCGATGCCAAACTGGTGAACCTGAACAATGTCACTCCCACGACGATCGCGAACCTGGTGGCCCTGTCGGCGCCTTCGAACAAACCGGAGAGCAACCGCGTGCAGCCGACCGAAACAACCCTGTTTGTGCTGGGCGCCACCCTGACCGAGTACACGCTCGAAGACGATTCCGACTACCACCTTGTGCTCTCGGACCCGGCCGGAAAGACCATGATTGCCGAGATTCCCAGCCCAAACTGCATAGGCTCGCTCAGTCCGTTCGCCGCGGGCATCGCCAGCGCCCGCCCGGAGTTCGATGCCCGCTTTACAGCCAGTACCGATTTCAAGACCGCTGACATTCAGGTAAAGGTCACTGGCGTTGGATTCTTCGATTTTGTGCACGGCCAGACGGGTGTAGCGCCGAATGGGATCGAACTGCACCCGGTGCTGGACATCATCTTCAACCCAACGCCAACGATCACGTCGGTCAACACCGCCGGCGGCTTTCCAAACATCGCGCAGAATGACTGGATCGAGATCAAGGGGATAGGCCTCGCTCCTTATGCTGTCGGACCGAACGGAATGACGTGGAGCAGCGCGCCGGAGTTCGCCGCCGGAAAAATGCCCACCCAACTCAGCAACGTTAGCGTCAAGGTCAATGGGAAACCCGCGTACGTGTACTACATCAGCGAGACACAGATCAACGTTCTCACGCCACTGGACGGCGCCCAGGGTCAGGTGCCGGTCGTCGTGACAAATGCAACGAACGCCAGTACGGCCTTTGCCGCGACCCTTGGCGCCGTGGCGCCCTCCTTTCTCCTATTCGGCGCTAGTAAGTACGTCGTTGCCACTCACGCCAACGGATCGCTGCTGGGCCCAGTGTCGATATCGGCCCCCGGCTATTCCTTTACGCCGGCCCAACCGGGGGAGACGATCATCCTATATGCCGCCGGGTTCGGACTGCCCGGTACGACCATAGTTGACGGTTCTTCGACCCAGGTCGGCGCATTGCCAGCCCTCCCCGTTATTCAGATTGGAGAAGCCTCCGCCGAAGTGCAGTTCGCCGGCGTCATCAGCCCGGGGCTATACCAGTTCAATGTGGTGGTTCCGGCCTCGGCGTCCAATGGCGATAACCCGGTGACCGCCAGTTACGGCGGCCTCCCGACCCCCGCCGGCTCGCTGATCGCGGTACAGCGTTGAGCTATGCGCGGGGCGAGGCGTGCGACGCCACAAGACAACCCGGCCCACCGATTGAGGAATCGTTTTTGATAGACTCTGTGGCGGTGACACATATGGGCTGGTATAGAATCGCTTTCTCCGGTTTGCTCTTCACGGCATTGGCCGGCGCGCAAACTCTCAACTGTAGTTTTCAAGGCTATAAGGCGCTCGACGGATTGAAAGCCGAGATGCGCGCGGGTTCCTTGGAACTGATCTGGCAGGGCGAACGGGGTCAGACCCTGCGCGCCACCCTGGGGGTCAACGGCGGCCAACCCGTGGTGCGCGAACTGGCCGTGGAGAAGAACGGCAAGTGGTCCGCTTTGGGACACGACCTCACGCCGGAATACCAGGTCACCACCGGCCGGCGGCGCATCTCCGCCCAGCAGGAGGTTCCACTGCGTCAACTGGGCATGTTTACACCCGAAATCATTGAACGTCAGAAATGGTTTGCGTTCTGGGATGCCCCCCTGAACGTCCCCGGGCGTCCCGGCAGCAATGCGGCCGTCGATCTGCCGCGCAAACCCGAAGAGATCCAGCGCGCCCCGGCCACCTTTCAAATCACCGGCTGCCAGGTCGATACCGATGGCGCCCGCATCGAAGCGAATTTCCCGGGAGTCTCGCTCGGCCTCTTCTCCGGAGGCCTGCGCTACACCGTGTATCGCGGCACCAACCTGATTCGCCAGGAGGTGATCGCCAAAACCGACGCACCGTCGGTGGCCTACAAGTTCGCCGCCGGCCTCAAGGGATTCAGCATCGGCAACGATACGCGCCTGATGTGGCGCGATATCGCCCGCGGCTGGCAGCACTACCTGTTCGGCGGCGAAGTCAATACCGATGCCGTGGCAGTGAAGACGCGCAACCGGGTGGAAATCATCGAAAGCGGCGCGGGCTCGGTGGCCGTCTTCCCCGCATCCCACAAGTTCTTCTTCTCGCGCGAAGTGGAATCCAACCTCGGATACAACTACTACCGTAAGGACAGCGACACCACTTTCGCCGTGGGAGTGCGCCAGGCCGATCGCGAGGAATCGTTCAAGCCTTACGGCAAAACCGACGCCGTCTGGCAGCGCCGCGTCAGCCAGGCGCGCGAATTCGAGGAGAACTTCGCGCTGTACAACGCTCCTCCGGGCAGCATGCAGCGGATGGCCGTCTACTTCTATCTGGACTCGGGCAACGCGGAGGCCGCCCAACAGGCGGTGATGGCCTTCACCCACGACGATGTCTACAAACCCCTGCCCGGCTACCAGGTGATGGTCAGCCACTTCCACTTCCATTTAAACGAGGAGTTGACCGACGCCGGCACCCTCGATTACGAGCCGCAGTGGATTCCGACGTTCAAAGCGCTGGGCATCAATATCGCCGCGTTGTGCGACTTCCACGCCGATTCGCATCCCACCGATACGGGCAAGATTCGTCTGGACGAGCAGCGCGTCTACTTCGAGGGCAGCGCCCGCCTCTCGGATCGCGATTTCCTGATCATCCCCGGCGAAGAGCCCGACGCCACTCTGGGCGGCCACTACATGTTCCTATTCCCCAAGCCGATCTACTACACGCACGCTCCGCTGCGGCGCGCGGGTTCCACACAGCCGGCGCCGCCGGAGCAACCGTACGTCGAAAACATCGCGCCCTACGGCAAGGTCTATCACACATCGTCCCCCGAAACCGAAATGCGGATGCTCAACGACGAGCACGCCCTCATGTGGCAGACTCACCCGCGAACCAAGAGTTCCGACGGCTACCCGGATGCGGTGAAGGACAAACCACACTTTCTCAGCGACCGTTTCGCCGGCGCGTCCTTCCAGTCGCTGCCCGTCGATCAATCCCAGAAGCGTCTCTGCGAGGTGCGCTGCCTCGACCTGCTGGACGATATGAACAACTGGGCGGGCGCCAAATACCTGATCGCCGAGGGCGACACTTACACCAAGTCCCCGGAAGACGAGACCTTTCCGCAACTGGACGTCAACTACGTCAAGCTCGACCGCCTGCCGAAGTTCTCCGACGGTTGGACGCCGGTGCTGGATGCCCTTCGCGCCGGCAACTTCTTTGTGACCTCGGGCGAAGTTCTGCTGCACGACTACTCGATTCAGGGGGCGGGCGGCAAGCGCACCTTCGTCGCCGACGTGGATTGGACCTGGCCCGCCGAATTCGTCGAGTTGGTTTGGGGCGACGGCAAGACCAGCGGCCGCGAAATCATGTCCGCGACGTCGCTGGCGCCTTTCTCGCGCCATCACTACAGCATCCCGTTCGATGCCGCCGGCAAGAAATGGATCCGTTTCGCCGCGTGGGATTCGGCGGGCAACGGAGCATTCACGGAGCCAGTGCATTTGCAGTGAACGATGCTTCCCGACGGGATGCCGCGGCCGACCGCGTTTGTCCCTGGTGGATCGGATACCTGCTGGCATGTCCGCTACGGCGGTGGGCCCACCGGCAGGGCCGTCGCCGTGGGCCGCAGAGCACAAGCTACCCTCAATTGGTGTAGTGTTTAAGTTGCGCGCAAGTTTCATACGAGAGGATTCCGATATGGGATTTCGATTTTCACGACGAAAGATGATGCAGGGGGTGGGTGGCGCCGCCCTGGCGCAGTCCCTCGAGACTGCCGAGGCAGCGCCCGCGCCGCGCAAATGGCCGATTGAGGAAGGTCCGGACACGCCCAAAATCTGCCTATCGTTGGGAGACGGCGGCGGGCCTCTGCCTGCCAGTATGCGGCCAGAGGCTCCGGTCGCGGTTGCTCCGGGCGCGGCGGGTCCTGGAGCTGCGGCGGGCCGGGGAGGAAGAGGCGGTGGTGGCGGAGGCGGCTACGGCGGATTTCTTCCGCCCAAGACGGAAGCCGCACCGGTTCCACCCGCGGATGCGGCTGGACGCGGAGGCCGGGGCGGTTTCGGCGGCAATCCCGCCGCCAGCTATCAGCGCATCCGCCAACTTGGCGTGACTCACCTGCTGGGCGTCGGAATCGGGGGCTCGCCCTGGACCGAAGAGAACGTACGCCGCGCCGTCCAGACCGCCAAGGATGCCGGATTGGTGGCCTACAACGCGATGATCAACCTCCCCAGCAGCGTCATCTACGGCAAGGAAACCCGGGCCAAGGAGATGGAGCCGTTCCTCGCATCCATCGAGGCCGCCGGGAAGGGCGGGCTGACGGTGGTGGAGTACAACTTCTACGCGCACCGCGCCATCGAGGGCTATTACGAGACAGTGGGCAGGGCCAAGGCGGGCTACACGGGTTTCGACTACGAGCTCGAATTACTGGTAAACGAGAACGGCGCCGTGGTGCAGCCGATCTACCGGGACGAAAACGGACAGATCACGCCCGAGACACTGGCCGAGTTCCCGAACGCCAAAAAGGTGAAGTTCAAGGACCTGCCGCCGCTGGCCAACGAAGGAGCGCACAACCTGCAAGAGATTTGGGCCAACATCACCTGGTTTCTGAAAGCCGCGGTTCCCGCCGCCGAAAAAGCGGGCGTGCGCCTGGCACTCCATCCCAACGATCCTCCGGCGCCGATCAGCCGCGGATCGCAGCAGATCATGGGAACGGTGGCGGGCTGGAAGCATCTCATCGAGATCGTCAACAGCCCGGCGAACGGCATCACCTTCGACTGCGGAGTGACCCGGGAGATGGGCGACGACCCGGTGCCGGTGGCCGATTACTTCGCCAGCCGGAAGCGCATCAACCACGTGCACTTCCGCAACGTGCAGGTAGTCAAGCCTTACGAGAAATACCAGGAGGTCTTCATCGATGCGGGCATGGGCGACATGTTCGGCGTCATGAAGGCGCTGGTGAAGAACAAATATACGGGGACGATTTACCCCGAGCATCCGCGCGCGCTGGACGCCGACAGGGACCGGGTAGCGCCCGGCGGCCGCCTGGGCGGCTATCCCGGCGGCGGAGGGTACACGGGCATCACTTACAGCGTGGCCTACACCAGGGCCATGATGCAGGCGGCCCTGGAGTCGGTGTAACAACGCGCGGCGGCAGGAAGTAAGGCGACATTGGGCCGGGGCCCGGGGTGCGCTCTCGCGAGGTCCGGCCACACTGACAAGACGGGCGTCAAGCGCGACGGAATGGAAAGCTCAAGGGAAGGTAACCCCACTTTAATGCCGCTTACCGTCCCCGCCGATATACAACACGCTGTTTTGGAACGCGTCTCCGCCCAACTTGGGAAAATGTTTTTTGTTTTTCCCCGTAGTTGGATACCACCCTTCACGGGTCTTTGTATTGATGAGCGGTAGAATCGCGCACTGGACGTGGTTGCTGCTGTCCAGCGCGGGCGTGGCGTTTGCCGCGCCGATGCTGCGCCTGTCACAGACCGTGGCGACCCCGCAGGCCAATGTAATCCAGGCCTACAATGCGGGCGATGGGACGCTATCCCCAGGAGTCTCGGTCCCCTCCGGAGTGCCTTGGTTGACCGCCTCCCTGGGCGGTGCATGCCCATCCGGGAGTCCGCCGCAGTGCGTTTTGATCCAGTTCAACTTCAACACGGCAGAGTTGGCGCAAGGAATCTACACGGCCAATGTGACGGTGTATGCGCCGGGCGCCGTGGATTCGCCGCAGAGCGTAATCGCGACGGCGCTGGTGGGAGATAATCCGGGCGCAGCGGCGGACTCTTATCTAACCCCGGGAGTAGTGATCATCGGGTATTCGTGTGGATTCGATCTTAGCCCCCCCACGGTGAATACGCAGGACGGGGGTACGTGGCTGACCGTGGCAGCTGAGAGCGAGGGCACGTTCGGGTTCGACTATTACATCGATTTAGCTCCGCCCCTAACCATGGCGCCAACGAACTATACGGGCAAGGTTGCATGCGGTCAGACAGCCAATGTCCCCGTCACGATGCATTTGACGGCGCAGCCTCTAGCCGTTCCTGCGCCAGGCCAGATCGCGATGACTGTCGTGCAAGGTGGTCCGCCACTGGCCTATCCGTTTCTGCCGGCCATCTCGCTCAATCCGGCGGGAGCAATCGTCGCGACCAGTGTGACCGCGAGTGGCGCCGGCATCAGCGCTTCCCTTTTGGGAGGGAATGTGGCGGTTACCGTGGACCCAGGTTCGCTACAGCCGGGCCCCATTAACGGGTCCGTGACGATCGGATGTGGCGCGGCAAGCTGTCCCGTAGTGGTGCCAGTGAGCCTGACAGTCTCCAGCCCAGGCCCGCCGGTCATCACCGGCTGTGGGCTTTTTCCCGGTTCGGGCGTCTGTGATTTCAGTCTTGGTGTGTTTGACAACGTGACATTCACATCAGGTCCATTTGCGCCCGGCGAAGTGCTAGTCGTCCGGGGAGTGGGCCTATCGGATGCTCCACCTGCGTACGCGAACGGACCTCCGCTGCCGACCACACTGGGAGGAGCCCTCGTGCTTTTCAATGGCACACCCGCTCCTTTGTATTACTCTTCGTCGAACCAGATCGCGTTCCAGTTGCCGTCGGCCACGTCAACCTCGCAGCCGAATCAGATTCAGGTGCGCGACGGCCAGTCCAGCGCTTTCGTCACGGTGCAGGTGCAACCCCACGCTCCCCAAATCGCAGCCATCACCGACGCGGCCTACAACCCGCTCGATGCCTACCACTCGGCGCAGGCGGGCGACACCATCATTGTTTGGGCAATCGGCCTAGGCGCAACGAATCCCGCGGTTCCGGACGGGACAGCCGCGCCTTCCAATACGCTGGCGATCGCCTCCGCTGTCCCGGCAGTGCAGTTCGGTTCCAGCCCCGCGGTGAACCCCAGTTTCGCCGGTCTCAGCCCCGGAACCGTGGGACTCTACCAGATCAATGTCACAATTCCGGCCGCCCTGAGCGGAAATCTCGCCGTCAAACTGGTCTATCCCGATGCGGTAAGCAACGCTGTTCCGATAGCTATTCGCTAGACAGATTGGCCGCGCTGGCGTTCGGCCATCTATTGCTCCGGTCCGGGTCTCCGTACATGACTTGTGGACGAAAGACGGAGTTTGCGGAAACTCACGGGCGGCAGCAGCTAGCCAATCAGCTCGAGCAACCCGTCTACCAACTGGTCCAGCATCTCAGGACCGAGGGTCGCGATCCTCTTGCCAAGACGATCGATAGAAATTGTCCGAATTTGTGAGATCTTCACCCATGAGGACTTGGGCAGCATTTCCGAGGGAAGTGCCATCGTCAATGGGAATCCGGCCCTTTGCGCCTGACTTGTGATTGCCATCGCGATTACGGTTTCGGACTTCCTGTTGAACAGGTCGTGGCTGAGAATCAGTACCGGCCGCAATCCGGCCTGCTCGCGGCCTCGGACCGGGTTCAAGTCTGCCCAGTAGATTTCGCCTCTCAGTATTCGGGCCAAGCGCGGTCTCCCAAACCCTGTTCGGCTAACTGCACTTCCTCTTGCGGGTCGATCTTAGCCAACTCGCGCGCGAGCCGGGTCCGCTTCTCGCGCTCACTCAGCAGGTTCACGGCCGATTGCAGCGCCCGGCTTCGGTTCGGGTACCTACCCTCTCTGACCCACCGGTCGAGATCCGCGACGGTCCTTTGATCCAAGGTTACGGCAATCTTCTGCACCACATCTTGAGTATGACAAAATATCCTACTCGGGCGCAACCCGCGCATGGTTCACGGCAAGAAAACGGGCTTACCGTAGATTACGGCCGGAGGAAATCGTCTACGTCGATTCCAGCCTGCTTCGGAATTGCCCTCAGCGTCCCTTCGGGCATGTCACCCGGGTGATTGGGGACAGTCGTATAACGATTGGCGCGGGCATTGAACCAGATCTCATGACTGCCAGCAGCTTGCCGGTCAAACTCGAAACCAAACAGTTTCAATTTACGGACGACTTCGCGATAGCGGAATCCCGCGCGTCGACCCATTACGCGGCGACCACTATGGTGTAATCACGTCGCTGACTCGTCGTCGGCAGGTTCGGTACGCCTTCGCGCTCACGGCGTGCCTCGATCAACTTACGGGCGACATCGCGCGCGATGTCCAGTGCCTCGCCGACAGTGCGCCCCTGCGCCACAAGGCCTGGGAGTTCGTCCGAGGTAGCGAGGAAAACGCCTTCTGGGAGTTCCTCGATTTGAATTTGGATCGCCAACTCCATACGAGTTGATCCTACCACTTCGCACGCCGCGGTTCTGATAGGGGAGGGGCGTTCGTTCGAATCATTGGTTGTAAGACGGAATTACCGGAAACTCCGACCCTTTCGGTCCACAATGGCCTCAATGGACGAGAGCCCACGTTTCCCCAAGGCCAGCCGGGCCGCGCGCCTGGAGTCGAACCGCGAAACGGGCTTGCGCTCCGCCGACGCTCCCGGTACCGATGAGGGGGCACAAATCTTAATACTCCGGCGTCTGATTGTATATGTGGAGCGGTCTCTTTTCGGAAGCCGCGGAGATGCGGCCATGATGACCCTCGAACTGCGCAACGTCTCCAAACGATTCACCGGCATCGTGGCCGTCGATCATGTTAGTTTCTCGGCCCGCGAGGGCGAGATCACCGGGTACCTGGGGCCGAACGGATCCGGCAAGTCGACCACCATGAAGATGATCACCGGGCTCATCGAAACCACGTCCGGCGAGATCTTCTTCGACGGCCAGCCGATCCGCGGCGACCTGATCGCGTTCAAGCAGCGCATGGGCTACGTGCCCGAGGAGCCGTATCTCTATTCGCACTTGAGCGGCCTCGAGTACCTCATCATGGTGGGCCAGTTGCGCAATCTCCCCGCCAAGGCGACGGCGGACCGGATCGACGGCCTGCTGCGATTGCTCTCCCTGCACAGCGACCGGCATGTTCCGATGTCGTCGTACTCCAAGGGCATGCGGCAGAAGGTGCTGCTTTCGGCCGCCCTGCTGCACAATCCGGACCTCATCCTGCTGGACGAGCCGTTTTCGGGGCTCGACGTTTCCACCTCCCTGGTGCTGCGCAGCCTGGTCCAGGAATTGGCCGCGCGCGGCAAGGTGGTGCTCTTCAGCTCGCACGAACTGGAGACCGTGGAGCGGGTCTGTTCGCACGTGGTGATTCTGCACCGCGGAAAGGTAGTGGCCGACGATTCCATCGAGCGGCTGCGGACGCTGATGGCCCTGCCCACGCTGGAGGAGATTTTCTCGCAGCTCGCCGTGGAGCAGGACACCGCCTCGGTCTCGCGCGAGATCGCCGACCTGATCCGCGCATGAGCGGCGCGCCCCAATGAACACGAAACTGCAATTCCGCATTCTCTATCGCCAGTTCCTGTTCCGCCTGATGGATGTGGAACTGTTGTCGGCGTCCGCCCGCGGGGACTCCAGCCAGTTGTTCGGGCAGTTTGGGGCGCTGCTGATCGCCGTCAGCGTTGGTCTCACGTGGATGGCGATTATGTACGGCGGCCTGAAGATGCGGCCGGAGACGCTGGCTGCCTCGGCCTGGCATTATGAACGCGACTGGGTAACCCTCACCCTGCTGGTAGTGGGCTTGTTCGTGGTGTTGAGTTGGGACTCCACGTTTCTCGACCGGCGCGATGTGCTGGTGCTGGCTCCCCTGCCCGTTCGCGGGCGCACGATGTTCGCGGCCAAGATCGCCGCGGTGGCGTCCGCGCTGGGCCTTGTCGTGGCGGCGTTGCACTGCCTTTCCGGCTTTGCATGGCCGATGGCGTTGGCGCCTCCCGGCTCCGGAATCGTGGGGACGATTCGGTTTGTGGCGGCGTTTTGGATTACCATGCTGGCGTCGGGCGCGTTTCTCTACTGCGCGGTTTTGGGCGTGCAGGGGGTAGCGGCGCAATTGCCCAGAAGGTGGTATCTGCGCGTCTCGTCGTTTCTGCAGATCGCCGCGTTCATCTTGTTCCTCGGTGTAGTTTGCCTCCAACCGTCGTTCGCCACTGCGAAGGCCCTCGGCGCGGCGGAGAATCAGCGGATGCTGGCGCGGCTGCCGTCGTACTGGTTCATGGGCCTTCTGAGCGAACTGAGCGGCGCGTTCCCGGCCCAGGCCCACGGTCTGATGGCGCCGCTGGCACGGCGCGCGCTGGTGGGCCTGGCGACCGCGATATTGGTTGCCGCCGGAGCGTTCCTGCTCTCCTATTTCCGCACGCTGCGGAAGATCGTGGAAGAGCCGGATATCGTGCCCGGCTCGCGCGGTGGCGTGTGGCTGCCGCGATTCGGGAATTCACAACAGACCGCGCTCGTGCAGTTCACCATCCGCACGTTGGTGCGGAGCCGGCAACACCGGTTGATCCTGTCGTTCTATCTCGGAATCGCGTCCGCCCTGGTCGCCGTCTCCATGAAAATGCCGGGGGCGCGAACGTTCTTTGGCATGCTGGCTTCGAGCGTGTTGATGTTGGGCGCCTGGGTCCTGGGGACCCGGGTGGTGTTTTCTCTGCCGCTCGACCTGCGCGCCAATTGGGTATTCCGCGTGACGCCGGTGCGTGGAGGCGCAGGCTGTTTATCGGCCACACGGCGAGCGTTGCTGACGCTCTCGGTGCTCCCGGTTTGGGTGGGCTGCGCTGTGCTGTTTCTGTGGGAGGGGCCGTGGCCGGCGGCAGCGGAGCACTTGCTGCTATTCGGACTTCTCGGCAGCATCCTCGCGGACCTCTCGATGCGGGGCTTTCGGAAAATTCCCTTCACCTGCTCCTACCTGCCGGGGAAATCGAAAGTCCACATGGTGGTCTGGCCCTGCATGTGGCTGCTGGTCATCGCCATTCCGAAGTGCGTGGAACTGGAGCTGCGGGCCATGGCCGATCCGCTGAGCTATTGGGTGATGGCCGTGATTTTGGGCGGGGCCGCGGTCGCGGCACACTGGCTCGCCACTCGGAGCGCCAATCGGAACGCGCCCGAAATTCAGTATGAAGAATCGCCGTCCGACGCAGTGATCGTGCTGAGCCTCGAAGGGCCGGCGTAACCCGACGGAATTCTCAAACGCCGGCGCCTTCTGCAACCAGACGGCACTGCGGCAGCAACTCTCGTAGCCGCGCTCTCCCCTCGGCCGTGATTCCCGTCCTGCCGACGGCCAGCTCACGCAGAGACTTGAATTGAGACAGCAGGCTCACGCTCGCATCCGTGATCCGGCACTGGGAGAGCCACAGCACTTCCAACCCGGTCAGGCCGGAGATCGCGCCGACGCCCCGATCCGTGACCCCGGGAGCGCACACGTCGAGATGCTTCAAACCCGTCATGGCCGCCACAGCGTCCATTCCGTGGTCGGTGATCCGCCCTCCCAGCCAAAGCACTTCCAGGGGTAAGTGTGCCAGGTGGCGCACGCCCTCGTCGGTGAGTCCGGTCATGTGGATCTCCAACTGGCGGAGGCCGGGAAAGGCTGCCAGGGTCTCGGCGCAGCGGTCGCCCGCGCGGCGGCAACCCTCCAGGCGCACATCCCGCAGGGGCAGGCCGGCAAGCGCGGTGAAGTCGCCCTCAATGTTGGTGTAGGCGAGATTCAGGTACGAGAGTTCCCGCAGGGTCTTGAAGTGCTGAAACACGCCATCGTCGATCGCCATTTCGCCGAGCACGAGGCCCTTCAGCCGAGTCAGGCGGCTCAGGGGCGCCAGGCGGCCGTTGCCGATCTCACCGCCCCAGATGATCAGCGTTTCGAGATCGGCATTCGATTCGAGGGCGCACAGGCGCTCTTCGGTGACTTCGCCGCCGGCGAAACTCAGCTCTCGACTGTTCGACATGGGAGTCAGGCTATCACAACCTGGCATGCCGTTTGGAGCAACGAGAGCCCGCGGGAATCGCCCGCCCCACCTTAGTCTAGTTGACGGTGCGTGCGAATACCTTTACGCCCACTCCGGTTACCGGCACGAAGATGCGGTTCGTCTCACTGTCCACGGCTATGGAGTGCCCACCCGCGAAAGTGACGAAGCCCAGGGGGTAGTTGGTCTCGGCATCGACTACCCCCACGCTGGCGGCGCCGAAGTAGTATCGATTGTCCCCGGGGTTGAACCAAATCTCGTCGCCGCTTAGCGTCTGGTCGCCATAACCCTGGCTAAAGGCGAGATGCAGGCCGTTCCTGCCATCGATGAGGTCGCCGCAGGCGGGCATTACGTGCTGCAGCGGCCCCAGCGCTAACCCCGACGGGCTGCAGGACAGAAAGAAGCGGTCGGTTCTCTGCATGGCAATCGGGTCAATGCGGTCCACCGAGCCGCCGGATCCGCCCGAAGCCGGCACGGAAATCAGGAACCTGTTTACCTGCCCGTCCCAGACGGCCTGCTCGAGGCCGCTTTGGTTCAGGTAATTGAGCGTACCTAATATCTTCTGTGTGTCGGTCGAGATGAAGGTCAGGAACGGCGGGTTATCGCTGGGGTTTGCGATCATCACGATGTGGTCGAGCGGGTCGTACGCCAGTTCGTCGGCGCGGAATTTTCCGCCGGTGGGGATAGTGGCCACAATACTCTTCATAGTCAAATCGACTACTTTGACTGTGCTGTCGCCATCGCCCACGTAGAGCTGGTTCAGATAGGGGATAGCCACGACCCCGTTTGGCCCCGACTTGGCGCCGGAACCGGTGTTTCCGACGAACGCAGTCCCGGTGGTGTCTTGCGGAATGGCATAGAGAAACTTCAGCGTCTGAGTGTCGATCACATCGATGCGTCCGGTGCCCGCCGTAGCAGTTCGATCCGCCAGGTAATACCTCCCGTTAGCCGAATCGACCCAACTGATGTCGAAACCGGCGAGTCCCCCCGGGACAGGAATGGTGGCGATCTGTTGGTAGTCGGTCAATAGCTGAAGCGACTGTGCAGCCAGCGTTCCAGTGGCTCCAACAGCCGTCAACAAACACGCCCCGGATACGATCAGCTTATTATGGTTCTTCAAGGTCTCTCCTCCTTTTAAGTTCGATTAGGCAAAAACCGAAAGCTCCGGTGGCCATGATACGGAATACCCGGTTGGTTCCGAGTTTCCGACCAGTATACACACAGCCGCCAACCTCCGATCCTCCGCGAAGTGCGATTCATCACTCAAGCCGCATGGGAGCTTAAGAAACTCCCGATGTGCGGAATGACACGAGGTCGAACCGCCTATAATGGCCGATATGCAGAACCGGACCGCTCTCGCAGCCACAGCTATTCTGATGTGCGCGGCATGCCTGAATGCGCGTGTCACCCGCATCGTCGTCGAGCAACGCGAATCCCCCGCTTATCGCGGACAGTCGTTTGGCAAGGCCGGCCAGTACGAGACACTCAGCGGCCATTTCTTCGGCGAGCTCGACCCTCGCGATCCGCACAACTCCATCATCACGGACATTCAGTTGGCTCCTCGCAATGCACGCGGCATGGTGGAGTATTCGGCGACGTTTGCGCTCTCGAAGCCGATCGATATGTCGAAGTCCAGCGGCGTGCTCTTTTACAGCGTGCCGAATCGCGGCAACGGCGCACCCACGGGGGGCGAGGACGGCTATGTCACGTTGGTCAGCGGATGGCAGGGCGACGTGCTGCCGCGCGCCGGCGCGCAGACCATCAGCGTGCCGATTGCCAGAAATCCGGATGGGTCGCCCTTGACCGGTCCTGTGATCGAGCGCATCATCAACGCGCGACCGGACACCAACACGATCGATCTCACCTCGGCGGCTTACGTCGGCCTGACTTACCAGCGCCCGCTCACTCTCGACACGGCGAAAGCCAGCCTGACGAGGCGGACGTCGCAGAGTGCCCCTGGCACGCCCGTCGGCAGCGCGGAATGGGCATTTGCCGATTGCACGGCGAAGCCGTTCCCCGGCATTCCCGACCCGGCCAAAATCTGCGCGAAGGCAGGCTTCGATCCGGCATCCGAATACGTGCTGGTGTTCACCGCCAAGGATCCGCTGGTGCTGGGCATCGGCTACGCCGCCACACGCGACCTGAATTCGTTCCTGCGATACGCCGAGCGGGACGACACCGGCGCGTCCAATCCCGTCGCGAAGCAGATCAAGTGGGCCTTGAGCCGCGGCAGTTCGCAGTCGGGAAACTTTATCCGGAGTTACATTCACCTCGGCTTCAACCAGGACGAAGCGGGCCGGATCGTGTGGGATGGAGCGAATCCCCACATCGCGGCGCGGCAGCTTGCGCTCAATTTCCGCTTTGCCGTGGGCGGCGGCGCGGCGGGCGTGAACGAGCCGGGCAGCGAAGCAGTTCTTTGGTGGGAGGATACCCCGGATCCGGTCCGGCGCCGGACCACCGCGGGCCTGCTGGACCGCTGCCGCGCCAGCAGCACCTGCCCGAAGATTTTCGAGACCTTCGGCGGGCTGGAGTTCTGGTACCTTCGGGAATCGCCTGACCTGGTTGGCACGAGCGGGAAGGCGGACATTCCGCTGCCGTCCAATGTCCGCCGCTACTTTTTCCCGGGAACCACGCACGGAGGCGGCCGAGGGGGATTCAGCACCGCGACACCGGCCGCAGCGACCGGATGCGTGCTGCCGGCGAATCCCAATCCGGAGACCGAAACGATGCGCGCCCTGACCGCGGCTTTGGTGGCGTGGGTGACGAAAGGAACCGAGCCGCCGCCGAGCCGCTATCCGCGTCTCGACCAGGGCCAACTCGCGCCCGCCACGAAGGCCGCCATCGGGTTCCCCACAATCCCGGGCGTCCCCTCGCCGGACGGCCTGGTGAACCCGGTGTTGGATTACGACTTCGGACCGGACTTCCAGTACAACGATCTCTCCGGCTTTATTACCAAAGAACCGCCGGTGATCAAACAGGTGATTCCCGCGCTGGTGCCGAAGGTCGATGCCGACGGCACGGACGTGGGGGGAGTGCCCTCGGTGCTGCGGCAAGTCCCGCTTGGTACGTATCTCGGTTGGAACGTGACGGCGGCGGGGTTCGACAAGGGCAGGATCTGCACTCTGAACGGCGGCTATGTCCCATTCGCGAAAACCAAGGCGGAGCGGCTGGCCTCGGGAGACCCGCGGCTTTCCTTGGAAGAACGATACGGCAGCCACACAGCTTACGTGGATGCGGTGAAGGCCGCGGCGGAGAAGGCCGTCGCCGAGCGCTTCCTGCTGCCGGCGGACGCGGATCGCCTTATCGCGGAGGCATTGGCCAGCGATGTGCTGGCCGGCAAGCAGCCCTAGAGAATTCCGAATTTTTCGAACGCTTCGCGCGCGGGCATTCCCTGCTCCAGAGCTTTCCTGACGGTCTTCTCGCCCCGGGCTTTTTCGAACGCTCCTCGAAACACGTCCCGCTCCGCTGCCCGGGGAACGATCGAGACGCCATCCAGGTCGCCGAAAACGATATCGCCGGGTTCGACGCGCGTGCCCGACATTTCGATCGGCACGCGGTAGTCCACGACCTTCCCGCGAGGGGCCTGGTCCTGCGCGTAGGATCCGTGAGAGAAGGTGGGGAAGCCGAGCTTCAGGATGCCGCTCGTATCGCGCGAGTAGCCGTCCAACACCGCGCCGGCGGCGCCGCAGTGGATGGCGCGGGTGCTCATCAGCTCGCCCCACAGGGCATAACGCGGGGAGCCTCCCGTGCAGATGTAGACCTCGCCGGGTTTCAGGCCGTCGAGGGCGTCCAGCATCAAACCGAAGGGCCGGCCGGAAAGCGGATGGTGACTCGCGCCGGCTTCCTCGAAGAAATCGGCCTCGAGGACGGTCATGGCCCTCCCGATGGTCACCATGTTCCGTTCCAGCGGCCGGATGGCCGGCGGCAGGAACTGATGCCGGAACCCCAGCTTGTCCATGATGTCGCCGACTACGGCGGTGAAGAGTTCGCGGCGAGCCTGCGCGAACAGATCCGCGTCGTCTTTCCAGAGATCGGTCATTTCGGATTGCGGGCCACTTCGCTGGCCGCCAGCAGGTAAGCGCCGGTGCCCCAGGTTTCGGTGCCCACCGGCATGGCGCGATAGGCGTCGGCTCCCTTCGGGCCGGTACCGGCGGACACGCCGACGACCAGGCCGTCTTTGACGTACCTTTCGTTGATGGCGCGCCAGGCCTTCAGCGCCCTGGCAGTGTAGGCGGGAGGCAACACCCGCAGGCGCACGAGCTTGAGCATGCCATAGGAGAACATCGCCGTGGCGGAGCACTCGGGGTAGCTCCGGGGATCGTCGAGGACGGTGTGCCAGAGCCCGCCGGCATCCTGCGTGGACTCGAGGCCTTTGGCCAGTTTCCGCGCGATGGCAGCGAGTTCCTGGTACTTCGGATCGCGCGGGTTCATGACTTCCATGGTCTCGGCCAGCGACATCAGCACCCAGCCGTCACCGCGGCCCCAGAAGCCCTCGGAGTGCGTGCCGGCCTGCCAGTCCCACATGTGGTAGATGAGTCCGGTCTTCTCGTCCTGGAGGTGGCGCGCGTGAACCACGATCTGTTTGGCGGCATCCTGGGTGTACTCCGGCCGATGCTGCACCTGACCCAGGCCGGAGAGCAACGGGCACGCCATATACAAGGTGTCGACCCAGAGCTGGTGGCTTCCCTGCCAATGCCCGAGGCCGCCGTCGGGACTGCGCTCGGCGGCGGTCTCGATGAAATCGGCCACGCCCTGCGCCAGTTTCAGGTGCTCGGGCTTGCGCCGGTCCTGATAGAGATAGAGCACGGCGCTGGCCGGGCTCCAGTGGCCGCAGTATCCGCGGCGCGCGGGGTCGGGAACGGACGGGCCGATATCCAGAAGCGCCGGGATGTCCCGGGCCTCGTAGATCCGCGCCCATCTTTCCACGTAGCCGGCATACCGCGTGTCGTGCGCCGCGCGGGCGGCCCGCATGAGGCCCATCATCTGCACGCCTTCGCCCCAGTTGAACGGATAGGTTTCCACCGGGGTGCCGATCAGGCGATCGGCCACGCTGGTCAATCCGGGTGGAACCTTGTCCGCGCCGGCGGCGAGCGCTGCCAGCACCGAGGCTCCCGACAGGAGCACGAGAACACGGAATCGCGAAATTGATTTCATGAGAAAACCGCGGCGCTACAGGATCCCTTTCCGATACACTACCCAGCGGAAGTCGCGGCATAGCCCGCAGTCCGCGCCCTCGAAGGTGCGTGCGGCCGCCTTGTCGCCGTCCAAACGCCAGGCGAGCCAGTCCAACTCGATCTTGGTGGCCTCGCCATTGGGTTCCAGGAAGAGTCCGACGTGGCCGGCCCCAGGGTGATCGGCCACGAAGACGGGGACAGCAATTCTTTTGAGGTCGTCCAGGGCGTTCGGCTGGGCCACATCGTCCGGTCCGGAGACCATTTTCTCGGCGCTGGCGCCGCCGCCCGGGCCAGCCCCCCGTCCGGCGCCCGCCTGCGCCTCGCTCCGGGGAGGCGCCTCGGGGCCGCTCAGAATACGGCCCGGAGCGATGGCGATGTAGCCGCGGGAAGCGATCTCGGTGAGGTGGAAGCGCGCGGTTGCGCCGTCGGCGCCGCACCCGCCGTTTCCCCAAATATGGACGCCGAGTTTCCGGTTCCGGGTGGCCGCGGCCAGGTCGTTCGGCTGATACACGACGTATTCGAGTCCGCCGGGCGCCATTTCATAAGCGGCGGGATAAGGCCCGCTGCCCGCCATATCCGGCATCGTCGCCCATACGGCCATCTGGGAGAATGCGCTGGCCGCCTTCTGCCCCAGAGCCGTCGCGGGCGTTGCGGCGCCTCCCGGCGGGTTCTGGGGCTGAGCGGGAGGCTGCATCTGCCCGGCCCCAAGCCCAGCAAAAACCGTGAGAGCCGTTAACAGGACGGCCGCGGCAATGAATCGTGGATGGTGAGTCATGTTTTTTCTTACGAGGAAGCCTGCCGGATCAATCGCAGGCCTGCGCCTTCCGGGTCGTTCCGGATCGCACTGGGGGTGTCGAACACCATGGTTGCCCGGGATTTCTCCGTGTACGCAGGCCATTCCGGAAGGCCTGCGTGGCCCGGCTTGCCCGTCCGCGCGAAACTCGCCCAGGCTTCGCCCATCTTGCTCGACAGCGCCAGCGCCTCCGCTCCGCCGCCTGAATAGTTCGTGCAGAGGCTGGCGTTGTCGAAAACAAACGTGACTTCGCTGCTGTGGAACGTCCCGATCTTGCCTCCCAGCATGGGCGTGCGCCAGGCATACAGATACGTGTAAACGGGCGCTGCGCCCTGGGCGGCTTTGCGCTCGGCCTGGGTGATGGCGCTTTGGCGCATGCCAGCGGCCGAGATCGCCGCCCAGAGGCCGAAAGCGGATTCCTTCGGGTACTCCTTGCGGTAGGCGGCGATAAGATCCGCGGCTTTGTCCTTGTACCGGCCGGCGGCCCGTTTCAGCAGGTCGGCATCGGTGAGCGTGTCTCGTTCGGGGTTGTCCGTGCCGTTCACCATCTCGTTGAGGCAGGTACCGATCATCATGGGAATGTCGGCCGAGATCGCCGGGGCCGCGGGATCGAACGGCGGGGCCGGTATGATTGTGCCGTCCGCAATCGGGCCCCACCCGCCGATGCCCGCCCCCGCCGTGCCCGGCGCGGCGCCTCCGCGAAGCCGGCGCTGGGCCGCTGCCTGCACACTGCACAGCGTGGCGGTGGGCACCGACTGCAACTTGTCCAACTCCGATTTGGAGATGCCGAGTTCTTCCAGAACCGCCGACGCCAGGCGGGCAGCCGTACCGGGAGAACCGGTGCGCATCATGGAGCCGCTTTGCACAACGGCCCGATGGAACAGGCCCTTGGCCGCCGGCATCGCCATCAAGTTGCTCACCTTTCCCCCGCCGCCGGATTGGCCGTAGATGAGCACGTTGCCCGGGTCGCCGCCGAAATTCGCGATATGGTCGCGCACCCACTCCAGCACGGCCACGATATCCAGCATGCCCACGTTGCCCGAAGCGGCGTAGCGCTCCCCGCCAATTTCGGCGAGGTTCAAATACCCGAACAGATTCAGCCGGTGATTGTGCGTCACCACGACTGCATCGTGATGGCGGGCGAGGTTTTCGCCGTCGTAGGAAAGCAGGTCGTTGCCGCTGCCGCCCGTGTAGCCCCCGCCATGCATATAGACCATGACGGGGCGCTTTCGGCCCGAAGCCGCGGGGGACGGCGTGCAGACGTTCAGCCGCAGGCAGTCCTCGCCCCTGATCCAGCCGTTCGTCCGGTACAGGAGAAAGGCATCTTCGTCGGTGCTGCGCCGGGCCTTGTCATTCTCGATGGGACCGGTACTGCCCTCCGGACAGGAGTGTCCGTAGCTCAGGCAATTGCGCACGCCGGGCCAGGGCTCCGGCTTCGCCGGCGGCAGGAACCGGTTCTCACCCGTGGTGGATGCGCCGTAAGGGATCCCGCGAAAAACGGCTACGCCGCGGCTGGAGTACCCGCGCACTTTGCCCGAAGCCGTTTCCACCACGGGATTGGCCGGCATCGCCGCGTTCGCCGTCCGCGCAGGTTGCGCCACTGCGGGCGCGGTGAGCACAGCCAGGCCGGCTGCTCCGACGAAGGCCTGAACGGCCTCGCGACGGTTCGGTTTTTGAGGAAGATGATCCATGTGTTCCTTTTCTCCTGCCTCTATGATCTCTCTGCTACAGGATGCCGCCGGACGGGAACTCCCGCAGCATCGCGCGCTCGTCCTGGTCCGGGTCGTTTCCCGCTTTGCACTCCGTCGCGTCGCACATCATCGTGGCGCGCTCGCGGTGAGGTCAGCGAGACCGGCTGCTCCCATAACGAATTCCTTTGCTACCCGCGGCCGGCGCGGCCGCCGCGGCCGCCGGACGGGAACTCCCGCAGCATCTCGCGTTCGTCCTGGTCCGGGTAATTTACCGCTTTGCACTCCGTCACGTCGCACATCATCGTGGCGCGCTGGTCCAGGGTGTATTTCGGCCAGGGCAGGCCCTTCTGGCTCGGATTCCCGGTCCGTGCGAACGCCGCCCATGCGCCGCTGAGTTGCCTGGAGAGATGTTCGGACTCGGGATAGAGCGTGAGCCGCATTTCCAGCGGCAGATCGGAGGTGTGGAATGCGCGCAGCTTGCCGCCCTCCAGCGGGGTGTTCCACTGGAAATAATAGACGAAGACACTCGCGGTGCCTCCCGCAAGCTTCAATTCCGCCTGCGTGGCGGCGTTCCGGCGGGCGCCGCGATCGGTCGAGATGCGGAAGTACAGGTCGGACGGGCTGTCCTTGGGATGATCGCGATGGTATAGGGCGAGCAACGGGTCGACCTTGTCCGCGGGTATCCCGCTATTTGCCAACGCGGCTTTCAGGCCTGCCTCGTCGAGGCTGAACAGGCTCGGGTTGGACATGGCACCCAGCGTGGTTTCATCCTTGCAGTTTCCGACAAGGAAAGGTACACCCGCGGATTCCGCCGGCGCTGTGGGATCCCAGGGCTGCTTCGGGATGGAGTGACCGTCCAGCACAGGACCACCGCCTCCTCCTGCTTTGAAGAGATCCGCCGCGGGAATCTTTTGCAGATCCTCGGGTTTGGTCACGTTCAGCTTGTCCATCAGGGCCTTGGCTGTTTTGGTTGCGGCATCCGGATCCCCGACGCGGAGCATAGAGCCGCTTTGGACGATAGCCTTGTGGAACAGGCCCCTGCCGCCCGGCATGCCCATCAGGGTGCCGACCTTGCCGCCGCCGCCCGATTCGCCGAAAATAGTCACGTTTTTCGGGTCGCCTCCGAAATGAGCGATATTGTCGCGCACCCATTCGAGAGCCGCGATTAAATCGAGCTGGCCGACATTGCCCACCGCGAATTTCTCGCTCAGGCCGCCCAGGTAGCTATAGCCGAAGACGCCCAGCCGGTGGTTGATTCCGACCAGCACTACATCCTGTTCGCGCACGTGGCGGTCCGAGAACAGGCTCAACAAGCCGGACTGAGTGCCATATCCGCCGCCGTGCATGTAAACCATAACCGGCCGCCTGCCTTTCAGCGCCGGAGTCAAGACATTGAGCACCAGGCAGTTTTCACTCATGGGCTCCTTGACCAGCTCGGCCCTGTCCGGCCGCCCGCCCGAGAAGTACGGCCCGATCTGCTCACTGGTAAATGCGTTGCCGCCGCGCTGCACGCATTGCGGCCCGTTCACCGTAGCGTCTCGCACGCCGGCCCACTTTTCGGGTTTGGAGGGGGGCATGAATCGTCCGGGGCCTTCCGTCGGGCCTCCGTAGGGAATGCCGCGAAAAATGTCGACGCCATTCGTGGACGACCCGCGGACTTTGCCGCTCGCCGTCTCGGCAGCAACCTGCGCGGCGCCCGCGTGCAAGATGCGAGTTGCCGGAATGGCAGAAAACATGCCAATGAGGTACGATCTTCGGTCAATACTCCGCATTTTTTCGCTCTTCTCATTCGGGCCCGGTTCACGAAACGACCCTGGTGAATTTGGGTGGGAAATCAGGTCAAAGGTAACACGGAACTCCGAATTAGAGAAATGAATAGTTTAGATTCGTTGTATCCAGGGCGTGGATACCCGCTGAGCTGAGTGTATCATGGCGATAGGCGATTTTCCGGCCTGGAGGTATGTTTGAAGCACTGGTTTCCGGCCGTCGGCAGCGTGTGGTTGCTGCTGGCGTTCCCGGCGGCTGCCGCGACTGAAGTGACGAATGAGGTTCCCGGCGCGGTGAGCGAATTCGGCGCGGCCGCCATTCGGAACGCCGCCGCCGGGCTTTCGCTCGGCCGCGTGGCGATCTCCATCGCGAAGGATTTGGAACCGGAAGCCTTTCGCATTCGCGCCACCAATGGCGGTTATGCGGTCACGGGCGGCGACGCGCGCGGCGCCATGTACGGAGCGCTGGATTTCGCCGAGCAACTGCAATTGGCCGGGAAGGTGCGCGACAAAGAGGAGCAGCCGTCGCTCGCGGTCCGCGCGCTCAAGTTCAACGTTCCGCTGCCAGGCACGGGCTATTTGTCCGAAGAGGACCTGGCCAACAACCAGTGGTTCCGGAGCATGGATTACTGGCGGAAGTTCCTGGACACGGCGGCGCGCAACCGCTACAACGCCATCACGTTCTGGAGCGCCCATCCTTACGGCCAGATGGTGCGGATCGCCAGGTATCCCGAGGCGGCGGACGTGCCCGCGGCCGAACTCGACCGCAACATCGCGTTCTTCCGCCAGTTGTTCCGGATGGCCGCCGACCGGGGCCTGGACACCTACCTGGTCACCTGGAACATCCACGTTTCGCGCGCGTTCGCCCAGCGGCATAACGTTCCGGCGGCCGGCTTCGACTCGCCGCTGATCCGCGATTACCAGCGCGAGGCGATCAAGGCGCTGTTCGCCACCTATCCGATGCTCACCGGCCTGGGGACCACCGCCGGAGAGCGCATGGACGCGATGACGGCGAAGCAGAAAATGGACTGGATCGCCGACACCTACCTGGCGGCGCTGAAGCAGGTGGGACGCCCGGCGCCGTTCATCCTGCGCTACTGGCAAGCGGAACCGGAGGCCCTCGCCGCGATGCTGGCATCCGCCGATTATCCCGGCCCCGTGTACCTGGATATCAAGTTCAACGGCGAGCACATGTACTCGTCCCCCGAGGCGCACGTGCGCGATCCGAAATGGGTGGCGCTGGCGCACGGCCGCTACCGGCTGCTCTGGCACCTGCGCAACGACGACCTGTTCATCCTCCGCTGGGGCGACCCAGACTTCGTGCGCGACACCGTGCGCTCCATGGCCGGCCCCGATACGGCCGGCTTCGTGGAGGGCTCGGAGATCGATGTGCCGGGCGTGGACCGAATCCACACGGAGGCTGCCAAAGCCCACATGGACTGGCAATACAAGTTCGAGAAGCACTGGTTCCGCTACATGCTCTGGGGACGTGTGGGCTACGACGCCGGCGAGCCGGATTCCACCTGGCGGGGATATTTCCGAGAGCGCTTCGGAGCGGCGGGCGATGACGTCTACGAGGCCATGCATCAGTCCGGCAAGATCGCCCCGCTGATCACCTCCTACCACTGGAACTACATGAACGGCGACTGGTATCCGGAAGGCTCGATCGGGAGCTGGAACACCTCTTACGAACAGCCGCGGGTGAACTACCGCCGTGCCGCGATGTACCACGACATCCGAACGTACATCTTCAACAACACCATCGGCGGGGAGATGGCGAACATTCCGGAATTCCTGGCGGGGTCGAAAAAGGTGGGCCCGCTGGAAGTGGCGGACCGGTTGGAGAAGTACGGCACGCGCGCGCAGGAGTTCGCCGCTCGTGCCCGCAGCCACGTGGAACGGGGCGCCAAGGAGTTTGCCTGCACGGAATTGGACCTGGCGGCTTACGGCAATCTCGGCATCTACTACGCCGAGAAACTGCGGGGCGCCGCGCACCTGGCCCGCTTCCTTTTCGGAGCGGGCGGGCAGGAACAGAACGAGGCTGTGGCGCACCTGGAGCTGGCGCTCGAGGCGTGGCGCGGCGTAGTGGCGGCCACCGAGAACCACTACGTGCCGCACGAGGTCTGGCTCTTCGGCCAGTTCGACTGGAAGCGCTACCTGCCCGACGTGGAGGCGGACATCCGCATCGCTCGCGAGGCGAAGCCGCTGCGGCAGGGCTCGACGTACGACGTCGATGGTCTGCACGGATGGCTGGAGTACACCAACGGGCTGCTGGGGCGCAAGACGGAGCCGACGGTTGCCGCGGCACAGCCGGTTCGCGTGGAAGCGGAAGCGGCGGCGTCGATCACCGCGCCCCTGGTGGTCGGCGAGGACGGTTCCGCCTCCCAGGGCAAGTACGTAGGGGTTGCGGCAGGGGAAACCGGGCGCGAGGGTGAGAGCATCACCAGCTTCCGCGATTTCGTCTCCCCAGCCGCCAGCGCCACTTACCGCATCGAGATCCCGGTGGACGGCGCATATCTGCTGAGCGCGGCCTGCTGGTGGCCGGCGCGCGCGGGCGCCTTCACCGTCCTGGTGGACGAGAGCAACATGGGCGACCACGTGCTGCGCCCTTCGAAGGATGAGCCGCTGCGTTCCTGGAACATCGACAAGCTGGGAACGCCTCTGTACCTGGGCGCGGGGAGCCACACGGTGCGCATCGTCAGCCGGACGCCGGGCGCGCGGATCGACTGGTTCGAACTGGCGCCGGCCGGTGTCCGATAGCTACTCGTAGCGCAGTGCCACTACCGGCGAAATGCGCGTCGCCCGTAGCGCGGGAACATAGATGGCCAGCAGAACCACGAGCATCAGTCCCGAGGGCGCCGCGGCAAACGTCAGCGGGTCGGTGATGCCGATGCCAAACAACATCGTCTGGAGAAGCCGCGTCAGGGCCAATGCTCCGCCGAGGCCGAGCACGATTCCGACGGCGGCCAGCGACGCGCCTTGGCGGACCACCATCCGCTGTACGTCGCCTTGCGCCGCCCCCAAGGCCATGCGCACGCCGATTTCGTGCGTGCGCTGCGCCACCGAGTAGGCGATCAGCCCGTAGACTCCGACAGCCGCCAGCAGCAGCGCGATTCCCGCGAACAACACCAGCAGCATGGTGTCGAAGCGCGGCTGCGAAACGGACAGCGCCAGCGCCTGCTCCATGGTGCCGATCTGCGCCAGGGTTACGCCCGGGTCGATGGATTGAATATTGCGGCGAAGAGCCTCCGCCAGGCGAGCAGCGTCACCCGAGGATCGCACTGCCAGGAACATCCGCGCCCCGTACGTTTGGGCGAACGGCATGTAGTAGGCCGCGTCCGTGTCGACGGTCAACCCGAGGTATTTCACATTACCGACGACACCCACAATCTCCATCCACTTGTTGCCGAATCCCGACCCGCTTTGCATGATGCGCTTGCCAAGGGCTTCCTGGTTAGGGAAGAAGCGGCGCGCAAAGCCGTCGCTGACGATGGCCACCGGCGTCGAATCCTGACTATCGTGGTCGGTGAAGTACCGGCCCTTGACCAGCGGGACGCCCAGCGCCCGGAAAAAGTCCGGACCCACGGTGACGTCCGAGATGATGGGGTTCAACTCTCCCGGCGCCAGGGGCTGCCCCTCGATCACAAAGGAGTCGGCGTCGCCCTGGCGGTCGGGAGGCAGAGAGTCGGTGAGGGCGGCCGCTTCCACGCCCGCCACATCGCGGGCGCGGCGCAGCACTTCCTCGTAGAAGGCCAGGCCGGCGCGGGGGTCGTCGTACTTCCGGTTGCCGGGCGAAATCAGCATCGTGAGGATCTGCCGCGGAGGCGTGGAGAATCCGCCGGTCACCCGCTGGAGATTCACGAAACTGCGGAACAGCAGCCCCGCGCCCACCAGCAGCATGAGCGAGACCGCGATTTCGGCGACCACCAGGGCCGCCCTGGTGCGTCCGCGGGCCTGGCTGGCGGCGCCGGCGCGTCCGCCCTCTTTGATAGTCGAGTTCAGGTCCGCGCGCGCGCTTTGGAGCGCCGGCGCCAGGCCGAACAGAACTCCGGTGAGCGTAGCGACGAAGGCCATGAAGCCAAGCGCGCCGCCATCCAGCCGGACGGAATCGATGAGCGGGAGGTTGCCTGGATTCCACGCGCGGATCAGTTCGATGCCTCCCCACGCAATTGCCAGGCCCGCCGCGCCGCCCATCAGGGAGAGGAGCACGCTCTCGGTGAGCAACTGGCGCACCAGGCGGCCGCGGCCGGCGCCGAGCGAGAGCCGCAGCGCCATCTCGCGCTCGCGGACGGTGGCGCGCGCCAGCATAAGGTTGGCCACGTTGACCACGGCGATCAGCAGCACCAGTCCCACCGCGCCGGCCAACACCAGGAGCGCGGGCTTCAGCGTGGTTCCCAACAGCGCGTCACGCAGGGAGAGAACCGGCAGCGTCAGGCGCCTGTAATGAGGATTCTGCTGCATCATGCGCAGCCCGATGTTATTAGTCTCCTGCTGCGCCTGTTGGAGCGTGACGGGCTTCAGGCGCGCCACGCCGCGATAGAACCACGGGCCGTATCGCGCCGGAGGATTCAGCACGAGGTTGGTCCAGACTTCCGTCTCGCGCCTCGGGAACCGGAATACGCCGGGCATCACGCCGATCACCGTGGCCGGAGCACCGTTCACCATGATGGTCTGGCCCAGCACGGCGGAGCTTTGGGCGAAGCGTCTCCGCCAGATCGATTCACTGAGCACAGCCAGCGAGCCCGAGGCCGGCTGGTCCTCCCCCGCGGCGAAAGTGCGGCCGATCAGCGGACGCACTCCGAGCGTCGGGAAGAAGCCCGCGGTGACCGACGAGCCCTGCACCTGCTCCGGAACGCCCTCCTTCCCGCCGATGTCCATGCGCAGGTTCGTGAAAAGGGAGGGATCTTCAAACGCATGATTGTTCTCCTTCCACAGCAGGTAGTCGCGAATCGACAGCGTGCCGAACGCAAAGTCGCGCGGGAAAAAGCGCATGTAGACCACCGCCACGCGATCGGCATCGGCATAGGGCAGGGGCCGCAGCAGGATGCCATAGGCCACGCTGAACATGGCGGTATTGGCGCCGATGCCCAGTGACAGCGCCAGCACGGCTACGGCGGTGAACGCGGGGTTCTTGCGCAGCGTACGGAATCCGTAGCGAAGATCCTGCAGCAGCTCTTCCAACATCCGGCCGGTCCTCACTTGCCTCACTTCTTCTTTGACCTGTTCCAGGCCGCCTGACTCGATGCGGGCGGTCCGCCGCGCTTCCGCCGCGTGCATGCCGGCAGCGCGCTTCTCCTCGGTCAACAGGTCCAGATAAGCGCGCAACTCCTCGTCGAGGTCCCGCTCGACGCGCGGCCGCGTGAAAAGATTGCGCCGAAGGCTGGCCAGTCGGCTCAGGAGTGGCATGGCGGGTTGCCTCAGCTTGCCTCGAGGGCGCTCGAAATGGCCAGCGCGATGGTTGCCCACTGCCGCGTTTCGGTCTGCAACTGCCGCCGGCCCGCCGCGGTGAGGCGGTAGAACCGGGCGCGCCGGTTGTTTTCCGAGTCGCCCCAGGCCGAGGAGAGCCATCCGGCCTCCTCCATGCGGTGCAGCGCGGGAAACAGCGAGCCGGGTTTCACTTGAAAGGTGCCGTTGGTGATCTGCGCGATGCGGTGCGAGATGGCGAGCCCGTGCATCCCGTCGAGCGCCAGCGCCTTCAGGATCAGAAGATCGAGGGTTCCTTGCAGGAGATTGGTAGCAGGCATACTCGTATAGAGATTCTATACGGGACTCCTATAGAATGTCAATATGTGGGTGTTGTTAATTTGCCGACGGCTTTTCCACGCGGTCGATGACCAGGACGTCCACGGGAGCCTTCGTGGATTCCAGCTTCAACCCCAGTTGCTGCTGGAATGCGAGGAACAGATCCGGTGGCGCATCGGCGGCATTTTCGGTCGGGGGCGGTGGATTGAGCGCCGGGCCGCCGATCTGGGATTGGGACGGGTCGGGAGTCCACGTCAGGGTGAAGTCGTACCTTCCGGAAGCGAGTCCTGTCTGGTCCACCACCGGCCGCTCCAGGATGTTGGCCTGCAGCATGCTGGCGAATTCCGCCATGGTCGCATTTCTGACACCCAAGCGCCCGCGCGGCCCGCCGCCAAAGCCCGGAAGGCCGTTCGGATTGCTTTCGTTCTTGGTCATCTTGGCTCCCGTCTTGGCAACCGTGATCGCGTACACGGAGAGTTCTTTCTTGTCGCGATGGAACGTGAGCTGGAAGCGATCCGCCAGCAGTTTCTGAACCATCGCCTTCAACTGTTTGCCGCTGGGCAGACCGGGCGTATCGGGCTTGGCGGTTATATCGTACTTCTCCGATTCCAGCCAAACGGGTCCCCCCGTGATCTGCCGGGGATGAAGGTCGTAGGCGAACTTGATGAGATCGCTCAGGGACGTGGCGGTGGTGTTGAGCATGCCGCTTCGATTCACCAGAAGGGAAAAGCGCTCCTCCGGTTTGGCCGGCTTGATGGTGGATACTTCAAACGCCGGATTGGCATCCGCCACCATCAGCTTCGGCGGGGGTGGAGGTTCCGGAATCGTCCACTCGGTCCCGGGAGTGGCGCGCGCCAGGTTCAGAGGCATCGCCGGCCCTCCCTGGGTCCAGGTACCCGCGATCGAATTCCCATCCGCACTCAGCTTTCCCTCGTAGGCGCCCCCGATCCCGGCAACTGTCATTTTCACTGTCGAGCCGTCTCGAGTGATCGCGCTGGCGGGTATGCCCTGCCCTCCCTGGTCGATGCTGTACAGGACAGCCTTCAGGTTGTCATTGTCCAGCGAGATCTTGACCACGATCCGGAGGTCCTGTGGACCCTTCAATGTGCCCTGCCAGGCGCCGGTCATGTTTTGGGCGTGCAACGCGACCCCCGACACGGCTGCCAGAGCGGCAATCAGCATCAACTTTTTCATGCGCGATCTCCTGGAAAAATCTGCTGCCTCTTGGTTATGCGCGCCCATTATACTTCGTTTCCGCTCAACTCAGTTGACGCCGTTGGGCGCGCCGCGCGGATCCGGTTTGATCGTGACCGGCTGGGTGTAAGTCTGGCCGTCCACCGTCAGCCGCACCGTGTACTGGCCGGCCTGCAAGCCTGGAGCGCCGCCGCGTCCGCCGCCACCGCCGCCTCCACGTCCCCCGCGGCCGCCGCGTCCACCCGCGCCCGCGTTGGCTGCCGAGGCATCCGGAGTGGCTCCCGCGGGGGTGCATGCGTCGGGCGCCGCCGGAGCACCGCCGCCGCCGCGTCCGAAACCGCCTCCGCCGCCGCCGCCCCGTCCCGCGGGGCCGCCGAGCGAATGGCGATGCATTCCCGCCGCGGCTGAAGGCGGCTGCGGGGGTTGTAGCCAGATGGCCTGAACGTTGATCGCCTCGGTGTCCACCGCCGGCACGGGTGTGTCGCTGGCGGCGCAGGCACGCACGGCTCCGGAGCTATCCAGCACCTCCAGCTTCAGCGGCTGCCTGGCGGCGGTCTTGAGCCAGTAGTAGGCCACCACTCCGGAAGGCGGATTTTGCAACTGCGGGTCCTCGTGCGGCATCGGCGTGCCGTTCATGCCGCCTTGCCGGATGGCCCAGGTTTCACCGGGTTTGAACAGGTAAGCGTTGGAGGAGACGATCTGTGCGCCCTCGGCCGCGATCTGCCGCAGCGCGCTCATCTGATCCATCACCCAAAAGCCGCGGCCGTGGGTGGCGATGGCCAGGTCGTCGCCGTGCACCACGATGTCGCGCACCGAGGTGACCGGCATGTTGTTCTCGAGCGGCTGCCATTGCCCGCCGTCATTGAAGGAAACGTAAACGCGCAGTTCGGTGGCGGCGTAGAGCAGCCCCCTGGCTTGCGGGTCTTCCTTCACCGAGTTGACGTAAGCGCCTTCGGGGATGCCCGCGGCCACGTTCTGCCAGGTCTTGCCGCCGTCACGAGTGCGATAGATGTACGGCTTGTTGTCCGCGATGCGATGCCGATCGACCGACGCGTAAGCGGTCTCGACATCGAAATGGCCGGCTTCGATCTGCGAGACCTTGCTCCACGCCGTCATGGCCGGCGGCGTGACGTTGGTCCAGTTCCTGCCATCGTCGCGCGTGACCCAGATCAACCCGTCGTCGGTGCCGGCCCATACGGTGGCGGCCTGAAGCGGCGAGGGGCCGATGGTGTAGACGACGCCGAAGCGGTCGGTCATCTGCTGGTCGATGTCCTTGGCCGTCACCGGGTCAAGCGTGGCGGGCACCGGCGGGTTTACGCGCGAGAGGTCGGCGCTGATCTTTTCCCAGGTGCGGCCCCGGTCGCGCGAGCGCATGACAAATTGATTGGCGTAGTACAGCGCTTCGTCCGCCTGCGAGAAGACCTGCGGCAGCGTCCAGGTCTTGCGGTCGGGATCGGCGGGATCGGGCGGCGGCAACTGGCCCCCCAGCGGCGCGGCGACATTGAAGAGCTGATCGCAACGCCCCGCGCCGCCGCCGTAGAGGATGTTGCCGTCTTTGGGGTCGGGCAGGACGGTATTGCTTTCGCCCGCCTCGCAGGTGGGCTCCCAGTTGCGGAACGTCAGCACGCCCTGACGCGACCAGGTGCTCACGCCGACGCCGCCGCTGTCCTGTTGCGCGCCGTAGAGCCAATAGGGGAAACGATTGTCGGCGGCCACGTGATAGATTTGCGCGGTGGGCTGGTTGTACCACGTGCTCCAACTCTTGCCGCCATCCACGCTGACCACGGTCCCCTGATCGCTGCTGAGCACCATGCGGTTCCCGTCCCTGGGGTTGACCCAGAGCTGGTGGTAGTCGTCGCCGCCGGGCGCCCCCTTGATCGGAACGAAGGTCTTGCCGCCGTCGGTGGTCATGTAGGTCGCGGTGTTGATGACGTAGGCGCGGTCGGGGTTGGTGGGATCGACGGTCACGGCTTCGAAATACCAGCCGCGGCCCCAGAGCCGGTTCTCGGCGTTGACCAGCTTCCAGGTGGCGCCGGCGTCGTTGGAGATGTAGACTCCGCCGCCGGTCGCGGCTGCGGCCGCCGCGCCGCGTCCGCCGCCTCCTCCAATGCCCCTTGCGACACCGCTGCCGGTATCGTCAACCACGGCCCAGAGACGGTTCGAGTCGCTGGGCGAAACGGCGATGCCGATCCTGCCGACAAACTGGTCGGTGGGCAGGCCGCCGGTCAGTTGCTTCCAGGTGTCACCGCCATCGGTCGATTTGTACAGCCCGCCGCCGGGCATGTTGGAGGGCGCATACACCGGCCACGGCGGGCGGCGAGTGGCCCACAGCGCAGCGTAGAGCACCCGCGGATTCCTGGGATCGATGGCCAGATCGGCCGCGCCGACATTGTCCGGGTCGTTGGTCTTGAACAGGACTTTCTTCCACGTCGCGCCGCCGTCGATCGAGCGATAGACTCCGCGTTCCGGATTCGGGTCGTACACGTGGCCGAGCGCGGCTACATAAACACGATTCGCGTTGGCCGGGTCCACCACTACGCGCGAGATCTGGCGCGTGGCTTCCAGCCCGATATGGGTCCACGTCTTGCCCGCGTCGGTGGACTTGAACATGCCAATCCCGTAGGAGTGCTGGCTGCGGATATCGCTCTCACCCGTGCCCACGTAGACGACATTCGGATTGGAAGGCGCCACCGCGATGGCCCCGATCGAGCCGATCGGAATCCCCTCGTCGGAAATGGGGAACCAGGTATGGCCGGAGTTCTCGGTCTTCCACACGCCGCCGCCGACGGAGCCGAAATAAAAGGTGTCGGGCTGGTTGGCGTGCCCCGCAACGGCAAACGTGCGTCCGCCGCGCATGGGCCCCACGTCGCGCCACTGGAGGCCAGCCAGCAGGCTGCTGGCGTATTGGCCCCCGGGACTCATCTGCTGGGCAAACACCCCGAGTCCCAGCAATGCCAACAGGCACAGCAGCGTGAGCGAAATCCGACGGCGTCGACCGAACATGACGGCTCCTATTCGGCCCGGCATCACGGCCAGCCGAAGGAATCAGTATCCCAAAAAAGGAAGGGGCGGGCATTCGACGCTCAATCGGGGCTCGCAACCGGCGGGCCGTGGGCCGCGAATTCGAATATAATTTCAGATGAGTGGTAGTGAAACTCCGATATTGGGTTGCTGCGGAGTTGGCTTTGCTTCTCCAAGCAGGCGGGGCTCCGGGTGAGACGCCGCCGCCGGTCTCCTTCCTCTATACGGAAGCGCCGCGCTATGACTCCGCCGCCGCGCCGAAGGGCGGGGAGCGATTCCCGTCCGGGGCCGCGCTCGAGCTCGTATCGGGGGGACGCAAGCGCGCGCTGGCGCCGGGCTTCGCGGCCTCCGCGGATGCCAGCGTGTCGTTCGACGGCGAACGTGTGCTCTTCGCCGGGAAGCAGAAATCCGGCGACCGCTGGCAAATCTGGGAGATGCCCGTGAACGGCGGCCAGGCGCGCCGCATGACGAACGCGGACGAAGACGGAATCGCGCCATTTTACCTGCCGGGGGACCGGCTGGTTTATTCGCGGCGCACGCGGGAAGGTTTTCAAGTGGTCTCCGTGGCGCCGGGCGGCGGCACGCCGTTGCAGCTCACTTACGGCCCCGGCAATCGCGTGGCGTGCGATGTCCTGCGCGACGGCCGCATCCTGTTCGAAGGCCCGCACCCCGAATCGTCCGGGCGCGACCTGTACACGGTCTACAGCGATGGCAGCGGCGTCGAGACTTACCGCTGCGATCACGGGCACGACCGCCATGCGGGGAGGGAGTTGCTGTCCGGCGACATCCTGTTCGAGGCCGCCGGCCGGCTGGCACGCTTCACTTCCTCACGGGCGGTCGAATTGGAGGTGGCGTTGCCGAAGGGGGAATTTGCCGGCCCGGTGGCGGAGATCGCGCCGGGAGACTGGCTGGTGTCCTATCGTCCCGATGCGGCCGCTCCGTTCGCGCTGTACCGATGGAAAACCGGGCAGGGTTCGCCCGAGCCGGCGCCGGCTGCCGGTCCCGGGGCGTTCCAACCGGTGCTGGTGCGGGCGCGGGCGGTCCCCAAGCGGCATCCCTCGGGGCTGGGCGACCGCGAGGGCTCCAATCTCCTCTGCCTCAACGTGTACACGTCGAAGCTGCGGATTCCCGAAGGCTCGGTCGCGGCGGTGCGCGCCTGGGCGCTGGATGACCGCGGTGCCGCGGTCCTGATCGGGCAGGCGCCGGTGGAGAAGGATGGTTCGTTCTTTGTTACCGCGCCGAGCGAGACGCCGATCCGGTTCGAGTTGCTGGATCGCACGGGAAAATCCGCGGCGGTCGAGAAGGGGTGGTTCTGGGCGCGCCGCGGCGAACAGCGGGTGTGCGTGGGGTGCCACGCGGGCCCGGAGCGCGCGCCGGAGAACGCGGTGCCCGAGGTGCTTCGGCGAACCACGGAGCCGGTGCGGCTGAGGATCGGAGGCGCGAAATGAAGATGAATGCGCGAGGCGCCAAATGCTCCCTGGCCTGCCTGGCGATTGCGGTTTGCCTGGCGCAGACCGCTTCCGGTCCCATCCGTTTCGAAGAGGTGTCTGTGCAGGCGGGCATCCAATTCACCCACAGCTTCGGCGCCGAGAAGCTGGGATCGCTGCTCGAGAGCACCGGCGGGGGCGCCGTCTGGTTCGACTACAACAACGACGGCCTGATGGACCTTTACGTGACCAGCGGGAAGCCGCTGGGCGCGGGCATCCATCCCTATCCGTTGCGCAAGTCGCCCCAAACGCCGCCGTCCAACCATCTCTTTCGCAACGACGGCAAGGGACACTTCACCGATGTAACCCAGCAGGCGCACGTGGCGGGCGATTTGTTCAGCATGGCCGCCATCGCCGCCGACTACGACAACGACGGCAACGTGGATCTGCTGGTTACGGGATACGGCAGGGCCATCCTCTACCGCAACCGGGGCGACGGCACATTCGAGGATGTCACGGAGAAGGCCGGCATCAAGGTGCCCGGCTGGTCGATCGGCGCGGCGTGGCTGGATTACGACCGCGACGGATGTGTGGACCTGTTCGTCGGGCGTTACGTCAAGTTCGATCCGGAATACCGCAACTACTACGCCGCCGACAACTATCCCGGGCCGCTGGATTACGAGCCCGACACCGACGTGCTGTTTCACAACAACTGCAACGGCACTTTTACGGATGTGAGCGAGAAGAGCGGGATCGCCAAATTCAAGAGCCGGGCGATGGGCGTCACGGCGGCCGATTTCGACCTGGACGGCTACCCCGACATTTACGTGGCCAACGACAAGACCGAGAACTTCCTGTTCCACAACGAAAAGAACGGAACGTTTAAAGAGATCGCCCTGCCTGCCGGGGTGGCGTACGGACAGAACGGCGAGAACACTTCGGCCATGGGACCGGTGTTCGCGGATCTCGATTCCGATGGCCGCGTGGACCTGTGGGTCTCCGACTCGAAATACAACCGCCTCATGCGCAACACCGGCCGGTTGCCGTTCGAGGATGTGACCGAGCGCGCGGGCATCTCGCAACTGGCGGCGCAGTATGTGAGCTGGGGCACGGGCGTGCACGATTTCGACAACGACGGGCGCGACGACATTTTCATCGTTCACGGCGGCCTGATCCACATGGTTCCGCAGGAGCACACGGTCTTTCGCAACGCCGGCGGCATGAAGTTCGAAGACGTGTCGCGAGCGGCCGGGCCGTTTTTCGAGGTGAAGAGCGTGGGGCGGGGCGCGGCGTTCGGCGATTACGACAACGATGGAAAGATCGACGTCTTCATCGTGAACCTGGGCGGCCCGGCTTTCCTGCTGCACAACACTTCGCCGGGGACGAACCACTGGATTACAGTGAAGCTGGTGGGCCACAAGAGCAATCGCGACGGGATCGGCGCCCAGGTCGAAGTGCTGGCGGGAGGCGTGCGGCAGCAGCATGAGAGAATAGCGGGGTCCGGGTATTTGTCCGAGGACGATCCGCGCGTGCACTTCGGCCTGGGTTCGGCGGCCAAAGTGGAGCGGCTCACCGTAACGTGGCCCAGCGGGATCAGGCAGGTGATCCAGAACCCGCCGGTGGACCGCGTGATGGCGGTGGAGGAGAAGTAGCGCTTGAAGAGGAAGTCGGCCACGATCGGTGCGATTGCGTTGGCCCTGGCGACAATGAGCGCCCAGCCGCCGCGCGCGCGATATCCCTCGCCCATCGAGGTGGCCGTTTCTCCCGACGGTGCCAGGCTCTACGTGGTGTGCGAGGGCACCAACGAACTGGCCGTCTACGACCTCGGCTCGCGGAAGATTCTGCGGCGCATCGCGGTGGGGCACGTGCCCAAGGGGCTGGCACTCTCGGCGGACGGAAAGCGCCTGTGGGTGACGAACTCGTGGAGCGACACGGTGTCAGAGATCGACGCATCGTCGCTGGCGGTGGAGCGCAGCCTGCCGGCGGGGTTCGAGCCGACCTCGGTGGCGGTGGATCGCGATCAGCGTTTTTTGTACGTGGCGAACCGGATCAGCGACGATATCTCAATAATCGACCTGGCGTCGGGCGCCGAGACCAAGCGGCTGCTGGGCGGGCGCGGCACCAGCTACCTGGCGTTCTCCCCGGATGGCGGCCGCATCTACGGCACGCACATCTACCCCAACCCCGGCGCGCATCGTGCGCCGCCCGAATCCGAAATCACGGTGATCGACGCGGCCCGCCAGGTGGTGGCCGAGCGCTACCGTCTGCCCAACGCGGCCGGGATCTTCCACGTGGCCATTTCCTCGGACGGGCGGCTGGGCATGGCCGCGCAACTGCGTCCCAAGAACCTCATTCCGCTGGCGCACGTGGAGCACGGCTGGGTGTTCGGCAACTCGCTCTCGGTATTCGGTGAAGACATCGGCGATGTGGTGCAGATCCCCATCGACGAGTTGGACCGCTACTACACGCCGCCGTTCGGCGTGGTGCTGGCGGCGGACAAAAGCGTCGCCTATGTTTCGACCACGGGCTCGGACAGCGTCACCGTGATCGACGTGCGCAAGCTGGTGGAGTTGATTCGCTCCGCAACTCCGGCCGAACGCCGCGCGCTGGCCAACGACCTTTCGGCGTCCGCCAATTACGTGGCGGCACGGATTGCGGTGGGGTCCGGCCCCAAGGGGATGGCGCTTTCGCCCGACGGCAAGCAGCTCTACGTCGCCAACCGCACGGGGGACACGATTTCGATTGTGGACACGGCGTCGCGGCAGGTCTGCGATAATCTCTCGCTCGCGCCGCCGGCCGCGCTCACTCCGGAGCGCCGCGGCGAGCGCCTGTTCTTCAACGCGCGATTTGCCTTCCAGGGCCATTTCGGCTGCGCCAACTGCCACCTGGAATCGACCTTCGACGCGCTTCAGTGGGACCTGGAGCCGGACGGTTTCGGCAAGGACATCGTGGACAACCGCCTGCTCGAAGACGTGGCCGACACCGCGCCGTTCAAGTGGAACGGCTCCAATCCCAACCTCGAAACCGAGTGCGGCCCGCGCACCGAGAAGTTCTTCTACCGCTCGGAGAGCTACGACGGATGGGAGCTGGCCGACCTGGTGGCCTACATCAAAGCCATGCCGCTCCGCCCCAACCGTTTCCGCATGGCGAATGGCGAGCTGACGCCGGCGCAGGAGCGCGGCAAAGCCATTTTCGAGCGGACCCGGAGGAAGGACGGCACGCCCATTCCCGAGGCCAACCAGTGCCCGGTGTGCCACTCCGGGCCGCATTACACCAACCAGCACCTGGCCGATGTGGGGACCGGCAAGACGACCGACCGCTCGCCGATCCTCGATGTGCCGCAGTTGACCAACATCGCGCTGACCGCGCCCTATCTGCACGACGGCTCGGCGCGCACGCTGGAAGAAATCTGGACGGTGTTCAACCCCAAAGACACGCACGGCGTGAGCAACGATCTGCAGAAAGACGAGCTCAACGACCTGATCGAATATTTGAGGACGCTATGAGGAATACGTTGGCCATCGTGCTCGTCGCGGCCTCGGCGGCTTTGGCGGCCGACCCCGAAATGCCGCGCTTCCGCTGGGAGAATTTTACGGCGGCCAACGGGTTGCCCGACGATCACATCTTCAACGTGTGCGTGGACGGCAAGCGCGTATGGGCGGCGACGGAGAACGGCCTGGGGCTGTACGAGAACGGCAAATGGAAGGTGTACCGGCCCGCCGACGGCCTGGCACACCGCGCGGTGCTCGGTGTCGCCGCGGACAGGCGCACGGGCGACATCTGGGTCGCCACCATGGGCGGATTGAGCCGCTTCTCGGCCGGACGGTTCTTCAATTACACGCAGCTCTCGAGCGGCCTGTCGAACGACGTGGTGTACGGCGTCGCCGTGGAGGGCGATTCGGTGTGGGTGGCGACCGCTGCCGGCGGCAGCCGCCTGAATACGCGCACCGGCCAGTGGACCTTGTTCAACGAGCGCAACACTCCGATGTACGAGATCTGGACGTACGCGGTGAACGCCACGCCGTCCAAGGTCTACTACGCGGTCTGGGGCGGCGGCGTGCTCGAATACGACGTCAAGACCGACCACTGGAAGGACTACAACGACCCGGACGGCGAGACCGAGATGGTGCTCTACAAGGACCAGGGGCTGATTCACGAAATCACCACGTCGGTCAGCTACGCCGAGAAGGACGGGATTCTGTGGGTGGCCACGTACTTCGGCGCCAGCCGCTACGACGGCCGCAACTGGAAGAACTTTCTGAACAAAGACAGCGGCCTGCCCAGCAACTTTTTGAACCAGGTGAAGGCGGTGGACGGGCATCGCGCGTGGTTTTCGACGGACAAAGGGCTGGCTTACCTGGATGGCGATACCTGGGCCGTGTACCGCCCGGCGCTGGACACCGGCAAGCCGGAGATGCTGATTCGCGATGCGGCGGGCAAGACGACCCGCGTCGAGACGGATACGGCTCCGGCGCATCACTACGTTCTCGCCGTGGATTTTCAGGGAGACGATATCTGGGTGGCGACGGCCAAGGGCCTGAGCCATGGAATCCGGATCAAATAGGAGGCCAGGAAGATGCGCGTGACCATCGCGGAAGCGCTCAATCAGATCGCGGGCGCGACGACCATCGGGAAGAAGCCGATCCGCGCCCCGGGAGCGCTGAACGAGGCGTACAGCTACGCGCGCCCCAGTTCGTTCTCGCGGGGCCTGCGGCTCGATTTGAACGGCATCGCGATCCTGCTGATTTCCGGGACAGCCAGCATCGGCCCGAATGGGGAGACGCTCCACGCGGGCGATTTCCGGGCGCAGACGCGGCGCACCTTCTCCAACATCACGGCGCTGCTCGAAGCCGAGGGCGCCACGTGGCGCGACGTGGTGCGCACCACCTGCTACCTGCGCGACATCGAACGCGATTACGCCGCGTTCAACGAGGAGCGCACCGCCTTTTACCAGGAACAGGGACTCGATCCGCTGCCCGCCTCGACTGGCATCCAGGCCATACTGTGCCGGCCCGAGCTGCTGGTGGAGATCGAAGCGATCGCCATGTTCCGGGCGCGGAAGGAGTGATGGCGATGGCGGCAGGCAAGGGTTGTGTGGATGACGGTCCCTGGCGGGAACGTCTCTGGCGCTTGAACCGTTGCGCGACGGCGCGAACAGGCGAGCACGGCTCGCCTGGACCGATTGACAATCGGTCCGCAGGTTGCCAACCTGCCCCACAAGGTTTCTGGAAAGTGAAGATGCGCCGCGGCGTTGGCTGCGCCACAGGTTGGCTGATCGCGCTCCTATCGGCGGGATGTTTGTGGGGCCAGGCCGCGGCGCCTTGCTCCTGCGGCGCCAACCCTCCCGGCCCGCCGCGGAATCGGGAACTGCGTCCTTATGCCAACGAACCCGAAGACATGCGGCCGTTCTCCAAATTCACCGTGCCGTACTACGAGAACTACGAAACGCTGGTGGAGTATAACGGCGCGGCCCGGGATGTGCCGGCGGTAAAACCGGAAGCGATCGACGAGGTGCGCATCGGTTTTCTCGGGCCGGTGGAGAACCATCCCGACGAACGGCTCGGCAAGATGATGCTCGCGGGAGCGCAGTTGGCCATCGAAGCAGCCAACGCCCGCGGCGGGTATTGCGGCAAGCCGTTCCGGCTGATGGTGCACAACGACAAGGCGGTGTGGGGAGCCTCCAGCAACGAGATGGTCCAGATGGCCTACGACGAAAAGGTGTGGGCCATGCTGGGTTCCATCAGCGCCGATTCCACGCACATCGCGCTGCGCGTCTCCCTCAAGGCCGAGGTCCCGATTGTCAACAGCGCTTCGACCGATCCGACGATCCCCGAAACCATCATCCCCTGGTATCTCACCACCATTCAGGACGACCGCGTGCAGAGCTATACGCTGGCGCGGCGGATTTACACCGACCTCGGATTGAAGCGGATCGCGCTGCTCCGCGTGAACGACCGCTACGGCCGGTTCGGCGTGCTCAAGTTCAAGGATGCATCGCGGCGGCTGGGCCATCCGGTGGTGATCGAGCAGAAATATATGCCGGGGGACCAGGACTTCCGGCGCGCCTTGCGCATCATCGGGGAATCGGGCGCCGACGGAATCGTGATCTGGGGCGATGCGGCGCCGGCGGGCGGCATCCTCAAACAGATGCGCGAGATGGGGATGAAGCAGCGGGTGTTCGGCAGCTTCCGCGTGTTGGGCGACGACATGCTGCGCATCGCCGGGGATGCGGCCGAGGGCCTCGAAATCGTGTTCCCGTTCGATCCGGCGCGCGACGACCCCGCCTGGCTGGCCTTCAACCAGGCGTTTCAGAAGCGATTCGGCAACCGCCCGGAGGTGTTTGCGTCGCTGGCTTACGACACCATGAACATCCTCTTGCAGTCCATCTGCCGCGCCGGTTTGAACCGCGGCAGGATTCGCGATGCGCTCACCGGACTGGAGAGCTACAAGGGTGTCACCTCCGAGATGACGTTCGATCCGAATTGCAAGAACATCGTGCCGATGTACCTGGCGACGGTGCACGGGGGCAAATACGAGTTCCGGCGGTACGCCATGCAATTGCCTTATGCCAAGGTGGGCGACGCGGGCGTGGAATATAACGGCCCTCCGATTGGCGATCTGCCGCCCGGCCCGGTGCGCATCGGAATTTTCGGTCCGGATGCGGTCCGCGTGGCCGCCAGCTTGTCACCGCTGATCGAGGCGCGCGGCGGGCGTTACTCGCTGGTAGCGGTGGCATCCGACGCGCTGTGGGGAAAGGCCTCCGATGAACTGGTGAAGCTGATTTACGAAGACCATGTGCTGGGGCTGATCGCGACCGACCGCAATTCGAGCCACCTGGCGGAGCAGCTCGCGGTCAAATCCTTCGTCCCGCTGATAGCGGTCACGGCGGACCGGGACGTGACCGCGGTCAATATTCCGTGGGTCTTCCGGCTGCCTTCGGGCACTCCGGTCGAGGCCGCGCTGCGGTGCATCCTCGACGCCGCGGATAAGGCGGGCCCGAATCGCGGGCGCCTGCGCGATCGCCTGGCTGCCGGGGCGGCATCGGCGGACGGATTGCGGTTCGATTCGAAAGGGGAAGTGCTTCCGCGGTAGAGGTGAGAGAGGCGCCGGACGATTGGAGATCGACATGAAGAACTTGACGCGTAGGGATATGTTCAAGACCAGCCTGGCCGCGCCGGCGGCAGTTGTAGTGGCGGCGGAGACCGCCATGGGCGAGGAAGCCCAGGCACAGGCCGCGCCGCCTGCAACCGCGGCTGGGGGGGCCGGCCGGGAACGCCTGCTGCTGGATTTCGGCTGGCGCTTCCACTTCGGTCACGCTACCGACCTGGCGCAGGACTTCAATTTCAGGGGCAACTTCTCCAAGACCGGAAACTTCGGTCCGCTCGCCACGCTGCTCTTCGACGACAACGAGTGGAAGGCCGTCGATCTGCCTCACGACTGGGCCATCGAGCTGCCCTTCCAAAACGATCCCGCGCTCTCCAGCAAAGGGTTTTATCCGCTGGGACGGTCCTACCCCGCCACCAGCATCGGCTGGTATCGCCGCATCTTCGAGCTGCCGGCCTCCGACACCGGCAAGCGCATCACCCTGGAATTCGACGCCGCCTACCGCGAGGCCACCGTCATCTTCAACGGCTTCTACATCGGCAGGCACATCGGCGGCTACGACCCGTTCAGCTTCGACGTCACCGATTTCGCCTCCCCCGGCGCGAGGAACGTGCTGCTGGTCCGCGTGGACGCCACCCAGAGCGACGGTTGGTTCTACGAGGGCGCCGGCATTTACCGGCATGTCTGGCTGGTGAAGACCAACCCGGTACACGTGAAGAAGTGGGGCGCGTTCGCACGCGCGCAGGTGCGGCCCGGCGAAGCCACGGTGCAGATTCGCACGGAGGTGGAGAACCACGGGAAGGGCGCGCAGAGCACGCGGGTCACCTCGACCATTCTCGATCCCTCGGGCCGGGCGGTGGGGAAAGCGGCCACGCCGCCGGCGTCGATCGCGGAGGAGGGAGAGCATACCTACGAGCAGCAGGTGGTGGTGAAGGCGCCCGCGCTGTGGTCGCTCGAACAGCGCAATCTGTACAAGCTGGTGACCGAGGTGGAGGCGGGCGGCGGCGTCACGGACCGCTACGAGACGCGGTTCGGCATCCGCACGTGCGAGTTCGACGCGGAGAAGGGCTTCTTCCTCAATGGCAAATCGGTCAAACTCAAGGGAACCTGCAATCACCAGGACCATGCGGGCGTGGGCGCGGCGCTGCCGGACGCGGTGCAGCACTTCCGCATCCGGAAGCTACAGGAGATGGGCTGCAACTCGTTGCGCACCTCGCACAACCCGCCCACTCCGGAGTTGCTGGACGCCGCCGATGAACTGGGCATGCTGGTATTTGACGAGACCCGCATGATGTCGTCGAGCCCCGAGGGCTTGGGCCAGTACGAAAACCTGGTGCGGCGCGACCGCAACCATCCGAGCGTCTTCATGTGGTCGATGGGCAACGAGGAAGGGACGGCGGCGACCGACCGGGGCTTCCTGATCCTGAGCGCGATGAAGGCCGTATCGACCAGGCACGACGGCTCGCGGCCGGTCTCGATCGCGCCGCTCGGCGGCAACAACATGGGCAAGTTCGGGTTCGCCGCGCTGGACGTGCAGGGCTACAACTACGCCGATCCGGCGGCAGAGGCGTTCCATAAAGCCAATCCGAAGGTCCCCGTGATGGGCACCGAGCAGGTGAGCGCGGTGGCCACGCGCGGCATCTACGTGATGGATCCGCAGCACGGCTACGTCGGCTCCTACGACCCCTACACCACCACCGGCCGGGCCTCCTGCGAAGGATGGTGGAGCTTCTGCAACGCGCGGCCGTGGCTTGCCGGAGGCTTCATCTGGACGGGCTTCGACTACCGCGGCGAGCCTTCGCCCTACCAGTGGCCCAACATCAGCTCGCAGTACGGCATTATCGATACCTGCGGCTTCCCCAAGGACAGCTTCTTCTACTTCCAGGCGTGGTGGACGGCGAAGCCGGTGCTGCACCTGTTTCCGCACTGGAACTGGCCGGGGATGGAAGGCCAGGAAATCGCGGTGTGGGTGTACTCCAACCTGGACCGGGTGGAGTTGTTCCACAACGGCCAGAGCCTGGGCGCCAAGGACATGAAGAAGGATTCGCACCTGGCGTGGAACGTCAAATACGCTCCCGGCGCGATCGAGGCGCGGGGATTCAAAGACGGCAGGCAGGTGATGACGGCCAAGCGCGAGACCACGGGACCGGCGGCGAAGCTCGTGCTCACCGCGGACCGCCAGGAGATTTCGGCCGATGGCGAGGACGTGGCGATGTTCGCGGTCGAAGTGCAAGACGCACAGGGCCGCCCGATGCCGGTAGCCGATAACGAAGTGAATTTCCGGGTCTCCGGCCAGGCGAAAGTGATCGGCGTCGGAAACGGCGATCCGACCTGCCACGAATCCGATCAGGGCAGTTCGCGGAAAGCTTTCTGCGGTCTCTGCATGGCACTGGTCCAATCCGCCAAGGCAGCGGGAAACATCACCGTCGAGGCCAGCTCGCCCGGATTGACCCCGGCCAGCCTCACGATCTCCTCGAAAGCCGTGAAGCTTCGGCCCCAAGTGGCCGTTTGGGAGCGCGAGGTCCCGGCAGGTTCGGGCATCACGGGCCTGTGGAGGCCGGAACCGGTAGTCGCGGCGGCGGGCCGCGGCGGTTTCGGCGGCGGGGCGGCCGGCGGGATCTTCACGTTCCGGCAGGACGGGAATGCCCTCACGGGAAGCGTTGAGGGTGCCGGCGGTGGCCGTGGCGGCGGTGGCGGCGACACGCCTGTCGCGATCGCGGACGGCAAAGTGGATGGCGCCAACATCTCCTTCAGTGCCGCGGGCGCCACCTACACGGGAACACTGAAAGGAGACGTGATCGAGCTTCAGCGCACTGGCGGCGGAGCCATGGGCGGGCGAGGAGGACGCGGCGCCCCCGCCGAGCCGGCCGGACCGCGCCCGGCTATCGGGCCACCGCCCGACGGATCAGACCCGTCGAACGGAGCTTTCGTCGGCCTCGGGAGGGGCGGTGCGGGAGGACGCGGGCCGCAAACACCCGCGCCCATAGTCCTTCACAGGGCGAAGCGGTAAGCATGTTGGGCCGGTTGCCGTGCCGAAGAGGGCCGCGGTTGACCGCCTGTGCCGTGTTGGCGGCGGTCCTCTGCTGCGGAACCTCGGTTCGCGCCGAGTCCGGACCGCAGCCGCCGTGTGGAGCGGAAACCGTCCCGCCGATCCCCACGCTGGAGGCATCCCCCACCGTTCGTTTCTGGAACGCTTCCGATTTGGATGCATGGAAGCCACCTGCCTGCACGGGCTGGACGCCGTCCGGCTTCTCGACCATCGTAGTGACGGCTGCGCGCTTTCGGTTCGCCGCAGGCCTCGATGGACTGCGGCGCCGAATCGGGGCGGTTTCCGAAACTGCCGGAATGCTCTATTGGTCCGCTACGCAGAAACGTTGGCAGAAGTTGATTCTCGAGGCACATGCTTCGCCGGGACCGGACAGCGATCGGAGTCGCCCGGACTTCTCCGTGGAAGAGATCGCGGAAGGCCGAACCCTCTTTCTACAGCAGGAGGACAACCTGTTCGGTACCGTGACATACCGAATGCGGATCAGAAGGGCCTCCGCCGGTAGTCTCGTGTTCGACCTCGAGAACGCCACCACTATCCGATACCTGAGGATCCCGTTGTTTCAGCCCGGCGAGGTGCAGTCGATCTACTACCTCGAAAGAGAAGCGGCGGACGTTTGGCGCTATTATGCGATCGCCCGCAGCAACGGGAGGGCAACCGGCTTGATGGCCGGGCATGAGGCATCGGCCATCAATCGCGCGGTGGCCTTTTACCGGCGGCTGGCCGGCATTCCGAGCGATCGGGAACCTCCCGCGTCGCGCTGAGTCAATCAGAACTCGAAACGGGCGATGATCTGGCCGGTCCGAGGCGCGGGATAGGTGCCGCCCACGGCGTTGGAACTGATCGCCGTGTAATTCATGTAGCCGAAGCCGCCGGTCAACTGGCCGGCGGGATTGTGGGTCGGCGGGTTCGACGGGCTCCCGGTGCTGGGATCCGTCACCACCTCATTCCGGTTGAAGGGGTTGAAGAACTCCGCCCGGATGCTGAACGACATGCGTTCCCGAATCGGGAATCGCTTCCCGATGCTCATCGACTCCACGGGCCGCCGCTGGCCGCGGAAGTCGTTGTAGTAGGCCGTGCCGGTGCCCCACGTGCCGGCCGCCTGGTCGACCCACGCGGCGGGATTCAGCACGATGTCCTTGGTCGGATCGATGCAGCCGCAATTGATGTTCTTCAGGTACAGGGGCTGGCCCGGGACCCGGAACTCGCGCGTGCCCTGGCCGGGCAGATACGTGCCCAGGCTGTTGTTCGATCCCGGCGCCGCCAGCAGCGGGCCGCTGGCGTACTGGTTGATCGTTCCGATCGTCCAGCCGGCAATGATGGCGCGCGCCACTCTGTTATTCTTCACGAAGCCGTAAGGCTGGATCGTGTAGTTCACGCTGAAGCTCAGGATATTCGGTATATCGTTGGTGGGCGAGAGGCTCCGGAAAGTGCTCCGGTTGAAAATGTTTCCGGACCCCGAAAAGCTGTCCAGAACCTTGGCGAACGAGTAGGCCCCGGTGAGGGTAAGACCGTGGGAGTATCGCTTGGTTATTTTCGCCTGGAAAGAGTCGTACCAACTGTTCCCCAGCGGAGACCACGTCGATCCGATACCGCTGTACTGAGGAAACGGCTTGAGGGACTGGACCACGCTGCCGGTGTCCGGATAGTTGGCGTAGGGCTTGGTGAACCCGGCAGCCACCGCCACCGGCGAGGTGATCGCCGAGGTGAGCAGCGTGCGCGTCGCGGGATTGGTAATGTCGAGCCCCAGGTTCTGCAGATAGGCCGGAGTGTAGGAATCGCGATTGACCAGGTTGCTGCCGGCATTGAGCCACACGGCCCGGTTGCCGACGTATGCTCCTTCCACCACCAGGTTGGCCATGACTTCCCGCTGGAGCGAGACGTTCCATTGGTCGACGCGGGGAGGACGCCCGCCGTTGGGGTCGATCAGGGACGGAGCGCCTTGCACCGCCCCCAGGGGATTCACCAGCAGGCCGGGATTGTAACTGGCTCCGTAGAGAGCCTGCGGATCCCAGCTCAGTCCCGTCGATAACTGGCCGGCCTGCACGCCGTTGCCCGGCGCCGTGAAGTTGATGGTGTTGTATCCCATGCCCTGGCTGTTGCCGGCGCCGATATAAGCGAAGGTATCGACCGTGGAGTAGCTGATGCCCCAGCCGGCCCGCAAAACCGTCTTCGGGGTAAGCTGGTAGGCCAGCCCCACTCGGGGAGAGACGGCGTACGGATACGTGTTCACCAGGTCGCAGTTGCAGCGGCCGGCTCCCGGCCCTTCATACAGCACTCCTCCCAGCCTGCCGTTGGCGTTGGGATTCGCAACCGTCGCGCTGAACGTGCTGGTGCGGTGCCACAGCTCCCTCATGGGCAGTTGCAAGTCGTACCGCAGGCCGTAATCCAGCGTCAGCTTGCGGCTGATTTTCCAGTTGTCCTGGACGAAAAAGCCCCACGTCGAGCGCCGGTACTGCGGGTCCACGGTGTTGCTGATGTTGGCGCTGTCGAAAGAGCCCAGCAGGAAGCTGGCGAAGTTGTAGCCGATTCCGGTGCCGCTGGGAAGCGTCTGGCCGTAGAGCGGCTGGCCCGTTTCGGAGCTGCTGAAGCCGAATGCGGGGCTCAGGCCGATGTAGCTGACATTGGTGAAGGTGTCGATCTTCCACTCGCCGCCGGTCTTGTAGGTGTGGTTGCCGTGCACCCAGGTAAGCTGGGCCACCCCCGTCGGCTTCACCATCAGATAGAGGCCGCGGTTGCCCGGACCGAGGGCTGCGGACATGCCACCAAAGGTGCTGCCGCCCAGGGTGCCGGCGCTGAAGCGCGGGTACCCGGTACCCGGCGCGCCGATGATCCCGATCTGTTTCGAGTCGTAATCCGCGCTCTCCGCGGGCACCGAGTCCGGGTTGTGATACCGCTGTATCCCGGCTCCCAGGTGCAGCAGCAGCGTGGGCTTCAGCGATTGATCGTAGTTGACCCGGAACGTCTTGCTGTGAATGATCTGGTCGCGCACCTGCGAGAGAGGCTCCGGAAAGCCGTCGACGCCGTTACTCTTGTTGGTGTTCTCCTGCGAATAGTAGCCCGTGATCTTGGCCGTTTCCTTGAAGTTGTGATCGATCTTGACGGAAGGGATCGCCTGCAGCTTCCAGAACGGACCCTGTTCCACGTAGTTGTTCACCAGGGTGTCGGCAATATTGGGCTTCGGAAAGGTGGACATGATCTTCACCGTTACCGGATCGAACCGGCTCACGGGAATGATGTTGTTCGGGAACATGTTCAGCACCCGCCGGCCGCTCGAGTCGATCACCGTGGTCGCCGGGTCGTAGATGGCGTTCTGGAGAATCGGCCGGCCGGCGAAGTCCGTGCCCAGGTTGCGCCCCAGGATCGAGCTGAAATCGCCGCCCCGCAAGGCCGAGTCGGGAACCGTCACAATCCCGTTGTACAGGTTCTCGCGGTCCCGGTACCGCTCCCAGTTGAAGAAAAAGAACGTCTTGTTCTTCCCGTTGTAGACCTTCGGGATCCACACCGGTCCGCCGGCCGAGAAGCCGCCGTCGGCCAGGTGCTTGACGATCTGGACATGCCCGCCCTGGCCGTTGTCGGTGAACGGCAAGCCCGCGTTGAAGGCCGTGTTCTGCAAGTAAATGTAGCCGCTGCCGTGGAGCTGGTTGGTCCCGCTGCGCGACGTGAAGTTGTACAATCCGCCGGAGACGATGCCGAATTCCGGAGCGAAGTTGGAGGTCTGAAGCGTAAATTCCTGGACCGCTTCCACCGAGGGCTGCGACTCGTCGGAGACGCGCGGGTCCAAAGCGCTGCTCGATTCCTGGCCTTCGAAAATGATGCGGAACGACTGGTTGAACCCGTTCACCGTGACGTTGTTCCAGCCGTTGATGGAGGCCCCCGGCGTCAGTTGGGTGAACGACAGCGGATTGCGGATGGCGCCCGCGCCAATGCCGAAATTGATCGGCAGATCATTGATTTGCGCGCCCGTGATGGTGGTGGACTGCTCGGCGCTTTCCGTCTTGAGCATCGACGATTCGGCGGTCACCTCGACCGACTCCGCCGCGGTGCCGACTTTCAGCACCACGTCGACTCGCGTCGTAACCGCGACCTGCACTTCAATGTTGGTCTGCGAGTATTTGCTGAAACCCGCCCGCTCCACTGTGAGCGTGTAGGTCCCGACCGGCAGCGCCGGAACGGTATAGTTGCCGGTGGCCGTGGCTACCGTGTCGGACCGCGTGCCGGTTTCAACATTTGTTAACGTGATTTGGGCGCCTGGGATTACCGCGCCCGAAGGATCCGCGATCGTGCCGGTGATGGCTCCGCGGTCGCTTTGTGCGATCGCGGACACTGCCAGCAGAACAAATGTGCCAATTACACAAAACAGCCTGGTCACAAGTCACTCCCCTGCACCAGACTATGTCACCTTTGGCGGCCGTAGTCAACTATAAAGATCCGAATATTCCGAATTTGATACGGTCAAGCATCGACGCTGAAACGAGCCGCAGCCCTCATCCTCGCCGGTCATAGCCGGCATCGAGGCGCATGGGTTCCATCCGCGTTCGAGCCTCGGGGATCGCCGAAGCCAGGTCAGAACTCGAAGCGCAGCACCACCTGCCCCGTGCGCGGAGTGGGGTAGGTGTTGTTCTGATTGTTGGTCGTAATCGCCGTATAGTTTACAAACCCGAAGCCGCCGGTCAGCAAACCGTTGGAGTAGGTCGCCGGCGCAATTCCCGGCCCCGAGGTTTGGGGCGGCGGCAGCGATACATTCCGGTTGAAGATGTTGAAGAACTCTCCGCGGATCCGGATCGTCACCCGCTCCCGGATGGGGAAAGCCTTCCCGATGCTCATCGACTCGGAGGGGCGGCGTTGTGCGCGAAAATCGTTGTAGTAGACAGCCGCATTTCCCCAGACACCGGGCGCCTCGTCGGTCCATGCCGCCGGGTTCAGAATGGTCTGCTTGGTGGGGTCGTAGCAGCCGCAGTTCGGATTCTGCAGGAACAGCGGTTGCCCGGGCACGCGGAACATCCGGCTCGACTGACCAGGCAGGTAAGTTCCCAGAGCGTTGTTCGAGCTGGGGGCCGCGATCAAACTGCCGCTGGCGTATTGCAGCACCGCGCCAACGGTCCAATCGGCCAGCACCTTTCGGGCGACCTTGTTCTTGGCTACGAATCCGTATGCCGGCAGCCGGTAGTTGGAGTTGATCGTCAGGATATGCGGCTGCGAATAGGATGCGAGGCCCTTGAAGGTGCTCCGGTTGTAGATGTTCCCGTTGCCCTCGAAGCTATCCAGGTTCTTGGAGTACGCGTAGGATGCGGAGAAGTCCAGGCCGTGCGAATAGCGCTTGGTGATCTTCCCCTGAAAAGAGTCGTACCAGGTGTCGCCCAGGGGCGCCCAGATGGTGCCGACGGTCCCGTACTGCGGGAACGGCCGCAGGCTCTGGATCACCGAGCCCGTGGCCGGGAAGTTGGCATACGGCAACTTGAACCCGGCCGCCACCGCCGTCGAGGAGGTGATGGACGAGGTCAGAAGGTTGCGCACCGTCGGGTTGGTGATGTCCAGCCCCATGGCCGTCAGCGTAGCGGGGTTGACCGTGTTGTAAGCCACCAGGTTGTTGGCGAGGATCCACGCGCCGCGGTTGCCCACATACGCGCCTTCGGCCACTAGATTCTGGGCGATTTCCCTTTGCAGGGAGACGTTCCACTGGTTCACCCTGGGCGGCCGCCCGCCGTTGGGATCGATGACCGACGGCGCGGAGTTCGTGCCGGTAGTGCTCACCAGCAGGCCGGGGTCGTACGACGCGGCATAAAGAGCGCTCTGGCTGTACACGAACCCGTTGGACAGTTTCCCCGCCGGGAGGCCGTTGCCGGGGGACGGGAAGCTGATGGTATTGAAGCCCATGCCCTGACTGTTGCCGCCGCCGATGTAAGCGAAGTAATTGGTGTAGTTGTAAACCAGTCCCCACCCGGCCCGGATCACCGTCTTGGCGTTCAGTTGATACGCCAGGCCAAGGCGCGGGCCAACGGCGAAGGGATAGGTGTTGACCAGGTCGCAGTTGCAACGGCCCGTGCCGTTCCCTTCATAGATGACGCCGCCTAAACGGCCATTGGCGGCTGGATTGACCACGGACGCGTCGAACCCGCTGGTACGGCTGTTCAGTTCCCGCATGGGCTTCTGCAGATCCCACCGCACTCCGTAATCGAGGGTCAGCTTGCGCGTGACCTTCCAGGTGTCCTGCAGGAACAAGGCCCATCCCGACTTGCGATACTGCGGCGCCGACACGTTGCCCAGACTGGCGCTGTTGTAATAGCCCATCAGGAGGCTGGCGAAGGCATTGCCGATCGTGGTTCCACCGGGGATGACGCCGCCGTACAGCGGTTGCGCCGTCTGCGCGGTGCTGAACCCAACCGCGGGGCTCAGGCCGATGGCCGAGTAATTGGTGAACGCGTCGATCTTCCACTCGCCACCGGTCTTGAAGGTGTGATTGCCGTGGACCCAGGTCATCTGCGCCAGGGCCGTGGGCTTGGTGTCGTAATAGGCTCCGCGGTTCGACGGACCGAAATTCGTCGAGGTGGCGGAGGGCGATTGCGACAGGCCGCCCCACGTGTTGTTGCCCACACCGGAAAGGCGCGGGAATCCCGTGCCCGGCGCGCCCACGATGCCCAGCAGTCCGGCTTCGTCGAAGCTCGTGTTCACCGCCGGGGAGGAGTCGGGGTTCACGTACCGCTGCACGCCCGCGCCCATGTGCAGCAGAAGGTGCGGGGACAGGGTATCGTCGAAATTGATGCGCGCATTGGTGCCTAGAATGTGGATCGCGCGCCGGATCGAGATGGGGTCCGGAAAGCCGTCCTGCCCCACGTCTTTGTCGGTGATTTCCTTGGCGTAGTACAAGCTCATCCGGGCCGCGGAAGTCAGGTTCTCGTCGATCTTCACCGACGGCAGATCCTGAACCTTGTGGAAAGGCGTCACCAGGGCGTAGTTATAGGCGATGGCGCCGGGGACGGTGGGTTCGGGAATGTACTTCAGTATCTTCGCCGCCACGGGGTCGATTTGAGATTGCGGTATGGCGTTGCCGGGGAAGGGCTGGAGCACGTAGCGGCCGCTGCTGTCGGTGACCGTGGTCCCCGGATCGTAAATCGTGTTTTCCAGAATCGGCCGCCCGGCGAAATCGGTGCCCAGGTTGCGGTTTGTCAGAATGCCGCTGAAATTGCCGGCCCGCATTGCGTCGGTGGGTACGGTTCCCAGGCCGAGGTTGGTCTGGCTGTGGTCGCGATACTTTTCGTAGTTGAAGAAGAAGAAGGTCCGGTTCTTGCCGTTGTAGACCTTGGGGATGTACACGGGTCCGCCGAAAGAAACGCCGCCATCGAGGCGCCTTTCAAAGGGGCGGCTGTGGTGCCCTAGCCCGTCGTTGGTGTACGGAATGCCCGCGTTCAGGTCTTCGTTGGTGGCATAGAGATAGGCGCCGCCGTGAATCTGGTTGGTTCCACTGCGGGCCGTGAAGTTGAACAATCCGCCAGCCACCTGCCCGAACTCCGCCGCGAAATTGGAAGTCTGCAAAGTGAACTGCTGGACGGCCTCCACCGAGGGCTGCACTTCGTCCGAGGCTCGGCCATCCAGGCCGTTGTTGGATTCCTGGCCTTCGAACAGAATGCGGAACGAATCCGCCGGAAGCCCGTTCACGTTGATCTGGTTCCAACCGGTCATCATCGAGCCCGGCGTCAACTGGACGAACGAGAGCGGATTCCGCAGCGCTCCCGCGCCGATCCCGTAGTTCATCGGCAGGGTGTTGATGGTGTCGCCCCCAATCGAGCTGGATTGCTCCGCCGTCTCGGTCTTGAGCATGCTGGCGTCGGCGGACACTTCCACCGTCTGCGTAGCCTGGCCTACCTGCAAGGTCACGTCGACACGCGCCGTCTCCGCAACCTGCACCAGGATGTTGGATTGGTCGTACCGGGCGAAGCCGGGTTGCTCCACCGAAAGGGTGTACCGGCCCACGGACAGCGACGCGATCGCGTAGTTGCCTGTGGGGGTTGTACTGGTTTCTTGCTTGATGCCGGTTCCGCTGTTGGTCAGGATCACTTTAGCGCCAGGGACGACTGCCCCGCTGGAATCCACTACCGTTCCGGTAATGGTTCCGCGGTCGCTTTGAGCAAGCGCAGGCGCTGCCAGAAGAACAATTGCGACGATTACACAAAGTAGCTTCCGCAAGACGTGCCTCCGACCAGAATATCCCACCTCCCATGCCCGCAGTCAACCATGATAGGACCCGAATATTCCGTATTTGATATGATCAATTCCGTCGATGAAAAGTGCCGCCGCAGTCATCCTCGCCGCCGGTCTCGCCTGGGCCGCCCGTCCGGACGCGGCAGGCCTCTCCCCGGTCACCATCGACTACCCCGAGGAAGGCGCCGTGTTCCCACCCGAGATCACCCCGCCCACCTTTCTCTGGCGCGATGCCGCCGAAAATGCGCGCGCGTGGCTCATCGAAGTGACGTTCACCGACGGCTCGCCCGCGATCCGCATCCACTCCCCGGGCGACCGGCTGCACGTCGGCGAGATCGATCCGCGCTGCGTGTCGGGCAACAACGAACTACCCCGGCTGACGCCGCAGCAGGCCGCGGCGCGGACCTGGATTCCCGATTCCGCCGTCTGGAGCGGGATCAAGAAGCACTCCGTGGGGCATCCCGCGAAGTTGACCATTTCCGGCTTCAGCGACCGGAAGCTCCACCACGCGGTTTCCCACGGCTCGGTTGCCATTCGGACATCCGAGGATCCCGTCGGCGCGCCCATCTTCTACCGCGACGTTCCGCTGATGCCCGCCGAATTGGAAAAGGGCGTCATCAAACCGCTGGCGCCCGCGGCCATACCGCTGATCAACTGGCGGCTGCGCGATATCGCCGAACCGCGCAGCCAGGTAGTGCTCTCAGGCATGCACACCTGCGCCAACTGCCATTCCTTCTCCGCCGACGGCAAAACCATGGGAATGGACCTCGACGGGCCGCAGAACGACAAGGGCCTGTATGCCATCGCCGCCGTCCAGCCGGCGATGTCCATACGGGACGAAGACATCATCACTTGGAAATCCTTTCGCGACCAGCCTTCCGGCCCCATGCGGGTCGGCTTCATGTCCGCCATCTCGCCCGACGGCCGCTACGTCGTCACCACCGTCGGCGTGGAGCAGGACTTGAGCCGCAATTTCTACGTCGCAAATTTCAAAAACTACCGCTTCCTCCAGGTGTTCTATGCCACCCGTGGCGTCCTCACGGTCTACGACCGGACTACCGGGCAACGCCATTCCCTTCCCGGCGCCGATGACCCACGCTACGTGCAGACCAATGCCACCTGGAGCCGCGATGGCAAATACCTGGTGTTTGCGCGGGCGGAAGCAAAGGACGCCTATCCCGAGGGCCGCAAGCTGGCCGAATACGCCAACGACCCCAACGAGACCGAGATCCGGTACGACCTCTACCGCGTTCCGTTCAACGGGGGCCAGGGGGGACAGGCGGAGCCCATTGCCGGAGCCTCGCGCAACGGCATGAGCAATTCCTTCCCCAAGGTTTCGCCCGACGGCCGCTGGATCGTCTTCGTCCAGGCGCACAATGGCCTGCTGATGCGCCCCGACAGCCAGCTTTACATCGTGCCGGCGGCGGGCGGCGTGGCGCGGCGGCTGCGCGCCAATACCCCCCTCATGAATTCGTGGCACAGCTTCTCGCCCAACGGACGGTGGCTGGTGTTTTCCTCCAAGGCCCATTCTCCGTACACCCAGATGTACCTGACGCACATCGACCAGGAGGGCAACGACACCCCCGCGATTCTGATCGAGGGCAGCACCGCCGCCAACCGCGCCGTGAATCTTCCGGAGTTCGTGAACATACCCCCCGGCGGCCTGGCCAAAATCGAGGTGCCCGCAGCCGAGTTCTACACCCGCTTCGACCGCGCCTGGGAGTTGGCCGAAAAGGGGCAGCACGAAGCGGCGGCCGCGGCCTGGCGCAGCGCCCTGGAACTCCATCCCGATGACGCCCGGGCCAACAACAATCTCGCCTTCGCCCTGGCCCGCCTGGGAAAACTGGACGAAGCCATCGCCTGCTGGGAAATAGCCTTGCGCTCCAACGACCAGCTCCCCGAAGTCCGCGAAAACCTGGCTCGGGGCCTGGAAAGCCTTGGCCTCACCGCCATGAAAAAAGGAGCCGTCGATGAAGCCCTCCCGAACCTGCGGAGGGCCGAGCAGCTCGATCCCGCCGATGCCGGCAATCAATACAATCTCGGGCTGGCGCTGCTGCGGAAATCCGACCTCGACGGAGCCATCGCGCACTTTCACAAGGCCCTCGACCTCGATCCCCGGCCCCCCCAGACCCACAACGATCTCGGGGTGGCGCTGTCGCTGAAGAGGCGCTTCGATGAAGCCGTGGTGCATTTTCGAGCGGCCATTGCCGCCGATCCCCAATTCGCCCAAGCCCAATCCAACCTGGCATGGCTGCTGGCGACCAGCCCGGAAGCCACTGTCCGCAACGGCGCCGGGGCCCTCGAGCTGGCGGCGAAAGCGGTCGAGCTGTCCCACGGAACCGATTCCCGGGCGCTCGATGCGCTGGCCGCCGCGTATGCCGAGACGGGCCGCTTCCCGGAGGCGGTCGAAACTGCGCGGCGAGCCTTGGACCTGGCTGAGCAGCCCCTCGTCCCGGCGTTGAAAGCCAGGATCGCGATGTACCAGCGGCAGGAGCCCTTCCGCGAGAAATGATCCGCGACCTGAAACATTTCGGTCTACCCTTCGGCGTCAGGCAGGAGCCACCCAGCGTCGCTCGCAGATGTCAACAACGGGCGTTTCCCGTCAATATGGTCGGCCCCAAGGTAAACGCTGGCCGACTAGGCAGGAGTTTGGCGAATCTTGGCCAACTGTAGATGATGCTGCAGGTCACGTGCAGAACGGCTTCCGCGACCTTACTCTTATGGATAAAATAGAGCCCTGTCAGATGGAGGCGGGAATCAGGACAATCGGGCGGCAGGGGCATGGGTTTGGCCGGCTCGGTGCAGAATAAGGCTCGTGGCTCGGCCCTCGGGGCCAGTTTCAAACGTGATCTGGTTGTTAGCCACCTTAGCGAAGAAGTTCTTCTCGCCTTCGGCAAACAGTTCAAACTTAGGCCCGACGGTCAGATCGCCAGGCCGATTGTGAGGAAGCTGTGCGAAGGCCTGTGCGAAGAGGCGGTCGCCGTCGCGGGTGATTTCGAAAATCAGGTTCGGCGTCACTTGATAGCGCCCGGTGTAGTTATCGAGGAGCTTAGGATCAATATGAATCTCGCTGTGCTGCTTTGGAGGCTCGGGATTGGCAAGCGGCAGCTTCGGGTTCAGGAGATGAAGACCGATGTCATCGCCACCGGAGGGAGTAGAAGCATTGGACAGTACAACGACCCCGATACGCTCCTTAGGATCGTATCCGACGAATGAGCGGAAGCCTCCGGTGCCTCCGTTATGCCAGGCGATCTCCCGGCCGTCAGTTGAGCAAATAAGCCACCCTAAACCGATCTTTGTTTGGCCCGCGGGACGGCGAACTTCGAGCATGGCTTTCATGGCGGGCGCGAGAGGCGATTCCTTGTAGCCGAGGAACGCTTCAAGGAACGTCAGCATGTCATTGGCGGAGGAGCGCAGTGCGCCTGCACCGGCAAGCGTGGAAAGGTCCAAGTTGGCGACGGGCGCGAGGGTCGCGTTGTGACCAGTAGCCATGCGCTGCTCCATGGAGGAAAGCGTAATACCCGTGTCCGGCATGCTGAGCGGTCGCGTGATGCGGATTCTGATCAAGCTCTCATAATCCGTTCCGCCGCGGTACGCGAGGAGGTGGCCGAGGAGTCCCGCGCCCAAGTTTGAATATTCGAATTCGGAACCGGGGTCGCGCGGCAGCGTGTAGCCGGAAAGGAACTGGTACAAATCGTTCACGCTATAGTCGTCGGCGTAAGGATTGCGTGGGTTCAGCTTCAGGTTGCTGGGAAGGCCTGGGAGCCCGGAGGTGTGCGTGGAAAGATCGAGCAGCGTAATGGATTTGCCGCTTCGCTCAGGCATCTTGACATTTTCGGGAAGATATTTGGCCGCTGGATCGTCGAGGGTGACCTCTTTGCGGTTCACCATGTCCGCCAATACCAGCGAAGTGAAGACCTTGGAGACGGATCCAAGTTCGAAGATCGTATCACCATCGAGCGTGCGTGGATCGCCGTTAGCGAGGTTGCCATAGGCGACGACGCGGCGGCCATCAGGTTCGATGACACCCACGACAATGCCGACCGCCTGCTTCTGTTGATCAACGCGTTTTACGAGGATTTCGCGGATTTCGTCGGTGCTAAGAACTGTAAGTGGCATGACAGCGAACCTTAGTTTACCGGAAAGAGTTAGCGTTGGGGCGGAATGCTTCGCGCACGGCCGATAATCCGGCGTTATGTCTTCTCTGGCTGAAAAGTCGCCATCTCGTGGAATGACCATGTGCCCGGCGGGGCGCATCAGGACACCGGGCGCCTGGGATAAAATTGTCGGGGACCCCCGATCCCGCTTAGCGAAAAGGTTCGACATGACCTGGGGGATTATTGATGAACGAAGAAGAATTTGACGCACTCCGGCCATTTCGGCCTTTCGGAGTACAGGACGCAATGCGCGCAGAGGCCAAGCTCGCCGTTGTACAGCGCTCGGCATCGCCCTATGGAGTAAGACATCCGACGACCTGCATCGTCAACTGCTCGGCGCATATCCTGAAATACCTGCTGGCTTTGATTTGGCCGACTTCCGGGAGTTGCAAAAGAGCATTCGAACCATTGCGGCGTGTCTCGGCGACCCAAACGGAGGTGGGTCCCCGCGTTGGCGGCGATCCGGGCCCTTTATTCGCCCATCATTGTTGTTGGAACTCAGCGCTTCACGGCATTGGAAGCCCGTTGCGAAATAGTCCGACGTGCGATTGAGTATTTGGAGAACCGCTGAGAACTTGACCTCGGGCCCTGTAGCCCACGGCAGACAAAAAGAGCCATGAAGCTCTTAATCTCCGTGAAATTACAAGAGAGACCACCGATAATGTAAGGATGAGTCCCGGCATCGGTAGTCGCATTCGAAAGCTGGCATGGCGTGACAGGCTGCTGCTTCTCCTCACAGTCTTCAGTAGCATCGGCGGCATCCCAGGCAACTACATTCACCAGCACCACCGCATGGATGGAACCGCCGTACTGTTGGACTTACTGACGAAGATCCTGTGGGCGACGATCGCTGGGGTCGTTGCCTGGTCGGTGATACGGCGGCAGCGCACACCCGCAGACTACGGCTTTTCATTCAAGACCGGAGGTGTGGCGTCGCTGGCTGTGCTCGCGGTCATTCACGTTTACCTCGTGATCAGCGGCAAATTGGTCCTATCGGCGAACGAAACCTACTTGTGGAGGGCCGTGGGCGCTTTCATGGAAGAACTCCTGTTCAGGGCGATCGCGATCGACGTGTTTATCGTGCTCATGGATGGGATAAAAGCTAAGGCTTTCTGGGCAATACTGGCGAGTTCCGCACTTTGGTCGCTCCCTCATATACCAACCAAATCTCTCGGTCAACTACTTCCGGGTATCTTCCTTGGAGGCTTGTTCTTTGGATACGTTTACTATAAAGCCAAGTCCATTCTCCTGCCTGCATGGCTTCACGTCGTCGCCAACGCGGGATATCTGGCCGGGATATGGATTGCAGGCCTATACTGCCTGATTAGTTTCGCCGACTTGGCTATTTGGTCCCGGAACAAGCAAACTCCTCCCGCTGCGGGCGCTTCAAGGAACATCGACGCCATCCACTTGGACGTATAGTCATCTCGGACTTTGATCGGGCAGTGGTCCGAACCCTTTGTTCCGAGCAATGGATCCTCCCTGGTCGCCCAGCGTTTACCGATGTGTCCGGCTCCCGTTGGTTGACGTGGGGCCCCAAGGGAGGCCTCAACCCTGCTCCCTGAATACGGCCAACCGGGTTTACGAGATGGTTTCTACTTCCTCTCGCGCTCGTCGATGGCGCGAATAGCCGCCGCGTGCCGTTCGGCCTCCTGCTCCCGGCCGCCCGACTGGTAGGCCTGGACCAGCAGGAAGTGCACCTGGCGGTCGGTCACGTCACCGGTGCGCAGTGTCAACGCGATCTCCGCTTGTTTCGCGGACGCAGCGGCATCGCCGGTCTTCAGCAGCAGGCGGGCGGATTCGAAATGCGGGTCGCGTGAGTTCGGCGCCAGCTTCAAGGCGCGGTCGATCTGCTGCCGGCATTCCTCGAAGTCGCCCAAACGGAGCAGCAGGCGCGAGCAGCTCAGCAGCATCTCGACGTCCAGTTGGCCCGAGACTTCGCCCAGATGGATCGCTTCCCGGTAAGTCTCGAGCGCGTCCGCCGTTTGGCCCAGGCTCTCCTGGGCCAGACCCAGATACAGCGCGGCGCGTGCATCGCGTGGATTCAACTGGCGCGCCTTCTCCAGCGCCTGGATCGCCGCCGGCAGCTCGTTCTGCCGATAGAACTGAAATCCATACAGGAACTGCGCGTACCACGAGGAGGGATCCGCCGCGATGGCCCGCTCCAGGCTCTCCCGCGCCACGTCGTAACGGTTGGCCGCCATGGCCAGCTTGGCTTTGAGGGTCAACGCAGGCGCCAGCTTCGGATCCAGCCTCAGGGCTTCGTCAACGGCGTTGAAAGACTCCTGGTATTTTCCGGCGGCGAACAGGCGGTTGGCCCTTTCGTAGGCCGCATAGCCGGCCGAAGGCGGCGCCTGTGCCGCTGTCTGGCGTGCCGGCAAGACCGCCAGCAAGACCGCCAGGAGGACCGCGCGTTTCATGGCTTGGCCTCCCCGATCTCGAGGATCCGGTCACCCTTCACATCGGTGAGCTTCTGGGTTCGGCCGCCCGGCCATCTTACTTCCACCTGTTTCACGCCCGTATTGGGACCCAGGCCGAAACGCACCAGCGGCTCGCTCGAAGAGGCATAACCCACGCTGGTGGTGGCGTGGCCGTACAGCGCGCGCCCGTCGGGCAGCGTCACCGAAACCACCGCCCCCAGCCCCTGGCGGTTGCTCCTCGTTCCGCGCAGACGGACCGCCAGCCAGTGCCCCGCCCCCGTGGTGATGTTGTGAAACAGCTTCACCGGACCATCCAGCGTCGTGACCACCGCGTCGATGCGGCCGTCGTTATCGAAATCGGCAAAGGCCGTCCCGTGGTGCAGCGCGGGCAGTTGGAAGTCCGCTCCGGCGCCGGCCGAGACGTCCTCGAATCGCCGGCCTCCGATGTTGCGAAACACGCGGTTCGCCAGCGCGGCGCTCCGGCCGATGTAGCGTTCGAGCGCCGGAAAATGCGATAGGGCGAAGAACAGGTCGCGCCATCCGTCGTTGTCGAAGTCGTACATGCCGAGGCTCCAGCCCGTAAACGGGCGCGTGCTCATTTCCAGGCCGGAGCGTTGCGCGAAGTCCTCGAAAAGCGATCGCTTGCCCAGGTTGCGAAACAGCAGGAAGCCGTCGTTGATCATGCCCGAGACCACCAGGTCGGGCCGGCCGTCGTTGTCGAAGTCGCGAAAGTCCACCCCCATGCCCGCGATAGCGGCTCCGTCTTCGCGCAGTGCCACGCCCGCTTCCAGGCCGATTTCGCGAAAGGTCCCGTCGCCCTGGTTGCGGAACAGAAAATGCCGGACGGAATCGTTCGCCACGAACACGTCGGTGAATCCGTCCCCGTCGAAATCGGCGAACGCGACTCCCATCCCCTTGCCGATGTGCCGCGCGATCCCCGAACTCTCCGAGACGTCCGTGAAGGTGCCGTCCCGGTTGTTGTGGAACAGTTGGTTGGGCAGCCCCGGGTACTCCTTCGGATGGCAATAAAACCGGCTCTGCGGAGTGCCGCAAGCGGGTTCGGTAGCCGGGTCCCATCGGACGTAGTTGGAGACGAAAAGGTCGAGCCAGCCGTCGTTGTCGTAATCCAGCCACCCCGCCGAGATGGACCACATCTTGCCGCGCTCAGGGTCGATGCCGGACAGGCCGGCCTTGGCCGTCACGTCGGCGAAGCGCCCGCCGCCCAGGTTGCGGTAGAGGATGTTGCGATTGACGCCCGCGACGAAAATGTCGCACAGGCCGTCGTTGTCGAAATCGGCGGTGGCCACCGCCATCGAGTAGCCCTCTCCGCCCACCCCGGCCCTGGCGGTGACATCCGTGAAGGTTCCATCGCAGTTGTTGCGGTACAGCCGGTTCCAGAACTCCGGACCGCTCTTCCGCAGCTCGGGAATCGTGGCGCCGTTGGTGAAGAAGAGGTCCATGCAGCCGTCGTTGTCGAAGTCCAACGCCGCCACGCCCCCGGGCATCAGTTCCACCTGGTGGAACCGCCCGCTCGCCGAATTCTTCAAGCGGAAGTCCAGCCCGGCTTTTTTGGCGATCTCTTCGAACCGGATTTGCGCCATCGCCGGGTGCATCGCCCATACGGCGATGGCGAGAGCGCAGCAATACCGCATGCGCGTCCAGTGTAATCCGCCGCGCCTTTCGGGCGCAATCGAGCGGCCGCCTGCCGGGCCGCATCATCCACCGCAGCGGACGTGGTTGATGTCGTCGTTTTCGAGGACGCGTTTCGGAGCCCCTTGGGCGGCCACTTGGATCATCGCGCAAGCCACCTGCCGGGTTGTGGTCGCGTATCTCGGAAAGAGGGCTTTCAAGATCGGGTAGACCGGCGCTGCGACAGCATAGATCACCCTGATCCACCGGGTCTTCGCCGCGATTCCGTCGAGCGGCTGGATGTAGCCCGGACGGAACATGTATGCCGCCTGAAACGGCAAGCCCAGCAGAGCGTTCTCGGTTTCGCCCTTCACCCGCGCCCACATGGAGCGGCCGCGTTCCGAGCTGTCCGTGCCGGTTCCCGATACGTAGACGAACGTCGTGCCCGGGTTTTGAGCCAATGTTCGCGCCACCGACAAGGTGAGGTCGTACGTGACACGGCGATAGTCCTCTTCCCGCATGCCCACCGAGGAGACGCCCAGGCAGAAGAAGCAGGCGTCATAGCCAGAGAGTTCCGCCTGGATCGCGGAGAGATTCGCCACGTCCGCCTGCACGATTTCGCGAAGCTTCTCGTGACGTTGGCCGGTCGCCGTGCGGCCGATCGAGAGGACGCTCTCCACCCGGGGATCGCGCAGGCATTCCCGCAGGACCCCTTGGCCGACCATTCCTGTCGCGCCGAAAAGAATCGCTCTCATCGTTTTGGCCGCGCTCCCCACGCCGCTGGCCGTGGCGGCATTGCGGCGATTCCACATTCTTTCACAGGACAGATGGCCGTCGCACGCGTGCTGGTTCAAACCGGCCGTTTCCGATCTTACGGCGGGCAGTTCCGAGCAAGGTCGTGGGAACGGGCATGCGTGGAATGAGGAGGGTATCAACCGGTGTATGACCTGATGAAACGTGCAGTGCGCGCCCGATACCGCCCATTGGTCGGCAACCTGGAAGTTGTCCCGAAGTAGCTCCCCAAACTCCCGCCCACGCATGCAAGTTATAATTCAGACATCATGCTCCCGTTATCCCGCCGTGAACTCCTGGCCCTCGCCGCCGCAGCCGCCGTGCCTGGCCGCGCCGCGGAACCGTCGGCGCGCTCCCTCGTGGCGCTGACCCAGGGACCGGAACGCCGCAAGAACGTCACCGCCGCGCTGGTCGCCATCGACGACCAGATCCGCCCGCTGCTCAAACGCAAAAAGTACGTCCTCATCAAGCCGAATTTCGTTTCCGTCCAGCGGCAGCTTGCGGCCACCCACGCGGACGCCATCCGCGGGATCCTGGACTACCTCGCCCCGCGCTTCAAAGGGCCGGTGGTCATCGCCGAAGCCTCCCGGGAGAGCACCACCCAGGGCTACGAAACGTACCTCTACAACCGCCTGCCCGGCGAATTCCGCTCCCAGAAGGTGCAGCTCGTGGACCTCAACGAGGAGGCGAAATTCCACCCGCTCCAGATCGTGGACCCCAACCTGCATTTCACCCCGGTCCGCCTGGCCGCCCGCCTCTTCGATCCCGACGCCTTCGTCATCAGCTCCGCCATGCCGAAGGCCCACAACTACGTCGTCGCCACCCTCTCGGTCAAGAACATGGCCATGGGCGCGCCGCTGCACAGCGGCAGCAAGGAAACCACCAGGTGGCAGGACAAGCCCAAATACCACGCCGGGTTCCGCCAGATGCACCTCAACCTGCTGCTCACCGCCAAGGCCCTGCATCCCAATTGGGGCGCTGCGGTCATCGATGGATTCGAAGGCATGGAAAACGATGGCCCGGTGAACGGCACCCCGGTCGACCATAAGATCGCCATCGCCTCCACCGACCTTATCGCTGCCGACCGTGTGGGCGTGGAGGCCATGGGCGTCAACCCCGAGTGGGTCGGATACCTGAACTACTGCGCCGAGGCCGGCCTCGGCTGCTTCGATTTATCGCGCATCGAACTGCGCGGCAACGCCACGCTGGACGCCGTCCGCAAGACCTACAAGCTGCACTCGCAAGTCAAGCAGCAGTTGCAGTGGATGGGACCGCTGAAACCGGCGTGATGAAAGGAAACCATCCCTTGTCGATACGAATCGTTCTCGCCGCCCTGTTGGCCACGGCCACATCCTGGGGCGCTTCCTACTACACCGTCCGCCTGGACGACCCCAAGGCCGTGTACCTCACCCCCGGCGACTTCCCCGTTCGCGGCGACGGTCTCGCCGACGATACCGAGGCCATCCAGCAGGCCATCAATAAGGTTCAGGAAACCACCAGCCAGGGAATCGTCTTCGTGCCCCAAGGCCGCTACCGCCTCACCAAGACCATCAACATCTGGCCCGGCATCCGCGTGATCGGATATGGCGCCGCCCGCCCCGTCTTCCTGTTGGCCGGCAACACTCCCGGCTACCAGGACAAGGACAATGAACGCTACATGATCTTCTTCGCCGGTGGCCGCCCCGGCGCCGGACGCGGGTTTGGCGGTGGCCGTGGAGCCGCCGGCGGCCGAGGCGCTCCCGGCGCCCAGCCCCCCGCGGGAAGAGCCGGCCGCGGCGCTCCCGATGGTCAGCCCCCCGATGCCAGCCCCGGCACCTTCTACTCCGCCATCAGCAACATCGATCTCGAAATCGGCGACGGCAATCCCGGCGCCGTCGGCGTCCGCGCCCGCTACGCCCAGCACTGCTTCATGGCCCACATGGACTTCCGCATCGGCTCCGGACTCGCCGGCATTCACGAAGCCGGCAACGTGGGTGAGGACCTTCATTTTTACGGCGGCCAGTACGCCATCTGGACCCGCCGCCCCTCCCCCGGCTGGCAGTACACCGTGGTCGACGCCTCCTTCGAGGGCCAGCGCGAAGCCGCCATCCGCGAACGCGAAGCCGGCCTCACGCTCATCCGCCCGCACTTCCGCAATGTCCCCACCGCCATCTCCATCGACGAAGGCTTCCCCGACGAGCTTTGGGTAAAGAATGGCCGCATGGAAGACATCACCGGCCCGGCCGTAATCGTCAGCCTGGAAAAGAACGCGCGGACCGAGATCAACCTCGAGAACATCGTCTGCCAACGTGTGCCCGTCTTCGCCTCCTTCCGCGAGAGCGGAAAGAAGGTCGCCGCCCCATCCGGCATCTACGAGGTGAAGGTCTTCTCCCACGGCCTGAGCTACTCCGATATCGGCGCAGTCCCCGCCATCCGCGACGTCTTCGAGGCCACCCCGCTCCCTGTCATGCCCGCCCCGTTCGTGTCCGACCTCCCCGACCTGCCGCCCCGCGACTCCTGGGTCAACATCCGCGCCCTCGGCGCCAAGGGTGATGGCGCCACCGACGACACCGCCGTCTTCAAGAAAGCCATCGCCGAAAACCACGCCATCTACCTGCCCTCCGGCAAGTACGTCGTCGGCGATACCATCGTGCTCAAGCCCGACACCGTCCTCATCGGACTGCACCCCAGCGCCACCCAGATCGACCTGCTCGACTCCACCCCTGCATTTCAAGGCGTCGGAGCGCCTGAGCCGCTCATCGAGGCGCCCCAGGGCGGCACGAACATCATGATCGGCATCGGGCTCTACACCAACGGAGTCAACCCGCGCGCCGTGGCCGCCAAATGGATGGCCGGCAAGGATTCCATGATGAACGACGTCCGCTTCCTCGGCGGCCACGGAACCAACCGGCTCGACGGCACTCGCGAGAACCCCTACAACAACACCCACACCGCCGATCCCGACCTCAATCGCCGCTGGGACAGCCAGTATCCCAGCCTGTGGGTCACCGCCGGCGGCGGCGGAACCTTCTTCGACATCTGGACGCCTAGCACCTTCGCGCAGGCCGGCATGCTCGTCTCCGACACCACCACCGAGGGACGCGTCTACCAGATGTCCAGCGAACATCACGTCCGCTACGAGATCCAGATCCACCACGCCTCCAACTGGCAGATCTACGCGCTCCAGACCGAAGAGGAGCGCGGCGAAGGCGGCTTCGCGCTGCCGCTCGAAATCGACGGCTCGAGCAATATCACCCTCGCCAACTTCCACATCTACCGCGTGATCAGCACCTTTCAGCCCTTCCCGTGGGCTATCAAGATTTCGAACTCGCGCAACATCCGCCTGCGCAACATCCACTGCTACAGCAACAGCAAGGTGTCGTTCGACGACGCCGTCTATGACCAGACCCACAACGTCGAAATCCGCCAGCGCGAGTTCGCCTGGCTGACGCTCTCCGGCAATGCTCCGCAGGTCCGCCCCAAGCCCGCATCGCCCGTCCTCGCCGCCGGCGCCCGGGTGGAAAAGCTGGCAGGCGGCTTCTACAACATTTCCGGCGGCGCAGTCGATCCCGCGGGCGATTTCTATTTCGTCGACGCGAAGTGGCAGAGGATCTATCGCTGGTCGGCCGCCCTCCGCCGCACTTCGATCGTCCGCGACAGTCCCCTCGACCCCGTCAGTCTCGCCTTCGACAAAGCCGGCAACCTCATCGTCGTCGGCTACTCCGGAAACGGAACCGTCTACGCCTTCAAGCCCGGCGCAGAAGGGGAAGTCTCGATTCTCAAACCCGAGCCCTTCACTCCCCGCCCCGTTATGACCGCGGTGCTGCCGGTGGGCGACTACCACCTGCAATCCGTCCCGCGCTCCTATCAATATGTATCGCCGGACGGCACGACATTCATCTCCGCCGGCCAGGACTTTGTCAACGGATCGCTCATGTGGGGCGTGAAGGGCAGCGATGTGCTGCGCGCCTTCGGCCTCGCCCGCGCGGTTCCCGGCAAGCCCTATTACCTCACCGACGAATCCGAGTTGACCACCTGGTCCGCCACCGTCGGGCCGGACGGCAACCTCACCGATCAGAAACTCTTCGCCGACCAGGGTGGCGAAGGCGTCGCTGTCGACGAGCGTGGCAACGTCTACATCGCCGCCGGCCAGATCTACGTCTACGACCCCGCCGGCAAACTCATCGACACCATCGAGGTCCCCGAGCGCCCGCTGCAATTGGTCTTCGGCGGGAAAGATGGACAGACGCTGTTCATTCCCGCGCGCACCTCGCTCTACGCCGTCCGCACGCGCATCCGCGGCCGCTGAAGAGCTTCACCGCGCCGCCACCACCACTCCACCGCGTCGCTCTGAGTTACATTAAAATACGATATTCGTTCGCGGCTCGAACTAACGGTAGAGCCCGGAGGTCCCCATGACTCTACGCAACACCATTCCGTATCTCCTGTTGGCGCTCTGCTCCAGCATGGCGTCTGCTCAGACGGCGCCCTGGACCGCCCCCCTTCGCGGATCTTGGGTGCAGACCGGGCCGCCGGCCCAGGGTGACGTGGTCCTCGCGGGCAGCGAAATCGTGGTCGGTGACGACGAGAATTCCGCGGTCCACCAGGCCGCCTCGTTCCTTGCCGGTGACATCGAAAAGATCAGCGGTTACAAGCCTCCCGTCGTGAAGAGTCCGAGCGCCGGTCGCCCCAGCATCCGGCTCGTGACGCTGGGTCATGGACAGGTGCCGGCCGCGGTCGATGCCGCCGCCATGCAAGGCCAGTGGGAGGCCTGCCGCATCGTCACCGCCGGCGGCGCCGTTTGGCTCGTCGGGTCGAACCCGCGCGGCACCGCGTTCGCCGCCTACATCCTCTCCGAGCGCCTGGGCATCGATCCCCTGTACATCTGGACCGGCTACGCCCCCGCGCATCGCGACCCCCTGGTGCTGAAGCGCACCAGCTTCGCGCAGGGTCCGCCCGCCTTCCGCTATCGCGGTTTCTTCCACGATGACGAAGACCTCCTGCCGCGCCCCTTCGACGCCAACGGCTACCCGTTGCAAACCGGCGACGTCCCGCTCGACTGGTACAAGAGGTTCTTCGAAACCGCGCTGCGCCTGCGCATGAACATGGTGGCGCCCTACACCCGCGTCCACCGCCGCTTCGAGGTGCAGAAACTGGCCAGCGACTGGGGACTCTACTACACCTCCCACCACTACGACATCCTGGTCTCCAATCCGTTCGGCCTGGTGCGCTACAACCTGGCTGCCGAGCGTGGCGTCAGACCGGAGTGGAACTGGTTCACCAACCGCGAAGGGATGCTCCGGTTCTGGCGCGGCGGCGTGACCGAGAACCGCGATCTGGATGTGATCTGGCCCGTGGGCATGCGCGGCACCGAGGACCGCCCCTTCACCTTCCCCCCTGGCACCACCGATGATGACAAGGCGAAAACCTTCCGCGAGGTGATCAACGAACAGGTCAAGATGGTCGGCGAGCTGATTCCGAAGGACAAGCCTCCGCTGTTCCACTTCACCATGTACTCCGAGATGCTGCCTCAGTACCAGCGCAATCCCGCGGCGTTCGACCTGCCCGCCGACGTCATCGTCGTGTGGCCCGACGACAACGACGGCCACATGCGCGCCTTGCCGTCCGGGTTGGGGAAATGGAAGCACGGCGTGTACTACCATCTGGCTTACCTGGGCGGCAGATTGACCAAGCAGTTGACCCATACCGTGGCGCCTTCGACCGTCGCCTCGGAGTTCGACAAGATCGTGAAGTCCGGAGCCACCGCGTACATGCTGGTCAACATGTCGGAGGTGCGCGATTACGTCATGGGTGGGCGCATGCTCGCCGACATCACCTGGGACGCTCCTGCGATCTATGCCGCGCCCGACCCCGCCGGCCGCTACACCGCGTGGTGGTCGCGCGAGTATTTCGGAGGCGCGACTGGCGCCGCGGACGCGTACAACCGGTACTTCGCCGTCCTCGACACGCCGGACAAGCTCTGGGTGGCCCCCGATGCGATTGAAGAACTGCTCGACCGCCTGTATCAAAAGGTGGCGGGCGAAACGCCTCCGGCGGTCGACGCCGGCACCATGGCCCTGATGCAGTCGCGCAACCGGCAGTTGGAGGAGTCCCTCGCCGCGGAGGCGCGGGCGGAGAACGGGATGTCGCTCTCCGAACAGCGCTTCTTCTCCGTGGATGTGGCGCTCGGCCTCCAGGTGGCCCAGCGGCAGACGCAGGCGGCGCTGAAGTTGGAAGAGGCCCTCCGCGCGTCGGACGCGCCACGGATGTGGCAGCTCGTTCGGGAGGCGCGCGCGTCGCTGGAGCAGTTGGAAACGGAATTGGCCCGGGCCGAGTATCCGCCCTTCGACCGCTGGTACCACGAGAGCTGGATCCGCACTACCCTGAGCCAATCCAATCCGCACCGTCCTTACATCCAGCTCCGCGCCTTCATCTCGAGCGAGGGCCGTGGCGCCCCCATTCGCCTCCGCCGCCCCTGAACCTCACGCCAAGCCCGCCAGGCGCCCACGGAAACAGCCTGGTGTATACTGACTGGAACCTGGGATGCAAATGGGATTCATGCCGCGTCACCTCACCCGAGTTTCTCTGTTCTTCCTGGCCACCCTCACCTCTACCGCGCAAACCCCAGCCGCTCCGCGCGCCATCGTCCTGGATGGCGCCGGCCCTTGGCAGGATGCGCACTGGACCCTCGGCGTAACCGAGTTTACCAGCCTGCTCACTGACGCCGGCTACCAGGTGCAGACCGTCTCTCCGGCGAACCTGGCCTCGGCCGCTCCGGCGCCCGACATCCTCTTGGCCGTCCCCAGCCTCGAGAGCCTCCCCCTCACCGGCTTCAAGACCATCGCCGCCTTCGTTGCCGCCGGCGGAAGCCTGATGGCCAGCGGCGGCCAGCCGTTCCGCGACCCGCTCTACCCCGCGGCAAACAGCCAGTGGCTGGACCGCGCGGCCACCTTGCAGACCCTGGCGCCCGCCAATCCGGCCCTCGATCCCTCGTCGGCCACACTGACCGCGACGTCCTTGGTGGCGGCCACCGTGACCAAATCCACCGTCACCGGCCCGGATGGCCAATCCAAGGCTTTGGACTTCCAACTCCAGCTCCCCCAGACCCAGTACTACCTGCTCACCGCCCCGCTGGCCAAGCCCGCCTTTCCCGCCGGGCAAACGGCCACCATCGTCTCTACCCGCGGAACTCCCGGACAGGCCATGCTCTTCGAATGGATCGAAACCGACGGGTCCCGCTGGCTTGCCAGCATCCCACTCACAACTCCGTGGACCAAGCAGGTTCTGCTGCCCTCCGATTTCCAGTACCAGCCCGGAGCCGCGCCCGCGCGCGCCGGCACCACCTTCAACCCGGCCCAGGCCGGCACACTCTATTTCGGCGTCAGCACGACGGCAGGCGCGGTGGCCGGTCCCGTGGAGTTCGCCCTCGGCGCCATCGGGACCGCCGCCGCTCCCACCCTGGAACCGTTCACCGTCCCGGTGCTGGAAACGATCTCGCCCTCCTACAAGCAATACGTAACGCAGATGGCGGGTCAGACGGTCCGGGTCCCTGTGGCCCGCGGTCGCGGCCTCTCCGCCACACCCGACCCGGACGGCCGTTTCCGCGCCGTTGGCGACCCGCAGGCGCCCGCCGCCACGTGGTATATCACCACCGCCGGAACCCTCACCATCTGGCTGCCGTGGCCCCACCTTCAGGACCCGCAGCGCGCCCAGCTCGTCGCCTTGCTCGCTGCCGCCCCGAACCGCCTTTACATTCTGAATGCCGGCCCCACCCAGATCGTAACCCTGCCCACGGAAGACGTCGTTCTCGGTGCCGGCGTCGTCAACGCTGCCCCGGCTTCCGCCCAGGCGAGTCTGAACTGGTCCATTCTGGATTCCACCAGCACCGTTGTGGCCCAGTCCGCAAACATGCTCGCTTTGCCCGCGGGCCAACTGCAAACTGTCCCCGCGACTGATGTCGGCCAACTGCCGTCCGGCGACTACACCATTACCGCCAGCCTCGTCGTCGGTGCCAACGAAGTGGACCGGCTCACCAGCCGGGTCCGCGTCTTCGACCCCACCCTCACCTTCCAGCCGGCTCAGCAAGTCAGCGCGGCTAACGGCTCCTTCTCCACCGCCGCCGGCGGCCCCCTGTTCCTCGAAGGGGTCAACTACTGGCCGCGCTACACCTCAGGTCTCGAGCCCGCGCGCTTCGCTCAATCCTGGCTCGCGCCCCAAAATTACGATCCCGATCTGGTCGAGGCCGACCTTGCTCTTCTCGCCTCTCTCAACTTCAACCTCGTCAGCTTCCAATACACCGGCACCGAGCAGGCCCGCGACCTGGTCGATTTCCTCGATCGTTGCCGCAATCACGGCTTGTGGGCCAACGTCTACATCCCTGTCTTTGTCCCCGGCACTCCAGTGGCGGTTCTCTATTACGGCCAGCCCACGAAGATCAATCCGAATATCGGTGCTCTGCTCCAAGCCGCGTTCCTCCCGGGCCACGATCGTGTCTTCGCCTATGACCTGCTCTGGGAACCCGTCCTGGGCCTCCACAACGATCGCCTCCCGCTCGACGGCGCCTGGCGTTCCTGGCTCACCGACCAATACGGCTCCCCGGCCAACGCCGAAAACCTTTGGGGCTTCACCGCACCGCGCGACGCCTCGGGCCAGATTTCCAATCCGCTCGATACCCAGATTGAAACCGACGGCGCATGGCGCGTAATGGTGGCCGCCTACCGGCGCTTTGTCGACGATTTCGAGAGCCGATCTTTGGGTGCGGCCTCCCGATTGGTTCGCGCCGCCGCGCCGGGCACGCTGGTGAGTTTCCGTCAGCAAGGCGGCGCCGTGCTGGATGTCAATTACGCATTGACGGCACATGGGACGGCGATGCTGAACCAGATGGAGTACGAAATCGGCGCCGCCGCGGCTCACCTGGATTTCACTTCACCGCAGGCCTACGAGATCCCCACTCCCTGGCCCGCTGGCCGCGGTCTGGAGTTCGCCACTGCCTACGCCCGCTACCGTTCCGGAGGCAAGCCGATATACTGGGCCGAATACGGTTTCGACATCGGCGCCAACGGCGCCACCGCCAGCCTTGCCGCTCAGTCCGTCATCTGCGACTCGCTCATGCGCCTTGCCAACGAGGATGGTTCGAGCGCGGCCTCGGTCTGGTGGATGCCCGGCGGCTGGCGGGTGGATACCGGCGACGACTACGGTATTTTCAACCCCGACGGTTCCGCGCGCCCCTCCGCCCAGACCTTAGCCCAGTGGGGCGCCACGTTCGCTGCCGCTCCGCCAGCCCCGGCTTCCGGTGCTCCCGTGACCCTGACCATCGACCGCGATGCCGACGCCCGCGGCGATATTGGCCTGTTTCTGCGCTGGGAGAACAGCTTCGTCCAGGCCAGGCAAACCGGCAGCCCGGTTGTTCTGGCGGATGCCGGCATGGGCACGGACACATCCTCCATGCCGCGCATGCAAGTGGGCAATATCGCCTACGCCGGTTCCGGGCCGTTGAAGTATGCCAACGGCGAGTTTGCGGGGATCCGCGTGCAATGCCCCGCCCTCGACCTTACTGTGGAGAACGGCGCGACTGTCCCGGTCCCCGCGGGCGGCACTTGCCAGGTGACGCCAACCCTGGTCAACACAGGCGCTGCGGCCTGGCTCCCCACGGCCCAGTCCACGGCCGGCGTGGTCTTGCACACGAGTGCCGGCGATCTGCCGCTCGCCAACTCTCTCGGGTACCTGCAGCGCGCGGGCTTGGAGCCGATGCCGGTGACCGTGGGCCAGGCCAATCTCGACATCACCGGCCGCCTCAATATTCAAGGAATCGGCTCGTTTGGCGAAACGCTTCACGTCACTCTTGCGGCACAGTGAGGGGCGGGCTTTGCTGCTGTCCTACCGCCAGTAGCCCGGATAGTAGCGCCGGCCGTAGTACCGCGGTGCAACCCAGTAAGTGCGGGCATACGGTGGCCGCGCCCAGTAGCCGGGCCGCCACGAGTAGCGCGCTCCCGCGGGATACCAGTAGCCGCCGACCCACGTATACCCGTAGCCCGGCGCGGGCGGCGCGTACGCCACCAGCGGCGCCGGCGGGGGAGCATAAACCGCCACCGGCGCGGGGGCCGGCCAGTAACCGCGAACACCCACACCCACGAAGAACCGCGTCGCTCCGAACATGGAGCCCGCAGCCATCATCGCCAACACCAGCAATCTGGTCTTCATGTTTCCTCCTCGGCCGTCTCGATGTGCTGTCTTCAACGGCCTCGCGCAGAGAACTTGCAAATTCGTTGCCATTCCCAAATCACTGAAAATGAACCATGATCCACCGTCACCCCGCTGGCCGCTGTAAACCTCGTTGGTGGTTTTCGGCCGGATGCCCGATGCCGCCCGGCTATTTCCTGATCTGAAAGATCCCGCCGATGACGTTGCGCAATTCCGGGCGTGCTTGGATTGAATGCGCGTTGAGGATTGCGGTGTAGGCCGCCAGGCGGTCGTTGGGAAGGCATTGGTCCGCGAGCCTTCGCGCCGCATAGAGCCGGCCGTCCACCGCGTAATCTTGCGCAACCTGGGACAGTGCCGCGGATTTGTCTGCTCCCGAGAGTTTTCCGGCCAGGGCCAGCGCCTCTTCGCGGGCCCGGCGAACCTGCTCCGCATTCCCAGCCGATCTTGCCGCTCGGCCGAGCGCAAGATAAGCGTCGGGCGTCGACACCAGTCCCACCAGTCGCATGGCGGAGGGATCCGGATAGAGGATCTGAATCAATCGGGTGACGCGGTTCCCACGTGAATTCGGCGCCTTGGTATAGAGCGCGACCGCGGCCAGGGCAGCCGAACGGGCATCCTCGCTGCGGTGGTCCCACCAGGCGCTCATTGCGATTCTCACCAGGCCGTCCAACTGGTCGCTCTGCGGCCCCACCGTCGCCGGCGGCAGGCTGGCCTGCCGTGCCGGGGTCCGCCCTACCGCCAGAGGCACTGTATCGAGGAGCTTGAGCGCGCTGTCCATTTTGCCGTGCGCGGCGTATTCGCTGGCAATGTCGATGATCCGATTCGCATTCAGTTTGATTTCGAGGCTTGCGGCTTCGTCGAGCACCTGAACCGCCAGATCGGGTGACCCATCTGCGATATCCAAGAGCACCGATGCCCGCTCATCCGGAGCCAGGCCTTTGGCCACCTCGCGAGCCTTTGCGAACTGGTCCGCGGCCTCCCCCGGTTTGTGGTCTTGCGCCAGGCGGAAGGCTACTTGGACTAGGTCCCCAGCCTTATCCCGGGATGGGGGCAGCGACTGAACGGCTTTCATGGCAGCAGCCCGGGTTGCGTCGGAAGGTTGTGCATCGGCGATATCCAGCAGAGCATCGGCCTTCTGGCCGGCGTCTGGGATCGCAAGTGCGGCGTAGGTAGCTTTCTCAATCACGCCCGGCTCCAAAGACGGTTGGAATTTGCCCGCTCCGCTGACGAGACTGACCAGGGCCGCGCATCGGCGTCGATTGTCCGTCACAGCAAGCGCGGAGGCCAGGTACTTCTTCCGCAGTTCGGGCGAATCCACCAACCCCAGCAGGCGCCCAAATATGTAAACGCCATCTTCGGCCGTCGCTGGGGTGAATGATGAGACCAGTTGCTCAACCTTGTCCTTGGGAGGGGACATACTCCGATTTGACAGGTTGCTAAAGACTTCTACCAACGTCCTTGGGTAGTCGGAACTGCCCTCGGACGAGTCGCCGCCAAAGGTTGTGCTGCTTGCGCTCCTTTTCAGGGAGTCAGCCGAAAAGTTCAGAGCCTCCGACGCCACCTGGGCCGCATCGGCTTTCAGGCCGGCCGCCCATAAGAAATTCGCGGCATCCGCAAGCGTCAGGAACTTGTCCCGCCCGGGTAGCAGATGGCGCACTCCGTCCAGGGCTTCAGCGACGTGGCCCGAAGCCAGGAGGGCGTTCCTCCAATCTTCCGTGGGATCATCGTCTTCTGTGGGGGTGACATTGATCTTCACACCCTGCCGGACGACATACCACGCCTGAAACCCGTTAGAGCGCAGATAGACAGCCCCGGCAACCAGCAGAAGAATCAAGATCGAGCCGGCCGTTGCCAGCATCAGGCGCAATCTCCGTCGGCGTCTGCGAACTTCCTGCTCCGCCAGCCTTGCCCGCTCCGCCTGCTCCCGCTCAGTCCGTTCCCGCTCCTCTTCAAACTTGCGGCTGCTCAACACGAACATAGTCTCGGCGGCATTCAGCTCGGCCCCGGCCGATTTCGCCAGCGCCTCCCGCAGCGGACCTCCTCGCAGGAGCAGCGCCGGGTCCTGGTCGCGCCCCATCCATTTGGCTGCCTGCGCCCCCAGGTCCTGGCGCCAGAGAAGCAAAGCACGCTGCGGCTCGATCCAGTCGCGCAGGCGCGGCCAATTCGGCACAACGGATTCGTGCGTCAGCTCGAGAGACTCCGGCGCCTTCGAGTCTGCCTCTTCGACTCGCGTAACGACCCCCGCCTTGGTGAGACGGTCGATCACATCCCTCGACCCGGCAGCCGCGAGGTCGGCGAGCGTACTCCGCTGCCTGGAGTCGAGCGACGGAGACTGGGGCGAGAAGTGCACCAGGCGCAACAGCGCGCGCCGCGCCTCGTCCAGCTCCTGGGCATTGAACTCCGCCACCACCGCCTCGGCCTCATGCCATGCCGGCGTCGCGAGATCGATTCCGGCGGCTGCGGCCAGCGGTTTCATCTCGGGGAGGCAGGCATTCCACAGCTTGCTGCCCTGCGTGGAGAAGAGCGCCATGTGGGTGGCAAGTTGCCTGTAAGACAGTTCGATTTGCTCGTTGCTTCCCTCGACCCCGGTGACCAGGCTCTCCCCGTAAGAGTACTGCGCCTTATACGGTATGGCCAGGTCCCACGGGCTGCGCTTCCATTTGCGGAACACATCCGGTGTGAAACGCTCCACGCCGCTCACAAACTGGCCGCGAAACACACCGTGGCCGGCGGAGTCCTGGTCATCGATCCTCGCCGGGAGGAAGAGCACTTCGAGCCGCCGCCCGCGCGCTGCCGCGAGTTGGTCGCTCCGGAACGAATCGGCCATTTCCAGCGCGCCTTGCAGGTTCTGGGAATTCGGGGCGCACAGGGTGACGACCACATCGGCCAGGTGCCGCGTACACACGCCGCCCATCTCCGTGATTCCCGTGCGGCTGTCCACAAGCACCACGTCCGCCAGCGACGCCAGTTGGCCGCGCAGCCAGTTGAAGTACTCCTCGCCCCGGAATCGCGTGTAGAAGCCCGCCCATTCGAAAGCGTGAACCGCCTCGGCGTATTCCGCGAAGCGCCCGCCCGAGCGCCATCCGGCGCTCAATAATCGCAGCCTTCCCCGGCTCCGGGACTCCCGAGTCGCGCTCTGGTAATCCACTTCCGGCTCGATCTCACAGAGATAGCTTTCGACCCCCGGCAGCGCATCCCACGACGCCGGCCCGCTCATGTACGGGAATTGCCGGCAGTACGCCGAAAGCAGGTCGATGACACCGAGGTGCGAACGGACCAGCTCGATCTTCTCCTCCGACTTGTAAAAGAAGCTCTCCAGCCCGGGCGCTTCCAGATCCCAATCCACCATCAGTACCGTCAGGCCGCGCAGGTAGAACCAGTGCGCCAGGTTGGCCAGGGCCATCGACCGGCCCACGCCGCCTTTGTAGGAATAGAGGGTGAAGATCATCGCCGCCGCATCCCCAGGAACGGGTTGGCAGGCTCCTCGTCGCCCGTAGCGTACTGACGGATGGTGGCGCGCACCAGGCGTTTGATGTCCTTATCGTCGGGCGTGAAGACGCTGCACTGCGCCTGCTGCAGGCGCGCCGGGCCTGGAAGCTCGCCGTAGAAGCGGTCCACCAGCGAGCGGAACACCTGCCTCACCATGTCCTGATGCGTGCGGGGCTGTGGCGGAGCCGGAAATAACGGCAGTGCCGCCACCACCGCGTGGGAGTTGTCGAAACACTTCGCCACGTAATCGTTGACTAACTGGCGTATCGTGTGCGAATACAGCGCCACGGGATCGATGACGATCAGCGAAACCGTATTGGCCAGCTTGACCGCAGCCTGCTCGATGAGTTCCTCCCTGTCTGCAAAAAGTTCGTCCTCCACCGGCGCCCAGCGGATGGGCGTTGCGCCCGGCGCCCGGTTCAATTGGTCTCTGATGCCCTCCAGAACCGCGTGGATCGTGTAGGCGCCGCCGAAGGGGCGCCAATCCTCGCGTGTCGCTCCGTAGTAGTCGGCCAACTGCTCCCGGGTGATTGCCAGCTCCCGCAGCAGGGTGTCGAGGCTGCGCCCCGCGGGTGGCCTGAAGCTGAAATCCACCTCCCCTGACTCCAGTTCCCGGCGCGTCACCGTGACGATGGCCCGGGTAACCGGCAGCGAAACCTGCCGCAGCGCCAGGTTCAGCCGGTCTATCACCTGCCGCCACAGGGCGTCGGAGACCGTCGCCGCTCCCCCCGCATAGGCGCCGGCCTCCAGGATCTCGGAGACGTGCTGATAGCTGTCGAAGGCGGTATGTGGATTGTCGAGCAGCAGGTGCACCAGGGTGTGGCCCGCCGGCATCGGCTGGTTCGGCCTCTGCCAGGCAGCCTCGAAGCGCCCTCGCTCGCGGGACACCCAGTCCGACGCCTGCGCCTGCCTCGACCACAGCACCACCAGGTGGTCGCATTGAAGCAGCGCCTGGAGAATCTCGCCTTCCCAATTGGAACCGGCTCGAATGCTGCTCCGGTCGAAGAACGTTTCGAATCCCAGGCCCTGGAGAGAATCCGAAAGCTTGGCCGCCCAGGCAGCGTCGGCGCGGCTGTACGAGATAAAGACTCTTGGCACGGCTGGTTATCGGCTTCTGGACAGTTTACCCCAGCTCGGGGTGACTTGCGACGTTGAAACCGCTCCTCCCCCGATCGCCCCTGCATCCTGAAAGGAAACCGCCGCGCGCGGCATGATTCCAGCATGAAACTCATCCGCCACTTCCCCTTTGCGCTTCTGTTAGCTGCTTGTTCCGCCGGAGCCGAACAGACGATCCAGGTAACCGGCGATGCCGAGATCAAGGTCGCCCCCGACCAGGTGGTCCTCTCCCTGGGCGTCGAGGTCCATTCCAAGGTACTTGACGAAGCACGCCGGGAAAACGATAAGCGCGTTCGCGCCGTTCGCGCCGCCGTTGCCGGCCTGGGTGTCGAGGACAAGGACGTGCAGACGGACTTCATTCAACTCGGAATCGTTACCGAAAACGACGGGATCACCGCGAAGTACTATTACACGCGGAAATCCATCGTCGTAGTGTTGCGCGATGTCGGCCGCATGGAGGAGGTGCTCGCGGCTGCTGTGGACGCGGGCGCCACCCACATCCACGGTGTCGAGTTCGAAACCACGAAACTGCGGCAGTTCCGCGACCAGGCCTGCTCCCGCCCTGGGAGCATCTCCGTGACCGCCGCCGTGTCGATGGAGTTCCGCATCCAGTGACTCGGCGGGACCAGCGGGACCGCGGGTAGCCCCGGCACCGCTCCCGCTGTATCATGGGCCAATGCGATCCACGCGTTTTCCCCTGTTGTTCCTGGCGATGGCGGCCGGCCTCTTCGCCCAAGGTTCCCAGACCCTGATCGACAACGACCAGGTGCGGGTCGTAAAAGTCACCGACCAGCCCCACACCAGGTCGCAGCCGCATGACCACAAGCTGAATCGGGTGATGGTCTATCTGCAGGCCGGCCGCCAGGATGTCACTCCGCAGGGCGGCAAAACGGCCACGTCGGAGTGGAAGGCCGGCGAGGTGACATGGAGCCCTAAGGCCGGCACACACGTTTCGGAGATCGTCAGTGGCGCGCCGGTGACCATCATCGAATTGGAGATCAAAAAGGACGGCGATCCTCGAAAGACGGTAAGTGCCGCGCTCGATCCCTTGAAGGTCGATCCGAGACACTATAAGCTGGAATTCGAAAACAGCCAGGTGCGGGTCACGCGCGTCAGGATCGGCGCCCGGGAGAGCGCGCCGTTGCACGAGCACGTCCTCGACCGGGTGGTGGTCTACCTGACCGGCCAGAATACAAAGGTCACCACACCCGACGGGAAAGTGGAGACCGTCCAACACAAGGCCGGAGAGGTGAGTTGGGCTGGAGCGGCGAAGCACCAGGAAGAGAACCTGAACAGCCAGCCCTTCGAAGGAGTGGTTATCGAGTTCAAGAACTGAAGGCCCGCGCCGCCCGTGCGGAGGGTCCGGACACCCCCGCCTTCCCACCTTGCCCGCAAGATTCCGGCGGCCCCGCCAGTCTTCCCCCACCTGCCGGCAACACTCCGGCGCCCCGCCCGCCCTTCCCCAATGGCCCGCAAGATTCCGGCGGCCCCGCCCGCCTTCCCCTACTGGCCCCCAACACTCCGGCGGTCCCGCCCGTCTTCCCCCACTTGCCCGCAACACTCCGGCGGCCCCCCCCGCCCTCCCCCCCCCCCCGCCCCACCCCCCGCCCCCCCCCCCCCCCCCCCCCCCCCCCCGCAAGCCACCCCAGCCCCTTGTCCCAGTCCACCGCCGCCCACCCCCCCAGCCGGCCCGCCCGCCCGCCCCGCCGGCCCCCCCGCGCTCGACCCAGCCCTCCTCCGGCCTGCCACAACCG
>Ga0116223_10000087_pt1 | contig 113474 bp, 91 predicted proteins | sample Sb_taG_3_FD_90092 | JGI IMG/M metagenome (GOLD analysis project Ga0116223, IMG submission 90092) | Peat soil microbial communities from Weissenstadt, Germany - Sb_50d_a_PC metaG | ecosystem: Environmental > Terrestrial > Soil > Wetlands > Peat | place: Germany: Weissenstadt | collected 2010-09-21 | reverse complement strand
CAAGCTGCTTCGGAACCGGGTAGCCAAGTTCGTGCGGGAACTTCGATCCCTGGGCTATCAGGTCATTCCACCCGTCCCTACTGCGGGTGCATCGGTATAGGTTTTCGACCGTGCCCCACAAGGGGCACATTACCCGGCATAGGCATCAGGGGAGGCGGCCGGTGATCCGCGCGGGCGAGGCCGACCGGGCGATTTCCGCGCCGCCGGAGAACAGGCGCAGGCCTCTGCCCTTCCCGAATTTGCTCCCGTTCTTGTCCCACAAGATGGTGAGGATCTGGCCGTGATAGCGGATATTGTCCAGGCAGAACCAGTCCCAGGCGGAGGGCGCCAGCGGATTGACCTCAACCACATCATCGGCGCGCGGGCGGAGGCCGGCGAGGCCGGTGATCACCAGGTCGGCGTAGCCGGAGTGGTTGTAGTGATCGCCGCGGCCGTAGAAGGCCTTCTTGCGGATCTTCATGGCGCGGGCCAGCCACTCGCCGGTCAGCGGGTTCAGGTCTTCGTCGATCCAGGGAACCACGCGGCCGTTGTCGAGCTTGATGCGCTGACTGCGCGTGTAAATCCGGAAGGTCTCGAAATAATCTTTCGCGCCGATCGCGTTCTGGCGAGACCCGTTCAACACGTTGGCCAGGGCGCGCAGCGTGACGGTGGTGGCGAACGGCCAGCTCGGGCCGTTCCACTGGCAGTCGTCGCCCTCGTATGGGACTTGAAATTGAGGGCTGCGCCGTTCAGCGGTGGTGGGGCCGAAGGGCGCGTAGAAGCCTTCGGGATCCATCAACTGCTTCCAGGCAAATTCGAAGCCGGCGCGGTCGGGGGGCAGGTCGAAATACCACGGAGTGTAGCCGATGCTCTCGCGCACGGGAATCACTTTCCCGGATTCGGAAAGCGTTTCAAAGAACGACGCTTCGCGGTTCCACAGGCGCTCGGCGACGAGCCGGCGGAGGCGGGCGGCCTTGTCGCGGTATTCGCGCGCCAGGGGCTCCTTGCCGGCCATGCCGGCGATGGCCGCGATCGCCTTCGCATTTCCGAACATGTAGCTGTTGATGCTGGGGCGGATGTTCTTCACGTTGCGGCCGCCGCTGATGGAGCTTTCCATGCCGTCGGAAACATCGCGCTGCCAGAAGAGGCCTGTGGGCGTGAGGCGCTCGCGCTCCCAGGCGGCGTAATCGAGGAGCAGCGGATCGAGGTACTGAACGAGGGCGTCGCGATTGCCTTCCACCAGCCAGCGGTCATAGAGCGCGGCGGCGGCCCATCCGCTGAACTGGTGGAAGTTTTTGCGGATGCCGCCGTTCTCGCCGGTGCGGAGCCAGAAGCGGATGTCCTCGTCAAGGAACCGCGGATCGTGCGCCCAGCGGCCTTCCGCCACGTGATGTCCGAAGGCGCAACTCAGGGCGTTGTACTCCGCGGCGTGCTTCACGGGCTTGAGGAATTCGGTGACGATGAGGCCTTCGGGCGTCTCCTTGATGTGCTTGCGGTAAGTCCACCAGCGGAAGTAGTAGAGCTGCTCGATGTCGCGGTCGGGGCAGGTGAAGAGGGGGACATTGAGTTTCATCCAAGTCCAGGCCTGGGCGTCGGGGATGTGGTTGACGACCTCCTCCGGGTAGGTGCGGTTGAAGTCTTCCACGTAGTGGCGGAACAATTCGGCGTCGAGGACAGGGGCGGCCCGGGCGGTGGGGAGGAGCGCGCCGGCCGAGAGTGCGAGGAAGGTCTTGCGGGTCATGGTTGGGCAGGCGACTGGGCAAGCTGGAAACGCACGGCCTGGAACGGCTTCCCGGGCAGCTTCATGGTGAACTTGCCCTCGAAGGCGCCGGGCACAGGGGTGATGGTCATCTCCCACGGGTCGATGATGTCGGCGCGGTACACGCCTTTGCCGAGATCGAAGTCGTACTCCGCGGGCTGGTTCACGTCGAAATAAAAAAGGTAGTAGCGGCCGGGCTGTCCCGCGCCCAGGTAAGTGGTGAAGAGATTGTTCAAGCCCTCGGCCGGCCCGTTCTCGAGGATCTTGCGCAGGAAGGCGATGCGGGCAGGGCTTTCGCCGTGCAGCACGCCGCCTTTCGACCACCACAGGATGTCGTTCGGATCGAGATAGGTTTCGCCATGACCTACGTAAGCGCCCGATACGGTTCCCATCCAGAAGCGGCGAACCAGCTCCTGCGCCGAGATGTTGCCCCAGCGGTTCGGAATGTTGCCCTCGTATTTGCACTCGTCGTAGATCACGGGCTTGCGGAAGTTGGCCACGTACTCGCGGGACTTCTCCAGGTCGGAGCCCTGTATGCTGACGTGCGTTACCCAGGGCTTGGAGTGGTCGTACATGACGTTGCTGTGGTGGATGGAGCGCAGGTGCTGATAGGGGTCGCTCTCCTGCACGATGCGGAAGAAGCGGTCCCAATCGGCCACGGTTTTGGTCCTGACGAGATCCCACTCGTTGGCCATGGACCACCACACGTTGCGGTAGGCGGCGAGGCGCGCGACGGTGTAGCGCAGGTAGCGATCGTTCACGTCGGCGGGCATGCTGCTGTAGCCCCAGCGGTCGTAGGGGTGGAACAGGATGAGGTCGGCCTCGATGCCGAGGGCCTGGAGATCGCGGATGCGCCGCTCCAGGTGCTGGTAGAAGGCGGGATTGAAATGCGTGAGATCGTTGTGGCCCGCGGCGTCGCGCTCGAAGGGGTAGTAGACCGGTTCATTGGCGTTGTAGCGGTAGCTCTTCGGAAACACGCACATGCGCATCTTGTTGAACGGAGCGGAGCGGAGGGTCTGAAGGGTCTGCTCTTCAAGGCGGTCGCCCTGGTGGACCCACGCGTAGCACGTGGTGCCGATGGGCACATACGGCGCGCCGTCCTCGTAAGCGAAGTGCGTGAGGTAGCGCACGCGGACCGGGCCGTGGTTATTGGCGGAGGGCGCGGTCGCGGTGAACGCGCCGGTTTGGCCGTCGAGGGCCGGGGCGCTGCTCGAAGTGGTGTAGGTCCAATCGCCGGTTTCGTCGGGCATGAAGCGGACGCGGTACGTGCCGTCGCCGTCGTAGAAGCCATCCACTTCCACGATTCGGTTGCGGTAGCGGAAGTGGGCGGAGAGGTGAACGTCCAGGAAGGGATTGCCGGCGGAGGGGCCGCGCAGGACGATCTCGTGCACGCCCCACTTCTCGACGTTGTCGGCCGTCGCGAGCGACAGGCAGAAGAGCAGTCCAAGAAGAGGCTTCACAATTGCTCCAATCTTCGACTGTACTCCATCGACGAATGGTGGAGCCGGCGGCGTGCCCTTTTTCACACGAGCGGCTCCGATTGTGCGCAATGTGGCGCTGTGCTTGCTGACTGTGCGGACTGAGGTGCTCGCACATGATCGATTCGTCAGAAAAGTTCCGGAACCGGGTAACTCCTGGCGGAGTTGTGGTGGCAACCGTACTTATCCTCGCCCGGGTGTGCTCCGCGGCAACACCGACCATCGCGGTGGTGACTCCGAATTCGGGTTCGGGGTCGGACCAGGTGTTCGGGATCCTTGCAGAAGACACCGACGGATACCCCAGCATCGCGAAGGTATCACTGATGTTTACGGATACCCGGTGCGCTGTGCAAGCAATCGCGGCTACCGGCGCCCTGTATTTGATGCAGCCCGACGGATCCGGCTGGATTGGGCCAATTACCGCGGGGACCGATGGCAATCTGCAGAATGGGATGTGCCAGGTGAATACCGCCGGCTCGGGGCTTAGCCACTCCAGCAATGCCGTGAACGTCGTTTTTTCCATGCATTTTTTCCCTGCGTTTAGCGGAGTGCAATCCATCTACGGCGAAGCGATGGACAACTCGGGGGCGGATTCGGGTTGGCAGCTCGCGGGGACGTGGAATTCGACGTCCGGCAGTGCGCCGACAATTATGGGAGTGAGCCCGGCCTCGGGGTCGGGGACGGACCAGGCTTTCTCCGTCACGGTTCAAGACCAGTCCGGATCGAGCGACGTCAACAACGTCTTCCTGATGTTCACGGATACCCGGTGCCTGGTGGAAGTACTGGCCACTTCCGGCCAACTGTACCTGATGCAACCCGACGGATCCGGGTGGATTGGACCGATCAACGCGGGATCGTCGGACATGTTACAGAATGGCATGTGCCAGATGAACGGCAGCGGCTCGGGCTTTATGGCCTCCGGTAACACCGTGACCGCCGTTTTCTCCATGCACTTCTTTCCCACTATGGCCGGGACGCAGGCCATTAATGCGGCGGCGGTTGACAACGCGGGACTCACGAGTAATTACCAGACGGTGGGAAGCTGGACGGTACCGTCGATGTGACGGACCCCGCAGCGGCAGGAGGCTCGGTTAGAATTGACGTGAATGCTCCGCGTTCTGCCTTGCCTCCTGCTCGCGGGCTCGCTCGCCCATGGCGCCATCCCGGTGGCCGCCGGCCGCGGCGCCACGGCGCGTGAACTGCTGGGCGCCGAGCGCCTGCGAATCGCGCTGGAGCGAGTCAACCGGCCCGGCGCGCGGGTGATCGCCGAAACGCGCGCCTCCGAATTCCCGGCCGGCGCTTCGGAGGCGTTCCACCTTACCCGCAAAGGCGACGCGTGGCTGGTGACCGGGAGCGATCCTTCGGGGGTGCTTTATGGCTGCCTGGAAACGGCCCGCCTGGTCCGCGAGACCGGCGCGCTGCCCGAGCGGCTGGACGTCTCCGACCACCCGCGGTTCCTGTTGCGCGGTCCGAACATCGGCATGCAGAAGACCGCCATCACGTACGACGGCGCGATGTACGACTACCGCTACACGCCCGAAGAATTCCCCTTTTTCTACGATCGGCAGCTGTGGACGCGCTATCTCGATTTCCTGCTCGAGAACCGCATGAACACGCTGTACATGTGGAACGGGCATCCGTTTACGTCGCTGCTGAAGCTGCCCCGGTATCCCGACGCGCAGGAATTGACCGACGAGCAGCTGGCGCGGAACATGGAGATGTTCCGCTGGCTGACGGGGGAAGCCGATAAGCGCGGCATCTGGGTGATCCAGGCGTTCTACAACATACACATCTCGCACACGCTGGCCAAGGCTCGCGGGCTGGCGTTCCAGCACAGCACGCCCAGCGACTTCACCAGCCAGTACACGCGCTACGCGGTCGGCGAGTTCATCAAGACCTATCCTGGCGCCGGGCTGATGATGACGCTGGGCGAGGCGCTCAGTCCGCAATACGGGCCGGAATGGCTCACCAGGACGATCATTCCCGGGGTGAAGGACGGAATGCGCGCGCTGGGCATCACCGAAGAGCCGCCGATCATCGTGCGCGCCCACGCCACGCGCATCGAAGAGGCCATCCGGCAGGCGCTTCCCCTGTACAAGAACATCTACACCATGCACAAATGGAACGGCGAATCGCTGACCTGGACGGATGTGCGCGGCGAAGTTTTGCGGATGCACCAGTCGCTGGTGAAGCTCGGCTCGACCCACATCGCCAACATCCACCTGCTCTCCAACCTGGAGCCGTTCCGCTGGGGCGACCCGGAGTTCATCCAGAAGACGCTGCAGTCGTGCCAGAGGATCGGGATCAAGGGCGTGCACGTCTATCCGCTGCGCTATTGGGATTGGCCGAACAGCGCCGACAATCCGGCGGAATTGCAGTTCGAGCGCGACTGGATCTGGTTCGAGGCCTGGGCGCGGTATGCGTGGAATCCCGGCCGCGACCCGGCGGCGGAGCGCCGGTACTGGATTGCGCGGATCGGAGAGCGCTACGGGAACCAAGAGGCCGCGCGCCGCATTCTGGATGCCTACCAGCTTTCCGGCGTCTGCGCCCCGCGCCTCTTGCCGCGCATCGGGATTACCGAGGGGAACCGGCAGTCTCTCACGCTGGGCATGCTCATGACGCAGCTCATCGACCCGGAGCGGTACAACGCCCTGACGCTGCTTTGGGAGGGCGATGCGCCGCCGGGCGAGCGCCTGGACGAGTACGTGCGCAAGGAATGGGAGGGCAAACCGCACGCGGGCGAGACGCCCATCGGAGTGGCCGCGGAGGTGATGCAATCGGCCGCGCGCGCGGTGGCCGCGGCGGAGGCGGCGCAGCCGCTGGTGACCAGGAATCGCGAGGAGTTCGCGCGCTTCCTGAACGACATGCACGCCATCGAAGCGCAGTACCGATACTACAACGCCAAGACCCGCGCCGCGGCCCTGGTGCTGCGCTACGGCTACAGCCGGAATCCGGACGATTTGAAGCAGGCGCTTCCGCTGCTGGAAGAAAGCGTCCGGCATTACCGGCAGCTCGTGGCGCTCACCGACAAAACTTATCGCGAAGCGTGCAGCGTGCACAGCTCTTCGCGGCGGATTCCCTTTCTGGGCGCGCCCGGGCGGTACACCCACTGGCGCGATTGCCTGCCGGCCTACGAGCGCGAGCTGGCCACGTTCCAACGGAACTTGAAGGCGCTGGAGACCTCGGGGACGATTTCGCAGAGCGTGGACCGGCCGCCGCTGCCGGCGGTTCCGGTGAAGCTGGCGGGCGGAGCGGGCGAGTTGTTCCGCGTGGAGCCGGGCGCGAAGCTGTACGGCGACAAAGCCCTGGTCATGGATCAGGTGGCGCCGGAATTGCGCGGCCTGACGGGCATACGGATTCCGCAAGATCGCGCGGTGAAGGACGGTGTGCGCCTGCAATTCGAGCTGCCCGAGGCCGGGCAAGTGCTGGTGGGTTTCTTCCGCAGCGAGAAGAAGGGAGCCGCGGCCGCGCCGCCGAAAGACGAGTGGGAGCCGATTCTGCGCAACGGCGTGGCGGCCGCCGGACATCCCGGCTTCACGGTGTGGTCGCACGCGCTGCCCAAGGGCAAAAGCGAGCTGGACTTCGGCCGCGGCGCCTACGTGGTGCTGGGGTTCATCCGGAGAGACGCGCAGCCGGAGCCGCGCATGGTCTTCTGGCAGGCGAATGCCAGGCGGCGGCCGGACCTCGACTGGCTGTTCGAGTAACTTGTATCAGCACGTTATCCAAGTGCAGCAACATCTGCGATTCAGCATCCAAGACAGGCAGACACGCGGGCAAAGTTAATCTCACAAATCCGCGAAAATGGCCGTCCTGGTACGGCGAGAGTACAACCAGCACTTGGTCCAAGTGTATGGGATGATGCACCATGGCTCTGAAAGCGGGCAATATGTATATCACGTACACGAACGGAAACACGGTGGAAGGCTTCATCCTGGGCCGGACCGACACCACGATCCGAGCCGTCGTGAAAGGCGCCGACGACGTGGTTGAGTTCAACAACGTGCGGGGCACCTGGATCTCGGACGACTGCGAGCCTGTCCGGATCGAGTTTGCATGGCAGCGCCAGTCCGCCCGGAGCATCCCTTCGGAAGCGGAATGTATCTGCCCGCCGCATTTGGCGTCCCGTCTGATTCACCTGCTCTACACCGACAGCCCGGAGGACCGGCCGAACCTGGAAGCTCCCGTGGAGCAGGCCTCGCGGATTAGCGGCGGCCACGCGGTAGTCTGACGCCCTAGCTCGGGCAGAGGCTCGAGGACTCCGCCGACAGGTAGCGCTGGAGATTGACCAGCGACTCCCGCATGCTCTCCAGGTGGTGATCGGCGGCCGCCACGGTGGCGTATTGAGCGATTTTGGTGAGGACGTCTTTGTGCAGCGCGAAGAACAGCTTGACGATTTGGGGGTCGCGCCAGCCGCGGTCGACTTCCTGCTGGATGATCGTCAGCGCTTCCTCGGAGGTAAAAGCCCGCTTGTAGGGGCGCGCGCTGGTAAGCGCATCGTATATGTCAACCACCTGGAGCACCCGCGCCAGCAGCGGGATCTGCTCGCCCCATAACCCATCGGGGTAGCCCGTTCCGTCCCAGCGCTCGTGATGGTGGCGGATGATCGGCACCACGGGAGCGAGCGATTTCATGTGGCGGCATATTTCCTCTCCGCGGGTCGTGTGACTGCGCATCGTCACCCACTCTTCGGCGGTCAACGGACCCGGCTTGAAGAGAATGGAATCGGGAATCCCCACTTTACCGACATCGTGCAGGTAGCCGCCGCGATACAGCGCCCTCAGGTTGGCGCGTGTGAGACCCATGGCGATCCCCATGGCAACGGCCATCAAGGCCAGCCGCTCGCAATGGCCCGCCGTCTCGCGATCGCGCTGCTCCACGGCCATGGCCAGGGAAAAGAGAATTCCTTCCGTCTCGTCCATGGAGAACTCTCTCTCCACCTCGTTCCGGACTTCGTCAGCCGGTTCCAGGTAGGGTTGAAGCAATCTGTACCAGGACTCGCCGTTACAGGCGAGGGTGGTCCTGCGAGGGGGAACCCCCTGACTCCGGAGATCGGTGTTCATGACCCTTTTTTCGCTATTCCGCCGCATGGAACTACTGGATATATCGGCCCGCTTATCGGAAGCCTGTAGCCCTAAGGCAAAAAAACCGGAGTCCTCAGTGCCGAACGACGGTGACGGCGCGCCATGCGGAATTGCCCGCCGCGTCGTATGCCCGAATGGTTACCACCGTGGTACCCACCAGGAGCGGCACGTCGGCCGACCAGGTGGAGGTGCCGGCCGCGTTCCCGGCGTCTCCCGAGGAGGTGCTGTACTTCACCGCCGTTACCCCTACGTTGTCGCTGGCGGCTCCCGTCATGTGGATCGAGGCCGAAGAGACCGAAACGATGGTTCCGCCGGGCGACAAAATCTGGAGCGAGGGGGGCGTGGTATCGGGACCCGGATTGGACGGCGGCTGCGCGGGCGGTGTGGTGGGCGTCGTGGGCCCCGATGGCGTGGGCGGCGCCGGCGCCGGGGTGGTGGAGGGCGGCGAAGCCGGGGGCGCGGACTGCGTGGTCTTGCTCCCGTACAGGCTCTGAATCCCGGCGATGTCGTCGCTGGTCAGGCCGGTCGACATCCGGTAGTAGGGATACATCACCGCGCCCGGCTGGTCCGTATGTCCCATCCCCAGGGCATGCCCGGCTTCGTGGAGCGCCACGCTGAAGATATCGACGTTGCTTCCGACATTCCAGCTTTCGTCCGCGTCAAAGTGCATATCTCCGGCCACCGGCTCCGAGTTGGGCGGGGCGGGATAGAACGTGTGCGCCAGAACGCCGCCCGGCCCATCGAAGGGATACGCGTCGCCATGCTGGCCGCGCGCAAACAGAACGGCGATGGTCCGCGCCGCGTCCGGCTGGCCTCCGGGTGAGAAGCTGACGTTGGCATACTTCTGCCACTCCGCGAAAGCCCGTTCGATCTCGCTCATCACCGTGTTCTGGTCCACTTTGTCGGTGAGCGTCTCGAACGCGTAGCTCAGCGCCGCGACGCCGGTCGCATCGCGGCTCCACCCGCTCCCAACCACCACGTACTCCCCGATGGCGCCGGCTTCGGTAAGGGGGCCGGCGCAGCTCCACACCGGGTTGCCCGCCACCAGGTCCGCCGAGGCCGGCATGATGTAAGCCACTTCGTCGAAGGCGGCCAGGGAGGCCAGCCCGGCGAACGGCCCGGCGGCCAGCACCTGGGAGGGCAGAACGGAGGGGTTGGAGATGATGTCGAACCCGTTCCACATCACCAGATTGCGGGCCAGATCCATATCCACATCGGGGTGGAAGATCACCAGGTAGGCGGGGGCTGAAGTCTGGCTCAAGAGGGGACTGATTTTGTCCATCGCGTCCAGCGTGCCGGTATAAGTCACATCCAGCCCGTTCAGGTCGGCAGGGCCGGTGGTGGACACCAGGAGCGCCGAGTCCGGAACATAGTTCAAAACCCGGATCTTGCGCCGCGCCAGCTCTTTGCGGACCTCCGGCCCGGGAAACACTCGGAATTGAAGAATGTAGTGGGCTCCCCCCGGCAAACGGCGGGCGGGCCGCGACTCGGGCGCCGGCCGGAAACCCGGCCGGTTCCTCAACCGGATGGCTTCCTGCCCCCATGCTAACGGTCCTATGAGAACCAACGCCAACGCCGCGAATTTCATCTTTGAAGACTCCAAAATCCTTTTCGAGCCACGTGAGAATTTCTTGAACGCCGCGGCACCAATTGCGTAAGGCCCAGATGAAACGCTATCTCTGCCTCCTGTTCGCGGCATCGGCCCCCGTGCTCCCGGGCGCGGACGCGATCGTGCCGACCTACCGCATTGAAACCGTGGCCGGAAGCTCGAACATGGGCGACGGCGGGCCCGCCTCGGCGGCGCAGATCGGCTCCATACAAGGGATTGCCGTTGATCGCATGGGCAATCTCTATCTCTCGGACACGGACCACAACCGCGTGCGCAAGGTCTCGACCGCCGGCACGATCACTACCGTCGCCGGCACGGGGGATGCCGGCTTCGGCGGCGATGGCGGCGCGGCAACCGCGGCCCAGCTCAATCTGCCTTACGGGCTGGCGGTGGATCTTCTGGGCAACCTCTACATTGCCGACCTGGGAAACAACCGCGTGCGGCGGGTCGGGGCCGACGGAGTCATCATCACCCTAGCCGGCACGGGCGTCAAAGGATCCGGCGGGGACGGCGGCCCCGCGGCTTCCGCGCAACTGCTCACCCCCCGCAACGTGGTGGTGGACGCTTACGGCAACGTCTTTATATCCGAGTTCGAGGGCCATCGCGTGCGCAAGGTCTCGCCCGACGGCAAAATCTCCACAGCCGCCGGGACCGGGTCGGCCGGCTTCCGCGGGGACGGCGGAGCCCCCACGTCGGCGCAGCTCAACTACCCGGCGGGCCTGGCGATGGACCGCACCGGCAACCTGTATATCGCCGATTCGCAAAACAACCGCATCCGCAAGGTGGTTCCCGGCGGCGCCATCTCGACCGTGTCAGGCGCGACGGGCGGGATGACCACGCCCCATTCCGTCGCCGTGGACGGGCCCGGAACGATTTATGTGGCCGACGGCATCAGCACGGTGGTCTACTGCTACACCACGGCCGGCAAGCAGATTCAGTTCGCCGGGGGGTCAACAAAAGATTTTCAGGGCGACGGCGGCGCGGCGGCCAAGGCCGATCTGACCAATGTTCTGGACCTGGCAGCCGACCTGGCCGGCAACGTCTGGCTGGCCGACGGGCAGCGCGTTCGCATGGTGGATACGGCGGGCATCATCCGGACGGTGGCGGGAGACGGCTACCGGCAGGCGCTGGGGGACAAGGGAAGCGCCACCGACGCCATTCTTTACCACCCCGCGGCGGTCACCCTGGACGGCGCCGGGAACTTGTTCATCGGCGATACCGGTACCGGGCGGGTGCGGCAGGTGGTGCCGGCCCAGACGATTGCCACGCTGGCCGTAGGGCTGGCCTCACCCATGGGCGTCGCGGTGGACCCACAGGGCAATGTCGTCGTCGCGGACGCCGGCAGCCACCGGATTCTGAAGACAGGCCCGGGCGGCTTCGTCACCGTCATCGCGGGCACGGGAGAGGCAGGAACCGGGGCGGAGTACCTCCTGCCCACGGCGACCGAACTGCGCGGGCCAAGCGGCGTCTGCTATGACCGCGCGGGAACCCTGTTCATCGTGGACACTTCGAATCACAGGGTGCTGCGGGCGGCTCCGTCGGCACTGACCGAGATCGCCGCCGGGAATGGCTCGCCGGGCGACTCGGGCGACGGCGGCCAGGCGCGCGCGGCCGAGATCGACGCGCCCAGCGCCTGCACGGTGGATTCTTTCGGCAACCTGTTCATCGCCGATACCATGAACCACCAGATCCGGGAGGTGACCCCGGGAGGGACTATCGCGACCGTGGCGGGGACGGGCGACGCCGGCGGAACGGGCGACGAAGGCCCTGCCACCCAGGCGCGGTTGAATACCCCAAAAGGCATAGCCGTCAACGACAGCGGGGATATCTACATCGCGGACACGGGCAACCATCGCATCCGCCAGATCACTGCCGACGGGGTGATCCACACGGTGGCGGGCGGGGCGTCCGCGGGGTTCAAAGGCGACGGGGGGGAGGCGGCGGCGGCGTTACTGGCGTCGCCGGGTGGCCTGTTTCTGGATGGGGCCGGCACATTGTACTTTGCCGATACGGATAACAATCGTGTCCGGCGGCTGGTTCCCGATCAGGCGGCAGCGCCCGCGGCGCCGGTAACACCCGCGGCGCCTCCCGCGGCTCCCGTGGTTTCACCGGGGCTTCCGGCGGTGAACGCGGCGAGCCTGGCAACCGGCCCGATCGCTCCGGGAGAGACGATCATCCTCTATGGGAAGGGGATCGGGCCGGATAACGGCGTGGCCGCGGCATACGACTCCACAGGCATGTTGCCCACGCTGCTGGGCGCTTCGGAGGTGCACTTCGACGGGACTTCCGCCCCGCTGTTGTACGCGCAATCGGGCGAGGTTCACGCGATTGCCCCTTACGCCCTGGCGGGCCAGAAAACCACGCATGTCGATATCCTGTACCAGGAGAAGACTGTCGCGTCGGCCGACCTCGCGGTCGCCTCCTCTGCGCCGGGACTCTACCCGGTGGCGGTCAACGCGGACGGCTCGCCCAACTCCGCGGCGAATCCCGCCGTTGCCGGTTCCCTGCTCACGCTTTACGCCACCGGCGAAGGATTGACCGACGGAGCGAACGTCACGGGCCAGGCAGCCCAGGCGCCCTATCCGCACCCCACGCTGCCGGTGACGCTGACGATCGGCGGCACCGCGGCGGTAATCGCGGGCGCGTTCAGCACGCCAGGGGTAGCGGGCATGCTGCAAGTGAACGCGAGCGTGCCGGCGCCATCCCCCAAGGGCGCGGTGGCGGTCAGCCTGTCGGTGGGCGGCGTGGTCTCGCAGGCGATTACGGTTTCGGTCAAATGAGCGCCCTGGCGCCACTGCTATCCTGATACAGAATGCCGTTCGTAGCGCTGACCATCGCCGGATCGGACCCCAGCGGCGGCGCGGGCTTGCAGGCCGACCTCAAGACGTTCCATCAATTCGGCGTCTACGGCGAAGCCGTCGTCACGCTGCTCACGGTGCAGAACAGCGTGCGGGTCTCGCGCGTCGAGGTGATGCCCGCCAGCCTGGTGCTGGAACAACTGGAGGCCGTGCTCGAGGACATGCCGCCTCACGCCGCCAAGACGGGAGCGCTCGGCTCGGTGGAGGTGGTCGAAGCGGTGGCGCGGGCGGCCCGTGAGTTCGCGTTTCCCCTGGTGGTGGATCCGGTCATGATCAGCAAGCACGGGCTGCCCCTGCTGCCCGATGCGGCCATCCGGGTGATCCGCGAGGAACTGCTGCCCGCCGCCGCGCTGGCCATTCCCAACGTGCCCGAGGCCGAAGCGCTGGCGGGCATCCCGATCCGCACGCCGGACGACATGCGCCGCGCCGCATGCATACTCCACGCCGCGGGCGCGCGCGCGGTCCTGATCAAGGGCGGCCACCTCGAGGGGGACGCCCTGGACGTGCTGTTGGACGGCGCGGAATGGCACGAGTTCCCCGCCCCGCGCATCCCCACGCGCCACACTCACGGCACGGGCTGCACCTATTCGGCGGCCATCACCGCCGGCCTGGCCAGCGGGCTTCGGCTGGCGGAATCGGTGGCGCGCGCCAAGCGGTTCATCCAGGAGGCCATCCGGACCAACCCGGGCCTGGGCCACGGCTCCGGACCGGTGAATCACCACGCGGAGGTTGCATGAAATTCGAAGAGCTGCTGCTGGCCGCCATCCAAGGGTCGGAGATCCCGCTGCGATTCGAACCCGGAGCGGAAGAAGCCGTCGCCAAGCCCGTGACCGAAGTTCTCCGCGCCTGGATCCAAGCCCACCTGCCCGAGGCGCCGGGCTCGGAGTTCGGCGCCGGATATCGCGCGCTGGCCGTGCAGTTGCTCGCGGAGCTGGAGGGGTCGTCGGATTTGCCCGAGTGAAGAGCGGCGAAGGAGGGCTTGGTACCATAGAACCGGGTAAGGGCTCGGCGCTATGCAGAACGTCTCGATTCAAAGGGCAAGCGAACTGCCGCAACTGGTGAAGTCCGCTGTCGAACAACTTCTGGGGCGGCCGATCGCTCCCGACGAGGAAATCAGCGTCGCTGCGGTTCCTCCACAACAGGTTCCGGCCTCGGAAAGCCGGATGGATCTGGCTCGCAAGCTCGAAGCTTACCTCGACCGGCGCGCGGAAAAGGTCAAAGATCTCCCGGGCGAGGAGATTGACACGCTGATTGATGAAGCCGTCGACGATGTGCGGCACAGCCGTACATGAGGATTGTTCTCGATACGAACATCTTGGTTCGGGCAAATGCCAAAGCCAAAGGACCAGCGCGAGAGCTACTGCTGCTTATTGTCAATTCGCCGGGCGATGTTCTGCTCCTTTGTCGGAGATGGTCTTTCCGGGACCGGCGCCTCGAATTGTGCCGGCGGATTCGGCCGACGATCCGGTCGTTCACACGGCGGTCGTCGGGCAGGCCGAGATTCTGTGCACTCTGAATCGCGATTTCTACCACCCCAGCGTGGTTGACTACTGCAGGGAGCGCGGCGTTTTCATCGGTGGCGACGTGGAGGTGTTGGACCTTGTTCGCAGGCGCACACGAACCGAAGATTCGTAGAAAATCCGGAGTCCGCGCTCGCCGTGCAGTTGCTCGCGGAGCTGGAGAGCTTCTCCGATCCGCCCGGGTGAATGCCCGCTGCTATGCTGTAGGGAATGACCAAGGTCCAGATTCGTTTTGCCTTGCAGAAGCCGCTGGACGACACCCTGCTCGCGCGGATTTCGGATGCGCATGCCCTGTATGGCATTCAGCACGTGAAGGTCGCGCCGTCGCTCGACAGCCTGACCGTGGAGTACGACGCCACGCGGCTGCGCCCGGCCGAGGTGGGGTCGGCCCTGGCAGAGGCGGGAATTCCGGTGCAATTGCGGAACTGGTAGTAGATGCGGCCGCGGCAGATAATACAGGTCAATGTCCGAAGTCCTGGTGGAAGTTTCCGGATTGTCGAAGGCCTATGGGCGAGTCACCGCCCTGGACGGCGTGGGGTTCTCCATCCGCTCGGGCGAGTTGTTGGGGCTGATCGGACCTAACGGAGCAGGCAAGACGACGCTGTTCGAGTGCCTCGCCGCGGTGCAGCCGGCCAACGGCGGCCGCGTCATCTTGAAAGCTCCACAAGCGGACGCCCGCCGCCGGTCGTCCCTCATGTTTTATCTTCCGGACGCCATTGCGCCCTGGCCCGGCCAGCCGGTCCAGTGGGCGCTCGAATTCAGCCTGGATTTTTTGGGCGGACGGCGGAACGCCTACCGGGAGGTGGTTGACGACCTGAAGCTCGCGCCCTTCCTGCGCACGCCGCTCGGCGATCTTTCCAAAGGCCAGCGCAAACGCGTACTGGTGAGCCTCGGATTGCTGTCGCCGCAACCGGTCCTGCTGATCGACGAGCCCTTCGAAGGCCTGGATCTGCGGCAGACCCGCGACGCGGCGGCAGCGCTGCGAAAACACGTGGCAGCAGGCCGGACCATCTTTGTTTCGATCCATCAGATCTCCGAGGCTGCCAGGCTTTGCGACCGGCTGGTCCTGCTGAGCGAGGGCCGCGTGGTGTCCGAAGGGACTCCCGATGAGCTGACCGCGCTCGCCGCGCGGAGGCTGGGGCAAGCGCCGCCGTCCGATTTCGAGGAGGTCTTTCTTGCGCTCACCGAGTAGGGCGTGGAGGTGGCTCCTGCGGAAGGAGTGCTGCGAGCTGGTGCTGTCGCGCTCCTGGTGGGTGATGCTGGGGCTTACCGGGCCGCTGGTGGGACTGTCGTTCATCGACGCGGTTCGCGCTTATGGCGAGGCCAGCGGTCTGGGGGGCACCGCGGCCGGACTCGCCGATGCGATGTGGCCTTTGGATGGCATTCTGGCGCCGACCCTCAGCGCCTACGAGGTGGTGGCGCTGTTCCTGTTGCCCTTCGTCGCCATCCGCATGGTGGCGGGCGACCGGCAGAGCGGCGCCGCCAGGCTGGAGATGCAGCATTCCATTTCACCGCTCGCCAGGGTGAGCGTGAAGGCGGCGGTGCTGCTCGGCGGCTGGTCGGTGGCGAGCGCCGCCGGACTCCTCGCCTGCATACTTTGGAAAAGCCACGGCGGCAGCATTTACCTGCCCGAGGTGGGCAGCATCGCGCTGGGGCACCTGCTGAACGCCGGGTTCATCGTGGCGCTGGCAGCCGCGGCGGCTTCGATTTCCGAACATCCCTCCACGGCGGCGATTCTGACCCTGGCGTTCACGGTGGGCACGTGGGTCCTCAGCCTGATGGCCGCGGTGCACGGCGACATCTGGGAGCGGCTCGCCGCGTACACGCCGGGCGAGATGCTGCAGGCATTTCAGCACGCGCTCATTCCGCTCAGCCGCGTGCTCGCGGGGCTGGCGCTGGTGGGCGGCGGCCTCTCGATCGCGGCGGTCTGGATGCGGACGGGCGTCGCGGTACGGCGGCGCGCGTCGGAATCCATCGCCATCGTGGCCGCCGGAAGCGCACTGGTGTTCGCCTGCTCGTTCGTGCGCACCGGCTGGGATGTATCCGAGAACCGGCGGAATTCGTTTTCGGAGCCGGAGGAAGAGATTCTGCGGCGCATACGGACGCCGCTCGCGATCGAAGCGCACCTGGCGCCCGAAGATCCGCGGCGTTTCGAGCTGGAGCGGCAGACGCTTTCGAAGCTGAAGCGGATCATGCCGAAGGTCGAGGTGCGCTACGTTTCGGCGACATCCATCGGGTTGTTCGAACAGGCAAGCCCGCACTACGGCGAGATCCGCTACGACCTCGGGGGACGGCGCGCGATGAACCGGATCACCACCAGCGAAGGCGTACTGGAGACCATCTACGAGCTTGCCGGGGTAGCGCCCCCGAAAGAGGAAGAGGCGGGACGCCACGGCCACCCGCTGGCGGTCCGTCCCGCGCACGCCGGGCTCCTGTTCTACGGGATCTGGCCGGTGGCGGTTGCAGCACTACGGTTATTTCTGAAATGGAGGTTGGTATGAACGCACGCTCTTGCCGCGCCCTGATTCCGGCCGCGGCCACACTTTTAATAACGCTGTTGCAGGCGGCCGAGATCAAAGTGGATCTGGCCAAAGAGAAAACCGGCGAAGAGCCGAAGACGTTTCAGCCCATTGTGGGGACCTGGCTGGTGACCGAGGACGGCAAGGACCGGGTGATCATGGTGGATGGCCGGCCGTGGATGGCCGCGCAGAACAAGCCGACGACCCTGCTGGCCGAAAAGGCCCGGGCCTTCTACGGCGCGTCGCACGAAGACTTCCTCGACACGGTCAAGCAATTCGCGTACTACCCGATCGCCGTGTTGAACGGGCTCGACAACTTCAGCGACGGCTCCATCAGCGTCAAGTTCAAAACGGTGAACGGCCAGCTCGACCGCTGCTCGGGGATTCTGTTCAACGTGAAGCCCAGCGGCGACTGGCTCAGCATTCGCTACAACGACACGGAGAACAACATCGTGCTCTGGAGGTTTCACGATGGCATCCGCAGGAGCGTGAAACGGGGCCCGGAAGGCAAGTACATGCTCGACCGGGCGGCGTGGCACGACCTGAAGATGACCGTCCGCGGCACCGATTTCAAGGCGTGGATCGACGGTCAACTGGCGCTCGAGTACACGCTGACCGAAGCGGTGTCGGGCAAGGTCGGGCTGTGGTCGAAGACGGACAGCACCAGTTACTTCAAGGATTACGTGGTGAGCCCGGAGTAGGCGGCAATGGTACGCGGGCAAGATGCCGGCAATATGCCTCTGCCACAAGCCGCACCTAGCGGAGCAGAACGCCGGTTTCGAAACTTCCTGCGTCTGGTGACGGAAAAAGCAGCGATACCGGCCCACATCGTTGCCATGAGCGCTATCGCATCCGGCTCCGGGGCGGCTACTGCCTGAGACGTCCAGGTTCCAGGCCCGCCCGTCGTGGATGCGTCAACACCGCTTTGGGTGCGATCGGCATACAAGTCATGAGCGGAAACGGAGCGGACGCCGTCGTTGTAAGAAGCCAACGAACTATATGTCTGAAGGCCCACCGAATTTGTGTCCACATTGATCTGCCAAAAAGTGAGTTGATCTGACGCGTTGGTCGTGTAGTTAAACAACGTGTAGATCACTCCGGGTCGGTAATCGACCACGCTTCCAGGTTCGGATCCCCCGACAGATTTCCTGACGTCGAAGCCAGCAGTGGATTCGCGAGCGTCATGGTAACGCTGATATAGTTTGCTGTGGTGTCGCCCGTAGACCCGTAGAATTGGTTGAAAGCGGCACCGGTGTAGATCAGTTGAATGTCCGCCCGCACCGGCCAGACCGAAACCAAAAGCAGCGACGCCGCAAACGTAAAGATTCTCTTCATACTTCCCCGGACCTCCTTTCCAAATTGAAGTTAGTCGTGTGCACATTACCGCCGGACAGGCGTCAAACATCGTTACAACGCAAAACCGCCGCCACTGGCGCAGACGGTCGTTTCGCTCAAGCAGGCGAAACAAATACCAAGGTAAGCGGCAGACAGGAAGGTACAATTCTTCTCTTCTTCCGCAACCTGGTTCCAGGCGTTAAGCAATTCGGCGACCAGAACTCGTGGAATTGACCTGGAAGGATTTATCCGCCGCTTGCACACTCACCCGGTAGTAGAATGCTGAAACTCGGGTTTGGAATCCCGACTTTTGGGGTCCGTCTCCGCGTCGGCCAGGGGCCGGGCTGAACACTCGAAGCATCTAACAGGTCAGACGTTCTGCCGCAGCCGCTCCGTGAAGGCGTCGCGACAGGGGATGATTCCCGCCGGGCCCGCCTAGGTCTCCGGGGCGAGCGTGTATTCGAAGTCGTAGGAGTGCTTGCCGCGGTGATCGCGAAAGTGCCCGAGAGACCCGCCAGTTGTCCGGTGCCGGAATCCGGCACCACAGTGATGGCCAGTTGCTGCGCGCCGTGCGCCATCGAGCCACTGTGCTGGAGAATGAAGCTGCCGCGGCGCCCATGCAGAGTTCCGATGACGCGCTCGATGGCGACATAACCGGCGGAGCCCTTGAGTCGTCGCGGAACAGGTCGGCGCCGAAGCTGGTGGCCGCCGCCAGGGCGATGGCCGGGAGGGTACGAGTCAACAACCACCTGGGTGTCTCCATGGCCGTCAGGAGTATAGGCAACAGGGGAGCTGAAGGCAAGCGCTGAAGACTATCGCTCCAGCTCGCGCTTTTCCGCGGCTCCAGGCTCGTCCAGCAGTTGGGTGGAAGACGCGGGACCGAGGGTGGTCCAGTCGCGGAGAGCCCAGACTACTTTCTTGCCGGGAGTCACTTCGATCAATTGCACGACGGAAGGCCACTCCGCGGTGGGAACACTGCCCACCCAGTTGTTGATCAACGTGTTCCCGTTGGCCAGCCGCGACACTTCCTGGACGGTGTAGAGAGGGATGCCCGGAAGGTCGTCTTTGTCGACCTCCCATACGGTCTCGCCCGCAGGGTTCACCTCGCGGACGTAGCCGTTCTGATTTCCGCTGATCAGGGTATTGCCATTCTTCAGACGCACGGCGGCCCAGGCGGAGGGCGCAGGCACCGACCAGATTTCCTTGCCGTCGCGATCGTACTCGACTACTTTCCCCAAGTCCATGTGCGCCACCAGAAATGTGCCGGCGCGGGTCATGCGAATGTGGCGGAACTGTCCGTGAGTGCTGGTGGGCACGCGCGTCTGCAACACCAGCTCCTTCTCCACCTTGTTGCCGCTCTTCCGGATCACGAGGAGCCTGGCCGGATTTCCGTTCTGCATGATCAGCACGCGATCCTTGTCGATGGGATAAGCCGTGTGGATTTCCGCGCCCGCGGGACCGTCGTAGTTCCAGACAATCTTCCGCGCCTGCGTGATCTCGCTGGCGCCGGCCTGGCGTGAGAATACGATGTTGCCGTTGGAGAGCATGGTGCAATCGCCAAGCTCCCCTTTGAGGGGGTTGGTGTACGACCAGACGATCTTCCCGCCGCGGACGATATGCATCACCTGTTCGGACGTGCTGCGATTCTGCCATTCGCCGCAATACAGGAACGGATGTTGCGCCATGCCCTTTCCGGGAAGGAGGGCCAATGGCTCCGCCGGCAGGGGGGCTTGAGCCCGCAGAGGCGGCAGGAAGCAGGCTGCCGCGAAGAGCGCCAGGAGAATACGACGTTGCATAGTCATGTCCGCCACCCGCGTCTCAGCGCTCCAGATCGCCGGGATGCTCGGGAATGCCGGGCTCGTCCAGGAATTGCGCGGTGGTGGCGGGGCCGAGGTTTTTCCAATCCTGGAGCACCCACACGACCTTCTTGTCCGGAGTGACTTCGAGGACCTGAATGATACCGGGGCGCTCCTCGGCCTTGGTCCCGCCGGTGGAGCTGAAGATGACGGTGTTGCCGTTCGCCAGGCGGTCGGCGGTCTGGATGTTGTGGAGGACGATATCCGGCGGGAGGTCGGCCTGGCCGAATTGCCAAACGGTCTCGCCCGCAGGGCTCACTTCGCGGACCAGGCGGTCGTGTTCGTCGTCGATGAGCGTGTTGCCGTTGTGCAGACGGACGGCGGCCCAGGGAGTGGGGATGTCGTAGCTCCAGACAGGCTTGAAGTCCTTGTCGTACTCGACGACCTTGTTCATCTTCAGGAACGGGGCGAGATAGGTGCCTTTGGCCGTCATGCGGATGCGGCGGAACTGCGGATGAACGGTCTTCGGGTCGGTGAGGCTCTCGGCGGGGAGCGCGTGTTCGAGTTCCACCGCGCCGGTCCTCTTATTGACGATCATCAGCTTTGGGGGAAGGCCATTCTGCACCAGGAGGACTCTGTCGAGGCCGATGGGCTGGCAACTGTGGACCTCGGTGCCTTCAGGCGGGTCGTAGTGCCAGACGATCTCCTTCTTGGGCGTCACTTCTTCCACGTGAAATTGGCGGGTGAAGAGGATGTGCCCGTTGGTCATCATCCAGACATCGTCGATTTCGCCGCCCTTCCCGGTGGAGTAAGTCCAAATGACCTTGCCGTGATTGACCAGGAAGATGGTGTTGTAACCCTCGCCTGCGTAGAGCATGGGGTGCTGGGCGATGCCACGGCCCGGCCGTTCGGGAATTCCGGCGGGCTCCGGCCAGTTGCGCGCAGCCGGCCCGGGCTCCGACGGCCCGAGCGCAGGGACGCCGGGCGCGACGAATTGATCGAGGATGGCCAGCAGGGGCGATGCGGGCGCGGGGTCGGCCGCGGCCAGACGGGCGGGACGAACACAGATCGAACAGCACAGCAACACCGGCAGGACCGGGGTCAGAACTCGCGGCCAAGCTGGCAAAATCGGCATTTCGATCCTCCTGAGGGCTGAGGCCGCTCACGGTTTGGAAACCTTAAGTTAACTTAACATGGCGATTCGCCGGTTGACCGCCTGTCCCGCCTTGACCGTATGGAGCAATGGCGAGAGACTCAGGTGTGATCAGCCGGCATCTTCTTCTAATAAGTCTTGTGGCAGGCACGGCGCGGTGGGCACTTGTGCTCTGGCTCTCGGCCGGCGGGATCGCTGCCCGGCGTGCGCACCGTGCAGATCGAGAATTCGAAGGACGTGCTTCAACAGGGAAGGACCGGCTCAATCGCGGCCGTTTGACTGCGGAGCGGGCCGCACGTATTTCGGCTGGCGTCCCCCGCTCCACGGATCGTATTCCGCGGCGAACCGCACCCGGTCGCTCACCGAGGGATGATCGTACAGCCAGAACTCGATGAAGGGGCTCGGGTCGGGATCCGAAAGGCCCACTTCGCCCAGGATTTGAAACGAACTCGCGGCCGCCTGCGCCGAATCCGGCACAATCCCGTGAATCACTTCCAGGCCGTAGATGTCCGCATTGTGCTCCAGCATGCGGCCGAACGCGTTGGTGGCCGGCTCGGACAGAAACCCGAGGACGGCCGCCACCGCCAGCAGCAGCGGCAGCGAAGCCCAATCCTCCACGCCGCGGATCCCCCATCGCCCGCCCCAGCGACCCAGCGCCCGGCGCATGGCGTGATACCCCAGGAAGAGCGCGGCCAGGATCATCGCGCAGGTGGCGCCGATCCCCATCCACACGTGCCCGAGCACGTAGTGCCCCATCTCGTGCCCGAAAACGAACAGCGTCTCGCCCGTGCTCATTTTCTGAATCGTGGTGTCCCAAACCACCACCCGCTTGGACGCGCCGATTCCCGTCACGTAGGCGTTCAGCGATTTCAGCTTCTCGCTGGCCCGCATTTCGAACATGCGGCCGGGCGGGATCTCGAGGCCGCCCCGCGCCACCACCTTGCCGATCTCGGCCACCAGCGCGGGCTGCGTCCGGGCCAGCGGCTCGAAGCGGAAAAACAGCGGATCGATCAAGACGGGGGCGACGAACATGAGGAACACCGCGATGGGCACCGTCGCCAGCCCGAAGTAGAACCACCAGCGGCGCGGGCTGCGGCGCATCGCGCCATAGAGAATCCAGACCACCACACCTGCCAGCAGGTATCCGATCAGCTCGCCCTTGGTCCAGTCCCAGAACCACGAGGGCCAGCCCTGAATCGACTGGTCGAATTCGAGCGAGAGATGGTGCTGGTACAGGTCCACCGGCAGGCTCGCCACGTCCATCACCAGGAACAACAGGGGCGCGAAGATGTACGCTTGCAAAATTCGGCGCCGCGATGCCGCTTCGGCCAGGTTGCGGAGACGCGGCGCCACTCTCGTGGCCAGGATCCCCGCCAGCACCAGGATTCCCCAAGCCGCCCCGACGAAATGCATCCGGTTCCGCGCGTGGGAGTACCGGATGGCTTTTTGCAGCTTGTCGGGAGGCAGGCGGTAAGTGCGGATCTCTCGCGGCGCCTCGACCGGCGTGGGGGTCTGGCCGGCGGCCGCGGCGGCCATCAGTGCGGCCAGCAAAAGTAGTCGGTGGAGCATGGGAGTGTTATCGTTTCTCTTTGGTTCATAACACAAAACTGCTGCTCGCACTCTGGTGGCGGCCGGGCGCCGCCATGAGCGGCATCCTGGATCGCGGCAGCCTGCTCTACGCCAGCCTGGCGGTGATGGCCGTTTCGCTGGTGCTCCAGGCGGCCGCCGGCGCCTGGTTTCCCTTCCGCTTCTATACTCCCCTGCTGCTGCTGGCCGTGGTATACGTTCCCGGCGTCCTGCTGCTCGGCGCCCTGCTGGGCCGGCTGGGCGGCCTGGGCACGGTTTTCCAGCGCGACTACTCTCCCCTGCTGACCTGCGCCGCCATGGCCTGGAGCGCCGCGCAGCTTCCGCTCATCCTGGCGGCCTGGACGACGCCGGAGGAGTACCCACTGGTATTCGGCATCGTCGCCGGGCTGTGCCTGCTGTACTTTTTCGCGCTGATGTTCTTCGCCGTGCGCACGGTGTTCGGGGCGGGCAACGGCGTCTCCGCGGCGATCGTCTCGCTCTCCTGGCTTCCCCTGGTGGCCGCGGCCTTCCTCTGGGGACCGCTGGCGTACCTGTTCCGCTGGATCGCCTCCCCGTTCTTCCTCTTCTTCCTGATCTATTACCTGGGCGCCGAATTCAGCAGCCTGGGCGCGGGCCTGCGCAGCCGCCAGAGCTTCCGCCGCATGCTGGAAGCGTCGGCGCTGAATCCCCACGATGGCGAGGCGCAGTATCAGCTCGGCCTGATCTACCAGGCCCGCCACCAGTCGACCGAGGCCATCCGCCGTTTCCAGGCCGCCGTGGCCATCGACCCGACCGAAACCGACGCCCATTTCCAACTGGGCCGCATCGCGCGCGAGCAGGGCCGCCTTACCGACGCCCTGGGCCACCTCCAGACCGCGCTGGGACAGGACGAGAAGCACAGCTCGAGCGAGGTCCACCGCGAGATCGCGGCCGTGTACCTGGCTCTCGGCCGGCCCGAGGATGCCCGGCGCGAGCTGGCCCTGTACACCGATCGCCGCCCTTACGATCCCGAGGGCCTGTACTACTACGGGCTGGCGCTCGATGAGCTGGGCCATCCCGGCGAGGCCCGCGAGGCGTACGCGCGCGCCGTGGAAGCCGACCGGACCGCGCCGCGCTACCGCCGCCGCGTTATCGCCCGCTGGAGCCGGCTGGCACAGAAACAGTTGCGCCGATCCCGTTGACCGCCGGGTGTTTGCCGGCCGCCTCCCGCACCCCTGTTGTTCCCGCCCCATCCCGCCGATATGAATCATGAGGCGTCCCTGCGCGGGACGTGACGTGAAGCATGCTGAATCGCCGCTCGATCCCGCTGTTGCTCTTATGCGTTCCGTTGGCCCTGGCCGCGCCGGACGACCAGAACCCGCCGAAAGGCAGCGAGGCGGAGCCGCTGTTCGCCGACCTGCCCACCATCGAGGCCGCCAGCCTGCACGCGCAGACCCTGGCCGAGGCGCCTGCCAACGTGAGCGTCATTACCGCCGCCGACATCCGGCGCTACGGATACCGGACGCTGGCCGAAGCGCTCTCGGCCATCCGCGGATTCTACATCACTTACGATCACATGTATCACTACGCCGGGGTGCGCGGCATAAACCTGCCCGGCGACTTCAACACCCGCTTCCTGGTGATGCTGAACGGCCACCCGCTGACCGACAACATCTACAATTCCAACGGATTCTACGGCCAGGACTTCGGGCTGGACATGGACTTGGTGGAGCGCATCGAGATCATCCGGGGACCCACATCGGCGCTCTACGGCTCCAATGGCATGCTGGCCAACATCAACGTGGTGACCCGCTCGCCGGTGGATGCCGAGAAACTGCGAGTCTCCACGGAAACCGATACGGCGGGGGAGCGCAAGGTCACCGTTTCATCGTCGGTTTATCTGGGAAAAGGGGCCAACCTCCTGATTTCCGGCTCTGTTTTCAACAATACCGGGCTCTCCTTTCCGGGCGATGCCTGGGGGCTCCCCGGGGAGACGATTCGCAACGCCGATGGCGAGCGCGGCTACCACACGTTTGCCAATCTCATCTGGCACAACTGGAGCTTCACCGCGTATTTCAATTCCCGGGAAAAACAGACGCCCGTGGGAGTGGGAACCAGCCTCCTGGGCGATCCCGCGCAGCACACCGTCGACGGCCGCGACCTGGTGACAGCGTCCTACAAGCGCCATGCCGGCGCGGGCGAATTGCGCTGGCAGGTCTCCTACAACGCCTACCGTTATCGCGACCGCTTCGACTATGCGCAAGCCGACGGTGTGGAACCCGTCAGCGACTACAATCGGGGCGACTGGATCGATTCGCAGCTCACTTACGAGGCGCCGGTCGGCCAGGTGGGCCCGCTGACGGTAGGGGTGGCTGGTTCCTGGGAACTGCGGAATCTGCAGTTCAACGTCGCGGACGGAGCAACTCAGACGATCCAGGGACGCCCCGACCGCAACGCGGCCCTGTTCGCGCAACAGCAGTGGAACGTCTCCACGCGATGGAAATTGTATGGCGGCGTGCGTGTGGATCAGTCGCGAAACTTTCACCGTTTCATTTCTCCGCGGCTGGCGGCGGTGTACCAGCCGTCGTCCCGGACGGCGTTCAAACTGGTGTATGGCCGGCCGTTCCGCAATCCCAGCGCGTTCGAGCAGTTCTACAACGACGGCGGCCTGTCTTACGTGGCGGCTCCGCCTCTCCATCCCGAAACGGCGCACACGTTCGAAGCATCCCTGGAGCGGCAGATCGCGCGCGGCCTGGCCCTGGTGGTCAACGGGTTCCACTACCGCGTGGATTCGGTCATCGTGGCCGAGTCTCTGGATAACGCCGTATACCAGTACCGCAATGCCGGCCAGATTCGCACCACCGGCGTGGAATTCGAGCTGAGCGGCAAGTTGTGGCAGCGGGTCGAGGCGTTGGCCAGCACCGTTTTTGAGAATGCGGTGGGCGGAGACCCGGCCACCCGCCTGGCCAACTCGCCCACCCAGGTGTCCAAGGTGCGCCTGGGCGTGCCGTTTTTCCGCGAACGGCTGTTTCTATCGGGCGCCGTGCAGTACCTTTCGTCCCGCATCGCGGAGAGCGGCGATCCGCTCCCCGGTCCTCTGCTGGCCGATTTCACGGCGACCACGCGCCTGGGTCCAAGGTTCGATTTCGTCACGGGGGTGCGCAACGCGTTTGGCCGCCGCTATGAAGATCCGATTTACCTGACCCTCGACCGGATCGAGGGCGATGGGCGGTCCGTTTTTGTGAAGCTGGTCTGCCGCATATGGGAATGAACTGGATCCTGAGCGCGATGCTGCTGTCCTCCGTGGGCGTGCCCGGCGGCCGGGCCACCGTGGTGGTGGCGGTCGAATCGGGCGTGGAGGCCTATGAAGCCGCGGTCGCAGGCATTGGCGCGGCCTTGGGTCCGAACGGCTATCGCGTGGTGGACGTGCGCTCCGGCGGCGCCGGTCTCGCCCAGGCTGCGAGCGACAAGGATGTACAGATGGTGGTCGCGGTCGGAAGCGGGGCCTTCCGCGAGGCCTGCGCGCACAAGTTGAGCGTTCCGGTGGTGGCCACCATGATGTTGAATGGAAGCGAGCTGGAAGGCCGCGGTCACGTGGATCTCGATATTCCGCTCGGGCCGCAGCTTCAGGCCATGAGCGCGCTGTGGCCGCAGCGCTTGCGCGTGGGGATCATCCGCAACCCGGCGCGGTCGCGTCTCTCCGCCGAGGCGCTCGAAGCCCAGGCGCGCAAGCAAGGATATACGGCCGTGGTGCTGGAATGCTCCGGGCCGGCGCGCCTGCTGAAAGTCGTGGCGGAGGTGAAGGGCAAGGTCGATTTCCTGTTGTGCTTCCCCGACCCGGACCTGTACAACCCCGTCACCATCAAGCCGTTCGTGCTGGCATCGCTCGAAGCGCGGCTGCCGATTGTGGGATTCTCTCCCGCGTTTGTCCACGCCGGAGCCGCCGCCGGCATCTATCCGGACTATCGCGAAGTCGGCCGGCAGACCGGGGAGATGGCGCTGCGGTGTCTTCACGGCGACGGGGCGCCCTCCGGGGCGTGCGGTGAGGAGGGGCCACGCAAAATCCAGGTGGCGGTGAACCTGCGGGTCGCTCACCTGCTGGGCGCGGAGTTCCATACCGATGCTCTGCCGGTGGAAGTGTTCCGATGAGGCGCCTGCTCGAACACAGCCTGCTGGCGCGGGTCATCGCCGCCAGCCTGGCGCTCTCCACCGTCACCATCTTCGGCCTGACGGTGCTCTTCCTGTGGAACTATGTCAACGACCTCGATCGCCAGTTGTGGAGCCGGGCCCAGGCGCTGGCGGAGTTTCTCGCCGGGCAGAGCCAGTTCGCCATGCTGGTGGGCGACCGTGCCGAACTGGAGCGGATCGCGCGCAACGCCGCTTCGAGCGACCAGGTCTGCTTCGTGGAGCTGACCGACGCCCAGGGTGGTGCGCCGGTGCGGTTCAGCCGCGACGGTTCGCCATCCGCGCCGGCCGGCCGCGACTGGATCGAGGTCACCCGCCAGGTAGTGCGGCCGGCGCAAGTGGACCGCATCGGTTGGGAGGCTGACGCCACGGCGCCATCGCCCGACGCGGCGCCGCTGGGCAGGGTGAGGCTGGGCTTTTCGACCGGGAAGGAGCACGCCGCGCGCCGCCACATCGTTTGGATCACGGTTGCCCTGGCAATCGGCTTTCTGGTGGCCGGCGCCGGGGTCCAGTCGCTCGAGCTCCGCACGGTCTTGCGCCCGCTGCAATCCCTCACCGCCTTCACCCGCCGGGTCGCCGATGGGGACCTCGCCGGCCGGGCGGACGTGGTGCGGCCGGACGAAGTGGGCCGCCTTACCATGGCGTTCAACGACATGGTGGAACGTTTGGGCGCCACCCTGGTGTCCAAAGAAGCCGCGGAAACCGCCGACGCGGCCAAGAGCCGGTTCCTGGCCACCATGAGCCACGAGCTGCGCACCCCTTTGAACGCCGTCATCGGGTACAGCCAGTTGCTCCAGGACGAATGCCGCGACCGCGGCGTGGAGGAATTGACCCAGGATCTGGCCAAGATCGAGCGCGCCGGTGAAGTGCTGCTGCACCTGGTCAACCAGGTGCTGGACTTTTCCAAGTCCGAGGCGGGCAAGATCGAGCTGCACCCGGAGACCTTCCAGATCCCAGCGGTCATTCAGGACGTTTTCCTGTCCATCGGCCCGCTGGCCGCCAGGAACCGAAACCGCCTGTCGGCCGACACGGACCCCGATGCAAGCGAAATTCATGCGGATCTGACGCGTTTCCGGCAGAGCCTTCTGAACCTCGTGGCCAACGCCTGCAAGTTTACGGAAAATGGGGATGTCGCGGTGAAGGTATCGCGCGAGCCCGGCCCACCCGATTGCATCCAGGTGAGTGTTCGGGACACGGGCATCGGCATCAGCCCGGAACAACAGTCCCGGCTGTTCCAGGCGTTTACCCAGGGCGACCCTTCCACCACGCGAAAATATGGAGGCACCGGCCTGGGGCTCGCCATCAGCCGCAAATTGTGCCGCATGATGGGCGGCGACATCACGCTCCAGAGCGAACTGGGCAAGGGCTCGAATTTCGTCATGCGGATTCCGCCGGGGAGCCCTCCGCCGGCAGGAGAAGGAGGAGACCATGGCGCTTCCAGCGCGGCTGCTGATAGTCGATGACGACCAGGCGAACCGCGAAGTGCTGGGGCGCCGCCTGGTCCGCAGCGGCTACGCGGTGGACCTTGCGGCGGACGGAGCCCAGGCGCTCGAAATGCTGAAGAGCATTCCCTGCGATCTGGTGCTGCTCGACAGCATGATGCCTGGCCTGAACGGATCCGAGGTGCTTCGGCGCATCCGGGAAAGGTGGCCCGTTTCGGAGTTGCCGGTGGTGATGGTCACGGCGCTGGTGGACGGGGAACACGTGGCGGCGGCGCTGCGCGAAGGCGCCAACGACTACATCACCAAGCCGGTGAACTTCCTGGTGGCCCTGGCGCGGATCGAGACGCAGCTCGAGATTGCTTTCGCCGGCCGCGAGGTTCGCCGCGCCAAGGAGCTGTATCAGCTCGCCGCGCGCGCCGCCGAAGATGGCCTGTGGGATTGGGACCTGGCGGCCGGCACGGTCTATTATTCGCCCGGCTGGAAATCCATGCTGGGCCACACGGACGAGGAGATTTCCTCCCGCCCCGAAGAATGGTTCGATCGCATCCACCCGGACGACCGGGCGCGGGTGCGCGCCGCCGTCCAGGCCCATTTGGAAGGCCAAACACGCAGCCTGGAATGCGAGTGCCGCATGCGCCACCAGGATGGCCGTTACGTCTGGATCGAAAACCGCGGGAGCGCCTCCCGCGACCGGGCGGGCAAAGCCCTTCGCATGGCGGGCTACCAGACCGACATCACCGCGCGCAAAACCGTGGATCCACTGACCTCGCTGCCCAACCGCGTTTGGCTGGCCGGCGAAGTGCGCGCGGCGGCCCAAGGGCCATCCTCGGCGCTGCTCCTGTTCGATTTGGACGGTTTTGATCGCATCCGGCAGAGCAGTCCGGATGGCTGCGCGGACCGCTTGCTGGCCGCCATCGCGGAGCGGCTGCGCGATTCGCTCGCGGGATTGGGGAACGCTTCGGACGCCGTGGTGGCGCGCTCGGGCGATCACCAGTTCGGCGTGTTGGTGCGCCGCATCCCCTCGGCCGCCGCCGCCCGGGAGCTGGCCGAGCGCCTCCAGGCCGCGGTCCGCGGACCGGTCTCGCTCGACCAAGACGTCGCATTTGCGACGGCCAGCGCCGGCATTGCGATGATCTCTCCCGGCGCGCCGGAAGAGGAACCGTTCCGCGACGCGGGCGCCGCCCTCCGCCATGCCCGCGACCAGGAAAACGGCCGCGTGGCGGTCTTTGAAGCCGCCATGCGCCGGCAGGAGCTGGAGGAGATCCGCCTGGAGAACGATCTTCGCCGGGCGCTCGCATTCCAGGAATTCGAAGTGTACTACCAGCCGAAGGTCAACCTGGAAACCGGCCAGGTCGATGGCTTCGAAGCGCTGGTGCGATGGAACCGGCCGGGCCACGGAGTGGTTCCTCCGGACGTATTCATCCCCACCGCCGAGCGGAATGGGATGATCGTCCCTCTCGGCAGGTATGTGATGGAGCGCGCCTGCGTGGATGCCGCGGATCTGCGGCGCACCTTCCCGGGGGTGTTCGTCAGCGTCAACGTGTCCGGGCGGCAGCTCGCTGAGCCGGACCTTGTGGAGCAGATCGGCGAATGCCTCCGCCGCGCCAGCCTGGAGCCCGCCGCGCTGCGCCTGGAGGTAACCGAGACCTTTCTCGTGGAGGATCCCCAGAAGGCTTCCGCCGCCCTGGGCCGCATTCGCGGAATGGGAGTCGGTTTGAAGCTGGACGATTTCGGATCGGGATACTCCTCGCTGGAATACCTGCAGAGATTCCCGTTTGACAGCATCAAGATCGACCGGTCTTTCGTGGAGGGCCTCACTTCGCGGCACGAGAGCGCTGAAATCGTGCGTGCCGTCGCCGGGCTGGCCCGTTCGCTGAACCTGTCGGTTGTCGCCGAAGGAATCGAAGACCGCGAGCAGCTCGAATGCCTCAGGGAACTGGGATGCCGTTACGGACAGGGCTACTGGTTCTCGCCGCCGCTCCAGCTCGCCGGGCTGAAACAGTTTCTGGAGGAATGGCCGGCCCGCCGGATCGCGGAGATGGCCGGTTGCCGGAGTGCCGAAGGGTAACCCACATGACCAAGTTGCTGCTAGCCGAAGATGACGAATTCAGCCGCGACATGCTGACGCGCCGCCTCGAGCGGAACGGTTACGAAGTGATTGCCGTTCCCGATGGCCAGGAAGCGGTGGCGGCGGCGCTGCGGGATCGGCCCGACCTGATCCTGCTGGATCTGGACATGCCCATCCTGGATGGGCGTAACGCCATGCGCCTGCTCAAATCCGATATCCGGACGTATCGCATTCCGATCATCATCCTGACGGCCCATACCACACGCGAAGATGTAAGCGCCGCGCTGGACGCGGGCTGCTACTCCTATGAGGCCAAGCCGGTGGTGCTGCGCCGGCTGATCGAGCGGATCGAAGAAGCGCTCCAGTTGACCGCCCGGAAAAAGCCGCCCGCCGGCCCTCCCGCCCTAAGCGAGCCCTGACCTCTCCAAAAGAGCGCGCGGGTCCGGTTCCCTTCCCATGAACCGGCGATACAATTCGGCGGGATCCTCGCTGTCCCCCATGGCCAGAATATTGGCGCGGAACCGGCTGCCGGTCTCGCGGCTGAAAATTCCGTTGTCGCGGAACCGCGTGAAAGCGTCCGCGTCCAGCACTTCGGCCCACTTGTAGGAGTAGTAGCCCGCTCCGTACCCCACGGGATTGCCAAACAGGTGCGTGAACGCGGCAATCATGGCATGGCTTTCCGGAAGCGGCGCCGGCGAAAACTCCTGCAAAACGCGCCGCGTATATTCCACGGCGTCGCCGTCCCGCTCGGGGGAGTAGCGCATGTGAAGCAGCAGGTCCACGAAGCCGAACCCCAGTTGCCGCATCTGCTGGTTGGCCGCCCGAAAGGTCCGGGCGCGCTTCATTTTGGCGAACAGATCCTGGGGAATCGCCGCTCCGTTCTCCCAGTGGCGCGCGAACAGGTCCAGGGCCTCGCGCTCCCAGCACCAGTTCTCCATGATCTGCGAAGGAAGCTCGACAAAATCCCACGCCACATTGGTGCCGGCCAGCGTGCGGATCTCCACGCGGCTGAGCAGGTGGTGCAGCAGGTGCCCGAATTCGTGGAAAATGGTCTCCACCTCGCGATGCGTGAGCAGGGCGGGCCGCCCGCCCACCGGCGGCGTGAGATTCCCGCAGATCAGCCCCAGGTGCGGGTGGAAGCCGTCCCGCGCCGGCCCGCCCGTGATCAGCGCGTCCATCCAGGCGCCGCCCCGCTTGTTCTCGCGCGGATACCAGTCCGCATAGAAGCCACCCAGGATCTCGCCGGCCTCATCGCCGACGCTGTAATAACGCACCTGGGGATCCCATACCGGCACCCCCGATTCCTCGGCGACGCGGATGCCGTAGAGCCGGCCAACCAGGTCGAAGAGGCCGGCCACCACGCTCTCCAGCGGGAAGTAGGGGCGCAGCGCCTCCTCGTCGAAATCGTACAGGGCCGCGCGCTGCTTCTCGGCGTAGTACGCCACGTCCCAGGGCTCCAGGCCGGGGGCGCCGGGGCCCTCGAGCGTGCGGCGGAACTCCCGCAGCTCCCGGTTTTCGGCCTCGAAGCGGGGCACGGTTTTGCTCTTGAGGTCCTCCAGAAAGGCGACAGCGCGGGCCCCTTTGTGCGCCATGCGGTCTTCCAGCACCAGGTCCGCGAAGTCCTGGAACCCCAGCAGCAAGGCCTTTTCGCGCCGCAGCTCCAGAATGCGCACGACCAACGGCCGGTTGTCGCGCTCGGCCTCCGTCGCCCGAACGCTGTAGGCCTGGTAAAGCTGGCGCCGCACCGAGGCGTCGTCCAGATAGGTCATCACCGCGACGTAGTCGGGGCCCTGGAGCGTGAAGCGCCAGCCCTCGCGGCCCTTCCGCCCGGCGCTCTCGCGCGCCGATGCCCGGGCGGTGGGGGGCAATCCCGCGAGCGAAGCTTCCTCCGTCAACACCAGCTCGAAGGCGTTGGTGGAATCCAGGACGTTCTCGGAAAACCGGGTGGTGACCTTGGTCAACTCGACGTCGATCTCTTCCAGGCGCCGCTTGCCCGCGGGGTCCAGGTCGGCGCCATGCCGCCGGAAAGTATCGACCGTCTTGTCGAGAAACCTCCGGCGCTCGCCCCTGAGCCCTGTGCCGTCGCCGGTCGCGGCATACTCCTTGATCCGCTTCCACAGGCCTTCGTGAAGCGGGATGCCCGTATAGAACGCGCTCACCCCGGGTTGCGCGGCGTTGAAGGCCGCCCGCAGCTCGGGGTAGGTGGCGACCGACTCCAGGTGCCGCACCACTCCCATGGCGTAGTCGAGGGGCTCCGTCAGATTGTCCAGCGTCCGCATGGTGTTGTCGAACGTCCGCTCGCCAGGCCCGGAGGCCAGCGCCTCCAGGCGGGTACGCGCCTCCCGCAGCAGGGCGGCCGCCGCGGGCTCCACGTGGGCGGCGCGGATGCGGTCGAACGGGACTCGGAACTCGATGGAAAGAAGCGGATTGGGCTCGGCAGCGCTGGACATCCTCTTAGCGTAACAGGTGCGCCCGGCGTCTCCTGGCCGCGCCCGGCCGCCGCCGGCCCTTTTCGAAAAATGCATCAACCTGCAAATGCAAAATGGTAAACATAAAGAGACCATGGATTCTGATCCGGACGGCGCGCACTCATCGGTCCCGCCCCTGGGTGGGCTGAACATTCTGGCCCTGGTGATCTACATCCCCGGCCCCCTGGGACGCTTCCTGGACGACCTCCGGCGGGAGTTGGTGCCGTACTACAATCCGCACGCCCACGTAAGCGTGCTTCCGCCGCGCCCCCTGGCGGTGGACTGCCACACGGTCTCCGAGCGGGTCCGCGCGCTGCTGGGGGCGTGGGCGCCGTTCCAGGTGGAACTGACCGGTCTTCAGGTGTTTCCCGCTACCGACGTGCTCTATCTGGAGCTCGGCGCGGGAGCCGAGAAACTCCACCGGATGCACGACACAATGACTGGCGATCCGCTCGATTTTCACGAGCCGTTTCCCTACCATCCGCACGTGACGCTCGCCCAGGAGGTGGCGCACGAGAGCATGCCCGCCCTGCTCGAACTGGCCAGCGCGCGCTGGAACGAGTATCGCGGCCCCCGCGCCTTTCGAGCCGAGCGGGCCGTCCTCGTGCAGAACACCTCGGATAACCTGTGGATCGATCTGGCGGCGTATTCGCTCGGCTCCGCGGAGCGGTAAGATCAAGGCCGCATATTCCGAAATGTTGAGATCTATTTTCGCTTACAGTACTAAACTATTCGGATATTCAGGTCGATAGAGGCATTGGAGAGCGAATTAACGCCCGCTCCGCACCTCCGCCGGTAGGGGCAGATGGAATGCCTGCCGGCGCTGGCCAGCCGGGGGTGGTTGGGGTACGGCGGGGCGGCGGCCGCGGCGCGGCCGCGTCAAGTTCGTGCCCGGCCCGGGAGTCGAACGGCGCGGAAGACGGGGCGTGCGCTCTGTGGTGAACCTGTGGATACCGTTGCGGTTTGTGATACGGAACCAATTGCGATTGAAGGCCTTCGCAGCCTGTTGCAATCATCGGAAAAGCTGCGCGTCGTCGCCGCCGAAACCTCGCTCCTGGAGGGCCTGGACGCGGTACGCGACCTGAAACCGTCCCTGGTCGTTTTGGATAAGGCCTTCGGCATTCAGGCGGTGATGAACCTGTTGAAGAACTTGCGCGAAAATGGCTCGGCCACATCGGCCATCATCTGGAGCGCCTCGCTCTCGGGAACCGAGGCGTTGCGGTTTCTCCAGGCCGGCGCCTCCGGTATCATCCGCAAGAGCGCTCCGCTCAACAGTCTGTTAACCTGCATCCTCACCGTCGCTTCGGGCAGTACCTGGATGGAAGAGGACATGCTCGGCGACATGGATCGTCCCATTCGATCCGGCCGCTTCCCTCTCACCGCCCGCGAACTACAGGTCATGGAACTGGTCGAGCGCGGCATGAAGAACAAGGACATTGCCCTCGAGTTGGGAATCCGCACCGGAACCGTCAAAATCCACCTCAAGCACATCTTTGAAAAGACGGGCATTCGCGGGCGATACGGACTGGCGCTTTCCGGGCTCAAGGAGAAAGGCCTCTTGTCCGTACCCCTCATCGAAGCCGTCTAGCGAGCCGGGATCCGGGTCTGGCCGTTACCCCTCGCCGTGCGGGTCGGACCCGTCTCGTGTGCCGTCCCGCATACCGCTTGCCGCGGGCGCGGCTCGGAAGGCCCGATTCAGAGCCGGGATCCGGGTCTGGCCCTTTGGTATGCTAAAGGCTTGACCCCCATAGTTTCGCCCCGTCTGGCGCTCCTCATTTGCCTGGCTTCGGCGGCCTCGGCCCAGCCCTCGGTCCTGCTCGATGCCATGTCCCAGGAGCTGAACCGCAACTTCACCGTCCTCAAAGATAAAGCCGACCCCCCGCCGTACTTCATGAGCTACGAGGTCACCGAGGTGGACTCTCACGCGGTTTCCGGTTCGCTCGGAACGCTCGATAACGCCGCCGGCAATAAAACCAGGCAGCTCGATGTCTCCATCCGCGTCGGATCGCCCAAACTCGACAACTACCACCGCGTCCGCAACGACCGCGGGCAATTCACCTCCGGCGCGCTGCTCAGTTTCGAGGACAACGTCAACGCCATCAAGCGCCGCCTCTGGCTCGAAACCGACCGCGCCTATCGCGCCGCGGCCGAGCGCCTCATCCGCATCAAGACCAACACCCAGGTGAAGGTCGCGGCCGAGGACGACTCCGACGACTTCTCCTCCGAGGACGCCGCCACCTTCGTCGAATCCCCGCCCCGGCTCCGCTTCAACGAGCAGGAGTGGGGCGAGCGCATCCGCAAACTTTCCGCGCGGTTCCAGAACTATCCTGGCGTGCTGACGTCGTATGTCACCGCGGTTGCCCAGACCGATACGCGGTACCTGGTGAATACCGAGGGTTCGCGCGTGCAGCACGGGCGCGGGTTCGCCCGCATCCTGATTTCGGCCTCCGCCAAGGCCGCCGACGGCACCGACCTAAACACCTTCGAGACCTTTGAAGCCGTCGAGCCATCCGGACTTCCGGACGATAAGACCATCCAGGCCGCCATCGACCGTGTGGCCAGCGATCTTTCCCACCTGTTGAAGGCTCCCGAAGCCGAGCCTTTCGTCGGCCCCGCCATTTTCTCCGGGCGCGCCGCGGGAGTTTTCTTCCACGAAATCTTCGGCCACCGTGTCGAGGGCCATCGGCAGAAAGATGAGACCGAAGGGCAGACTTTCACCAAGAGCGTCGGATCCCCCGTGCTGCCCGCTTTCCTTTCCGTGGTGTTCGACCCCACCCGCAAGAAGATCGGCGGCATCGACCTCAACGGCTGGTACGACTACGACGACGAAGGCGTCAAGGCGCGGCCCGTCGTCGCCGTCGACAAGGGAATTCTGAAGACTTTCCTGATGTCGCGGGCGCCCATCAAGGGCTTCGACCGTTCCAACGGGCACGGCCGCCGGCAGCCCGGCCTGGAGGTCGTCTCGCGTCAATCCAACCTCATCGTGGAATCCTCCAATTCGGTGCCCGAGGCCCGGCTCCGTCAGATGCTGCTGGATGAAGTCAAGAAGCAGAACAAGCCGTACGGCCTGTACTTCCGCGACATCACCGGCGGCTTCACCACCACGTCGCGGGCCGGATTGCAGGCGTTCAAGGTCATCCCCGTGATCGTCTACCGCGTGTATCCGGACGGCCGGCCGGACGAGCTGGTGCGTGGTACCGACATCGTCGGCACCCCGCTCGCCAGCTTCTCCAAGATTCTCGCGACCTCCGACAAACCCGAAGTGTTCAACGGGTATTGCGGCGCCGAATCGGGCAGCGTGCCGGTCTCGGCGGTGTCGCCCGCCATCCTGGTCTCGGAGATCGAAATCGAAAAGAAAGCCAAGTCCAACGACCGGCCGCCCCTGCTGCCCGAGCCAACTTCGATGGAAAGCAAAGGGGGCGGGCAGTGAGGCGGAGCCTGAGCCGCACGCTCCTCTTGGTCTCCGCCGCGGCGGCGGTGGGAGCCATGGCCGGCCTCATGGCCCAGGCGCCGGCCTCCGATGCGATGCTCCAGGCGATGCGCGACGAGTTGCAGCGGTCGCAAAAACTCACGCTCAATAATCTGGAACCGCCGTACTTCATCGAGTACCTCATCGACGACTCCGACAATTTCAGCCTGTCCGCCACGCTCGGTGGGCTGGTCGCGCGGCGGCGCGACAAGTTTCGCCAGCCCGAAGCCCTGGTGAGGGTGGGCGATTACAAGTTCGACAACACCAATTACACCGGCAGCGGATTCAACTTCGGCACGCGGTACGACCTGTCCCGCTTTCCCCTGGAGGACTCCTACCCGGTGTTGCGCCGCTACCTGTGGCTCGAAACCGATTCGGCGTACAAGTCCGCCGTCGAAGCGCTTTCCCGCAAGCGGGCCGCGTTGCGCAACATTCAGGGCGAGCAGCTCGACGATTTCGCGCACGCCGAACCCGTGCGCCACCTTCGCCCGTTCCAGCCGCTGGCCATCGATGAAGACGCCTGGGCCAGGCGAGTGCGCGATCTTTCCGCGGTGTTCGCCCGCTATCCCGAAGTGAAGAACTCGACGGCCGACCTGGAGTCGAGCACCGGCGGCACCATCCTGGTGAATTCCGAAGGCACCGAAGTGCGCGAGCCCGAAACGGTGACCTACTTCCGCGCGCGCGCCACCGCCCAGGCGCCCGACGGCATGGCGGTCCGCGATTGGGTGATGTTTCACTCGCTCGATCCGGTGCGCATGCCCACCGATGCCGAGATGACCCGCGGGGTCACCGCCCTGGCCGAAAATGTGACCGCGCTGGCCAAGGCGTCCAAGGGCGAAGACTACAGCGGGCCGGTCCTGTTCGAAGGAGTAGCCGGCGCCCAGATCTTTGCCGAAGTCCTGGGAAAGAGCCTGGCTCTCACGCGCCGGCCGGTCTCCGACGGCGGACGCGGCGGCGGATTCACTCCCAGCGAGCTGGAAGGCCGTATCGGGGCGCGTGTGCTGCCCGACTCCTTCGACGTGGTGGACGACCCCACGCAGAAAGAATGGCGCGGCCGTCCGCTGTTCGGCTCCTACGAAGTGGACCGCGAAGGCGTCGTGCCCAAGCCGCTCCGCCTGGTGGAGAAGGGTGTGCTCAAAGGCTATCTCCTGACCCGGCAGCCGGTGCGCGGCTTCGAAGGCTCCAACGGCCGCGCGCGCCTTCCCGGCAGCTTCGGCGCTTCCACCGCCGCTTTCAGCAACCTGTTCGTCAGCTCCTCCGATACCGTGCCCGCTTCGGAGCTGAAGAAAAAGCTGATCGAGCTTTGCCAGGCCCGCGGCAAACCGTACGGCATCCTCGTCCGCAAGATGGACTTTCCTTCGTCGGCTTCCATCGATGAGGTGCGGCGGATGTTCACCGGCGCGCAGAATGGGCGGCCGGTGAGCGCGCCGATCCTGATCTACAAGGTTTTTCCGGATGGCCGCGAAGAGCTGGTCCGCGGGCTGCGGTTCCGCAGCCTGAACGCGCGTTCCCTGAAGGATATCCTGGCGGCCGGCAGCGACAGCGTGGCATTCGAGTTCATGGACAACCCGGCGCCCTTTGCCTTGATGGAGGGGTCGGGGTACTCGACCGAGTCCTGCGTGGTTGCGCCGTCCATTCTGGTCGACGATCTGGAGCTGCACCCCGCCGAGGAGGAGCAGCCCAAGCTGCCGGTGGTGCCGGCTCCCGAACTCACGCGATAGGACCAGCGCCGTGTTGCGCATCCTCAGCCGTTACGTTTTTCGCGAGATTGTCACCAGTGCGCTGCTGGGCACGCTGCTTGCGACCTTCGTGATTTTTCTGCACGGCGTGGGCACGCTTTTCGAACTGCTGGTAGGCGCCGGCAACCAGGGCGTCCACACCATCCTGATGCTCTTCGCCCTGGCCATGCCGCCCGTGCTCCCCACCACCATCCCCTTCGGAGTCCTGGTCGGCATCCTGATCGGGCTGGGCCGCATGGCCAGCGACGGCGAGATCATCGCCATGCGGGCCGCGGGTGTTTCCGCGCGCCGCGTGATCGCGCCGGTCCTGATGTTCGCGGCGCTGGGCACGGCGCTCGCCGGGTTCGCCTCTCTGCGGCTCACTCCGCTTTCCATCCGCAAGAGCACCGAGATCATCAACGACCTGATCAAATCCCAGCTTTCGGCGGAGATCCAGGAGCACGTTTTCGACGAGGATTTCCCCGACAAGATCCTCTACGTGGGAGCCGTCCGGCCCGGTCCCACCGTGCTGTGGAGCCACGTTTTTCTCGCCGATGTGACGCCGCCCGAACGACGGAGCGCGGGCATGGGCGCGAAGGCCGATGGTCCCCTGATCACCGTGGCGCACGAGGCCATCGCTATTTCCGACCCCAAGAACAACCGCATCCAGCTTAACCTGCGCGACTTCGCCACGCATGAAATGGGCAAGGACGGCAAGGCGCAGGACGTGTCCTCGCCGCGCGGCGACCAAGCTCTCTACGCCTCGCCGCCCGAAGAGAGGACCACCAAATCGAGCGCCATGAACACGGCCGAGCTGCTGCGCCGCCGCTCCGGCCCGGATTGGCTCGAGGTCCAGATCGAGTTGCACCGCCGCTTCTCCCTGCCCCTGGCGTGCATCATGCTGGCCCTGGTCGGCATTCCGCTCGGGATCTCCACGCGCAAAGGCGGCAAATCGGCGGGCTACATCGTGGCTCTCTTCCTGGGCTTCTTCTGCTATCATCTTGCGTCGGTTGCCCTGGTGGGCGTGGCCAAGCAGAGGACGCTGCCCATACCGGTGGCCATCTGGCTCCCCGACGCGGCGTTTGGCCTGGCGGGCCTGGTCTTCCTGTTCCGCATGGAGCAGCCGGGCGACCGCGACCTGATGACGGCGCCCAGGCGCCTCCTCGGCCGTCTCGCCCATGTTTTCAAGTCCAAAGTCGAGCCGGTGGGCGGCGCGCGCCTCATGGCCTGGCGGCTGCCGCTGCTGCCCCAGATCGTGGATACTTACATCCTCTCGAGCTTTCTGTTCTACGTCACCGTGGTGCTCGCCAGCTTTGTCTCCATGAGCCAGGTGTACTTCTTCTTCGAGCTGGTGGGCGACATGATCCGCAACAACATCACGCTCGTGAAGATGTTCACGTACCTGTTTTTCCTCACTCCGCAACTGATCTACAGCACGCTGCCCGTCAGCATCCTGATGGCGGTGCTGATCCTTTTCGGGGTGATGAGCAAGCAGAACGAAGTGACCGCGTTCAAGGCCTGCGGCGTGAGTGTGTTCCGGTTGTGCGCCCCCATCCTGATCGGCAGCACTTTGTTCTGCGGCGGCCTGTTCGCCTTCGACTACTACTATGTGCCCGGCGCGAACCGGATCCAGGACGCGCTGCGCGACGAAATCAAGGGACGCAAGAATCAGACCTACCTCCGCCCCGACCGCAAGTGGATCATGGGCCAGGGCTCGCGCATTTATTACTACGAGTATTTCGACACCTCGGAACGGACCATGATGGGAGTCGACGTCTTCGAGCTGGAGCCTGACACGTTCCGCCTGGTGCGCCAGATCCTGGCCGAGCGGGCGCGCTGGAGCCCCTCGATAAAAACGTGGGTCTTCGAGAACGGCTGGTTCAGCGACTTTAAAGACGCCAACGACCGGTCCTACCACGCCATCAGCGCGACCACATTTCCGGAGCTGACCGAGCCCCCCGACTACTTCCACACCGCCGCGCTGAAGGACGAGCAGATGAACGTCCAGGAGCTTAAGCAATACATCCGCGACTTGCATCAGCGCGGCTTCCCCACCACCAAGCTGCAAGTGCAGCTATACCGCAAGTACTCGGTCCCGCTGTTCGCCCTGATCATGGCGATGATCGCGGCGCCCTTCGGATTCCTGATGGGCAACAAGGGCGCGATGACGGGCATTGGCGTCTCCATGGCCATCGGGGTCGCATATCTGGCGATCGACCCGCTATTTCAGAAGCTCGGCGAATTCAGCGAGCTTCCGCCCGCCATGGCCGCGTGGTCGCCCGACGTGTTGTTCTCGCTGACCGGACTCTATCTGCTGCTGCGCATGAGAAGCTGAATTGAACTCAATCCAACGGGTAAACTAAGAACCAGACAGCCCATGCCCCTTCCGGCCGGAACCATTTTCGGGCCCTACGAGATCCTTTGCGCGCTTGGCTCAGGCGGGATGGGAGACGTGTACCGCGCGCGGGACACGCGGCTCGGCCGCGAGGTCGCCATCAAGGTCCTGATCGAGACCCGGGCGCGCGACCGCGAAGCGTTGCGAAGGTTCGAGCAGGAGGCGCGCTCGGCTTCGGCTCTCAACCATCCGAACATCATCGCCATCTACGAAATTGGCAGTCATTCCGCCGGGCAGGAAACCATCTGGTACATCGCGATGGAGCTGGTGGAGGGACAAACCCTGCGGCAGATTCTCTCGGGTGGGCCGGTGCCGACGCAAAAACTGCTCGACATCGCTGCACAGGCGGCTGGCGCGCTGGCGTCGGCGCACGCTAAGGGAATCGTCCACCGGGACCTGAAGCCCGAGAATATCCTGGTGAACCGGGAAGACCGGGTGAAGGTCCTCGACTTCGGTCTGGCGACCGCAGCCCTTTCGGAAGGGTCGGAGAATCATGCCACCGTGAGTTGCGCGCCGGAGCTCATGACTCGGCCCGGCACGATCTTAGGCACGGTGGGGTATATGTCGCCGCAGCAGGCGGCCGGGGAAAAGGTCGATTTCCGGTCCGACCAGTTTTCCTTCGGCGTCATCCTCTACGAAATGGCGACCGGCAAGCGGGCCTTCGAACGGGGCAGCGTGGTGGAGACTCTGGCTTCGATCCTGCGCGATGAGCCCGCGTCCATGGGGCAGCTCAATCCGCAGATTCCGCCGCCTCTTCAGTGGACCGTGAAGCGGTGCCTGGCAAAGAAGCCGTCGGACCGTTATGCATCCACCGACGACCTGGCGCGCGACCTGACGATCATGCGGGACCACATGGGAAAAGCGGCAGTAGAGGCGCCCGGCGCGCCGTCTCCGCGGCAGTTGCCGCCGCAGCGCAACACGTTGCTCGGCCGGGAGCGGGAACTCGAAGGCGCCAAGAAACTCCTGATGCAGGACGACATCCGGCTGATCACCCTGACCGGTCCCGGCGGCACAGGTAAGACCCGGCTCGCCGTGCAGTTGGCCGAAGAGGTGGCCGAGCAATTCGCGGGAGGCGTCTGGTTCGCGGGCCTGGCCTCGATCCTGGACTCAGGGCAGGTGATTTCGGCCATCGCGCAGGCTCTGGAGGTGCGGGCCAGCGGAAACAGGCCGCTGGTGGAGGACATCAAGGAGCACCTGCGGCGATCGCCCGGGGCGCTGCTGCTGCTCGACAACTTCGAGCACGTGCTGGCCGCAGCGCCGGTAGTGACCGAGCTGCTGGGGGCTTCCCGGGCGCTCAAGATCCTGGTGACCAGCCGGGCCGCGCTGCATCTCTACGGAGAACAGGAATTACAAGTACCTCCGCTGGCGCTCCCCGATCCCAGAAGCCTGTGTCCGGTCGAGTTGCTCGCCGGGTATCCCGCCGTGGCCCTGTTTGTGCAGCGGGCGCGGGCCGTGAAGCCCGACTTCGCCTTAGGGGAAGAGAATGCGGCGCCGGTGGTCGAGATTTGTGCCCGCCTGGACGGTCTGCCCCTGGCCATCGAGCTGGCGGCGGCGCGCGTGAAGGTCCTTGCGCCGGCCGCAATTCTGGGCCGATTGGAGAACCGGCTGCGCCTGTTGACCGGCGGCGCGCGCGATCTGCCCGAACGCCAGCAGACGCTGCGCCGGGCCATGGACTGGAGCCATGACCTGCTGACCGGCGAGGAGCAGAAGCTGTTCCGGCGGCTGGCAGTCTTTGTCGGCGGGTTCACCCTGGAGGCCGCCGAAGCGGCCTCAAACGCCGGCGGGGATCTGGATCTGGATGTGTTTGATGGCGTCGCGTCCCTGGTGGACAAGAGCCTGCTGCAGCAGACGGGGGAGTCGGCCGGGGAAGCACGCTTCGGGATGCTGGAAACCATACGGGAGTACGGACTCGAGCGTCTCGCCGCCAGCGGCGAAGAGGCGGCGACACGACGCGCCCACGCGGCGTACTTTCTGATAATGGCCGAGGACGGGGCGCCCCACCTGGCCGGTGGCGGCGAGCAGGCCCTGTGGCTGGAGCGATTCTTCGCCGAGCACGACAACATCCGGGCGGCTCTGGGGTGGCTCACGCGCACCGGCAACGCCGACTGGGGTCTGCGGCTGGCCCTGTCTCTCTCTCAGTTTTGGTTGGAACACGCTCACCCAACCGAGGGACGCGAGTGGATCGCTGCGCTGCTCGAGCTGCCCGGCGGCGGGCCCATGAGGATGCGGGCGTTCGGCGTCGCCACCGCCCTCTGTAATCGCCAGGGCGACTACGCGTCGGCGCTCAATTTCATACGGGAAAGTCTGGCGGTCGCACGCGAGCAGGGAGACCGGCCGGCCATCGCCGCCACCATCAACAACCTGGCCGTTACCCAATCGTTGCTGGGGAACCACAGCGCCGCAAAGGAATCCTGCGCAGAAGCGTTTCGCGCTTGGGAGGATCTGGGCGAGCCCGCGTCCGCGGCTCGCATTCTCAGCAACCTCGCCGATATGTCCAAGGCGGAGGGCGATTACGTGCGCGCGCGGAGCCTGCACGAGCAGGCTTTTTCACGCTTCCAGGCCCTGGGCGACAGCTCCGGGATGGCGTGGTCGCTGAACCACCAGGGAGACGTCGCCCGCGCGCAAGGAGACTTACCCGCGGCCCGCCACGTTTACGAACAGGGCCTGGCGATTTTTCGAGAACGGAACGACGGGCCGGGTGTCGCCAGCTCCCTTCTCGACTTGGGGCGCTTGGCCTCCGAGGAAGGCGCCCACGTCCGCGCCCACGCCCTTTTCGCAGAAAGCCTGCGAATCAGCCGGCAGCTCGGACGAAAATGGGACTTAGCCGGCGTGCTGGAGGAGATGGCGCGCTCGGCCGCCCATCAGGGAGGCTGGGAGCGCGCGCTGCGGCTGGCCGGGGCCGCCACCGCGCTGCGGGAAAGGATCGGGGCGCCGCTGGTGCCGACCGAGAAGGTGAAGCTCGACGCCGATCTCGACCCGGCCCGCCGCGGGCTGCACGGGGCCGCCGCGACTACCGCCTGGATGCGGGGGTGGGCCACATCCCCCGACGAAGCCATCGACTACGGCTTGGAGGGCGCGTAACAGTCAGGCAGGTCCCTCGGCCGCCGACGGATCCAGCAACTGCCGGACCCTGGAAATCCGGTTCGCCGGGAAACCTCCTCTGCGGGCGTGCTCCCGAATGATATTTTCATCCTCGGCCAGGTACACGCAGTATACCTTGTTGTCCGTGAAGTAGCTGTGCAGCCACTGAATTCCGGGACCCAGTTCCTTCAACACTTCCACGGATTTCATGGCCACGGCCTGTAACTGTTCCGGGGTCATGCCGCCGGCTCCCGGAATCTCCCGCTCGATGACGAACTTTGGCATTGGTAAGCCCCCCGTCCCCGGACATGATACCACCCGCTGAAGCCAAGCCGGCTGTGTGTCGCGCCACCGACCCGAAGGTCAGTCAGTCACGAGGTCGCATTGCGACCGCCGCCACGCGTGGAATAAACTGGATGCGCACGTCTCTTAATATGCGAATTAATCCCATCTGCCTGCTTGTTCTCCTCGTCCTGCCGCTGCACCTGGCGCGCGCGCAGGGCACCGTGCCAACGTTCCAGCACGCCGCCGGACAGGGCTCCTACACGCTCCTCGGCCGCGATCCGGCGCGCGGAGGCGCCACCACCATCCCCACGGTGCTCGTTCCCGTCACGCTCTCGTTTGACGCCAGGAAGACCGCCGGCAAGCCCTTCCTCATGGACGCCGCCCAGGACGTGCCGCGCGTCCTCCGCTCGCCCGTCTTCTCCAAATTCGCCTTCCCCTCCGGCGGCGCTACACAGTATGCCGACGCCCTGCTGCGCACCACCTTCCCCATGGCCGGCGGGTGGCATACGCTTCTCGGCAAGCCGGAGGTGAAGCCCGTCAAGATCACCGTCCCCGCCGGCTACGGCTACATCCTCACTTCGAAGAAGACCGGCGGTTCTTTCGCCGTCGTTGACGTCGAGTTTCTGCAAAAGGAACTCTTCAAGCAACTCCCTGAACAGGAAGGCAAGCTCGTCATCGCCCTCACGCATAACACCACTTACTACACCGAGGGCGACGCGACGCTGTGCTGCTCCTGGGGAACGCACGGCGTCGACGCCGCCACCGGAAACTCCTTCGTGCTCGGCTCGTATCTCCACGCCGCACCCGTGGTTGTCGAAGACGGCGACGTGCAGCCGCTCACTCAGCAGCTCGCGGAGTTCATCAACGATCCCCTGCACGATCCGCTGCTCCACGGCCGCAATGTCAAACCCCCGGCAAACACTTTCCCCGGCTGGATGCGTCCAGCCTCGATGCGTCCGGGTGACCAGGGCGGCTGCGGTGGCACGGGCGTTGCTTCCGCCTACTTCCTTCTCGAACCCACCGATACGAATCCCAAAAACAATTTCCCCGCATCGAAGGCCTTCACCGCCCGTGTGGAAGGAGCAACTTATCACTTGCAGAACGTAGCCCTGCTGCCCTGGTACACCGGCGCCTCGGAAGGTCTCGGCGCGACTTACAGCTTTCCGGACGCGCTGGCGCTCACTGACCCTGCCAGGCCGTGCCCGGCTCGCGGCGGACGTGGCGCGCCTGCGCCTCCCAGGCCCACGGTAGCGGCGGTCCCGATGAGCGGCCCGCCGAACGGCCATCAGCTCATCGGCTACTGGGCCGGCTACGGCGCCGCGGGTTCCACGTCACCGCTCCGCGAGGTCTCGCCGCAGTGGGACGTCATCCTCGTGGCCTTCGCTACGCCGGATCGGAACGCGCCGGAAGGGACCATGCAGTTCCACACACCCGCCGGACTGGATACCGAACAGTTCAAGGCCGACATCGCCTGGCTGAAGAGCCAGGGCAAGAAGGTCATGATTTCGCTCGGCGGCGGCGGCCAGCACTTCACCCTCGCCGATCCGAACCGCGTTCCGAACTATCTCTCCTCGGTCGCTCGTATCGTCACCGAGTACGGCTTCGACGGCATCGACATCGACTTCGAAAGCCCGTCTCTCTCCATCGACCCCGGAGACACCGGCTTCCGCCATCCCACCACGCCATCCATCGTGAACCTGATCTCGGCCCTTCGCCAGTTGCGCGATCGTTTCGGCCCGCGCTTCATGATCAGCCTGGTGCCCGAAGGCACCCAGATCCCCTCCGGCTACCCCAGCTACGGCGGACAGTTCGGCTCCTACCTGGCCATCACGTACGCCATCCGCGACATCCTCTCTTTCATCGATGTGCAGTCCTACAACACGCCGCCGCTCGAAGGTCTTGATGGCGAGATTTATCAGCCCGGCTCCGTGGACTATCACGCCGCCATGACGGAACTCCTGCTGCACGGCTTCAACGTGGGAGGCGATCCCGGGCAGTTCTTCCCGCCGTTGCCTGCCGATAAGGTCGCCGTCGGCTTCCTCACCGGTGACACGACGCCCGCCATCGTCAGCCAGGCGATGGACTACATCATCACCGGCAAGTCACCCGCCGGAACCAGTTACAAGCTGCGCCAGCCGTCCGGCTACCCCGGCATGATCGGCGCCATGTTCTGGACTATCGACGCCGATCGGCGTGGCAACTACAACTTCTCCAACGTCGTCGGTCCGCAGCTCCACGGCTATCCGGCAGCTAAGTAGCCTTAAAGGAGTGACGAGCCGCCGCGCTACTGCTTGAGGGCCTCTTCCACCTTCAGCTTCGCCAGCGTGCCGCTCATGCGCATCTCCCGGGCGCCGTTGCTGAGCAGGATGACGAGGCGGCCGTCGTCCTGCGTGGCGCCGCGGCCGGTGAAGCTGTCGTCTTCCGTGCGCAGGTTCAGCCCGGTGAGACGCAGGCGCGGCGACCACGCCAGGTTGCAGCTTCCCGAAACGTTGCGCCACGGCGCGACCGTCCCGAAATCCAGCGCCGAGCTGGTGAAGGTTGCTTCGCTCGTGAGATTGGCCATCAACTGGCTGCCCGTGCCCGAGGTCTCGAGCGATCCTTCCGCGTCCACCTTGCCCGATTGCCAGTTCAGCCCTTTGACCTTGCCGGTGAGCTTATACGATGGCCGGGCGCCGCGCAGGTTGACGGCCAGCCTGCCGGTGATCGCCGCGCGATCCAGTTTCGCCTGTAAGCCGTCCAGCTCCACGCGCGCCGCGTCCCACACCAGCCGCGCGCGCACGTTCTCCAGGTGAAGCCCCGCCAGAAGCAGATCGTCGATCTGCAGGGTGCCGTCCATCGCGCGCTCCTTCAGCCAGTCCGGAATAGCCGTGCGGCCCAACGCCCGCGCGATGAGGCCGGAGCTGCGCTCGATCGTCGGCAGCAGCTCCGCTTCCAGGTCGGCCGCGTCGAGTTGCCCGGCGCGCACGCGAAGACGATGCGGACGTGTGGCGCCGGGCTGGTAACTGTACTCTCCGGTGAAGGCCACCTTGCCGGCCTCGCCGTCGATCTGGTTCAGCGCCACGCGCGCGCCGTCGATTTGCGCCCGCGCCGAAGCCAGCCTCACCGGGTCGGCCAATCCCGGCACCTCAATCTGCGCGTCGGTAAGTTCCAGTTGTCCGTTCCATCCCGCCGCCGCGGGCGTGCGGTGGTAATGCAGCTCGCCGCTCCATTGGCCCGACTGCACCTGCTCCAGCCACGGAACGGCCGCCAGCGATGCCTGCGCGCGCAGCGATTCCACTTTCATGTCCCGGGTGGAGATCGCCAGGTCGAGCGTTTGCTGGTCCATGGCGTAATCCGCTTCGATCTCCGCCTGGTCCCCGCCCGCGATCCGCACCAGCGCCGGCGACAGGCGGATGTGGTTCTGGTCCAGGATCAGGTACGCGTGCTCGAATGCCACCGGCGGCGAATCGGGGATGGTGACCGCCGTATCGTGGAACGCCACCTGGCCCTGGACGCTGCCGCCGGAGTAGCCGATCGCGCCATCCATCGTGCCGCTCAGCTTCAGCTTCGGCGGAAACTGCGCGCCCATGTGGATGGCCAGCTCCATGAGCGGCTCCACAGCAAAGCGGTTCCAGTTCATGGCGACGCCCCAGTGGGGCTGCGAAAGATAATCGCTCACGCGGAAACGCACGCTGAGCGGCGGCGTCACGTTTCCCGCGGAGGTGGATTGCAGCTCCAGTTGCTGCGCCGTGAGGTCCAGACGGCCGCGGACGTCGATCGGCCAGCCCTGTCCCTGGGGCGGCAGCAGGTCCCAGCGATGCACGTCTTCGATGGTCAGCCGTCCCTGAATGCCGATGTCGTGGATCAGTCCGCCCAGGTGCAGGCGCGAGGACATGGTGCCGTGGACCTTGCCGCTCTGGCCGCGGATCAGCGCGGTGAATTCGCCCAGCCCGGTGCGCGATACGTCCAGGTCCAGGTCGACGCGCTCGGGCGCCACGTACCAGCGGCCTTTCAGCACGAAAGATCCCAGCCCCTGCGCCGTGCGGTCGGTGCGCGCCGGCTTGGCCGAACAATACACGCTCCAGCCGCCGTTGCGCGAAGAGGGCGGCGAAATATCCAAGTCCGTCTCGGTCAGATAGAAAACCGACTTGGTCTCTCCGAATTTGAAATTGATGCGGCCGTTGCGGACGTGGATGGCGGGCGCGTTGCTCATCACCGAGCGATTTACGAACGACGAAAAATTCCACCGGCCGAACTCCGTGGCGGCCCCCGACTTGGTGAGGTTGATGCTGGCGTCCTGGAGGCGGATCGAGGCGATCACGAACCGCCCTGCCAGCATCGACCAGAGACTGGGCCGCACTTCGACGCCGCCTTCCACGTAGGCCAGCGGTTCAGCTCCGATCGCCGGATCTTCGTGGATCACCACCCGGTCGATGGAAAGCCCCGGGCCTCGGAACAAACTGAACCGCACCGGCCCCTGAAATTCCACGCGCCGTCCGAGGGCGCGCTCCAGCGAGCCGCGGAGCCGCTGTCCGAACTGGTCCGCGGTCAGGAAGGGCGCGATCAGCCCGGCGAGCAGCAGCAGCGCCAGGGCCACACCGGCGAGTTTCAGAAATCTAATCCGCATGCCTCACCAGCGCGCGAGCGGCAACAAGGCCCGTCCGGGAACGAAGCGGTGCCATCAAAGCGCCCCCATCAGCCCGCGATACGCCTCCGGATCGTCGATGTCGGCGACGATGCCCGGATCGTCCAGGTCCAGAAACTCGGTCTCCGCGGCGTGGCTGCGGACGACGTCCCGCGCCGCCCCGTCTTCCCCCAGCGCCAGGAATTCGGGAATCAGCGCGCGGGAGAACCAGATCGGGTGCCCGCGGCGGCCCTGGTAGCGCGGCACCCGGAGAGCGCCGCTCGCGCTCAGCAGCGCGTCGATCGTCGCGGGCGCCACCGCCGGATGGTCCACCAGCGTGAAGAGCACGCCCTCAGCCTCGGGAGGAACGGCGCGCAAGCCGCACTGCATCGAGCTGGTCTGCCCGCTGCGGTAATCGGGATTCACCACGAAGGTGGCGGGCCGGACTGTCCGCGCGCGGATCTCGTCCGCCGCGGCGCCGAGCACCACGATCACCGGGGAGCATCGCGCCGCGAAAATGCCGGCCAGCCGCTCGAGGAACGTTTCACCCTCGAATGACAGCAGGGCTTTGGGAGACCCCATGCGGCGCGATTCACCGGCGGCCAATATCAACCCTGCGACGCTCGATCCCTCGCGGTTCACTTCATCACGGCCCGCCGCGTTTCGTCGGCGAATACCGACATCGAAACCGCGCGCCAGTTGGAGGCGGCGTTGCGGCGCACCGCAATCATCTCCGCCGTCACCGAAATGGCGATCTCCTCCGGAGAAATGGCGCCGATGTCCAAACCCATGGGGGCGTGTATCCGTTCGAAAGCCGCGCGCGGGAGGCCCTCTTTTTCCAGCTCCTTGATGACGTTGAGCACCTTGCGCTTGCTGCCGATCATGGCGATGTAACGCGCCGGCGTGCCGATGGCCAGCTTCAGCACCCGCATGTCGTCGCGATGGCCGCGCGTGACGATGATCACGTAACTGGTTTCGTTGATGGGAAGCTTCCCGAAGACCTCTTCGTACTCCGCCGCGTGGATGGCAACCGCCTCGGGGAAGCGCTCTGGGTTGGCGAAGGTATCGCGATTGTCCACCACCACGGTGGCGAAGCCCGCCAGCGTGGAGACCTTGGACAGGCTCTTGGATATGTGTCCGGCCCCGAAGATATAGGCGTGCGGCACGGGCGTCACCGGCTCGACGAACACATCCAGTTGCCCCCCGCAGATCAGGCCGTTGTCGTAAGCGGCGTCCTGGCCCAGGTTGAAGGTGAGGTGTTTGGGTTTTTCCGTTTCGATAACCTCCCGCGCCGCGTTCCACACTTCGGCCTCCACGCACCCTCCGCCGATAGTGCCCACCATGGAGCCGTCTTCCCGAACCAGCAGCTTGGCGCTCTCGTAACTGGGGATGGACCCGCGCACTTCGACGATCGTGGCCAGCGCGCACTTCTGCCCCAGGTTGCGCAGGCGCACGAGCTCCTCGTAAACGTCCATTACGATGCGATTATAACGTGTGGGCGCGCGGCCGGGCGGCTCGCCTTACCGCGGCGGTCTGCGGGTTTCCAGATTGAGTACGCGCTCTTCGAGGGCGGTGACACGGATCGCGAGGTCGGCGGAAGTGCTCTCGCCGGTGTGGAACCGCGCGTTCTGGCCCTTGGCGTAGGTCTGAAAAGCGGTGAGCAGGCTGGTTTCGATATTGCGGGCGAACTCCTGGGATCGTTCCTCGGAGGCCGCGATGGCGCTGGTGATGGCGGCCGTGAATTTGTCTTCGAGGCGCTGCTCGGAAGCCGCGATGGCGCTGGTGATCGCGGCGGTGAACTTGTCTTCCAGGCGCTGCTCGACGGCAGCGAGGCCGGCAGTGAACTTCTCTTCGAGGCGCTGCTCGGTGGCCGCGAGCGCGGTGCCAAGCAGGTCGCCGATTTGTTTGAGGTCTTGGTCAGTCATGAGTCTCGGTGGCTCCCTTGATCATACCGCGCCTCAAAACAGCCGGTCCTGCTTGCGCAGCGTTCCGAACGAGCCCACATTGCCGATCGCGAAGGCGATGCGAAACTGGCTTTCATCGCGCAGGCCGATGTTGTACCGCCGGTATTGCACGCTGATTCCACAGCAATCGGTGTTGTAAGTCACCTGCGACGTGGAGTATTGGATGATCGCCTTGCGGTAATCGTAGACCGCCACCGCGCCGGCGTTCCAGCCGCGCCGGTTGGCATCCCCGAATCCCACCCCGAAACGGAACTGGTCGGCGGCCGGTGTCTGCAGCGCCGGGGTCTCGTGCACCGAGTTGTTGGCCGCCGAGATCGAATATTTCTTCCAGTGGTAGTCCACCGAAAGCGAGTTGTCCACAATGCCGCGGTAGAGCGGGTCGTAATCCGTCTGCCACTGGACCCCGAGGCCGGGCACCGGACTCATGCGCAGAAGCGAGACGACCGGAGAGTAGGACCGCGGCCCCGCCACGAAAGCATAGGCCGAAAGATCCGAAGTGGTGGCGAACACGTTGCGCTCGCCGGAGACCAGCGCGCCGCCGAAGGTCGGGTCGAAATAGCGCTTCTCGAAGAGCTGCCAGGTGAAGATCTCCTGGACGGTATCCCCGCGCTTGGCGTAAATCCGGTTGGTCAGGGAGATTTCCACTTCGTTGGTATTGGAGAGCAGATCCGTGTTGTCGAAGCGGATGAAGCGGTTGAAATCGCTTCCGACGCCGGTCACATAACGGTAAGTGACGCGCGGTTCGATGACGTGCTTCAGCTTGTCGCCGAAGATGGTCTTCTTCTGATAAACGCGCTCCAGCGAGGGCGGGATGAAGTCGAGGGAAAACTCGCGCGCGCTGCGCACCACGTCGGTCCCCACCACGCGGTAGATCCCCGGATTGGCCGGGTCGGGCTCCTGGCTCTCGCTATAAAAAGTCTCCTGGATCCCGATGCGGGGCACCAGGTGGAAGTCCCCGAGATGGATCGCGCTGGTCAAATGGGGCGACAGGTTCAAGCGGTTGGTAAACTGGCCGGTTTCGAACCGGTCAATCAGCGTGTTCCCGCTGAAAAACGGCTCGGAGCGGTACAACAGCCCCGCTGCGGAATCGAAGGAAAGCCACAACGGCAGGTTGTTCCAGAGCTTCCGGTCGCGGCTGGAGAGCTCGGCCTCGGGCATTTTACGAATCAGCACGGCATTGCTGAGGAAGCTGTTCTGGCCCGTTTTGGGATCGGTGTACGGTATCTCCACCGATTCGAAATTCTCCAGCCGCGCAAACAGCACGTCGAATGAGTAGGTGGACCAGTCCTTGTTGACGTACCCGATGGAATGGATCTCCGACCCGATGGCTTCGTTGTACGATTCGGACCACTCCTGCCGGAACCGGAACGAGGTGATGTAGTTGACATACCCGCGCGCGCTCCAGCCATCTCCCAGATCGGACTTGCCCACCAGGTAGATGCTGGCGCCGCTGTAGGTAGGTGGATTCGTCCCTCCTACGATTCCGCGGTCCTGCACCGCGTAAACGATGGCGTTGAATTCGGTGCCCGGCTTCGGGTTGCCGCGAAAATCCAGGTGGTGGGCGAAGGCTTGGGTGGTGAAGTCCTGAATCCGGTAAGTGGCGTCGTAGCTGCGATTGATGGCCCAAAAGTAGCCCAGTCCCACCATGAAGCCGCGCTGGGAGTGCGGCACCAGGTTGGGAATCAGAAAGCCGCTCTTGCGCGGCTCCTTGTGCAGCGAGTGGTAGAAAACCGGCGCGTAAAACAGCGGCATCCACCGCAGCAGGAAGATGCTGCGATACGCCAGTGCCCGCTCGTCCGGCTCGATATCGAATTTCGGCCCGCGCAACCGCCACCACGGCTTCGGCAGCCGGCAGTTGGTGACCCAGCCGTTATACAGGATGTACCGGCCATCGATGTATTCGGCCCACTGCCCTTCGAAATGAAACGGGCTGTCGACCTTCAAAACCCCGGGACGCGTGACGATTCGAGGATGCGTTTCGCCCTTGACTTCATAGAACTTCCCCTTTTCCTCTTCGGTGTTGTAATCCACCCGGTCCGCCCAAATCTGCTCGTTTTTCAGGAAGTTGCGGTAATAGACATGGCCGGTGGCGTGGACATCCCCGGTGTCCTGGTCATAGATGATTTCGTCCGCTCGAAACAGCAGCCGTCCGTCTTCAATCTCCGCGGGATGGCCCCTCAGGGTGGTCTCTTTTCCGTGCATCTCCTGGGTCTCGAACCAGGCGTGCCAGTCGCCGGGCCGGATGCTGCCCGGCGCCAGTTTTGGCGGCGGCTCCTTGGGCACAGCCTGGTACTGGGCAAAGGCCGGTGTAACTAAACTTAAAACAATCAACAGGCTAAGCAACGGAATGTACGAATTACTAGAAGATTTTACGTGACAAACTAGTACTCTTATGCTAAGAAGATGAAGGGAGCTTTTTGGAAGAAGCCTCAAACCGAAAGCTAGCACATTTTCCGGGCTGTTTTTTGACGCAGCTACAGGATAGGAAGAAATGATGTGTAGGTATTGTGGGAATCGAAACACTGAGGGCGAACATCGGTGCCGGCGATGCGGCCGCAAACCGGGCGACACGCTAACCGGCGAGCTGACCCTTCATCAGACCCAGGGCGCTTTGGCGGCCCAACTGGCGGTGCAAGCGTACGCGCCGGAACCCCAGGCGCCAGTAGGGTTGCGTGCCGTGCCCAACCTGGCGCGCGCCGTCCAGCGGCCGCTGTTTCAGGACCAGCCGGCGTCCAACGTAACTCCTATCGATTCACATAGTCCCACGCCGCATCCGGCCGCCAAGCCGGCCCCCAAGAGTCAGAAACCGCAGGCCCGCCGCCGTTCGCGAGTTCCGGAAGAGCAGGGCTCGCTCGACTTTCTGCCGCCCGCGACAGCCAGGCCGCGCACCTTGGGCACCACGGTCGAGGCCATGATCTTTTGCGAGGAGTCCGTGGCGTCGAACCGGCATCGCGCTGTGGCCGCCTCTTTCGACTGGGGCCTGGTGGCGATCGGCTACGTTCTCTTTCTGGGCGCGTTTTTCCTAGTGGGCGGCAGCATCCCGTTCGGCAACCTCGTCGGCATGGCGGTTTTTCTTGCGCCCCTGCCGCTGTTCGGACTTCTCTACGGCCTGCTGTATAGCCTGGCGGGCACCGAAACCCAGGGCATGAAATGGGCCAAGCTGCGCCTGACTACATTCGAAGGCTTCCGTCCCGACCGCCGCGAGCGCTTGATGCGGTTCGCCGGTTCGTGCCTCAGCCTGTGCACCGTAGTCGGACTGGTCTGGAGCCTCGCCGACGAGGAAGGTCTCGGCTGGCAGGACCACATTTCCCGCACCTTCCCGACCCCGCGCCGGGCAGACTGGGAGATCTTCCACGTGCGGTAGCGAGCGGGCCGCTCTCCGGTATAATCAAAGAACCTTGAACATCCAGTTTGACGAAAAAAATCTCCTGGCCGACATCGCCGGCAAGGGCAATGGCGTCACCCGTGGGGAAATCGATCGCTCCCGTTCCAAGGCCCTCAAAGCGGTCCGGTCCTTCCGCAAGCAAAGCGAGGCCGGCGCCTACGGCTTCCCCCATTTGCCCTTTAATACGGCGGTGATTCAGGCCATCACCAGGTACGCCGACGCCCACCGCGGCAGCTACGACACCGTGTGCCTGGTCGGCATAGGAGGCAGCGCGTTGGGCGCCTGGGCGCTCGATTGCGGCATCCGTGGCCCCCACCCGGTGCAGGGCGCCTTCACTCCGGAGCACCCGCGGCTGGTGATCCTCGACAACGTCGATCCCGCCTTCACCGCGGCGGCGCTGGCGTCGATGGACCCGCACAAGACGATGGTGCTGGTGATCGCCAAATCGGGCGGAACGGCCGAAACCGTATCCACTTTCCTGATCGTGCACGACTGGATCACGCAGGCGCTCGGCGCGGATGCCGCCGGCCGCATCGTGGCCGTCACCACCGAAGGCAAAGGCGACCTGTTCGCGCTGGCGAAATCGGAGCGCTACGCCACTTTCGCCGTCCCCGAGAACGTAGGCGGCCGCTTCAGCGTCCTTTCGCCCGTGGGCCTGCTGCCAGCCGCCCTGATCGGCATCGATATCCGCAAGCTCACGCGCGGCGCCGCCGCCATGACCCACCTCTGCTGGCAAGCCGACCTGGATCGGAACGTCGCGCTTCGCTCGGCGCTCTGCCACTGGCTGGTCTGGACGCGCCACAACAAGCCCATACAGGTGGCGTTCCCCTACTCGAACCACCTTTGGGGTACCGCCTTCTGGTTCCGGCAGCTCTGGGCCGAATCGCTCGGCAAGGCGCGCAACCGCAAGGGCGAGGTGATCCACACCGGCCAGACGCCGGTGGCCGCGCTCGGCACCACCGACCAGCATTCCCAGGTTCAGTTGTACATCGAAGGCCCCAACGACAAGGTGTTCAGCTTTTGGGCGGTTGCCAAGTACGGGGCCGAGGGCAAGATCCCCAAGCGCCGCTTCAACCTGCCGGCATTCGATTCCCTGGCCGGACAGTCGCTCGCCAGGCTGATCGATGCCGAACGCCGCTCCACCGCCGCCGCCATGGCGGACAACGGCCGGCCCAACTGCACCTACACGCTGGATCGCGTGGACGCCGAGCACCTGGGCGCGTTTCTCCAGATGCTGGAATTCCAGACCGCCTTCATGGGCGAGCTGCTCGGCATCAACGCCTTCGACCAGGAGGGCGTGGAGTTGGGCAAGAAGTACACCTACGGCCTGATGGGCCGCTCCGGCTTCGAGCCCTACCTTAAGCAATTCGAGGCGTACGAAAAGAAGCGCGCCGCCGCCAAATAAAAATCGGTGTTGCGCCTTGCTACACTTGGCGCATGAACCGTACGATTTATTCCGTTCTGCTTGGGCTGTTCGCGGCTGTCGTGCTGTGCGCCCAGGATACCCCGCCCGACACGCCGCAGCAGGCCCCGGCCGGCGGTGGATTCGGCAGAGGCGGCGGCGGGGCTGCCGCTACCCCCGATCCGCAACCCTACGACCGCGTGATCACCAAGGACGCCAAGACCACCAAGGGCCTCTTCATCGTCCACCAGATCAAGGAGCGGTACTACTACGAGATCCCCAAGAGCGAGCTGAATAAGGAGTACCTCTGGAATTCCCAGATCGCCAAGACCACCCTCGGCGCCGGCTACGGCGGCGGCCAGTTGGTGGACCGCGTGGTCCGGTGGGAATTGAAGGGCAATCGAGTGCTGCTGCTGGACGTCAACTTCGGCCTGGTCGCCGACCCCAGGCAGCCCATTTCCATGGCCGTGAAGGCCGCCAATAACAACGCCATCATCCAGTCCTTCCCCGTCGCCGCTTTCGCCAAGGACGGCGCCCCGGTCATCGAGGTCACCCGCCTCTTCACCGGCGACCTTCAGGAGTTCAGCGCCCGCCAGCGTCTCGGCGCCACCGCCGTGGACGCCACCCGCACCTTCATCGAGCGCATCGCGCCGTACCCCGATAACGTGGAGGCCGAAGTCACCGTCACCTACACCCGAACCGCGGGCGGCGCAGGCGCGGCCGGCGGCCGTGGTCCCACGGGCGGTGGTCTCGGCGGCGGCCAGATGCGCCCCGGCAGCGCCACCGTGGTGCTGCATCACAGCATGGTCCGCCTGCCCGAAAAGCCCATGATGCCCCGCATGTTCGACGAGCGCGTCGGCTACTTCACCACCAGCACCATGGACTATACCCATGACGATTACAAGGCCGACCGCGTCCGCTACATCGCCCGCTGGCGCCTGGAAAAGAAAGACCCGAACGCCGCCCTCTCCGAGCCCGTCAAGCCCATCGTCTATTACATCGACGCCGCCACGCCCACCAAGTGGGTGCCGTGGCTGAAGAAGGGCGTGGAGGACTGGAACGTGGCCTTCGAGGCCGCCGGCTTCAAGAACGCCATCATGGCCAAGTCCGCCCCGACTCCCCAGCAGGACCCCGACTGGAGCCCCGAAGACGTGCGCCACTCCGTGATCCGCTGGCTGCCGTCCACCACGGAAAACGCCAGCGGGCCGCACATCTCCGATCCCCGCACCGGCGAAATCCTCAATGCCGACATCCAGTTCTATCACAACGTCATGGTCCTGTCCCGCGACTGGTACTTCGTGCAGGTGGGGCCGCTCGATCCGCGCGCCCAGAAACTGCCGCTGCCCGACGATCTGATGGGCCGCCTGCTCGAATACGTCGTGTGCCACGAAGTCGGCCACACGCTGGGCTTCCAGCACAACATGAAAGCCAGCTCCATGTACCCCGCCGACAAAATCCGCGACAAAGAGTTCGTCCACGCCATGGGCCACACGCCCTCCATCATGGACTATGCGCGCTTCAACTACGTGGCGCAGCCCGAAGACGGCATCGCCGTCGAAGACCTCGTCCCGCGCATCGGCCCCTACGACATCTGGGCCACCAGGTGGGGCTATACCCCGATCCCCGGCGCGAAGACCGCGGACGACGAGAAGGCCACGCTCAACAAGTGGTCCAAGGAGCAGGACGACAAACCGTACCTCCGCTTCTCCACCGCCAACGCCGCCGGCTCCGATCCCGGCGAAGAAACCGAAGCCGTGGGCGATGCCGATCCCGTCAAATCCACCGCGCTCGGCGTGAAGAACCTTCAGCGCGTGGCCAAGATGCTGATGCCCGCCACCGCCTGGAAGGAAGGCGAGACCTACGACGACCTGAACGAGCTTTACGGGCGCATGGTCGGCCAGTGGAGCACCGAGATGAGCCACGTTGCGGGGCTGATCGGCGGCCTCAACTCACAGGAGAAGGTGGTCGGCCAGGAGGGCCGCGTCTTCAACCTCATCCCCAAAGAGCGCCAGAAAGAAGCCGTAAAGTTCCTGCTGGACTATGCCTTCACCACACCGTCCTGGATGATCGATGAGGAGATCCTGCGCCGCATCGAGCCCATTGGCGCGATCGACCGCATTCACGCCGCGCAGAACCGCATCCTGACCGCGCTCTTGAACAGCGCCCGCTTCGCCCGCCTGGTGGAGCAGGAGACGCTGGACGGCAACCTGGCCTACTCCCCGGTGGAATTCCTGGCCACCGTCCGCAAGGGCCTCTGGAAAGAGCTGGACGCCCCGTCGGTGAAGATCGAAGCCTGGCGGCGCGAGTTGCAGCGTTCCTATCTCCAGGCCGTGAATACCAAGCTGAATCCGCCGTCCGCGGCCGCCGCCACTCCGGTGATCATTCCCACCGAGGGTGGCCGCGGCGCGGTCCGCCCGGCGTCGAGCGGCGACGAGAAGCCCATGTACCGCGCCGAGCTGCGCGCCCTGAACGTCTCCATCGCCGCCGCCCTTGCCAAGACCACCGATCACGAAACCAAGGCGCACCTGGAAGCCGCCAGAGACGAGATCGCCAAGATTCTCGATCCGAAATTCGCTCCTCCGGCGCCCTCCGCTGTCACTGTCGGTGGTGGCCGCGGCGGCGAAATCCGATAGAGAGCTGCTTCAGAGCGCTGCCGTAATGTAAGAGAGCGCATGCCGGACACGACGGCTATACTAAGGGAAGGTGAAACGCTCGTGTGCGCTTCGAATGGAATGCTCTAAAGGCTGCCGGTAACCTGCGGAAGCACGGCGTCTCGTTTGATGAGGCGGCGAGCGTGTTCATTGATCCCTTGTCGGCAACAGGTGATGACCCGGATCACTCGCTCGAGGAAAGGCGTTTCGTGACATTTGGAATGTCGCCTTCCGGGCGACTGCTCGTGGTCGCGCACACGGAGGTGGATGACGCCATTCGCATCATCACCGCCCGCGAGGCGACCCGGTCAGAGAGGAAGCTGTGTGAAGAAAGCTAAGAAGCTGGCTGCGGATGAGCTTCGGTCCGAGTACAAACGCTCGGATTTCGGGGCATTGGTCCGTGGGAAGTATGTCGAGCGAATGCAAGCGAGTTCGAACTTGATCCTCCTTGACCCAGACGTTGCCGACCTGTTTCCGAACGCGGCGGCGGTCAACTCCGCGCTGCGGTCCTTGGCCGAAATTGCCAGGCGCACCGGCTCCTTCGGACGCCGGTCGCGGTAGCTGTCGGTGATCTCGCAGCCCGTCCAGCCGCTCCCCGGTGGCGGCATTCGCCTGGGAGAGCGCTCCCTGCTTTTCAAGCTCATCGCGCCAGGGCGGTCCGATGCCAACCTCGGCGCCGCCTCCCGCGACGGCAGCCGCATCCTGGCCATCTCCACCGACAACCCCGAAGCGGCGATGACCCAGGTCCTCTCGGACTGGACCACGCTGCTGAAACCTGGCACACGCGCCTTCCCGGCCGCGCGCTGACCGCGCCGAATCCGCCGACTGGCGATCCCTACAATATCGGCACCCCCTGATTCGTCTATAACCGTAGGTGAACGACACGGCGAGCCTGGAGCGGATGGCATTCGAACAGGACCAGCGGATCTCGGAAGTGGTCAAGCGGGAGCAGTCCCGGCTGCGCAACTTCATTCGCCGGCGCGTGCCCGACCCGCGCGACGCCGAGGACATTCTGCAGGACGTCTTCTGCGAGCTGGTGGAAGCGAACCGCCTGCTGATGCCGATCGAGCACGTCACCGGCTGGCTGTTTCGCGTGGCGCGCAATCGCATCACCGATTTCTTCCGCAAGAAGAAGCCGGAGAGCTTCAGCGATAGCGCCGTCGCGGACGAGGACGACGAACTGCCGCGGTTGGAAGACATGCTGCCTTCGCCCGATGCCGGACCGGCGGCGCTTTACGCCCGCAACGTGCTTCTGGATGAACTCGAGTTGGCGGTCGACGAGCTGCCGGAGGAGCAGCGCGAGGTGTTTGTTGCCCACGAGCTGGAAGGGCGCAGCTTCAAGGAGATGGCCGCCGAGAGCGGCGTGAGCGTGAATACGCTGCTCTCGCGCAAACGCTATGCGGTGCTGCACCTGCGCGAGCGATTGCAAAGCATCTACGACGAATTTTACGAAAGTATGAGGAACTGGACATGAGACTGAAGAAGATGAGGAGGAAATGGATTTTCCTGGCTCCGTTGGGAATTCTGGCGGTTCTGCTGTTTATCGCCATCGGCGGCGAAGTAGTGCGGCAGCTGTGGAACTGGCTGCTGCCGCCGCTCCTCGGCTGGCGCGAGATTACCTTCTGGCAAGCGATTGGAACCCTGGCGCTGTGCCGGATCCTCTTCGGCGGATTTGGGGGCCACGGTTCTTCTCGCTCCGGTTTTCGCCGTCGAATGGCCGATCGAATGGCCGACCGCTGGGAGCGCATGACCCCTGAGGAGCGGGAACGATTCCGGCAAGGCATGCGCGGACCCTGCGGCTTCGGCCCATCCACCAGCGAGAGCCAGGGGCAAGGAAGCCGTTTCGGCAGCGCCCAAAGCAATCCCGATCCATCCCAGTGACCGGCCAGGTCGCCGCCGTGACCGGCGCCTCCAGCGGAATCGGAGCCCGCGGCCGCGCGCTTCCTCGCCGTGAACACGGCCACCGTTGTGTCGCGTGTACGTACTAAACTTAAGCGCATGGGGCTGCCGCTGTGATCGGCCAGACGCTGGGCCATTACCGGATCGATTCCAAGCTCGGCGAGGGCGGCATGGGCGTCGTGTATCGTGCTTTCGATACCCATCTCGACCGTGCCGTCGCCATCAAGGTGCTGCGCCCGGATGCCATTGCCAGCCCCGAGCGCAAGCGCCGCTTCGTGCAAGAGGCGAAATCGGCTTCCGCCCTGAATCACCCCGGCATCATCCACATTTACGACATCGACACCGCAAATCTGCCCGATGGTCCCACCGACTTCATCGCCATGGAGTTCGTGCCCGGCAAAACGCTCCACCAATGCATCGGCAAAAATGGACTGAGTCTCAAGGATACATTGAAGTATGGAATTCAGATCGCCGACGCCCTGGCGCGCGCCCACTCCGCCGGAATCGTCCACCGCGATCTGAAGCCGGCCAACGTCATCGTGGCCGACGATGGCCGTGTGAAATTGCTCGACTTCGGCCTGGCCAAGCTGACTGAAAAAATCGACGGCGATCCGGAAGGCGCTACGGCGACCATAGCCGCGCAGGAAAGCCCTCAAACAGAAGAAGGCACTATCGTTGGCACCGTGGCCTACATGTCGCCCGAGCAGGCCGAGGGCAGGAGGGTCGATGGCCGCTCCGACATTTTTTCCTTCGGCTCGGTTCTTTACGAGATGGTCACCGGGCGGCGCGCCTTCGAGGGCGCCACTAAAATCTCAACGCTTTCCGCGATCTTGCACAAAGAGCCGGCGGCCGCAAGCGGGATTTCACCGGCCGTGCCGATGGAGCTGGAAAAGATCGTCGCCCGTTGCCTGCGCAAGGATCCGGAACGCCGCGCCCAGGGCATCGCCGATATCAAGCTCGCTCTCGAAGAGCTGAAGGACGAGTCCGAGTCGGGCAAACTCTCGGGGCAAGTCGCGGCAGCCGCGGCCGTTCGCCCGCCGGCGCGGCCGCCTCGACGCTCTGTCCCGATCGCAGCGGGAGTTGCTGCGCTGGTAGTTGCCGCGGCGGGCCTTGCCTGGTGGCTGCTGAAGCGGCCTTCTTCCGCTCCGGCGCGCTCCGAATGGGTGCAAATCACGAACCTGCCCGACTCCGCCGTCCAGCCGGCGCTCTCGGCGGACGGCCGCATGCTCACCTTCATTCGCGGCCCTTCGAGCTTCACTACATCCGGGCAAGTCTACGTGAAGATGCTGCCCAGCGGCGAGCCGGTCCAGCTCACCCACGATGATCGCCAAAAGATGAGCCCGGTTTTTTCACCGGACGGGTCGCGGATCGCGTACACGGTTACCGGGCCGATTTGGGACACTTGGGCCGTGCCGGTTTTGGGGGGAGAACCGCGCCTGTGGCTCCCCAACGCTTCGGGCCTCTGTTGGACCGGCAAATCGAAGCTGCTGTTTTCCGAGCTCAAAGATCAGGTTCTGCATATGGCGATCGTGACCGCCGATGAGAGCCGGGCCGGGTCGCGCGATCTCTATGTGCCGCCCCACGAGCGCGGTATGGCCCATCGCTCTTATCCCTCGCCCGACGGCAAACGGATGCTGTTGGTGGAGATGAACGAGTGGGGCGCCATTGTGCGGTGCCGCCTGGCCCCGCTGGACGGCAGTTCGCCAGGGCAGCAGGTCGGCCCGCCCAGTGGCCAATGTACCTTTGCCGCATGGTCGCCCGATGGGGAGTGGATGTACTTCAGCTCCGACTCCGGCGGGACCTTCCATACCTGGCGTCAGCGGTTCCCCGACGGCCAGCCGGAGCAGATTACTTCGGGGCCGACCGAAGAAGAAGGACTCGCCATGGCGCCCGACGGCCGCTCGTTCATCACCGCTGTGGGATTGACGCAGAGTTCCATCTGGCTGCACGACGGCGGAGGCGATCGGCAGATCTCGCTGGAAGGTTACGCCCTCGCGCCCAAATTCACCCCCGATGGGAAGCGGCTGCTCTACCTCGTGCGAAAAGGGGCTTCCAGCGAATTGTGGGTGGCGGAACTCGATTCCGGACGCAACGAGCCGTTGCTGCCGGGCTTTGCGGTTGCACTGGCGGGGCCTGGTTCCCGGGGAGGCTACGACATTTCCCCGGACGGCCGTCAGGTCGTGGTGGCCTCACCTGATAGCGGTGGTAAGTCGCGGTTGTGGCTCGCGCCGCTCGACCGCCGCTCGCCGCCCCGGCAAATTCCTGCCATCGAAGGGGAACAGCCCGTCTTCGGCGCGACAGGTGAAGTTTTTTTCCGCGGCGTCGAGGGGACTTCTGCGTTCCTTTACCGTGTCCGCGAAGACGGAGGCGAGCCGCGGAAAGCCATTGACCTGCCTCTTATTGGCCTAATGGGCGAATCCCCAGACCGTAACTGGCTGGTGTTAGGCTCGCATTCGAGGGGAGGTCCGGTAATTTTCCGGGTCGATGGCGGCGCTCCGCTTCTGACACAACTCCCGCCCCCAACGGAGATGGGGTGGTCCGGGGACGGGAAACATTTGTTTGTGCACTGTAGGGCTTGGAACGACTCGGGCAAGACCTACGTCTTGCCTTTGGCCCCGGGCCATCTGGTGCCCGAAAGTATCGTCCATGGGCTTCCGCCCGAGCAGGAGATCTTGAAGCTGCCGGGAGCGCGGGTAATTCCTTCGAGCGACGTTGCGCCCGGTCCGACTGCCGATATATACGCCTTCACGCGCCAGAGCGGGCAGCGCAACCTGTATCGGGTTCCCGTTCCGTGACGGGGGGCCCACGCGATTGTTATCCCCGGTGACCAGCCGTTTCGGGTCACAGATTTTCAAAAGAATTTTTTCGAGCCAATTCAACCACTTACACTTTTCCTCCCTCATAAATCTATTGACAGACCCTTTATTATCAAATTGGAATAGGGCTTGCGCCCCACCGCGCAAGTCCCGACAGTTCTTTCGCTGGCCAGCGAACGTTGCACATCAGGTGGTGCTGGGCTCCCGGAGGCCGTCAAACGCCTTGCGGTGTCAATCGACGGGAGATCTTGGCTTCGAAGCCATTCGGTGAATCTGTTACCTCTTCACCGTTCTCAGAGGATCGCATTGAAATGACAGGTTAGTCCGCCATCCAGCGGGCCTCAATCCTCATAGATGCGGTTCAATCCATTGGGCGGCCGACACGCACGGCGATAAGTCCGGGAGCTTGCTCCAGGCCCGGCCGCCCGCAATGTTACACGGGCTTACTTGCCTGTGTTATTTTCGTCCAGGACTTACACCACAAGTGTCTCTCTACGAAGCCGGCTGAAAGACTCTCTGTGCGAACTCGTCGAGCGCGTGCCGCCACACCTTCCACTCATGCACCCCCGGCGTGGGGTACCACACGTACTTGATGTTGTGCTGCTTCAGAACATCCCCCAGATCGAGCTGCCCCGGGTACCTCGGATCTTCCGTTCCACAGCTCAGGAATAACAGCTTCAGTTTCTTGTTGACGTCGCCGGGATGGTCCAGAAAACCCGGCAGGTGCTTGTCCAGATGAAAATCCGTGTCACTGACCAGTCCCGAGCTGAATTCGCCCACCCACGCGAACTGATCCATGTGCTTGAGCCCGATGGTGAACGCCTGTCCGCCGCCCATCGAGAGCCCCGTGATGGCGCGGTTTTCCCTGCCCCGCGCCACGCGGTATGTCTTCTCGATCATCGGTATGATGTCGGTCAGCAGCTCCTGCCCGAGCAGCTCGATGCCCTCGGGCGAGCTTCCGCCCGCCCAAGAGCCGTCCGTATCGCCGTTCGGCATGACGATGATCATCGGCACGGCCTTCCGCTGCGCGATCAGGTTGTCCAGAATCACGCCCGCGCGTCCCGTGTCGCTCCAGTTCTCCTCCGTGTCGCCGCTGCCGTGCCGCAGATAGAGCACCGGGAACCGCCGGTTCGGCTCCGTGTCGTACTCGGGCGGCGTGTAGACGTAGAGTTTCCGCTGCTTCTTCAGCGGAGTCGAAACGTACATGCGGATCGACAGCGCGCCGTGCGGCACCGCCTGAACTTCATCGAAGCGCGGCGGATTGCCCGGCACTTCCACCGTGCTGGCGTCCGGCGCGCGGCCGTTCTTCAGATTCGGATTCCCCGGATCCAGGATCCGCACGCCGTCCATCACGAAGTTGTACTGGTAGATCTCCGGTTCCACCGGACCGGCCGTGGCGCTCCACACGCCGCTTGCGTCTTTGGTCATTGGCTTCGTTCCCGCAAATTGCAGCATGACCCGGCCGGCCTCGGGCGCGCGCAGCCGGAACGTGATGGTGCGGTCAGGGTGGACCTCCGGCGAAACCAGGCGCTGCTGGGCCGACGCGCCGCCGCTCGAGTGATACGTGTTCTTCGGGCGCTGCTGCGCATCCTGCGCCGCCAGCACGCAAACCAAAGCGATCGCCACAGGGAACAGCTTGGTCATCCGGACACCTCCCAATCGAGCTTTGATCATAACGCCGTTCCGCGGGCGGCGGTCCGCACGGGCGTTACAATCGGACATCAAGGAGTGCCGCGCATGACTGGCTCGTTACGCTTTCGCTCCCGCGCTAACCGCGAAATCAATAAAGACAGTTTCATCCAGGAGTGGCCGGAAACGGGCCTCGTCCTCTTCAACAGCCCGGCCGACCCGAAACCCCGGATCCGCATTCAAGGCGGCCGCATCGTCGAGCTGGATGGCAGGCCCGAAGCGGAATTCGATATCCTCGACCGGTTCATCGCCCGCCGCGCCATCGACGTCGCGATCGCCGAAGAGTCGATGGCCACCGATTCCCTCGCCATCGCCCGGATGCTGGTGGATATCGCGGTCCCGCGCGCCTCCGTCGTGCGCATCATCGGCGGGCTCACCCCGGCCAAGATCATGGAGGTGGTCAACTGCCTCAACGTTGTGGAAATGATGATGGCGTTGCAGAAGATGCGGGCGCGAAGCACTCCTTCCAATCAGGCGCACGTCACCAACAAGAAAGAGAATCCCGCCCTGCTGGCCGCCGATGCGGCCGAGGCCGTCGAGCGCGGGTTCGCCGAGCTGGAGACCACGGTCGGGGTGGCGCGGTATGCGCCGTTCAATGCCATGGCCATCCTCATCGGCTCGCAAACCGGCCGCGGCTGCGCGCTGACGCAATGCGCCGTCGAAGAGGCTCTCGGGCTGCGGCTCGCCTTCCTGGGCCTCACCACCTATGCCGAGACGCTCTCGGTATACGGAACCGAGCAGGCGTTCCACGACGGCGACGATACTCCGTGGTCGAAGGCGTTCCTGGCCTCGGCCTACGCCTCGCGCGGAGTCAAGGTGCGCTTCACTTCCGGCACCGGCTCGGAGGCCCTCATGGGGCATGCGGAAGGCAAGTCGATGATCTACCTGGAGGCGCGCTGCCTGCTGGCCATCAAGGGCGCCGGCTCGCAGGGCGTGCAGAACGGTTCCATCAGCTGCATCGCGCTGCCAGAATCGTTGCCCGGCGGTGTCCGCGGAGTCCTCGCCGAGAACCTGATCGCCGCCATGCTCGACCTCGAGCTGGCCTCCGGCAACGACGCCATGGCCTCCCATTCCGACATCCGAAAAGCATCCAAGCTGATGTTGCAGTTTCTCCCCGGGACCGACTTCATCTTCTCCGGCTACAGCTCCATGCCGCGCGAAGACAACCTGTTCGGCGGCGGCAACTTCGACGCGGAGGACCTGGACGATTACGGCGTCCTGCAGCGCGACATGCTGGTGGATGGCGGCCTGCGCCCCGTTCGCGAGGCCGAAACGCTGGCCGTGCGGCGCCGCGCGGCCCAGGCCATCCAGGCGGTCTTTCGCGAGCTGGGGCTGCCGCCCATCACCGATGCCGAAGTCGAAGCGGCCGTCATCGCCCGAGCCAGCGTCGACATGCCCGACCGCGATGTGGTGAGCGATCTCGACGCCGCCACGGAGTTCCTGCGCCGCGGCCTGGGCGGCGTGGACGTGATCCGCGCCCTGGCGCGCCAGGGCTTTCGCGATATCGCGGAAAAAATCCTGGCCATCCAGAAGCTGCGCGTCTCCGGCGATTATCTGCAGACTTCCGCGGTCGTGCTGCCGGACGCCCGCGTACAGAGCGCGGTGAACGATCCCAACGACTATCGCGGTCCCGGCACCGGCTACCACCTCGACGCCGCCCGGTACGCCGAGATCTGCGACATCCCGCAGGCGCTCGATCCCCGCACCGTCGGCAAGGTGGATCAAGCCCCGGGGCAGATCGCGCTGGAGGAATCAGGACCCGCCGCGCGCGGCACGGATGCCAGCGAGATCGTGATCGCAATCGGCCCGGCTTTCGGATGCGCGCTCACCGCCACGCTGCTCGGCCTGCCGCACGGCAAGGTGCTCGGAGCCATGATGAACGGCATTCGCCAGGAGGGCATGCGTCCCCGAGTCGTCAAGATCTACGCCACATCCGACTGCGGCTTCGTGGGGCACGCCGGAGCCCAGCTCAGCGGCTCGGGCATCGCCATCGGCATCCAATCCAAGGGCACCACCGTGATCCACCGGCGCGACCTGGAGCCGCTCAACAACCTGGAGCTGTTCCCCCAGGCGCCCAACCTGACGCTCGAGTCCTATCGCGTGATCGGGCGCAACGCCGCGAAGTACGCCAAGCGCGAGTCCGTGCTTCCCGTGCCGGTTCAGATCGACAACATGGCGCGCCTGAAATACATCGTCAGGACCACCATCCTGCACCTGCGCGAAACCGAGCAGGTCGACCCGGACAGGCCCCCGCAGGAGATCGCGGTTCATCTCCCGCAAACCGGGGAAGGAGCGGAGCATGCCTGAGTACCCGTTGTCCGAGAAGATCCCCGAACGTCTCCGAACGCCCTCGGGGCTGGCTTTTGAGAGCATCACCCTGGAGACCGTGCTCGACGGCAAGGTGAGCATGGAGGATCTCCGCGTCACGTCCGATGCCCTCGAAATGCAGGCCCAGGTCGCCGAGACAGCCGGGCGCCCGCAGCTCGCCGAGAATCTCCGGCGCGCCGCCGAGCTGGTGAACATCCCCGAAGACCGGATTCTCGAGATCTACCAGGCCCTGCGGCCCGGACGAGGCGGCCGGCAGGCGTTGCTGGAGCTGGCCGAGGATCTCGAGAAGCGCTACCACGCAACCCGCTGCTCCGCGCTGGTGAGAGAGGCCGCGGGCGAATACTGAACCACCCTCTCTTCGGCGCTCCCGACACCAACTACCAGGACGCCCGTTTCGGCATGTTGCCGGTAGGCCAGCAGAACTTTCCCAGGCTGATCCAGGTCTCGGCGAAGGCGCTGTTTTAATCGCGCTAAAATCATCCTTCAATATCCGAAAGCCATGTCTCTCCGAATCCTTCTCTCTCTTCTCGCGCTGCCCGCTCTCGCGCTGGCGGCCGATCAGGCCAGCGGGCTCGACACCGCGGCCATGAATAAGTCCGTCGATCCCTGCGTCGATTTCTACCAGTACGCCTGCGGCAACTGGATCGCCCACAATCCGCTGCCCGCCGACCGCGCTCGCTGGGGCCGCTTCACCGAATTGAGCGATCACAACGAGAAGGTGCTGCTCGATATTCTGCAAGGCGCCGCCGCGGTCAAGCCCGGCCGCAGCCAGCTCGATCAGAAAATCGGCGACTACTACACCAGTTGCATGGACACCGCCACCATCAACCGGAAGGGGCTCGCGCTGCTCCAGCCCGAGCTGGATCGCATCAACTCCATGGCCGCCCAGGAAGACGTCGGCGCCGAGTTGGTCCGGCTTCACCGCATGGGCATCCCCGTGCTGTTCGGTTTCAGCGCGCAGCCCGACGAGAAGGATTCCACCCGCACCATCGCCACGCTGGGCCAGGGCGGTCTCTCGCTTCCCGACCGCGACTACTACCTCAACGCCGACGCGAAATCCGTCGAGACCCGCCAGCGCTTCGTGCAACACGCCGGCAACATGTTCCGGCTGGCCGGCGACTCCGCGGAAAACGCCGCCGCCAAGGCCCGGATGGTGCTCGACTTCGAAACCATCCTCGCCAAGGCCTCGGCCGACCGCGTTTCCATGCGCGATCCCGTCAAGCGCTACCACCCGATGTCCAAGCAGGAGGCCAAGGCGCTGGCGCCCGCCTGGGATTGGGACGGCTATTTCCAGGGCGTGGGCGCTCCTCCGTTCGACACCCTCAACGTCAGCAATCCGGACTTCTTCAAGCAGATCTCCGCCACGGTGCCTTCCGATTCCACCGCGCCCTGGCAGGCTTACTTCGAATATCACCTTCTGCGCACGGGCGCCTCCCAGCTTCCCGAGGCCTTCGAGAACGAGAGCTTCGATTTCTGGCAGCGCTACCTGACCGGCGCCAAGGAGCAGCGCCCGCGCAACATGCGCTGCGTCGCCGCCACCGATCGCGCGCTGGGCGACCTGCTGGGCCAGAAGTACATCGAAGTGGCATTCGGCGCCGACGCCAAGGCCCAGATCGGCCAACTGGTCGACGCGCTCGACAAGGCGCTGGCCACGGACATACAGACGCTCCCCTGGATGACAGACACCACCAGGCGCGCCGCGCTCGAGAAGCTCAAGGCCATCACGCGCAACGTGGGCGCTCCCGCCAAATGGCGCGACTATTCGAAGCTCACCATCGCGCGCGACGATTTCTTCGGCAACTCGCTGCGCGCCGCGCAGGTAATGTACGACCAGCGCATCCAGCGCATCGGCAAGCCCACCGACAAGACCGAGTGGACCATGACCACTCCCACGGTCAACGCTTACTACAGCGCGCAAAGCAACAGCATCAACTTCCCGGCCGGCATATTGCAGCCCCCGTTCTTCGATCCTGAGCGCGACGTCGCCTTGAACTACGGCGGCGTCGGCGCGGTGATCGGCCACGAGATGACCCACGGCTTCGACGACCAGGGCCGCAAGTACGACGGCAACGGCAATCTCCGGGACTGGTGGACCGCCGGGGACGGCGCCGAATTCGAAAAGCGCGCCGCCTGCATCGCCAACGAGTACTCGGGCTTCACCGCGGTGGACGATGTGAAGGTCAACGGCAAGCTCACGCTGGGCGAAAACAGCGCCGACAACGGCGGGCTGCGAGTCGCCCTGATGGCCCTTCAGGATACGCTGAAAGGCAAGGAGGACAAGCTGGAAGGCTTCACTCCGGAGCAGCGCTTCTTCCTCGGCTTCGCCCAGATCTGGTGCGAAAACAACACGCCGCAATCGCTGCGCCAGCAGGCCCTGACGAACCCGCACTCCCCCGGCCGCTACCGCGTCGACGGCACCTTGCAGAACATGCCCGAATTCCAGAAGGCCTACGCCTGCAAGGCCGGCCAGCCCATGGTCAGCACCAACGCCTGCCGCGTCTGGTGATCGCGGCCCCCGCGCGCGCCGCCGGAATCGTCGCTCGCGACCCCGCGCCCGCAACATCGTGGCGGACACGCCCGGCCCGCCTACTGTGTCGAAGACCACATCTGCGGACACACAGGTCTCGAGAACAGTGCGGGGGTCAGGCACGCCGAGGTTAAGCTCAGAGGAGAGCCAACGATGATGCGTGCAACCCATATCCTCTTCGCGGCCGCGGCGTCGCTGATCGTGCTGGAAAACACACTGCCGGCACAGCAAACCACGCTCAGCTACTACTTTGCCCACATAGCGGCGGCGGATGTGTGGCGAACCACCTTCACTTACGTGAACGCTTCGACCCAGACGGTCACGTGCAACACGTCGTTCTTCTCGGATTCGGGAGCACCGTTGACTCTCTCGTTCAACGGCAGCTCAGTCTCCTCGACGAGTGACACCATCCCGGCGGGCGGCACCGCGCGCCGGCAGACCGATGCGCAACCCAATCTGCCGGGAGTGACCGGCTGGGCCGCCGCCAACTGCACCGGACCGGTGAAGGCCAGCTCCTTGTTCCGCCGTTACAACGGCACCGTGCCGCAGGCGGAGGCCTCGGTGATTGCCATGACTTACCCGGCAAGCCAGTTCGTCACCTACGCCGACCAGCTTACCGGCGTGGCCTATGCCAACCCCGGGCAAACGGCCGCCACGGTCACTTTCACGGCGAGAGATCAGACGGGAACGATGATTGCCAGCAAGAGCATCGCGCTGGCCGGTGGGTCCCATGGCGCGCAGAATCTCGGCCCGCTTTTCGGTGTGGCCAGTTTTCAGGGGTCCGTCACGATTACCGCAACGTCGCCGATCGTCAGCCTCTCGTTGAATGCCGAGGCGTCGCCGATTATCTCCTCGCTGCCGCCGGGGCAGCCGGACAACAGCTCTCCGGTGAGCCCGGCGACTTACTACTTTGCACACATCGCCGCGGCCGACGTCTGGCGGACTACCTTCACCTATGTGAATGCCGGGAGTCAGCCGGTCACCTGTAACACCTCCTTCTTCTCGGATACGGGAACCGCCTTGCCTCTCTCATTCGGCGGTGTGGCAGTTACATCTACCAGCGATGCTATTGCCGCAGGGGGCACGGCGCGGAGACAAACCGATGCGCAACCGAACTTACCGGTGGTGACCGGCTGGGCGGTGTCCAACTGCAGCGGCCCGGTCAAGGCCAGCTCCCTGTTCCGCCGCTACAACGGGAGTGTGCCGGTGGCGGAGGCCTCGGTGATTGCCATGAACGCGACGGCCTCCCGATTCATCACCTATGCGGACCAGACTACGGGCGTGGCGTACGCCAACCCGTCGGCCAACCCGGCGAAGATTACCTTCAGCGCGCAGGACACCGGCGGCGCGGCGGTGGCGACGGCCAGCCTGACGCTTGCGGCAGGCGCGCACGGCGCTCAGAACATGGGACCGCTGTTGGGCGTTTCCAGTTTCCAGGGCTCCATCACGATCACTTCCTTGCAGCCGATCGTCAGCCTGTCTTTGAACGCCGAGGCCTCGCCCAGCTTTTCGTCCTTGCCGGCCGGCGAGGGCGCCGCGTTTGAAATCTACGGCGCTTGGCATTGCAGCAGCGATAGCTGCACGTGGCGAACGGTGCGCGACATGACCGACTTCGATAAGAAGAACCACTGGATGATCGATCGCGGCGACGGCTCCGGGCTGCCCTCGGTGAACCTCGTGGTCCTTAGTTTCGTCCAGCCGGTGAAGTTACTCAATTTGACGAGTGACTCGGAAACGGTCAACGGCATACCGATCGGGATGAACTCGGCCATCCTGAACTATTTCACGAGTCACAACGTCCGCGTCATGCTTTCGGTCGGGGGCGCCACTTACACGACCTTTTGGGACCAGGCACTTACCACCAACGCTACACAACTCGGTGTCAATGCGGCGAATGCCGCGAAGGCGCTGGGGGTGGGAATCGAAATCGACTATGAGAACGACACCAGCCCCAACCTGGCGGGCTTGCAGGACTTCATCACTGCTTACCGCTCGGTGCTGCCCTACGATGCCACCGGCGCCAATCCGGCCGCGCGGTTGACAATCGACCTGGCCGCGGGGGATCGGTCCCTGGTGGCCATATGTCGAAAAGCCACCAGCGACTGGCTGACCGGGAGTAACCCGGTGCTGGACTACGCCAACGCGACGGTGCCGAATGGCCAGCCCGCCGCATCGGACGCGGAATCGAACTGGCAGGAGCACGTGAGCGGCAGGACCAATGTCACTCCGCCGATCGTACCGCTGGCCCCCGCCAGGGTGACCGTGGCTGTCAGGGTGGTGATCGGGAGTACAGCGCAGCCGGAGTGCAACAACTTCAACACGTCGCTTCAAAGCACCACGGGGATTTTCCTGCAAACTATCGTGCCCGATTCCAACCCCGCCGGAGTGAGTCCGGGCATGCTCGGATATATGTTCTGGGGAGTGGAGGCGCAGGATCCGGCCACTTGCGAGGGTGGAGCAGGGGTGGGCGCCAGGAACTACAACATCCGCGTGCCGATGCCGCCGCTGCGCCAGCAATGAGCGATGCTAAGATCTTGACGACGAGGCATCAGCTCAGCCATGCAGATGGATCGCAGAAGTTTTCTCGCGGGCGCATCGGGCGCGGCGATGGCGCAGACCGCCGGTCCCGGGGCGCGGCCCAACATCCTGCACATCATGACCGACCAGCAGCAGTGGGCCACCATCGCCGGCCGCTCCCTGTGCCGCACACCTAACATCGACCGCCTGGCCCGCGAGGGTATGCTCTTTGAGCGAAGCTACACGCCCTCGGCGGTGTGCTGCCCGGCGCGCGCCATGATGCTGAGCGGCGCGTATCACTGGCACAACGGCGTCTACAACCAGGTGCACTCGCCTCCCTCCGTCCATCGCGATCTCAACTCCGGCGTGGTCCTCTACTCCCAGCGGCTGCGCGAAGCCGGGTACCGCCTGGGCTACGTCGGCAAGTGGCACGCGAGTTACGTGCGCATCCCCCTCGATTTCGGCTACCACGAAGTCGCGGGCCTGACGGGCGCCGACCCCGACATCCTCGCAAAGCTGGACCTCAACCCCGACCGCGTCCCGCGCACGCGCGAGACGCTGCGCACCACCAACCAGCGGATGATGCAATGGCCCGGTTCCGAGCCTTTCGTCATGTGGGGCTACCGGGAAGGCCCGGAAGAAGCCACTCCCGAATACCGGACCGCGGAACTGGCCATTCGCATGATGAAGCGCTTCGCCACAGGCTCCGAGCCGTGGCACCTGGAAGCTCAATTCGTCGAGCCCCACGACCCGTACATGCCGCTCAAGCAGTACCTCGACCGCTACGATCCCCGCGCCATCCCCGTTCCCCGAAGCTTCGCCGACACCTTCGAGCGAAAGCCCGGCCTTCACCGCCGCGAATCGGAGACGTGGGGACGCGTCACCGAAGACGACGTCCGGCAGAGCCGTGCCCACTACTACGCTTACACGGAACAGGTTGACGCCCAGATCGGCCGCCTGCTCACGGCCCTAGACGAGACCGGCCAGGCGGACCGCACGCTTGTCGCCTTCACCTCGGACCACGGCGACATGGTGGGCGCGCACCGCATGTGGATCAAGGGCTGGCTCCCTTACGAAGAGTGCTACCGCGTCCCGCTGATTATTCGCTGGCCCGGCCACATTGCCGCCGGAGCCCGCACCGACCGCCTGGTGCAGACTCACGACCTCGCGCACACCTACGTGGCCGCCGCCGGCGCGCGCGCTCTACCCTTTGCCGACGGCGCCGCCTTGCAGCCGCTGTTTGCCGATCCGAAACGTGCGGACTGGCGCGACGACATCCTCTGCGCCTACTACGGCGGCGAGTACCTGTACACCCAGCGCATCGCCATCACCAGCCGCTACAAGTACGTCTTCAACGGCTTCGACTACGACGAGATGTACGACTCGGAACGCGACCCGGACGAAATGCGCAACGTGGCCGACGACTCGGGTTATACGACGTGGACCGCCGACATGCGCGCGCGCCTCTACGAGCTGATGGCCCGTTTCCACGACCCGTACGGCGATTCGCCGGAGAAGTACACCTCCAACTCGGGACCCGACCGCTACTGCGCGCCGCGCTACCTGGCGCGGGGCAAGCGCGCGTAGTTTCGAGTTCAGGTTACCAGCTTCACGTACGCGTAAACCACGGGCAGCGCGAACAGCGTGCTGTCCACGCGGTCGAGGAAACCGCCGTGGCCGGGGAGGATGACTCCGCTGTCCTTGATTCCGGCGCCCCGTTTCATGGCCGACTCGACAAGATCGCCCACCTGGCCCGCCAGGTTCGCGGCGGCGGTCAGCGCGATCGCGGCGGCGATCGGAACTTCCGGGACGAAGCGCAACAGGTAGGCTCCCGAAATGACGACCGAGGTGGCCACGGAAGCCGCCGCGCCTTCCCACGACTTTTGCGGGCTCACCCGCGGCGCCATCTTGTGCCGGCCGAATCTGCGGCCCACATAGTAAGCGCCGATATCGCCCGACCAGCTTACCAGCAGGGCGTACATGAGCCAGTGCGGGCCATGCTGGCGAAGCGGCAGAGCGCACTTCCAGCATCCGAACACGTAGAGCACGCCGGCGATCAGCAGGGCCGCGCGCGGGAGTGTTTTCGACAGGTCTTCCGCGCGCATGGCCAGCGCGAACGCGACGAGCAACACCACCACCGCCAGCAGCCACGCGTCGCCTTCCCACACCAGCAGCAGCAGGCCCGCGCCGTAACCCAGCGGCCCGGGCGCGCCGAAACCGTAATCCGCGGCAATGCCGTTGAATTCGCTGTAACTGAGCAGCGCCGCCGTGGCCAGCACACCGAGAAAGACCCAGAAGTTCGCCCACAGAACCACATAGACGACAATCGGGACCAGCACCGAGGCGGTGAGGACCCGCTTCATGAGGGGCGCAGCGCTTCGATGAGGGCTTCGTCGCCGGCGGATTTGGGCACGCCGTTCAACGGCGCGCCTCCGCTCAGCCCGCCGTAACGCCGGTCGCGCTTCTGGTACTCCAGGACCGCTTGCAGCAGGTCCGTGCGCGTGAAATCCGGCCACAGGGTCTCGGTCACGTACAGCTCGGCGTAGGCGATCTGCCAGAGCAGGAAATTGCTGATGCGCATCTCTCCCGAGGTGCGGATCAGAAGATCGGGATCGGGGCAGGAGGCGGTGTAGAGATTGGTGGCGATCAGGTCCTCATCGATCTTCAGCGACGAGATGCTGCCATCCAGCCGGGCCATCTCGAGAACGGAATTCACGGCGTCCACGATCTCGGCGCGCCCGCCGTAGTTGATGGCGAGATTCACCAGCAGGCCGCGATTCTGAGCGGTGGCATCGACCGCGGCTTCCAGTTCGCGGCGGACCTGCGGGGGCAGGGCTTCCACCCGGCCGATGGCCTGCAAACGGATGTCGTTCTTCTGCAGGTCGGGCAGTTCCTGTTTCAGGTAATACCGCAGCAGCCGCCACAAGGTTTCGACTTCGGCGCGCGGGCGCTTCCAGTTCTCGATGGAGAAGGCGTACAGGGTCAGCGCCTTCACGCCCAGGCGGGCGCAGGTCTCCACCGAGGACCGCACGGGCCCGATGCCTGCCTGGTGTCCGGCCACACGCGGCAGGCGCCGCCGGCCCGCCCAGCGGCCATTGCCGTCCATGATGATCGCGATGTGTGCCGGCAGGCGGGCGGGATCGATCGCCTGCGCTAGAACCCAGTCTCTATCCCCAGGCTGGATTGCTTCCAGTAGCGCCTTCATGCGGTGTAACTTTCTATAGTACAACACGGCATGTAGGGCAGCCTCCCGGCTGGGAGAGGCGGGTACCGGCTCACTTACTTACGGGAAACAGAGCCCCTGTTACCGGTAGTACTCCGGCTCGTTTCCCGGCTTCCACTTGATGTTGCACCCGATGCCAGGTTTCTGCCGGGGGCTCACCGGACTGCCAGCCAGCACGGCATCCATCGCCGCCCGCAGGTCGCCGCCAGTCACCGGGACCAGGTTGGCCGGCCGGCTGTCGTCGAATTGCCCGCGATATACCAGGCGCCGGCCCTGGTCGAACAGAAAGAAATCCGGCGTGCAGGCCGCGCTGTAAGCTTTCGCGGTCTCCTGCGACTCGTCGTAGCAGTAGGGGAAATCGAAACCCAGGTCGTGGGCCATCCGCCGCAGGCCTTCGGGGCCGTCCTCGGGATACTGGGCCACATCGTTCGACGATATGGCGGCCATTCCCAGCGCCGTGCCCGAGTATTCCTTCGCCAGCGCCGCGATGCCGTGTTGGATGTGCTTCACGTAAGGGCAGTGGGGGCAAAGGAACATCACCACGAGGCCCTTCGCGCCGGCAAACGTGTGGAGAGAAATGGTCTTGCCGGACACCACATCCGGCAGTTCGAAATCGGGCGCCGGGGTGCCCAGCCCGAGCATGGTGGATTCGGTCGCTGCCATCCTCCGATTATCGCCAACTCGCGAGGCTCAGAGTCAGCGTGATCAAGCCGAACGTGCCGATGGCCAGCCCGCCCGCGCGGTTGACCCAAAGCATGGTCCGGCCGCTGATCCTGTCGCGAACACGATTCACGACGCCCGTCAGGATGAACCACCACACCATCGACCCGATGAAGATCCCGAACACCACCAGAAACGTCAGCCACCACGCCCGCTGGTGGCCCAGCCCCAGTGCCGCCAGCACCGCGAGAAACGACAGCACGGTGGTGGGATTGGTCAGAGTCAGGAAAAACGTCGAAACATAGTCCGAGTGTCCGGTTTCCTCCGGCGGACGCTGCTGAACCGACGCGGGGCTCCGGAAGTAATACAACACCCCCAGCCCGATCAGGACGATGCCGCCGAACAGCCGGATCCAGAACACTTCGCTGATGAGAAACGCGATGACGAAACTGATGCTGAACCCGGCGACCGCGCCATAGATGGTGTCCGCCAGGGCCGATCCCAGCCCCGAAAGCAGCCCCGAGCGCCAGCCCTTGGTGATGGTCCGCTGCACGCACAGAACATTGACCGGGCCCACCGGCGCCGCGATGATCACGCCGCAGGCGACGCCTCGGGCGAGCAGCCCGGCGTTGGTCATCGCGGCCAGCATGGTGTCGGCGGAGTTCATGCGCTTTTATTTGGCGATCAGCGCCACCTCGCCCGGCTTCATCCCCGCGGCCGAGGCCCGCACGGTGATGTTTCCGGCGTTGTGAGTGCTCCGCACGAGCGCCAGCACGCGGCCCTGGTAAGCTTTGCGGCGGTCCGTCTGGACGGGGCCCATGTCGCGCTGGTCGCCCGAATCCACGGCCGCCAGTTCGCCCGCGCCACTGACTTCCACGCGGATCTCGATGGGCTCCGGCGTCGCATACACGCGGTGGCCCGCGGCATCCTCGACACGGATCTCGATGCTTGCCAGTCCGCCGGGATTCGCCGGAAGCGAGGTGCGATCGGCGGTGAGCGCGAGGTGGTCGGGCGGACCGGCGGTCGCCAGCTCGAAGCGCGCGGCTTCCTGTCCCTTCCGCTTTCCGATCACCCGCAGCACGCCCGGCTCGTTGGGAACGTCCCAGCGCAGCACGGGCTGCAGCCGGTCTGCCAGCGGCTTCTCGCCCAGCGATTTTCCGTTCAGGAACAGCTCTGCGGAATCGCAGTTGGTGTACACCTCGACCGGGACCGCCGGCCTTCCATCTCCACTCCAGTTCCAGTGCTCCGCCAGCGGCGCCCTCGGTCCGCGGCCCCCGCCGCCCGCCGCGGCGGGCTCCTGCGCCGCGGCATATACCATCGGCCTATCGCTCCACAGCGCCTCCCGCAGATACGCCGCGGGCTTCGGAAATCCGCACAGGTCGAGCAGCCCGGAGCTGGAACCGCGCACCGGGTAGCGGTTGGCTTCGCCCAGGAAATCGACGCCGGTCCACAGGAACTGCCCGGCCACGAAGTCGTTCGACGCCACGGCGCTCCACGCCTGCGCGGAGATGGAGTTCTCGCTGCCGAGAATGACGCGCTCGGGGTAAGCCGCATGGTCGCGCGCGTAGAATTGCTCCAGGTAGTTGTACCCGGCCACGTCGAGCAGGCCGGCGAGTCCCGTGGCGTTGGAGGCGTTGATGTCGGCCAGCGCCTCGGTGACCGGCCTGGTGCCGTCCAGCCGCTTCACCGCCGCGATGAGCCCGCGCGCCACCAGGGGCAGCATGTTGCCGTCGAGCATTCCCGGCTTCAGGCCGTCGCGGCCGCGGGGATGGCCGAACGGGTCGCCCGGGTATTCGATTTCGTTGCCGATGCTCCACAGGATGATCGAAGGATGATTACGGTCGCGCAGCACCATGTCCTCGGTGTCGCGCGTGGACCATTCGGCGAACGCCTCGTGATAGCCGGCCAGCCCCGGTGCGCCCACGTTCCGCCCCTCGATCCACTTCTTCTTGCCGGCGGTCCACTCGTCGAACGTTTCGTCCATCACCAGCAGCCCGAGGCGGTCGCAGAGATCGTACAACTCCGGCGCCATGGGATTGTGCGAGCAGCGTATGGCGTTGACGCCGAGTTCTTTCAGGAGCCGCAAACGCCGCTCCAGCGCGGCCTCGGAGAACGCCGCGCCGAGCGCGCCCAGATCGTGGTGGATGCACACGCCCTTCAACTTTTCGGGCCGGCCATTCAGGAAGAAGCCGCGTGCGGCGTCGAAGCGGAAGGTGCGGATGCCAAACGGCGTGCGGTACTCGTTGGCCGGCGCGCCGCCGGCGAAGACGCGCGTCACCGCGGTATACAGGGAAGGCTCGTCGTGCGACCACAGGTTCGGCCTGGCCACAGCCACCTGCTGCGCGAACGTGTGGACGCCGCCCGCGGCGATGTCCTCTTCGGCCGCCGCGCTGGCGATCTCGTGCCCGGCGGAATCCTCGACGGACGTCACCAGCCGGACACGCGCGCCCGCGGCGGATTCGTTGCCCACGGCCGTTTCGATCGACACCAGCGCTTCGGCGTCGCTCACCACGGGCGTGCGGACGTACGTGCCCCAGTGCGCCACGTGCACGGCCCCGGTGTTGGTGAGCCACACGTGACGGTAGATGCCGGAGCCCGTGTAGAAGCGCGAATCCGCCGCGTTGCTGTGATCCACCCGCACGGCCAGCAGGTTGTCCTTTTGCAAGTACGGCGTGAGGTCGTAGGCGAACGAGGAATAGCCGTACGGGCGATGGCCCAGGTGGTGGCCGTTGATCCACACGTCGCTGTCGCGGTACACGCCGTCGAATTCGATCGAGATCTTGCGGCCGCGCATGGCTTCGGTGAGCGCGAAGCTCTTGCGGTACCATCCGACGCCGCCGGGGAGATAGCCGTTGCCGCTGGGATTCGAGGCGCTGTACGGGCCTTCGATGGACCAGTCATGCGGCAGGTTCAGCTTGCGCCAGGCGCTGTCGTCGACCGCGGCGCGCTCGGCGCCGCTCACGTCGCCCTTGTGAAATTTCCAGGCGTCATCGAAGATCCGGCGCTCGCGGACGGGCTCCGCGGACCAGCCAGGCAGCGCGACGGCCACCCAGCCGGCCAACAAAAGGAGATGCTTCATGTCAATATGTGACGGCCACCGAAATTACGGCCGGCAGGTACTCGGCCAGCGCGCTCCACGTTTCGCCCCCATCCGCGGTGTGGAACAACTGGCCGTTGGTGGTGCCCACGTAAACGCCGGCGGGGGACCGATCGTCGGACGTCATGGCCTCGCGCAGCACCAGAATATTCGCATTTTTCTGAGGCAGGCCGCGGCTCAGCAGCTTCCAAGTCTTGCCGCCGTCGCGGCTGCGGGCCACGCGGAACTTGCCCTCCGGCGTGCAACGGTATTCCGACGATTCGATCGGAACCGTGAACATGGTCTCGTCCTCGCCCGCGGGAACGGCCAGGCCGAATCCGAAGCGCGAGGGCAGGCCGCGCGAGACATCGGTCCACTTCTTGCCGTCGAAGCGCCCGCGATACACGCCGTCGTGGCTCTGCTGATAGAGCATGTTGGGATCCTTGGGATGCACTTTAATTTTGTGGACGCACACGCCGATTTCGGGGTACTTTTCGGGACTGTAATCGGCCCGCACTCCCTGGTTGAAGGCCGTCCACGTGGCGCCGCCATCGCTGGTGCGAAACGCGCCCGCCGCCGAGATAGCGACGATCATGCGCCCCGCGCCCAGGGGCTGGATGGTGTGGAGGCACATGCCGCCGGCTCCGGGATGCCAGCGGTCGCGCGTGGCATGGTTGTTCAGCGCGGTGACTTCCTCCCAGCTCTTGCCCCAGTCGCCGCTGCGAAACAGCACGCCCGGGTCGCCGCCCGCGTAGACCACGCCCGGCTCGTCGGCCGCCCCGGCCGCGATGCTCCAGACGCGAACGAGTGAGGTATTGGGAAGGCTCTTCACTCCCAGGCCGTCTTCGGATAGCTTCCACTCCTTGCCGCCATCGGTGCTGGTGTGGATGTGGGCGCCAAACCAGGCGCTGTTCACCGCGGCGTAGAGCCGCTCGGGCTCGCGCGGGTCTTGAGCCACGCAGTTGACTTCCATGCCACGAAAGACGGGGCCTTCGACACTCCAGCTTTTGCGATTGCGCGAGCGGAACACGAAGGCCCCTTTGCGTGTTCCCGCCCAGACGGAAATACCAGTAGATTTCGGCATGAGTAGATGATAGCCGAAAAGCCGGAGAACATTCCGCGCGATCCCGGTTTTTTGTCTTACGCCACGTCCACCCAGGCGTGCTGCTTGTGGCTTTGCATCTCGGCTTCCAGAATCTGAAGGCCGCGCAGGCCGTCGGCGAACTGCGGGTAGTCGGGCTCTTCGCCGGGATCGCCAATGGAACGGTAGAAGCGGCGGAACACCTGCTTGAAGGTGTCGTCGTAGCCTTCGCTGTGGCCGCCCGGCAGGTCTGCAAAGGGGCGCGCCTTCGGCTTCAGGAGCGACGGGTCCTTCACCATCACCTGGTTGGCCGAGTTGCGCTGGCCGATCCACAGCTCGTCGGGCTTCTCCTGGTCCCAGCTCACTCCGCCCTTGGTGCCGTAGATCTCGAGGCTCAGCCGGTTCTTGCGTCCCGCCGAGACCTGGCTGGCGACGAAGGAGCCGCGCGTGCGGTCGCCCATGCGGAACACCACCGCGCCGAAGTCTTCGGTGTCGATGGGCGTTTCGATGTAGTCCTCGGGCCGCAGGGTTTTGCCGGCGAAGGTTTCGATGGGCCCCTTGGGCTGCTTGCGCGTTTTGTGGAAGGTCTGGAGATCGGCGCACACCGAGGTGATGCGCAGGCCGGTGACGTGCTCGGCCATGTCGCACCAGTGGGAGCCGATATCGGCGAGGCAGCGCGACGGGCCATTCTCCTTTGCGACCAGGCGCCAGTTCCAGTCGGTGTCGTAGAGCAGCCAGTCCTGCGAGTAGGTGCCCTGCACCACCAGGATCTCGCCCAGATCGCCGTCTTCGCGCATGCGGCGCATCTGCTGCACCATGGGGTAGTAGCGCAGGTTGTGGAAGGTGGCGTTGCGGCGCTTGTGTTCGCGCGCCAGGGCCACGAGCTGCCGGCCTTCCTCCACCGAGGTCGCCAGCGGTTTTTCGCAGAGCACGTGCTTGCCCGCCTGGATGGCGTCCTTGGCGATGGGGAAGTGCAGGAAGTTGGGCGTGCAGACGTGCACGGCGTCGATCGAAGGATCCTCCAGAACCTTGCGGTAGTCCGCCTCGGCTCTCTCCGCGCCGAATTCATCGGCGAGATGTTGGGCTTTCTCGATTTGCGGTTCGCCGATGGCAGCCAGTTGAACATAGCCCAGGCGGCGAATGCCTTCCAGGTGGACCCGGCCCACAAAGCCGGTGCCGAATACTGCGGTTCTAAATTTTTTCATAAATAACCTCTTTCGGGCCGAAATGTATAATCTAACGCAAAAGTTGTTAGATTGGGAATCTCAGGGAATCATGTTGGTGCGGATTCGATTCCGGAAGGGTTGCTGGCTCGACCGGAGGGGTGGAGAAGATCGGCGCGTAGCGCTGGCGTTCGCAGCGTTGCTCACTCCCGCGGCCGCCCTGGCCGGTGTGTTTGCGCTGTGGCGCCTGGCCGCCGACCTGAAGTGGACCAGCCAGTTCGTCATCCCCTCCGGACTCTTCTCCCACTGGCAGGTCTGGGTGGTAGCGGCGGGGTTGCTCGAGTTGTGCTCGCACCTCCTCAACCGGTACGGCAGGGGCCGAAACGCGACCACTTCCCGAGGGAGGAATGCCGCCTTTTGATATCCTGATTTTTAGAGACCGCGCATGCCTCAAGGGTTCCGCAATCGAACGTCCGCCTTCTCGTACAGCTTCCTGCCGCCCGGCGTCAAGTGGCTGCTGATCTCCAACACCGCGGTCTTCCTGGTGTACTACCTCTCCAGCGGCAGCGCGCTGGAGCGCCACATGACCGCGCTGTTCGCCCTCAGCGCCGAGGGCGCCATTCGCACCTTGATGGTGTGGCAGATCTTCACCTACATGTTCCTGCACGGTGGGATTCTGCACATCCTGTTCAACATGCTGACGCTCTGGATGTTCGGCATGCCTTTGGAGGGGGATTGGGGCACCCGCCGGTTTTTGAAGTACTACTTTTATTGCGGGTTTGCCGCGGCCGTTTGCGTCCTGGTGGTGAACATGTTGATCGGCGACTGGGCTGTGCCGACCATCGGCGCGTCCGGCGCGATCTTCGGATTGCTGGTAGCTTTCGGCGTCCTCTATCCCAACCAGATCGTGCTGATGATGTTCCTGTTCCCCATCAAGGCCAAGTACATGGTGATGATCTACGCCGCCATCGAGCTGATCGTGACGTTCCGCCCGAACACCGGCGTCAGCACCATCGCGCACCTGGGCGGGATGGCCTTCGGCTATTTGTATCTCAAGGGCCGCTTGCCGGCCATCCGCTTGCCCGACGTCCGCGGCGCTTACCGCCAGTGGAAGCTGCAGCGCGCCAAGAGGAAGTTTCAGGTTTACATGCGGAAACACGGCGGCCCCGGGCCCCGGGTCAACTGACAGGCCCGTCCATGCGATTCCCGCCGCAACGCCAACTCCGGGCCGCGCGTCTTCTGATATAGTTACGTCAGACGTACGCCTATGCAACCCTGGAAAGCTTACACTATGTGCGCCTCCGCGCTACTGGCGGCGGCAGGCCTGTTAATCGGTCAGGAGCAAGGTCCCATTCGGGATCCGGGGTCCACGGTGGCGAAGCCCCGCAAGCCCGACGCCGAAAAGAAGGATGGCGACAGCGACCTGCCCAAGATCCCCTCCGAGTACACCAAGAAGGACAAGATCGACGTCGGCAACCTGCCAACCTTCAAGGGCGAAGTAAACATCGTGACCGTGGACGTGGCTGTCATCGACGGCAAAGGGCATTTCATTCCCGGCATTCCGAAGGGCAACTTCCGCGTGCTGGAAGACAACGTGCCGCAGCCGATCAAGGGAGTGAACATGGGCGAGGCGCCGCTCACGGTCTCCATGGTGATCGAGTTCAGCAACCTTTTCCAGAGCTACTGGGGCCCCGCCTGGTACCAGACTTTGCAGCTCGCCTGGGGCTTTGCCAGCACGCTGAAGCCGGAAGACTACGTGGCCGTGGTGGCTTACGACATCAAGCCCGAGATCCTCTCGGACTTCACCACCGACCGCAGCAAGACGCAGGAAGCGCTCAGCCGCCTGCAGATCGCCGCGTGGCGCGAAGCCAACCTCTTCGACGCCATCACCGATACAGCCGACCGCATGTCGGGAATTGAAGGCCGCAAGGCCATCCTGCTGATCTCTTCGGGCATCGACACTTTCAGCAAGATGACCTTCGACCAGTGCCGCAAGAAGCTGCAGGAGGCGGGCGTGCCGATCTACGGCATCGGCCTGATGCAGACCTTGCGCGAACTGATGGATGCGCGCGGCGGCATGGGTCCGATTCAGCGCATGGATTTCCTCCAGGCCGATAACGAGATGAAAACGTTCGCCAAGGAGACCGGCGGCCAGGCATACTTCCCGCGATTCATGGGCGAGTACCCCGGCATTTTCCAGGAGATTCACCAGGCGTTGCGCAACCAGTACGTGATCACCTACTCGCCGCAGAACACCAAGCGTGACGGCACTTTCCGCAAGATCAAAGTGGAGCTGGTGAACCCCGCCACCAACGAGCCGCTGCCGGTGAAGGACGAAAAGGGCAAGCCCATCAAGTACCAGATCGTGGCCAAAGCCGGCTACAAAGCGCCTCGCGAAGTGGAATAGGGAGAAACGATTTAGAGCCACCGATCAACGCCGATGAACGCGGATGAGGCAATTATTTTCCATCAGCGTTGATCCGTGTTCATCTGTGGCCATCCATAGTTCTGGCCTTTCCAGCAGCGTAAACGGGACTTTGTCCAGACTTCGCGCAGCTCGCCTTGCTCCAGCGCTTCGTCGATAGCGGCTTTTGTGTCGCGGAACTCCGGTCCGTCCATCTCGCGGTCTTCGTAGTCGAGGTAGAAACTCAGCGCTTCCTCCATAAGAGCGTCGGCTGTTCCGACGTCGCCGCGATCGACCTTTTCGGCAATGCGCTTCTGAAGTTCCGGGCTGAGGGTGATGTTCATCGGGCGGGTCCCTGTTGAGAGCCTTTAACATCTCGATTCTACGACCAATCCAGTGCTGCCATGCGGATCCTCCCTTTCCGTTCTATAGCCGCCCTTCATTCGTAGCGCAGTGCGGTGGTCGGGTCCACTTTCATGGCGGAGCGCGCGGGAAGCCAGCAGGCCAGGGCGCCGAAGCGATGGTGGCAAGCTCGGCGCGCGCCTGGGCGAGCGACGCTCCATCCGCCAAACGGCCGAACACCTGGACATTGCGCGCGTCGCGTTTCTCTCTCTCGGCGCCCGGCGCGAGCGGAATCCACAGGTCCGAGTTCCGAGGGAACTTCATCCCCTTGGGCATCACCCCCACGATGGTGGTGGCGGCGTCGTTCACGCGGATGGTTTTGCCCAGGATGTTCGGGTTGCGCCCGTAGCAGTCCTCCCAGATGCCGTAGCCGATGATGCAGACCGGTGGGGCGCCGGCATGCTCCTCCTCGGGAAGGAAGTCGCGGCCCAGCATGGGCTTCTGGCCGATGAGCGAGAACAGGTTGGAGGTGACGCGCGGCCCCTGGTAGCGCTCGGGCGCGCCGGCGTCGCCGGTGATCACCATTCCCTGTTCGGCGTATCCGGCCATCCCCTGGAAGGCTTTGGACTGCGCCCTCCAGTCCCGCAGATCCGGGTAGGAAACGCTGATGTCCGTCCGGTTCTTGGGCTGGTTGTTCGATGACAGGTACATCACGCGATCGGACTTTTCGAACGGCAGCCCCCGAAACAGGACCGCATCCACCAGCGTGAAGACCGTGGTATTGACCCCGATCCCCAGCGCCAGTGCCATCACCATTACCGCCGTGAACCCGGGCTCCCGCAACAGCATCCGAGCGCCGAACTTCAGGTCCTGCAAAAAACCCGTGTGCATGCAGACATCCTCCAAGCTGCTGAATTAATGGGTCAGACGACGTTCCGGCGGCGAATGTTCCGGCATATACGCAGACAGGCGGAATGTACATTTGACAACGTAAAAAATACGCAATCCGGCGAGATTCGGGGCGCGGCTCATGATTTCGCGCACCAAACGCGGGGTTTACACGTTGGCTTGTCAATTGCACGTGCACCCTGCTTAAACGCAATGCTGCTTAAACCAACAATCGGACCTCTTCCGCAGTTCGCGATCTTCGGCTCAACCTGGAGGATGGGGCAACGAGAGGAGTACATGTCTAACCAAATTTTCGAGCGGCGCGAAAAACGGCGGTACGCGCTGCACTTGCCAATTCATTACCGGGTCGCCGAGCGGGGTGGGATGCCCTTTTCCGGAACGGGAACCACCTGCGAACTAAGTTCCTCCGGCCTCAGTTTCCGCTGCCGCCGAACGCTGCCGGTTGGCGCCCACGTGGAGCTCATGGTGGACTGGCCATCCCGCTATGGCGACCAGTATCCCGTCGAGCTGCAAATTACCGGGTTTATCATGCGCACCGAGCGTGGCAAAGTGGGCGTGCGGGTGAACTCCCACAAATTTCGCGTGGACCAGGCGGCGCCGGTGGAGATGCGGGCTATCGCGTAGAGTCCCGAGGGCACGGCGCCGCGTCTGCCGAGTCGCGACATGCGCCTGACCAACCTTGCGATCCCGGCCCGGCTGTCTTAGAATCGCCAGCATGGTTCGGCGTGAGGCTGTAATGCTTGCGGCTCTGGTAGGGTGGCTACCGGCTCAAACCACGACCCCGGCGTTCGATCAATACCGCGTTGCGGAAACATTCACCGGAAAACCTGTTGCTCCCGTCCTCAAGACGGTCGAGGACCGCGCGTTTCGGACCATGATCCGGGAAGGCGCGGCCGACGGCCCGAATTTCGCGGGGCACTACACCATCGTCGAGTGGGGCTGCGGCGCGGGATGCGTTTCCATCGCTACCGTCGACGCCAGGACCGGCACGGTCTACCACGGGCCCTTTCGCAACCTCGCCTGGACCATGATGAAGTACGAGGGCAGGTACGCCGCCAACGACGACAAGTTCGAGCAACTGGCCTACAAGCCCGACAGCCGTCTGCTGGTGGCGCGCGGCTGTCCGGAGGAGAAGGACTGCGCGTCCTACTTTTACGAGTGGACCGGGGCGCAGTACAAGTTGATCCGGAAGGTCGCCGCGGTTCCCCTGGCGCCGTGAGGACGGGAAGACCATGTTTGGCGCCATCGTGCAGGATCTTCACTACGGTTTGCGCAGTTTCCGCCGCACGCCCGCCGTGGCTCTCACCGCGGTGGTCACCATCGCGCTGGGAATCGGGGCATCGGCGGCGGTCTTCAGCGTGGTCGATCGCATTCTGTTCCGGGCGCTTCCGTATCCGGACGCGGACCGGCTGGTGTCCGTCGGGATGCTGGCGCCGGTGGCCGACACGAACGAATTCCTGATGGCGCCGGTCTACCTGCGGTTTCGCGAGCGGCAGACGGCGTTTTCCGGGATGGCGGGTTTCGCCTTTATTTCGGATTGCGATCTTACGGAGCCGAACCCGCTGCGGCTTCGCTGTGCCCGTGTGGACGCGCCGTTCCTTGCGACCTTCGGCATCCGGCCCGCCGTTGGACGCGGCTTCTCTGAGGAAGACGACCTGCCAGGCGCTCCCGCCTCCGCCCTGCTCACCTACGGCTTCTGGATGCGGCGGTTCGCGGGCGACCCCGGCGTCGTGGGCCGGTCGATCCCGTTGGATGGCCGGCCCGCGGCCATCATCGGTGTGCTGCCGCGCGATTTCGAGCTGTTCAATCTCAGCCCGGTCGATCTGTTGCTGCCCGCCGGTCTGGCCGGCAATCAGGCCGGACGCGCCGTGCGGGCGTTTGCGCGGCTCAAGCCCGGCGTGACGGTGCAGCGGGCGCGCGCCGCCCTGGCGCCGCTGTTCGACCAGGAGCGCAACAACGTGCCCGCTCAGTTTCGCCAAGGCCTCTCCCTGGTGGTCCGGCCGCTTCGCGACCGCCAGATCGCCACGGTGCGATCGGCCTCCTGGACGCTGCTGTGCGCCGTGACCCTGGTGCTGCTGATGGCCTGCGCCAACGTGGCGAACCTGCTGCTGGTGCGGTCGGCCGCGCGCCGCCGGGAATTGGCCATACGCCACGCGCTGGGCGCCGGGCGTGCGCGCCTGGTGCGCCAGGCTCTCACCGAAAGCCTGCTGCTGGCGGGCGCCGGCGCTCTCGCCGGATGCTCGCTGGCCTGGGCCCTGCTGCGATTTTTCATCGCGGTGGCGCCCGATGGAATCACGCGACTGGACCAGGCCGCGGTGGACGGCCGCGTTCTGCTCTTCGCGGTTGCCGTATCCATCGCCGCCGGCCTTCTGTTCGGACTGGCGCCGGCCCTCGAGCGCCGCGACGCCGAAGCGCTTACCGGCGGGCGCTCGATCGTCTCCCTGCGCGGACTTCTGCGGCACTCCCTGATCGCGGCCCAGATCGCGGCCTCGCTGGTTCTGCTCACCGGCGCGGGCGTACTGTTGCGCAATCTCCGGGCGCTCGAGCACGTGTCGCTGGGTATGGAGCCCGAACACGCAGTGGCCGCCCACATCGTGCTGGGCCGCTCCTACACGCCGGTCGAAACGCTGGCGTTCTTCGAAGGGCTGGAGTCGCGGCTGGACCGCTTGCCCGGCAGCGTGGCGGCCATCAGCAGCAGCATCCCGCCCTACGGCGGCGTTGGCGCCACGCCCTACTCCGCGCTCAACGTCGAGGGCCGCGAACGGCTGCCCGAAGGCGCGGGCGCCATCGTGGCCTGGCGGCACATCACTCCGGGATACTTCGAGGCCCTGGGCATCCCCATCGTTCGCGGGCGCGGGTTCAACCAGCAGGACCGCGGCGCCGGCGCCGCCGCCATCGTCCTCAGCCAGACGCTGGCACGGCGGCTGTTTCCCGGCGAGGATCCAGTCGGCAGGCGAATATTCCAGTCGGCCAACGGGCAATGGCGCACCGTAGTCGGAGTGGCCGGGGATGTTCGCAACAACGGCTTGACCGAGCCTCCCATCGCGGAATATTACGCGGTGCGGAAGCACGCGCCCGAGGAAGCCTCCTCGGACGATTCGGGCTGGCGCGCGGCCAGCATCGTGGTGCGCAGCCGGCTCGCGCCGCGTGACATTTCGGGCGCCATTCGCGCCGCCATCGCCGAACTGGCTCCCACGCTGCCAGTGAACATCCAGACCATGGCCGAGCGCGTCTCTTCGCTCACCGCGCAGCCCCGGTTCAATGCGCTGCTGTTGGGCGGATTCGCGGCCGTGGGGCTGCTGCTCGCGGCCATCGGCATCTACGGTGTCATCGCGTTCCTGGTGGGACAGCGCGCGCCGGAGATCGGCATCCGCATGGCCCTGGGCGCCTCGCCCTCCGATGTCGCCCGGCTGTTCCTGCTGCACGCCGCGCGTTGGACGGCCGCCGGTCTCGGCCTCGGGCTTGCGGGATCGCTCGTCGTCACGCGGCTTCTCGGATCGCCCCGCGACCGAGCGAGCCTGGCCGCGGCGGCGGCGGTGCTGTCGGCGGTGGCGCTCGCGGCTGCCTGGCTTCCCTCGCGCCGCGCGGCGCGCATCGACCCCGTCCAGACGCTGCGCTGAGGCTTACCGGGCGGCCGCCCCGGAGTCCCCCGAGTGCCGCATGATAGCATTGAGGTTTGCGTAGAGTCCCCTTCGTCGAGTCGCTGAAGATTATCGGGCGGGGGTCGCTGAACTGGCTCGCCCACAGGCCGATCGTCGTTTCGTTCGAAGTCACCGATGCCTGCACGTGCTACTGCAAGCACTGCGACCACGGCGGCCCGCGCGACGAGTCGCGCAATCTGAAGCCCGCGGATTACCGGCGGTACACGGAGGAACTGCGGCCCTGCGTGGTGCAGGTTTCGGGCGGCGAGCCGCTGATGCGCGACGACGCGGTCGAGATCGTCCGCAGCATCAAGGACGGCTCCCGGCTGCCGTACACCATCCTGGTCTCCAACTGGTCGCTCATGACCGCGGAGAAATATCAGGCGCTGCACGACGCGGGGATCGACCAGTTCTCCGTCAGCCTCGATTTTCCGGACGAGCGGCACGACGATTTTCGCGCGTATCCGGGATTGTACCGGCACCTGGAGGACCTGGTTCCGCGCGTGGCGAAGTTCGGGTACGACGATATCGTGCTGAACAGCTGCATCACCAGCGAGAACCTGGGGGAGATCAACGCCATCGCGGACAAGGCGCGGGAGTGGGGCGTGAACCTGTGCTACAGCGCCTACTCGGCGCGGCGCACGGGGTGCCGCGATTATTTCCCGGACGCGCCCGAACAGCTTGCCGAACTGAGCGCGCAACTGGACCGTGTGAAGGCGCGCCGCGACCAAACCAACTGGATCGTCAACGCGCCCACCACGCTGGAGGCCACGCGCCGCTACTTCGCCAACAACGGAACCCCCGGCTGCAAGGCGGGCCTGCGGTTTCTGGTGGTCACCGCCGACGGCGCCCTGCAGCCCTGTTCGATGCAGTTCCAGCGGTACACGCTCGAGGAACGCGAGCGCATGATCCGCGAGTTCACTTCTTCCAACCAATGCGACCAATGCTACGTGTCGATCCGTTCGTATCTCGATAAAAGCTTCCCGCAACTGCTGTGGGAAAACGTCAGCGGCTTTCTGGCATTCAGTTCAAACGAAAAGTGACGGTGATGGGGGCGATCACTTCCACCGGGTCGCCGCCCAGCAGCGTAGGCTCGTAAATCCACTGGCGGACCGCGTCGAGAGCGGCGCGCGCCAGCAACGGGTGGCCGCTGAGCACGCGCAGTTCACGCAGGCGGCCATCGGTCCCGATGATTCCTTCCAGCTGCACCACTCCGGCGACGCGCATCTGCCTGGCGAGCACCGGATAATCGGGCTCGACGCGGTGGACCAGCCGCGCCATCTGCACCCCCGAGATGCGGATGCGCTTGGGCGCGGGCGCGTTTTCGGCCGGCGGAGCGGTGTGGGCGGCCGCGGCGGGCGGCGGCGCGACGGGCGGCGCGCCTTCCCGCATGATGCTGTCCAGGACGCCGCCGCGTACGCCGGTCTCCGCGCCGCCAACAACGCCGGGAACACCGTTGCCGCCCGCTTCGGCCGGCAGGTCTTCGATGATCCTGGCTTTCGGGGGCATGGTGGTTGGCTCGAACACAACGCCCCGGACGAGCTGGGTGGCGGTTGCCGGGCTCCTGCGCGACCTGACCGCCGGGCCGGCCGCGGGCGGCGGTGGCGGCGGCCCGGGCGGAATCAGAAACGTGGTGAAGGTCGCGCGCGGCAGGATCTGCGGCCACACCATCGGCGCCAGTACGGCGAACATCACCAGTGCCGCCTGGCCCGTGAACCCGATGCAGGTAGTCCACAGCCGCTTGGCCGTGGATCCGGACGAGACTGCGGATTGCTCGAACATAGCTGTGCCTCCTTGCCCGCGCACACTACTCCTCCGACAGTTCAGGAGTGGGATTGCCCCTGTCCGCGCGGTGCGCTGGGCTCTCTTTCACCTCAATAGACACCGAGTCTGAGGGGAAGTTCCTATGATGGAAAGGTGCAACTGCCGGCCCATGTCAGGCGCATCATCGACGAGCGCGCCGAAGAGTCAGGGTTCGCGGCTCTCGAGCGCGCCGCCACGGCGATGTCGGATGCCTACCGCGAAGGGCGCGCGGCGAGGCTCGGCGATCGGGAGCGTACCGCCGCGTATCTCGTGACCAGGATGCCGGCCACCTACGCGGCGGCGCACGCGGTGCTGCGCGAGCTGCAGGGCATGCCGATTGCGAGCGTGCTCGATGTCGGCGCGGGAACCGGCGCGGCGTCGCTGGCGGCGCGGCAGTGGTATCCCGATGCGGCGGTGACCATGCTCGAGCGCGACACCGCGCTGGCGAACGCGGCCAGGTTGTGGCTGCCGGATGCCGCAATCGTGCCGGCGGACATCAGCCAGGCCGCCCTGCCGCCGCACGACCTGGTGATCGCCGCCTATTCCCTGGGCGAGGTGGGCGGCAGCATTTGGACGCGCCTCTGGCAGGCGGCGCGAGTGGCGCTGGCGGTGATCGAGCCCGGCACGCCGAAAGGATTCGCGCTCATTCGCCGCATTCGCGCCGGGCTGCTCGAAGCCGGCGCTCGCATGGTGGCGCCGTGTCCCGCCGAAACGCCGTGCCCGATGGCGGACCCCGACTGGTGCCACTTCGCCGCGCGCGTGGAGCGGTCGTCGATCCACCGGCGGATCAAGCACGCCGAGCTGGGATACGAAGACGAGAAGTTCAGTTACGTGGCAGTAGCGCGCGAGGCGCCACCGCCACTCGGCGCGCGCGTCATCCGGCGGCCGCAGCAGCGGCCCGGTTTGATCGTGCTCGAAACCTGCACGGCGGACGGGTTGCGCACCCAGCGGGTGACCCGGCGGGATCGCGAAGCGTTCCGCGCGGCGCGGCATACGGGTTGGGGAGACCGCTGGGGCACGGTATGATGAGTTCCATGCTCGATCGAGAACAGGCGTGGAACCTGCTGTGCGAGTACACCAAGTCGGACGGCCTTCGCAAGCACGCGCTGGCGGTGGAAAGCTGCGTGGTGGCGTATGCGAACAAAACGGGCGAGGACCCGCTCAAGTGGTCGGTCACCGCGCTGCTGCACGATTTCGACTGGGAGATTCACCCGACCCTGGAGGAGCACCCGCAGAAGGGCGAGGCCATCCTGGCGGACCGCGGGGTGGACGAGGAGATCCGCCGGGCCATCCTCTCGCACGCCAATCACACCGGGGTGCCGCGCGAATCGCCGCTCGAGAAAACGCTCTATGCGTGCGACGAGCTGGCGGGGTTCATCACCGCGATTTCCTACGTCAAGCCGCACCGCAGCGTGTTCGAGGTGGACGTGACCTCGGTGAAAAAGAAGATGAAGGACAAGGCCTTCGCGCGGTCGGTGAACCGCCAGGACATCCTCGACGGCGCGCAGGAGCTGGGTGTGCCGCTCGAGGAGCACATCGACTTCTGCGTGAAGGCCATGCAGGCACGGGCTGCAGAGCTAGGCCTGAAGGGCAACCTGGATGCGTGAGCGCAGATAGCCCGTGAACCAGCGCCTGGAGGGAAGCTTCGAGCCCCTGGCCGCGGCCGCTCAAATGATGCAGGATCACCCAACCGGCGAGGATGAGCGCAGCCCGGTCAACGCCGGCAAATTCCGGGCAGGTTTGGGAGTGATAAGTCCGATTCTGGCAGGTGGCGCGAGGCTCGCGCTTCCGAGCCGCTCGCGTCGCCACAGGCCATAATGAATATGATGCAGACTCCTGTGACAGTCGTGATCCTCGCCGCCGGCCTGGGCACCCGCATGAAGTCGCGCAAGGCCAAGGTGCTGCACCGCGCCGGCGGCAAGACTCTGGTGGAGCACGTGGTGGAGACCGCGCTCCGATTGGCGCCGCCGGAGCGGATTTTCGTGGTGGTCGGACACCAGGCCGGCGAAGTCCGCGGGGCCGTCGCCACGCCGGGCATCCGGTTCATCGAGCAGCGCGAGCAGAAGGGCACGGGCCACGCCGTAATGGTGGGGCGCGATTCGCTCGCCTCGCTGGGCGGCTACCTCGTGATCCTCTACGGCGATTCGCCGCTGCTGCGCGAGGAAACGCTCCGGCGGCTCATCCAGGCCGAAGCTTCCGGCAGCGCGGCGGGCGTGCTGATCACCGCGCTGATGGACGACCCCACCGGCTACGGCCGCGTGATTCACGACCCCCGCGGGCACGTGGCCGCCATCGTCGAGCAGAAGGCCGCCACTGGAGAACAGCTCGCCATCCGCGAAGCCAACATGGGCATTTACTGCTACCGCGCGGAGGTGTTCTGGGAGCACGTGGACCAGATTCGCCCCGACAATCCCGCGCGCGAATACTACCTCACCGACATGGTGGAGATTCTGAATCGCGCCGGCCACACGGTGGAGGCCATGCGGATCGGCGACGCCCGCGAGGCCCTCGGAATCAACGACCGGATAGAGTTGGCCGAGGTGGACCGCCTGCTGCGCGAGCGCAAGCTGCGCGACCTGATGCTGGCGGGCGTGACCATCGAGAAGCCCGAGACGGTCACCGTGGATGCCGGCGTGTGCGTGGGCATCGACACCGTCATCGAGCCGTTCGCGCGCCTCCTGGGCAAAACCACCGTCGGCGAAAACTGCCGGATCGGCGCGTGCTCCATCGTCACCGATTCCGAGATCGCCGCGGATGTGGAGATCTTCCCGTTCACCGTGGTGGCGTCGTCGCGCCTGGAGCGCGGCGTGCAGGCCGGGCCGTTCGCGCGCCTGCGCCCCGGAAACCTGGTGGAGCAGGGCGCGCACATCGGCAACTTCGTCGAGCTGAAGAAGACCCGCCTGGGACCCGGCGCGAAAGCCAGCCACCTGGCGTACCTGGGCGATTCGCACATCGGCGCCAAAGTGAACATCGGCGCGGGCACCATCACCTGCAACTACGACGGCTTCGCGAAGCACCCCACGCGCATCGGCGAAGGCGCGTTCGTCGGCAGCAACTCCACCCTGGTGGCGCCCCTCGAGATCGGCGCAGGCTCCTACGTCGGAGCCGGCTCGGTGATCACCGACACGGTGCCTCCCGACGCATTGGCCATCGGCCGCAGCCGCCAGATGGTGAAAGAGGAGTGGGCCAAAAAGCGGCGCGCCCTCCGCAAAAACTCCGTCGTAAAATAGCCGGATCATGGCCGAGTATCGCGAGATCGCACCGCCGCCCCGAATCGCGGAGGCCGTCGAGTGTTTCTGGATCATGCGGCAATCGCGGCCGGCGCCCGAGGGCGCTCCGCTGCATCGCGTCGTGCCGGATGGTTGCGCCGACATCCTGTTTACCGCCAACGGCGGCGCCGGAACACTGAACGCGGTCGGACCCATGACCGGTTTCCGCGATCATCCCGTACCGCCGGGCGGGTTGATGGTCGGAGTCCGCTTCCGTCCGGGAATGTGGCGGGCCAGCCTCGGCGTGCCGGGAGATCGCCTCACGGACGGCATCGTGCGGCTCGACGATCTGTGGGGCTCGCGCGCCCGCGAACTGCTCCAGCGCCTGGGCGAGGCTTCTTCGCCGGACCGTTGCGCCGCTGCCTTCGAGTCGTTCCTCCGCCCACCGGGCGCGGCGCCGGTGCAGCGCGCCGTGGCGTGGATGGAGAGACGGCGCGGCTGCGTCTCCGTCGATGAGCTGGCGCGCATGGCGGGGCTCAGCGCGCGCCAGTTCCGTCGCGCGTGTCTGTCCGAGACCGGCCTGACGCCCAAGTTTCTGGCGCGGGTCCTGCGGTTCCGCCACGTGCTTTCGCGCGTGGAGACCTGCGCCTCGTTTGCGGATCTGGCCCTGGATTGCGGTTATTACGACCAGGCGCACTGCATCAACGAGTTCCGCGAGTTCGCGGGCAGGACACCGGCAAGTGGCCGTTTTTTCCAATCGCGGCAGGCTCCTCCGGGCGTAGGATGAGGCTGGAGGAACCATGAGCAACACGGACAACGACAGGCGTATCGACTACATCGAATTCCCCGCGGCCGACGTCGCCGCGGCCAGGCGCTTCTACACCGAAGTCTTCGGCTGGAAGTTCGAAGACTACGGACCGGACTACACCAGCTTCGCGGACGGCCGTCTCGCCGGCGGCTTCTCGAAGGAGCGGAAGTCCGCCGCCGGCGGCGTTCTGGTGGTCATCTACGCCAGCCGCCTGGAGGACACCGAGTCGAAGATCAAGTCCGCCGGCGGGACCATCGTGACCCCCACTTTCTCCTTCCCCGGCGGCCGCCGATTCCACTTCGCCGATCCGAACGGAAACGAGCTGGCGGTGTGGTCGGAATAGCCACGCCGCCTACGAAGCCTTGCCTTCCTGCCGTTTCGCCTTGACGAAGTCCAGCTCGGTCTGCTTGGGGATGCCCGGCTCGAAGCAGCGGCGGCAGCGGGCTTCGTACATGTCCGATGCCCCCACCACGATCAGGTCGTCGGAGCCCCGCAGCCGCTGCGTGTGCTTGGCGGGATTCCCGCAGCGCACGCAGATCGCCAGCGTCTTGGCGATGGATTCGGCCAGGGCCAGCAGGTCGGGTATCGGCGCGAACGGCCGGCCCAGATAGTCCGTGTCCAGGCCCGCGATGATCACCTGCTTGCCGCTGTCGGCCAGCCGCTGCGCCACGTCGACCAACTGCGGGCCCATGAAATTGGCCTCGTCCACGCCCACCACTTCCGAACGCCAGTCGATGCGCTCGATGATTTCCGCGGCGCCGCTCACCACCTGCGAATGCATGCGCAGGTCGCCGTGCGAGACGATTTCGTCGTCCGAGTAGCGGTTGTCGATCGCCGGCTTGAACACCTCCACGCGCTTGCGGGCGATCATGGCCCTTCGCAGGCGCCTGATCAACTCCTCGCTCTTGCCCGAAAACATGGGCCCGCAGATCACTTCGATCCAGCCGATATTGCCCGTAATGATATCCATGGAAACGCCAGCATGGCACACCGCGGGCCGGGAATCCAGTCCGCGGGCGGCCCGTGATATAATCGATCCCAATCTCGCCTGTCCCGGAGGAAATTATGCGGGCGTTCCGATTTCCGATCCTGCTCCTGCTGGCGCTCGGAGCCGCGGAGGGATTGCTGGCGTCTCCCTGCGTGCCCGCCCTTTTGTCGGTCTACGACGGGGCCGGTTTCACCTGCCAGTTCAGCGGGTTTACACTCACCAATTTCAGCTACACGTTCGTCTCGGGCACCGTCACCATCCCGGACAGCAGCATCCTGGTGACGCCCGTCACCGGCCCCGACCAACTCTCTCTGGCTTTCTCTTCCGGCTCGTGGAGCGTGAGCGGCGCGAATTCCTCCAAGTACGTGCTGGCCTACACCTGGGACGACTTCGGGCCCATCCGCAGCCTGGAGGATATCCTGAACGATCCGGTGTCGTCGCCGGGGCTGGCGAAAATCACCACCGACATCTGCATCGGCGCGGCCTTTGCCGGAACCGTGTGTCCGACCACCACCACCTCCATCACGGTCTTCGATGACGATATCGCGCCGGTCCTGTCCGCTACGGCCCTGTTCTCTCCGCCGGTCTCTATCCTGGGCCTGCGCCGCACCATCGAGCTTGATGGCAACACCACCGGCAGCGCTAGCCTCAATTCTCTCACCAGCCAGGTCGTAGTGCCGGAACCGGCCACCATCGGGAGCGGACTACTTGCCCTTGCGCTGGGGCTCGCCAAGCTCCGCCTCGAGCGCCGTTGAAGTAGCTTCCAGTTCCTTCCGGATTTCGGGCTCGGGACGGCCGGCGGGAACCGCGGGCAGCATCGCGATCGCCTTCTTGACGGTGGCCAGCGCTTCGGCGGGGTTGCCGCCGCGATCGTAGGCTTGGGCGAGGAGGTGCAGGCATTGCGGTTCGCTCCCGTGCGACATCTCCACCGCCCGGCGGGCCAGCGAAATCGTGTCTTCACCCTTGTAGAATTCCGCGAGCTGCGGATTCAAAACGATGCTGAGGTAGGCCGACAGCAGCGGGGCCAACGGCGTCTTGGCATGCGCTTCAGGCTCCAGCTCGGCCACCGCGTGAGCGGCCTCGAGGCGCGCGTCCGATGGTTTTCCGTCCGCCTGCATCAGCTCGATCAGCAGCACCGTCGCGTACGCCGAGGTCCCCAGGTACTGCTCGTTGTGCGGATCGGCCGCCAGCAGCGATTTCCAGATGGACAGGCTGGTCCGGCAGTTCTCCAGCGCTTCCGCGATCTTGTTTTCGCGTTTCAGAATTTCCGCCAGGGCCAGGTGAGCGTTGGCCACGTTGTGCCGCCGGGTGGGCGACTGCCTGGCTCTCAGGGACTTCTCGTAGACGTCGATGGCCTCGCGAAACTTGGGCTCCTCGGCGCCGGCGGTCGACTCGCCGGCCAGCACCGCGAACCACGCGATCCGCTCCCGCGCGAATGCCAGGAGCCTGCCGGCGGCCTGGTCGTCGGGATGACGATTCAGCCACTCCAGCGCGGCGCGCTCGCATTGGCGTGAGCTTTCGAGCGCCGCTGCCGGATCGCCGGCATCGTCCTGGACATTGGGCAGCTTGCTCCAGATGATCAGCGCGCCGACCGGGTCGGCATCCGCGAAATCCAGCGCTTTGCGGTAATGCTCGATGGCCCCGGCGTGATCGGCGCCCTGTTCCAGGATATCGGCGAGCCTCTCGTGACACTCGAGCAGGTCCGAGCGCGTTTTGGGATCGCGGGGATCGCGCCGGCCCAGCGCCTCCGCCACCGCCAGGGCCTTCATGACGCTGTTGCGGCCCGCGTCCGCTTCTCCCAGGTTGGCCAGAAACGGATCGCCCTGGATGCCCGCAATCGCCAGGTATCCGGCCACCGCGTCGTGTTGCAGCCGGGCATCGCCCCTGGCTTCCTCCGCCAGGTAAGGGAGCGCCTTGGCGACCACCAGCTTGCGCGCGTCGGTGGTTCCGTGTTGCATGGCCTTGTCGAGATCCAGAATCACGAAGTTGGCAAAATCGTGGAGGTCCTCGAAGCGCCGCTCGGCTCGCCGGCGATCGATGTCGTCCCGCACCGCCAGAAAAGCCATCAGCACGGCGGCCACCGCGGATGCGGCCACCGCCGCCCTGTGGCGGCCCACGAATTTGCGCGCGCGGTAGACCACGGTGTCGCCGCGGGCCAGGACCGGCTGCCCTTCCAGGTAGCGCCGCACGTCCTCGGCGAGATGCTCGGCCGAGGCGTACCGCCGCTGCGGCTCCTTGCGCATGGCGGCCAGCACGATGGTGTCCAGGTCGCCCCGCAGTTCCCGCGCCGCCTCCCGCAGAGCCGCTTCGCTGGGCCTCTTGGCCTTCCCTTCGGAAATCGCGCGCTCCAGCTCGATCGCCGACTGCGTCTCGCGCTCGAACGGATGCACTCCCGTCAGAATCACGTACAGCAGCAGGCCCAGCGAATAGATGTCGCTGGCCGTGGTGATCGGCTGGCCCAGGATCTGTTCGGGGCTGGCGTACTTCGGCGTCATGGGCTGAGCGATGCTTTGCGTGTACCCCACCGTGGCCGCCGCGTAGGCCGGCCGCAGCAGCTTGGCGATGCCGAAATCCAGCAGCTTGGGCACCCCTTGCGGCGTCACCAGCACGTTCGCCGGCTTCAAATCGCGGTGCACCACCAGGTTCTGATGCGCGTAGTGCACCGCGGCGCACAGCGTGCGGAACAGCCCGAGCCGCTCCGCGATGGTCAGCCCGCGGTCCGCGCAGAACCGGTCGAGCGGCTGCCCCTCGACGTAATCCATCACCAGGTACGGCACGCCGTCTTCGGTGGTGCCTCCGTCCAGCAGCTTGACGATGTTGGGGTGTTCCAGCGCGGCCAGCGTGTGGCGCTCGTTCTCGAATCGCCGCCGCGTGTGGTCGTCCAGGAGTTCCGGCCGGATGGCCTTCACCGCCACCAGCCGCCGGAACTGATCGTCCGCGCGCGATGCGAGATAAATGGCGCCCATGCCCCCGGCGCTGAGCTGCCGCAAGATCCGGTAGGGTCCGATCTGCCGCCCGATCATCGGGTCGGCGCCCATCGCCGGCGCTTCGTAGCGGTTGCCCGCCTCGGCGTAGGCGCCGATGAGCGATTCCACGTCGCGCCGCAAATCGTGATCTTCGCCGCACGAGCCGTCGAGAAAGACGGTGCGCTCCGCGGGCGCTTTTTCCAGCGCCTTGTCGAACAGGCTCTTCACCTGCCGCCATCGTTCGGGAGTCATCGCGCCTTCCCGGACGTCAGCTCGCGGTGCAGCCAGGCTTTTGCCGAGGCCCACTCGCGCTTCACCGTCGGGGTGGAAATCCCCAGGACCTCGGCGACTTCCTCCACGTTCAATCCGGCGAAGAACCGCAGTTCCACGATGCGGCCCTGCCGGCGATCGAGCTGCTCCAGCCGCTGGAGGACCTCGTCCCACGCGATGACTTCTTCCAGGCGTCCTTCGGAGAGCAACAGCCCGTCATCCAGCGTGACCTTGAGGCCCCCGCGCTTGGCTGCCGCGTGACTCCTGGCATAGTCCACCAGGATTTCGCGCATGAGCCGCGCGGCCACGCCGAAGAAGTGCGCGCGGTCCTTCCACTCCACGGCCGCCTGGTTCACCAGCCGCAGGAAGGCTTCGTTCACCAGGGCTGTGGGCTGGAGCGTGTGGCCCGGCCTTTCCCGCCGCATGGCCCGCGCCGCCAGTTGGCGCAATTCGCCGTAGACCGCCGTAATCAGCCGGCTCGTGGCCTCCTTGTCCCCCGAGCGGACCTCTCTCAGCAGCCGTGTTACTTCGCCCGTATCTTGCGCCACCAGAATAATGCCCTGGTGCCGGAATTATACCAAGAAGGAACTCGCTCTCCGATATGGGCGCTTTCTTTCACCGCTTCCCGGCAAGGAGCGGAGATCGGTGAGACAGAGCCCGATCTCCGGTCCTTTCGTTTCTATGCTGGTCTCACCCCCCTTCTGCGAAGTTGCGTCAGCCCGAGGCTCAGACCCGGCAACGCGGCGCCGGTAAGAAGACAAGGCGCCGGCTCCCGAGCGGCCGCGCCTATTTCGAAGCCATAGATTGGAATGCCGCCGCTGCACGAGGCGGGACTTCCATCCACCGCGCCAGCAAGGCTGAGCATAGTCGCCCAACCGGCCTTTCGGAAATAGAGTGATCGCATAGGCTGGTATCCTTCTTTCTCCCCGTTTTGGGGATGTTTGTCCCCCTCATTAAGCGTTGCGAGAAGCGCCGAAAAACGGGATCAGCAATTAGTACGCGTGCGCGTAGAATCAAAAGTGCCACGCTCATGCCCGCATCCGCCCGCAGCATCGCGTTCGACATCCTGCGCAAGGTGGAATCCGGCGGGTACGCCTCCGACCTGCTGCTGGCCGCCACCGCCGGCCTCGCCTCGCGCGATGCCGGCCTGGCATCCGCCATCGTCTTCGGCGTGCTGCGGTATCGCGCGCAGCTCGACTGCCTCGTCGAACATTACTCCGGACGCCGCCCCAAGCTCGATCCCGAGGTGCGCGTCGCGCTGTGGATGGGCATCTACCAGCTTCGCTACCTGGAGCGCATTCCGCCGCACGCAGCCGTGGCCCGGAGCGTCGACCTCGTCAAGCGCGCACGCAAGCGCTCGGCGGCCGGGCTGGTGAATGCCGTGCTGCGCAAGGTGGACCGCGAGCCCGTCGAGTGGCCGAGTCGCGAGGTGGCCCTCTCCTGCCCCGAGTGGCTGCTGGCGCGCTGGGAGCGCAATTACGGCGCCCAGGCCGCCGCTCGAATCGCCGCTGCCGCCCTCGAGGAGCCTGAAAAATACGTGCGCGCCGGGCCGGCCGGCGCCCGCACCCAGGATATCGGCTCGCAGTCCATCGTGCCGCTCCTCGATCTCGCGCCCGGCCAATCCTTCCTCGACCTCTGCGCCGCGCCCGGCAACAAGACCGCCCAGGCGCTCGAATCGGGAGTGCGCGCCATCGCCTGCGACCTCCACTATCGCCGCGCTGCGCCGCTCAAAAGCCTCACGCCCGGCGTGCTGGTGCTCGACGGAACCCGCCCGCTTCCCTTCTCCCGGCCCTTTGACCGCATCCTGGTCGACGTGCCTTGCTCCGGGACCGGCACCCTGGGCCGCAATCCCGAGATCAAGTGGCGGCTCACTCCCGCCGATCTCGACGACCTGCGCCGCCGCCAGGCCGCGCTCCTCGCCAACGCGCGCGAGGCCCTCGCACCAGGCGGCCTGCTGGTCTATGCCACCTGCTCTCTGGAGCCCGAGGAGAACCAGGACGTCGTCGCCCAGGTTCCGCCGGAGCTTGTCGTCCAAACCCTGCAGCGCCTTCCCGGGCGCGACCCCGGAGACGGTTTCTTCGCCGCTGTGATAAAATCAGGAAAGCCCGCAAATGGTTGAAATTATTCCCTCAATCCTGTCAGCGGATTTCGCTCGCCTGGCCGAGGAGATCGCTTCGGTGGAGCGCGGCGGCGCCCGTATTCTCCACCTCGATGTGATGGACGGCCACTTCGTTCCCAACCTGACCATCGGGCCGCCGGTCGTCGAGTCCATTCGCAAGTGCACCCGCCAGCACCTCGACGTTCACCTGATGATCGAGAATCCCGACCGCTACGTGGCCAATTTCGTGGAGGCCGGCGCCAATTCCGTCTCGGTGCACTACGAGGCCTGCCGCCACCTCGACGCTACCCTCGGGCTCATTCGCAACGCCGGCGCCATGGCGGGCGTGGTCCTCAATCCGTCCACCCCCGTGGCCGTGCTGGAGGACGTTCTGGAAGTGGCGGATTACGTGCTCCTGATGAGCGTGAACCCGGGATTCGGCGGTCAGAAATTGATCCCGTATGTGCTCCAGAAGGTGCGAAAGCTCGACGCCATGCGCCGCCAGAAGAACTTAGCGCTGCCCATCGAAATCGATGGCGGCGTCCATCGCGAGAACCTCGCCGAGGTGGTTCGCGCCGGGTGTGATTGGATCGTCACAGGGTCGGCTGTGTTTCACAGTCCGAGCCCCGAGGAGACCGTGAAAGAAATGCGCGAGATCGCGGCCGGCGCCACCGCGGTCCGCTGTTGAGGTAATCGAACGGATGATCACCAACCAGTATTCTGTCTTCCATCCGCGTTTAGCGGCCCTCGTGGCCGTGGCCGTTCTCCTGTGCTCGTGCGGCCTCCGCCGTCACAAGTACGACAACCCGGTCACCAAGGACACGCAGCAGCCCGACAAGGTCCTCTTCGATACCGCCGTCAACGATATCGAGCATAGCCGCTTCGAGCGGGCCCGCCTCACGCTGCAAACCCTCATGAACACCTACGACACCAGCGAATACATGGCCAAGGCCAAGCTCGCCGTCGCCGACAGCTGGTACCGCGAGGGTGGCGCGCACGGCTTTGCCCAGGCCGAGGCCGAGTACAAGGACTTCATCCTGTTCTATCCCAACATGGAGGAATCCGCCGAAGCCCAGGAGAAGATCTGCAAGATGCAGTACGAGCAGATGGAAAAGGCCGATCGCGACCCCGTGCACGCCCTCCGCGCCGAAGACGAGTGCCGCCAGCTCCTCACCCAGTTCCCCAACAGCAAGTTCGCCCCCGAAGGCCAGCAGATGATGCGCAACATCCAGGAAGTGCTGGCCGACAAGGAATACAGGGTCGGCTATTTCTATCACTCCAAGGGCAGCTACGCCGCCGCCGCCAATCGTTTGCAGGGTCTCGCCGACCAGTTCCCCCTCTACAGCGGCGCCGACGAAGCCCTGTGGAGCCTCGCCGATTCCTACCGCCGCATGGGTGATAAATTTGAAAACCAGCAGGCCGCGTCCTACACCCGCATCGTCCGCGATTATCCCTTGAGCCCGCATGACGACGACGCCAAGGCCAAGCTCGAGTCCATGAAGCGGCCCGTGCCCGAAGCCGATCCCGTGGCCTACTCGCGCATGAAGTACGAGCAGGAGAACGTCACCAGCCGCAGCCTCATGGCCAAGGTGTGGGCGCCCTTCAGCTCGCGCCCGAACATGGCCCCGGCGGCCAAGTCCGGGACGCCGCAGATGACCGGTTTCCGTCCCACGATTCCCGCCAGCGTGCCCGCCATCGCGGCCGGTGCGCAGGGCACCTCCGACGTGACCGCCGCCATCGCCAGCGACCCCACCGCGCTCGAACGGAACCCCGATGCCCGCTCGGCGGCCGCCCAGGGCAATGCCCCCGCCGCCGATGCTGCGCCGGCCGTCAACGCCACGCCCGCGCCGCCGCCGGTCGTGCTGACCCGCACCGGCATCGACGTCAATACCGCTCCCGAAGCCCAGTTGGCCCAGATTTTCGGTAAGACCACCGCCAAGAGAGTGATGGCCTTCCGCCCCTACCTCTCGCTTCAGGACATGATCCGGTCCGGCATTTCCCAGAAGGTCATCGATCGTCTGAAGCCCGCCTTGCCCGACGCGAAGTCCACCAAATGAGCCGTATCCTGCTCGTGGATGATAGTCCGCACGCCCAACGCATGGGGGAGCGAATCCTCAGCGAAGAGGGCTACGAGGTGGTCACCGTCAGCAACGCCGATTCGGCCCTCATCCGGCTCGACGACGTGGACCCCGACGTCGTGCTGGCCGATACCGTGATGCCCGGCCGCACCGGATACGAGATCTGCCAATACCTGAAGATGAGCCCGCGCCATCGCCACGTGCGCGTGATCCTCACCGCCGGCGTGCTGGAGCCGCTCGACGAATCGCAAACCAGGCGCGTCGAAGCCGACGGCACCCTGAAGAAGCCCTTCGAGGCCAGTGCCCTGCTGGCCGCCGTGAAGCCGCTGGCCGAAGCCGCGGCGGCCGCGCGCGCGGAAATCCAGGGGTCCGGCGCCGCAGGCCAGGGGTCGGGGACCGAGGCGCCGCCATCCCCCAATGTGGCTCCCTTTGTCGCCGTGGTCGACGCCGAGCAGATCCGCGCCGCCGTGACCGTGGCCCTCGACGCCGCCATGGAGTCCATGGTGGGCGAGATCACGCGCCGCGTGCTGGTTGCTCTGACTCCCAAGAAATCCAGCGAGTCCGCGCCGGCCGTGGCGCCCCTCCAGCCCGAGCAGCCCCAACCCGCCATGCCTCCGCCGGCGGCCCACCGCATCGGAACCGTCCGCCGCGTCAGTCCCCTGCGCTTTCAGTCCGGTTCTATACTGGGTCTGGACCTCGGCGCTCCGGAACCCGAAGATCCGAATCCCGGCCGCTGACCCGGTCCGCCGACTGCCATGCCCGACAACACCTTCGACGTAGTCTCCAAAATCGAATTGCCCGAGGTCCTGAACGCCGTGCAGCAGGCGCACAAAGAGATTCACCAGCGCTATGACCTCAAGGACTCGCATTCTGCCATCGAGCTCAACGAGAAGGACAACAAAATCCTCCTCGCCAGCAAGGACGAGTTCAAGCTCAAAGCCGTGGTGGACATTCTCGAATCCAAGCTGGTGAAGCGCAAGGTCCCGCTCAAGGGCCTGACCTACGGCGAGATCACCGCCGCCGCCGGCTCCACCGTGCGCCAGGAGATCACCCTCCAGCAAGGCATCCCCACCGAGAAGGCCCGCGAGATCGTGAAGAAAATCAAGGACAGCAAGCTGCGCGTGCAGGCCTCCATCAACGGCGATTTCGTGCGCGTTTCCGGCCGCGACCGCGACACCTTGCAGTCCGTCATCAAGCTGCTGCGCGAATCCGATTTCGGCATCGACATGCAGTTCACCAACTACCGCACCAACTGAGCGGTGCCGCGCCGCATCCAATCTCACTCCATCGCCGGGCCTGCCGGCGTTCTCGAAGCCATGCTCGAGGAGCCCGATCGCCAGCGTCCCCGCCTGGCCGCGCTGGTGTGCCATCCGCACCCGCTCTACGGTGGCACCATGCACAACAAGGTGGTTTACCGCATCGCCCGTGGATTGCGCCGCGCCGGAGCCGTGGTGCTGCGTTTCAATTTCCGCGGCGTGGGCCGGAGCGGGGGCGAGCATGGGCATCTCACCGGCGAGATCGAAGACGCCCGCGCCGCGCTGGAGTGGCTGCGCGCGGGTTATCCCGGCCTCCCGTTCGCGCTCGCCGGGTTCTCCTTCGGCGCGCAGGCGATCCTGCAGCTCGGCTGTTCCATCGATGGCCCGCAATGGCTGCTGGCCGCTGGATTCCCCACGCGCCAGGGCCCCACAGAATACCTGCCGGCCTGCCGCGTCCGCAAGATCTTCCTCCAAAGCACGCACGACCAATACGGCCCGCGGGCGGAGTTCGAAGCGCTCTACGCCCGCCTGCCCGAGCCCAAGCAGTTGACCTGGATCGAATCCTCCAGCCACTTCTTCGCCGGCGGCCTCGACCAACTGGAAGCGGCCGTCACGTCCGCGGCCGGGATCTGACCCCCGGCGCTCTTCTTCATCCTCTTGTGATAGGCTAACCGGAATCCGGGAGCCGGAGTGCAAATCCCGGACGAGGAGATTCTGCTATGTTGCGAACCGCCTTCCTGTTCTTCCTATCGTCGATTCCCGCCTTCACTCAAACCCCGGCGTTCGAGGTGGCGGACGTGAAAGTCAACAAGTCCGGCGAGCTCCGCATGGCGATCGACCTCCAGCCCGGCGGGCGGCTCACCATGCGCAATGTGCCCATGAAGGTCCTGATCGTGTTCGCCTTCCATCTCCGGCCGGAGGCCCTTGCGGGAGGCCCGCCATGGCTCGACTCCGAACGTTTCGACGTGGTCGCCAAAGCCCCCGAGACCGCGCCTCCGGACGATGTTCGCCGCATGGTGCAAACCCTCCTGGCCGAACGCTTCAAGCTGGTGGTCCACACGGAGCAAAAGCTCATGCCGGCCTGGGCGCTCGTGCTCGGCAAGTCCCGGCCGAAGCTGCAGCCTTCCCAGACCGCGCTCCTCAGCGCGCAGCGTTGTGTCCCCGGCGAGGGCCCGCCCGATCAAAGGCACGTGGAGTGCCGCCACGTCACGGTGGCCTTCCTGGCCGACTACCTGCAAGAACTGGCCCCGCGGGATTTCACCGTCCCGGTGGTGGACCAGACGGGTCTCCAGGGCGCCTACGATTTCAAGCTGGACTGGACACCCCGGCCAACCGCCGTTCCACCAGCCGGCGACGCCCCCGCCGCCGCTCCCCCCGCCGAGGCCGGCCCCACTATATTCGATGCCGTGGAGGTCCAGCTTGGCCTCAAGCTGGAGAGCAGGAAGCTGCCACTGCCCATCATCGTCGTCGATCACGTAGAGCGCGCGCCGTCGGAAAACTGATTGGGGACGCGCACCAGGCTTGTCCATCGGGACGCGATTTCGTATAAAGGAGGATCTATGAAGCCAACGTTCCTACTCGCAGCGCTTGGTTGCGGTTTGTGCTTCGGACAGGCGGCGGACGACTGCAAGCCTTCGACGCTCAACATCCCCGGAGCGCAGTATCCCTGCGTGTATCCCGACAATCGCGTAGCGTTCCGCCTGGCGGCGCCCGATGCCCAAAAGGTGCAAGTCCGATTGGGCGGGGCACACGATATGACCCGCGGCGCCGACGGAATGTGGAGCGTCACCATCCCGCCGCAGGTCGTGGGCTTCCATTACTACACGCTGGTCGTGGATGGCGTTACCATCGCCGACCCGGCAACCCGGACCTTTTTCGGATCCGGCTGGGACAACAGCGGGATCGAAATCCCCGAGCAGGGCGTAGACTATTACAGCGCCAGGGACGTCCCGCACGGGGACGTGCGCCAGCGCTGGTACTTCTCAAAAGTCACCGGCAAATGGCGGCGCTGCTACGTCTACACCCCGCCGGATTATGACAGCAACGTGAAGGCGCGTTATCCCGTTCTCTATCTCCTGCACGGCTGGGGAGAGAACGAGCAGGGATGGCACATTCAGGGGCATGTGGATTTCATCCTGGACAACCTGATCGCGGCCAAGAAGGCCAGGCCCATGCTGATCGTCATGGACAACCTCAACGCCGTCAAGCCGGGCGAGGACGCGTCGCTGTTTGCGGCTCGAGGGGTAGTTGCCCAGGCGCGGCCGCCCCAAGCTGCGCCGGGAGGCCGGGGGGCGGCGCCTGCCGGGCGAGGCGGAGGATTTGGCCCGAATTTCGGCGCCACCTTCACCGAGATGATGCTCACCGATCTGATCCCCATGATCGAGCGGACCTACCGGGTCCTTCCCGGCCGCGAAAACCGTGCCATGGCCGGACTGTCGATGGGAGGGATGCAGACGTTTACCACCGCGCTTGCCAACCTGGACAAGTTCGCGTACATCGGCGGATTCAGCGGCAGCAGCGGCGGCCGCGGCGGATTCGATCCGAAGACGTCCAGCAACGGCGTATTTGCCGATGCCGCGGCTTTCAATAAGAAGGTCAAGGTGCTCTTCTTGGGAATTGGCTCCGTGGAAGGCCCCGGCACCAAGACTTTCAGCGAGGCGCTGACCCAGGCCGGCATCCACAACGTCTACTTCGAGTCGCCCGGCACGGCCCACGAGTGGCTCACGTGGCGCCGGTGCCTGAACGATTTCGCTCCGCGGCTCTTCCAATAAGCGCGAGGAGCGATCCGGCGCCACTTGCGCCCGCCGCGATTTCGGCGCCCGGTTGGCTGGCGCTTGGCATCGGCAGGCGCTTCCTGTACACTGTCTCTACCGTCGAGTCGTACTGCGAGACACTCGGGGAGGGCCGGTCGCGTGGCAAAGCAGGCAGCGGGAGCCGTTCCGCCAGACAAGCTCGAGTTATACGAAAAGCTGGTGGCCACCAATCCGAGTGTCCAGCGCAAGGGCGCGACTGTCCCCTACACGTCGCTGAACGGTCACATGTTCAGCTACCTGAGCAAACAGGGCAAGGTGGCCCTCCGGCTGCCCGCTGGCGAGCGCGAGGCGTTTCTCGAGAAGTACAAGGCCAGGTTGTGCGAGGCCTATGGAACGGTTCAGCCCGAGTATGTCGAGGTGCCCGGCTCGTTGCTCCGCTCGACCCGGGAATTGAAGAAATTCTTCGACTGCAGTTACGCGTATGTAGCTTCCCTCGAGCCCAAGCCCGCTGCACGAAAAAAAAAGGCCCGGCCTTAAGGAGACGGAACACCATGAACATGATCCAGCTCTTCTACCAAGGCACCGACAATAAGGTGTATACGCATTGGCGGAACCCGGACGGAAGCTGGTCCGAAGAGAACTGCCTCTATGGCGCCCCCACAAGCGACCTCATTGCGGCGCAGGTACCGGGCACGGATGTCCTCCAGCTCTTTTACCGGGAGGCCGACAACGCCATACATACTCGTTGGCGGAACGCTGACGGAAGCTGGTCCGGTGAACAGAACATCGGGGGCACGCTCAACGGCGACCCCGTTGCGGCGCACGTGCCTGGCACGGATACCCTCCAGCTCTTTTACCGGGGCGCGGACAACGGCGTACATACTCGCTGGCGGAAGCCTGACGGAAGCTGGACCGCTGATGAGACTCTCGGGGGCATCCTCAACGGTGACCCCGTCGCGGCGCAAGTGCCGGGCACGGATATCCTCCAGCTCTTTTACCGGGGCACCGACAACAGCATATATTCCCGTTACCGCAACCCTGACGGGAGCTGGTCCGTGGAACAGCCCATCGGGGGCAAGCCCAACGGTGACCCCATTGCGGCGCAAGTGCCTGGCACGGATACCCTCCAGCTCTTTTACCGGGGCGCCGGCAACAGCATATATTCCCTTTTCCGGAACCCTGACGGAAGCTGGTCCGGTGAACAGCACATCGGGGGCACCGTCAACGGCGACCCCATTGCGGCGCAAGTGCCGGGCACGGATACCCTCCAGCTCTTTTACCGGGGCACGGACAACGGCTTACATACTCTTTGGCGGAAACCTGACGGAAGCTGGACCGCTGATGAGTCCCTCGGGGGCGCGCTCAACGGCGACCCCATTGCGGCGCAGGTACCGGGCACGGATGTCCTCCAGCTCTTTTACCGGGGCACCGACAACAACGTATATTCCCGTTTTCGGAAGCAAGACGGAAGCTGGTCCGACCAACAGCACATCGGGGGCGTCCTCAGCGACGACCCCATTGCGGCGGACGTCGTGGCCCTCACACCGGTAGATTATACGGTCGTTCTGATGCTCTGGGGACCGCCGCAACCACCGCACCAAACAACTTGGCCGTCCACGTTGACGGGTAAAGACCTGAGCCATGCGCTGACCACGATAGCAGCCTCGACATACTTCAGTTCGCTGACTCAGTACAACATCAAGCAGGTCGCCATCTCCCCCGGTGATCCGCCCCAGTTGTCGACGCCGAAATGGCCGCCGGGGGACAAAACGTTCACGACACGTTTTACCATGGCGCAGGTAGCCAACGTTGTTACGACAAGTTTTTCGAGCGGTGTTCCTTCTCCGGACAAGTTTACCGGCAGCATACCTGTCTACATCGTCATAACGCCGCGCGGCGGGCTCATGACAGACGATCCCAGTTCCCTGGGTGAGCATGGAACGGCCACCTGGGGCCCGTCTAACATGATTTTCATTTATGCTTACGTGGGTGCGCAAGCTGACCTGAATTCCACGCTCGTTGTGGCGACCCACGAAATTGTCGAGTCACTCGGAGAGAATGGCGGCGCGCCGAAGGAGCTATGCGACGACTGCCAAAGCAAGTACGGAACGCAAAGCCCTGGAATTGACAGTTACACTGTTGAAACCTATTTTGACGCCGAGACGAACCAGTGTGTAGCGCCGCCAGGCTTCGCCCAACCGGCATAGACGCTCCACATCCGCGCGATCCTGTCCGCGGCGCTCGTGGCGCACCGGATCTGCTGTTCGCGATACCTCGCCGCGTAGTATTCGGTCCATTGTCGAAGGGAACTCGAGTCATACAAGGCCGCGGACGGTCATCGGCAGGCTTGTCGAAAGCTCACAGTTCGACGGGCCGGGCGTTCGACGTCCGGTTGACGTAGAGAGGTATCGCTCGATTGCCTTTTGTCCCGGCTGGCGGTCCGTCGCACTTTGCCTACGTGCGAAGGCGCGGGAATGCGTCGATTGCAGCTAACAGATCGCTAAGGTCATCTGCGTTCATCTGCGTTCATCGGCGGCCCAATTCCTTTTCTTTCAACCCCTTCCGCTCCCCCTCCCGAAAAACGCACCTGCCCGGATCTTCAGTCACAAACTTTGAAAACTTATTTTCCCTTTATTTTCAGACCTTATTCACCGAATTCCCTGGGGCGCCGCAGGCGCCCGTGCCACCATGAGATCGAAGGAGTCCTTTGAGAATTCGAATCACTTCCCGAAATCGGAGAGCCCCGCCGCCGGACCGCCTCCCCGGCCAAAAGCGCAAATGCATTTGCGGAAAACACCCCCAAAACAGACCCTATCTCCTTTGTTTCCGTCAAAGCCGCCGCAAATGCATTTGCGGTTCGCGATCGGTTACGCATCCTCCGCCCGAGTCGCCGGCGCTCTTCCCCGCCGCAACAAACCGTTATCGCTTGACCCCGCTCGCAACGCGGATATAAGATGTAGCCGCCTGCCATGAGAAACCGGCCTGCCATCCTCACCCTTCTGGCTTTGCTTCCGGCCACGCTGCGCGCGCAACCCGCCGCCCCGGTCGTCCTCGAAATCAACGCCGGACAGGTGGCCGCTCACGTCAGCCCGATGCTGTACGGCCTGATGACCGAGGAGATCAACTTCTCCTACGACGGCGGCCTCTACGGCGAGTTGGTCCGCAACCGCAACTTCAAGGAGGACGCCAAGGACCCCGTGCATTGGCAGCTCGTACAGGAGCGCGGCGCCACCGCCTCGATGTCCCTCGACACCAGCCAGCCCCTCAACGACGCCATCCCCGCCAGCCTGAAACTGACCGTCGAGAAGGCTGCCGGCAACCAGTCCGCCGGCATCGCTAACGAAGGCTTCTGGGGCATACCGGTGAGGCCCGCCACGCGCTACCACGCATCGTTCTACGCCAAGGCCGCTCCCGGATTCGACGGTCCGCTCACCATCGCCATCGTCGGCAATGACGGCGCAGTGCACGCCAGCGCCAAGGTCGCTCGCATCTCCGGCGCCTGGCGCAAATACGAGGCGACCCTCGCCACCGGGGGCGCAGTGAAGCCCTCCGCGGACAATCGCCTGGTCATTTCGTCCTCCAGCCCCGGCACGGTCTGGTTCGGTTTCGTGTCCCTCTTTCCGCCGGCGTACAACAATCGTCCCGGCGGCAATCGAAGAGACGTCATGCAACTGCTCGCCGATATGAAGCCCGCCTTCCTGCGCTTCCCCGGCGGCAATTACCTCGAGGGCAACACCATCGCCACCCGCTTCGACTGGAAGAAAACCATCGGCGACCCGTCCCAGCGGCCCGGCCACATGGACGACGCCTGGCGCTATTGGTCCTCCGACGGCATGGGCCTGCTCGAGTTCCTCGATTGGTGCGACGACCTGCACATGCAGCCGCTCCTCGCCGTCTACGCCGGCTACTCCCTCCGCCAGGAGCGCGTCGCTCCCGGCCCCGCCCTGGAGCCTTTCGTGAAGGATGCGCTCGACGAAATCGAGTACGTCACTGGCGCCGCCTCCACCGAGTGGGGCGCGCGGCGCGTAAAGGACGGCCATCCCGCTCCTTTCAAGCTCGAATACGTCGAAGTGGGCAACGAGGATCAATTCGACCGCCAGCAGGGCAGCTACGACGGCCGCTTCGCTCAGTTCTTCGACGCCATCAAAGCCAAATATCCGCAACTGAAAGTGATCGCCACCACTCGGGTCACTACCCGCACCCCCGACGTGATCGACGAGCACTACTACCGCCGCTCCGAAGACGAGATGGCTTCCCACGCGCACGACTACGACGCGCGCCCCCGCACCGGCCCCAAAGTCTTCGTCGGCGAATGGGCCACCCGCGTGGGAGATCCTACCCCGAACATGAGCGCCGCCTTGGGCGATGCCGCTTGGATGACCGGCATGGAGCGCAATTCCGACCTCGTCATCATGTCCAGCTACGCTCCCCTCTTCGTCAACGTCAACAAGGGCGCCATGCAGTGGCGCACCGACCTGATCGGCTACGATACGCTCAACGCCTACGGGTCGCCCGCCTACTGGGCCCAGCAGATGTTCAGCTCGCATCACGGCGATGTGGTCCTCGCGGCCACGGCCCAGGGCGTGCCCACCAAGCCGTGGCAGCCACCCGCCGGGCGCCGCGGCGCCGACCAGAAGGAACCGCCCCCGCCGCCGCCCATGCAGCAGGTTCCGACGCTGTTCTTCAGCGTCACCCGCGACAGCAAGTCCGGCGAGATCTATGTGAAGGTGGTGAACCGCGCCGCCGCCGCGCAGCCCGTGCGCGTCGCCATCAGCGGTCTCGCCGCCAAGGAACTCGCCTGCGGGTCGTATACCCTGAGCGCGTCCGGCCCCGACGACACCAATTCCATAACCGAGCCTTCCAAAATAGTGCCCGTCGCGGCGATCGTGGACGGTCTCGGCGCGAACTTCACATGGGAGTATCCGCCATACTCCATCACCATCTTGCAGTTGAAGGGAAATTGAGGCGCCTTATGATCGCTCGTCGAACCTTTCTCGCAGCCACCGCCGCCGCGGCGTCCGCCGCTCCGGTGGCATCTTCCCAACAACTCGCCGCCGACGGGGGCACACCCGTGCGCGCGCAGCCCCTCACCGGTCCGAACTGGGGCCCTCAATACTACGACGACGAGGAACGCCAGCATCTCGTCGATGTGCTCGAAAGCCGCAATCCGTTCCGCTGGTACAATCCGCCCGCGAAATCCAAGGTCGCGCTCTTCGAAAACACTTTCGCCCAGCGCATGCAGCGGAAGTACGCGCTCGCGGTGACTTCCGGCACCGCCGCGCTCCACGTCGCCATGGCGGCCCTCGAAGTCGGCCCCGGCGACGAAGTCATTCTGCCCGCCTGGACCTGGTACTCCTGCTACAACACCATCGTGCTGGCCGGCGGCTTGCCCGTGTTCGCCGAGATCGATGAGTCGTTCAACCTCGATCCGGATGACCTCGAACGCCACATCACTCCACAGACTAAGGTGATAATGGCGGTCCACCTGCAAGGCAATCCCGCCGCCATGGACCGCATCCTGGCCATCGCGCGCAAGCACGGTGTCAAGGTGCTCGAAGATTGCAGCCAGAGTGTCGGCGCAAGCTTCCAGGGCCGCCCGCTCGGCTCGCTCGGCGACATCGGCATCTACAGCCTCCAGCAGAACAAGACCATCACTGCCGGCGAAGGCGGCGTGCTGGTGACCGACGATGTCACTCTCTTCGAGCGCGGCTTCCGCTTCCACGACGTCGCCATGCGCCGCGGTATCCCCTCCAACCTGCACTGGTTCCCCGGACTGAACTACCGCATGAACGAATTCACCGGCGGCGTGCTCCTGGCCCAGGTGCGCAAGCTCGACACCATCATCGGCGCCGTGCGAGCCAACGCCCGCCGCGTCTACGACGGCATCCGCAACCTGCCCGGCCTCCATCTGCGCCACTTGCCCGATCCCGCGGGCGAGCTCGGCACCGGCATCTTCCTGGGCTTCAAAACCAAGGAAGAGTGCCGGCGTTACGCCGGTGCCATGCGCGCCGAAAACGTGCCGGTGTCGAACCCCGGAGGCTCCATCGTCCTGCCCCTGGTCCCCGAAATCGAAGCCAAGGTGACGCTGTCGCCCGCCTGGCCCTCGTTCGCCTCGCCGCGCGGCAAAGCCATCCGTTACGGCAAGGAGTGCTGCCCGCGCACCGTGGACATCCTGAGCCGCTTCGCCGGGGTGTTGATGAGTCCCAAGTACACCCCGCAGGACACCGCCGATGCCGTCGCCGCCATCCGCAAGGTGTACCCGGCCATCGCGCATGCGTAGCCGGGAGCTACAATCATGCATTCGGAAATCACCATGAACAGGCGTTCTTTAATTCAATCGATGGGAGGCGCGACGATGCTCTCCGCCATGGCCGCCGGCCCCGCGCAGGGCCAGCCCGCGGCCCGCAAAACCCGGCTGTACCGGCTCTGGTACATGTATCTGCGGCAGGGCGACCAGGGAACTCGCATCAACCAGTTCCTTTCCTCGCAGATGCCGCTGCTCACCAGGCACATCCACACCGTGGGCGTCTTCAACTCGCTGATCGCTCCGCACAACCCGCTGATCATCGTGTTGTCCGGGTTTGCGAGCTTCGCGGAAATGGAAGCGGCCGACGACCTCATCCACAAGGATGCCGGCTACCAGCGCGCGTTCGAGGAGATGGAGAAGGGCGCCGAGCCCCCCTACGACACGGCCCAGACCGTCCTTCTGCGCGCCACCGATTTCTCGCCCGAGATCGTGCCGCTCAGAGAGCCGCCCAAGACGCAGCGCATCTTCGAGCTGCGCATCTATCACTCCCCCACCGAGCGCCAGTTGCGGTATCTCCACGAGCGCTTCGCCGGGCCGGAGATCGCCATCTTTCACCGCTCCGGCGTCCACCCCATCCTGTACGCCGACACCATCATCGGACCCGCCATGCCCAACCTCACCTACCTGACTCCGTTCGCGACATTGGCCGAGCGCGAGAAGGCCTGGGACGCTTTCGGCGCCGATCCGGAATGGACCAAGGCGCGCGCCGACTCCGTGGCCCGCGGCGGCCAGATCGTCGCCCAAAACGACATCTCGCTGCTGCGCGCCGCGCCCTTTTCGCCCATCCAGTAGGGTTGTGGGGCACGGTCGAAAACCTATACCGATGCACCCGCAGTAGGGACGGGTGGAATGACCTGATAGCCCAGGGATCGAAGTTCCCGCACGAACTTGGCTACCCGGTTCCGAAGCAGCTTG